>WNGE01000009.1_pt1 | contig 180641 bp, 177 predicted proteins | sample 5400651 | NCBI WGS metagenome assembly WNGE01 (sample SAMN13153370, study PRJNA577476) | soil metagenome | isolation source: 60 cm soil or saprolite under grassland replicate 2 | place: USA:California | collected 2016-06-15
TGTTTCGCGTGCCGGCGTCAATCTTCTGCTGCGCCTGCTCCTTGCGCTTGGCGCTCGCGGCGAGCTTGCGCTCCGCGTCCGAAAGCGGCTGGCCGGCCTTCTGCTTCGCCAGTGCCGCCTTCTCGGCCGCGCTCATCTGCGGCCCCTTGTGCTCCTTGCCCTTGCCCCGGCCCTTTCCCTTCCGCCCGTCGAGATCCACGCAGTTGGCCGGATCGGCGTTGCAGTAGTCGTAGGCCGTCGCCGACCCGCCGACGACGGGGTCGACCTGCAGGAAGCGGCCCAGCGCCGGCGAGTAGAGCCGGACGCCCATGAGGATGACGCCGCCGAGCGCATCCGCGGAGCGCTGCTTGCCACCCAGCCATCCGTACCGCTGCGGGGCCTGACCGCTGGTGGGGACGCCGAACTCGTCGAAGCTGTAGAACTCCGGTGTCGTGAGGGCGGTGTCGATGGAGGCGACCTCCCCGTGCAGGTTGGTCAGCTGCAGCCGGACGGCGCCGCTGGCGCTGGTGGTGGCGACCAGGTCGGAGTCGGGACCGGATACGTTGCGGGTGATGCCCTCGGTCCCGGCGCCCTCGACGATCCACCGCGGCCTGTCCGAGTCGTCGCCGTAGTGGTTGAGCTTGCTCGACGCGTTGACCCAGGCGCCGTTGGCGAGCGTGGCGGTGGTGAAGGCCCGCAACCGGTTGGCCGGATCGAGGGTCCAATCCCGCTTGGTGTCAGCGGTCTGCTGTGCGGCCACCAGGTCGTCGGCGTAGAAGGTGTTGGCCAGCCCGCCCGGGAGCACGGTGGTGCGCCCGAACGCCGTCGCCGGGTTGGTCGACAGGTTCGACACCAGCGGGGCGGCCTCGAAGTCGATGTCCAGGTACGGCACCTCGGAGGCCACGCCCTGGGACGACCGGAACGACTTGTACCCGGCGGTGGTCGTCTCGTCGGTCGCCTTCAGACCCATGTACGCGCTGCCAGCACCCGCGTCGGCGGCCTTCTGGAAGAACGCCGTCGCGACGATCTTCACCCGGCCGTCGTCGCAGCTCGCGTCATAGCCCTTCGTCTCCGTCGACGACGAGAGCGCCCGTGCGTCGAACGCCGGCATGTTGCTCCAGTACACCGGCAGGCTGAACGGCGCCACGTTGTAGAGGTCCCACTGCGCCGCCGCGCACCAGCGGGAGTAGAAGTTCCACAGGTTCAGCGTCGCCGACCTGACCTTCGCCCCGGCGAACCGGGCCGTATCCCACTGCAGCAGCGACCGAGTGTTCCACTCCTTGCCGCTGGATTCCCTTGCCGTGGCCCAACTGCAGGTCGTTGTAGCCTGACCGGTCGACGGTGTCGCCTTCCTTGACGTAGGTGTCCCCGACGGGTCCGATCCTGATCGCCGGGTCCAGGGTCACCGGAAACGTCCGCGCGGGGTCGGTGAGCCACGCCGGATCCGCGGAGACCTCCAGCGTCACCTCGCCGGTGCCCTCCGCCGCGTCCGCCACCCCGGCCCGAGCGGTCCCTGCGCTCACGCCCGTCGCGGTCGCCGGGCGCGCCACCTTGGCCTTCGGGGAACGGACCGCCACGGACAGCGGCCGATCCTCCCGCGCGGTGCCCGCACCCAGTGGAGCGGCGTCCCACGCCATCGGCGTCGGCACCCGGCCCACCGACGCGCCCGAGCGGTCGGTGATCGCAAAAGCGCCCGGTGCGTCGTTGACGAACCGCAGGCTACGACTCTTCAACGGCAACCGCAGCGTGGCCACCCGCGCTGCCGCCGGCCTGTCCTTGACCACGACGAACTGCTCGAACCCCGAGGGCGTGGCCTCCACGACCAGGTCTACACCTGCCAGAACATCCCGGTAGGTGGCGCGCGAATCGGCCAGGACCGGCTCGGGCAGCGCACCGTCCCACAGCATGGACGGTCTACTGGCGGCGCAGTGCCACCAGCAGGCCGGCCAGCGCCGCGACCAGCAGCAGCCCGGCCACCGACGCCACGAGGTACGCGTGGCGGCCGACCACCCGTACGCCCATGTCCGCCGCGACCGCGAACGCAGCCGTCAGGGCGAGGACGACGGCGCTGCGGGCCAGCCAGTGCACCAGGACGGCCGGCGCGATGACGGTGTCGTAGGGCAGCACCGCGGCCAGCGCCGTCGTCGTGTGCAGCAGGTACAGCAGGCAGGACAGCGCGATCAGGGGCGGCAGGGTCACCGGCTGTCCGTAACTGGTCGTGGACGCGATCCAGCCGAGTACCGCGACGAGGATGACCACCGCGGTCAGCCGGGTGCGGGGGGCCAGCGCCGGCACGGCCGCCAACACGACGAGCACCCCGGCGACGGGGACCGAGGTGAGCAGGTCACCGGGCACCGCGATCAGCAGCGCGCACACGGCGAACGCGAACGCCGCTCCGCGGACCAGCAGCGGGCCGGGGGTCACCCGGGTCGCGGCGGTGCGCAGCGCGTCCAGCCGCTCCCGCAGCGCGGTGCGCAGGGCGTTCACCGCCGGGCCGCCTTCAGCGCGGTCGCCATCCGGGACACGTCCTGCAGCACCTGGTCAAGGCTGCCCGCGCCGGCCCAGGCCACCACCGGTACGCCGTGCTCGCGCAACTGCCCCACCACGTTGTCGCGGGCCATCCGCCACAGCCGGTACGCCATCGGCGCCCACTCGCCGTCCAGCGCCGGCCGCAGGTCCGGCGGGAGCGTGTCGACGGCGACGACGAACCGGCCGGCCCGGGCGAGCCCGGCGACCATGCCGGCCGAGCGCTGGTCGAGCAGCGGGGTCAACACGATCACCAGGGCGTTGCCGCTCAGCCCGTGACCGGCCAGGCCCCCGGCCGTGAGCGCGTCATCCGCGGTCGGCGCGTCGTCGGCCGCGGTCGGCCGCACGTCGAGCAGCCATTCCAGCGCGGTCAGGTACTGCCGGCGGCCGGCGGCCGGGCGCAACCGGCGCGCCCGGTATCCGTACTCGAGCAGCGACACCCGGTCGCCCCGGTGCAGGTAGTGCTCGGCGATGCCGGCCGCGGCCCGGACGGTCACGTCCAGCACCGACGCCGCACCCCCGGCGCCACCCGACTCCCCCGCCTCGTGCAGGACGTCGAGCAGCACGACCACCTCGGCGTCGCGGTCGGAGAGCGTCGACACCACATGCAGTTGCCGGGTGCGCAGGGTCACCCGCCAGTCGATGCGGCGCAGCCGGTCGCCGGGCGCGAACTGGCGCACGCCGGCCAGCTCGCCGCCTTCCCCGTACCGGCGCGAATGGTGCTGGCCGACCAGCCCGGCGGCGCGCGGCATCGCCTCCACGGCGCGGAACGGCTCGGTCACCGGGTAGGCCTTCAGGCCGACCGGGGCGGCGGTCACCGGCAGCGAGACGAGCAGGCCGTCGCAGGCCACCCCGTACGCGACGGCCGGGCCGAGCGCGTGCCGGCCCCAGCGCAGCGCCGTGCCGGACAGGTCCATCTCGGCGACGCTGCCGCCCGGCGCGACCGCGCCCCACGGGTGGTCGCCGTACCGTACCCGCACCCACCGGGGCAGCCGCACCCGCAGCAGGACCAGATCCAGCGGCGCCGGATCGGGGTTGACCACACCGGCGCGCAGCCGGAACTCGTCGCCCTCCGCCAGATCATCCACATCGGACACGTCGGGCTCGGGCAGCAGGACGGGGCGCCGGCGCAGCGACAGGGCCGTGCCGAGCGCGAACGGCGCGGCGATGACGACCAGGTCGTATCGGCCGGTGAGCACGGCCAGGAACACCAGGAGCCCGGCGACCAGGACCGCGCGGCCGAACGCGCGGGTCGGCAGCCAGCCGTCAGTGCGTTCGCTGGGCACTGTAGACCGACGCGGTGCGCTGGATTCCCGGAACGGTGCCCGCATACGTCGGGACGGCCCCGCTCGCGGGCGCGGGCGTCGCGGCCACCACCTCGGCCACGATGTCGGCGGGGTCGATGCGGCGCAGCCACATCTCGGGTCTCAGCGTGATCCGGTGGGCCAGCGCCGGCCCGGCCACGTACTTGACGTCTTCGGGGATCACGTAGTCACGCCTCGCGAGCGCGGCTCGCGCCCGGGACAGCAGCAGCAGGGCGAGGGAGCCGCGCGGCGACGCGCCGACCAGTACCTGCGCGTGCTCGCGGGTCGCGGCGGCCAGGTCGACGATGTAGCGGCCGATCGAGTCCTCGACGGCGACGTCCTCCAGCGCCGCCTGCATCGCGAGCAGCGTGCGCGCGTCCACGACGGCCGGCAGCACGGCCTCCTCGCGGCGCCGGTCCATCCGCCGGCGCAGCACGTCCCACTCCTCCTCGCGGTCCGGGTACCCGAACGACACCCGCAGCAGGAACCGGTCGAGCTGGGCCTCCGGCAGCGGATAGGTCCCCTCGTACTCGATCGGGTTGGCCGTGGCCAGGACGTGGAACGGCGCTTCGAGGCGGTAGGTCGTGCCCTCGACGGACACCTGCTTCTCCTGCATCGCCTCCAGTAGCGCCGCCTGGGTCTTCGGCGGGGTCCGGTTGATCTCGTCGGCGAGCAGCAGGTTGGTGAAGACCGGACCGGGTCGGAACGAGAAGTCGTGGCTGCGCTGGTCGTAGAGGAACGAGCCGGTCACGTCGGCGGGCAGCAGATCGGGCGTGAACTGCAGCCGCCGGAACTCGATGCCGAGCACCTGGGCGAACGACCGGGCGGCGAGGGTCTTGCCCAACCCGGGCAGGTCTTCGAGCAGGACGTGCCCGCCGGCGAGGATGCCGGCGAGCACCATCTCCAGCGACTCCCGCTTGCCGACCACGACCGCGCCGACCGCGTCGAGCACGGCCCGGCCCAGCCGGCCCACCTCCTGGGGCGCCAGCTCGCTCATGTCTTCTCCATTTCATCCACGATCGTGGCCAGCTCGCGGGCCGTGGGGGTGCGGCCGATCGGCGAGACAAGCAGCGTCCATAGATCTTCGCCCATCAGCTGCCGTGCCCGGCGCGGGTCGCTCGCGCGGGTCACGCCGTGTCGCTGGCGCAGCCGCTCGTCGACGATCTCGGCGAGCCGGGGCCGCACGTCGGCCGCGAACCGCCGCGGGTCCCGCGCGCTCGACTGCAGCCGCCGGTCCCACCGGCCGAGCGCCTGGCGCAGGCCGTCCGGGTGGTCGTCGGGCACTGTCGCCGCCGCCGGGCGGGGCGCCGCGCCCACCCTGATGCCGGCCGGCTGCACCACGCGGAGCGCCCGGCGCAGCGCGAGCAGGCCGAAAAACCCCGAAAACAGCAGCGGGTACGGGAGTTTGTAGCCCAACGGCAGCAGTACCACGTACACGGCGGCGGCGCAGAGCGCGGCGACCAACGAGGTCCAGAACAGCCGGGAGCCCACGCTGGCGCGGTCGTCCGGCTCGACTTCCAACGGCCGCGTCTCGGGCTCCGGCGGCGCCTCGAACAGGTCGTCCAGCCGGGCCAGGGGCTCCAGGTCGCGCGCCATCAGCCCACCTCCACCCGGGCGGTCAGCTCGGCGCGCAGCTGACCCAGCGACCTGATCGCCGCGGCCCGCGTGCTCTCGTCCACCGGGTGCGTGGCGTAGCGCGCTTCCCGGTACACCGCGGCCAGCGCGTCGAGCACCGGCTGGCTGACCCGGTGCGCGGCCAGCAGGCGCGCCACCAGATCGGTCGGGGTGTCCCCCGGGTGGCGGGGCGTGCCGGCCGCGGCCGCCGCCTCCTCCAGGCGCACCCAGCAGGCGATCACCGCGCGGCGCGGGTCGGCGTCGGAGTCCGAGAGGCCGCTCAGGCCCGCGTCGACCGCAGCCACGACCTCCTCGGTACGCAGGACCCTCGGCTGGTCGACAGTGGTGAGCGGCTTTGACCGTACCCGGATCCGGTCTTTCAGAAAGATCCAGACGAGGAACCCGACGGCGAAGGCGACGGCCGCCAGGCAGAGCCCGGCGGCGACCACCGCGAGCCAGCCGGGGAGCTGGAACCCCGGTGCGTCCGGACCGGCAGGAACGGCGTCCGGCGTGGCCGGCGCGGGCTCCCCGGTCGCCACGGCCTCGGGCAGCGGCAGGCGGGTCAGCTCCGGCGACGACAGGGCAGCGGCGAGCACGCCGGCCACCAGCAGGGTGGCGACGGCGAGCAGCGGCGTCCATCGACGGCTCATCGATCCCCGTGTGGTCTAGAGCCCGGCGAGGTCTATGGCCCGGGCGAACACGTCGTCCAGCATCGCGGGCGTGAGACGGCCCGTAAAGGTGTTCTGCTGGCTGACGTGATAGCAACCGAGCAGCGCGGGTACGCCGTCGGGGCCGACCCATCGCGCGCCGTGCCCGAAAGGTGGTCGCGGCACCGGCGGTTTGGTCTTGTATACGGCCTGTAGTGCCGGCCAGAACGCCGACCAGGCAAAAGCGCCCAGCGCGACCACGACGCGTAGCGTCGGGCGGATCAACTCCAGCTCGCGGTGCAGCCACGGTGCGCAGGTGTCGCGCTCCGCCGGGGTGGGCTTGTTGTCAGGCGGCGCGCAGCGCACGGCCGCGAAGATCCGGGTGTGGCGCAGCACCAGCCCGTCGTCGCGGCTGACGCTCGTCGGCTGGTTGGCCAGCCCGGCCCGGTGCAGAGCCGCGAACAGCACGTCTCCGGACCGGTCGCCGGTGAAGATCCGGCCCGTCCGGTTGCCGCCATGCGCCGCCGGGGCCAGGCCGAGGATCGCGATCTCGGCGTCCGCGGGGCCGAATCCGGGAACGGGACGCCCCCAGTACGTCTGGTCCCGGAACGCCGCCCGCCGGGTCGCTGCCACCTCCTCGCGCCACGCGACCAGGCGGGGGCAGGCGAAGCAGTTGGCGATGGCGGCGTCGAGGTCGGCCAGGTCCGCCGCGGTGGCCGCGGTGGCCGCAGTGGCCGCGGCCGCGGTGGCCGCGGCCGCAGTGGCCGCGGTCCCGGCCGTCACCGCGTCAGCCAAGTCTGATCCGGAACAGTTCGAGCGTGCGGGCCCAGGCCAGCGACGAGGCGTCCCGGTCGTAGACCTCGGGCCGGTCGTCGTTGAAGAACGCGTGGTGGGTGCCGGGGTAGTCGTAGCGGTGTACCTCCCCGCCGGCGGCCTCGATCGCCTCGCGAGCCTGCTGGATGCCGGGCGCCGCCGAGGTGCCGTCGTCCCCGTCGCAGTGGATGACCGCCGCCTTGCCGGCGTAGTTGTCCCACTTCGGGCTCATCCGCTCCCACGGCAGGGCCGGGTAGAAGCCCACGGTCGCCACGATGTGGTCGGACAGCGTCGCCGACCAGAGCGCGAGGCTGCCGCCCATGCAGAAGCCCACGCAGCCGATCCCGCCGGCCACCTCGGGCCGGCCGCTCAGGTCGGCCGCGGCACCCGCGATGTCCGTGGCCGCCTGGTCCATCGCGAGGCCCATCGCCAGCTTCCCGGCCTCGTCCGGCTCGGACGTCTGCGCGCCGTGGAACAGGTCCGGAGCGAGCGCGACGAAGCCGGCCTCGGCGAACCGGTCCACGACCTCCTTGATGTGCGTGACCAGACCCCACCACTCCTGGATCACGACGACCGCGGGCCCGGAGCCGCTGGCCGGCACGGCCAGGTACCCCTCGCTCGTCCCGCCGTTACTGGGGTAGCTGACCATTTCGCCCATCTGGCCGCCTCCTGTCCGTCCGTCGCCGTTGGCTGGTTGCACCAGGGGGTTGTGACCGGTAGCCAACCATGGCGCGCCCAAACGCGAAAGGCGATGTCCGCGTGGTGTACACCCCAGCTTTCCCGCTACTTCCCCAGGACGGACGCCAGGCAGAGGACGAAGCCGGTCTTTCCGTTGCGGCTCTCCCAGTACGACGCCTCGGCCTCGGGCCACTGGGCGCAGGCCTGATTCTTGGCGTCGGACTCCGTCTTGTTGTCGGTCACCCCGACGACGGTCCAGCGCGCATCGGGATTCGAACAGCCGACCCGCTTGAGTTCTTTCTCACTCTCACCGAGCAGACAGTCGCCCCGCTTGGCGCGCAGCGAGTGGTCGTCGGCGCCGCTGCCCTTGTCGCTGCCGCCGACCACGTAGACGATCGCGATCACGGCAGCCACCAGGACGGCGACGAGCGCCGCCACGACGGTGAGTGCGAGCACCCGACTGCGTGCGGTCGGGGTACCGGCCACGGTGTAGGGCTCGGCGCCCGTCTCCGCGGCGGTCGTCTCCACCTGCGTCTTCGGCTCCGCGTCGGGGCCCTGCCGGTCGCTCGGAGGCTCGGCGTCTTCCGGGGCCGCGTCTTCCGGGGCCGCGTCTTCCGGGGCCGCGTCTTCCGGGGCCGCCTCGGTCGGGGCCGCCTCGGTCGGGGCCGCCTCGGTCGGGGCCGCCTCGGTCTTCGCGGCGTCGGCCGTGACCTGTTCGGTCCCGCTCCCGGCCTGTTCGGTCCCGCTCCCGGCCGGCTCGGTAGTGCTCCCGGCCGGCTCGGTCGTGCCGGCAGCCGCGGGCTCCGCCGCGTCGTCAGGCCCGATCTCGATCAGCTCGGCACCATCGGGGCGGGCCGGCGTGGGTGCCTGCGCATCGTCCGCAGGCTCCGCCTGTGTGCTCGGGTCAGCGGCGCTGTCCTGGTCGGTCAGCGCGACCGTCTCCTCGGTCGCTGTGGTCGGGGTCACTTCGTCGCCAGCCGACTCTTCGGCCTGGGCCGCTTCCTCGGCTTCGGCCGCTTCCTCGGCTTCGGCTGCTTCCTCGGCGGGGGGCGCTTCCTCGGCGAGGGGCGCTTCCTCGCAGGCCCGCTCCTCGGCGGGGGCCGGCGTGGCGTCCGACGCATCGGGCTTCTGCTTGCGGTCGGCCGCCGTCGACTCGACCTTCACCGGGACCGTCGGCTCCTCGACGGCCGCGGACTCCGGCAGGGTGGGCTGGTCGGCCACAGGCACTCCTTGGGACAAAACTGCGGGGGCGAACGCTGGGCACGGTATCCGGTAAGCGCCAATCCCTGCCATCCCCTACCAGGCCGGCCGACTTGCCCCTTCCCCCGACATTGCGCTACGGCTCCACGCGCGTACCCACAGACGTCGGCCTCCCTACTCGCGTTCAGCCCGCAAACCCGAGTAGGGAGGCCATGTCCCGCGAGGCGGCCGGGGCCGGCCAGGGCGGCCGGGCGTCGGACGAGCGGTCGGGCCACAGGACACGTCGCTGGCCGGCCAAAACGGGTTGGCGAGTCGGCAACCTCGCGCTAGCGTCCCGTCATGGCTCTGGTGCAGTCCGTCAACCTGGGCGCTGCGCGCCCGAAGCGCCACGAGAAGGGCGTCACGGGCATCGACAAGCGCCCGGTGACCGAGCCGGTCGAGGTGCGTGCGCCCGGCCCGAGCGGCGTCGGCGGCAGCGGGCTGGTCGGCGACGAGGTCTGCAACCTGCGCCATCACGGGGGCTACGACCAGGCGGTTTACGCATACGCCCGGGAGGACATGGACGCCTGGGCCGCCGACCTGGATCGGCCGTTGACCAGCGGCTCCTTCGGCGAAAACGTGACCACGACCGGCCTCGACGTCACCGGCGCCCGCATCGGTGAGCGCTGGCGGATCGGCGACCGCCTGGTCCTCGAGGTGTCGGTCCCCCGGATTCCCTGTCGCAACTTCGCCGGCTGGCTGGGCGAGCGCGGCTGGGTCAAGACGTTCACCGAGCGGGGCGCGCCCGGCACCTACCTGCGGGTGGTCGAGCCGGGCACGATCCGGGTCGGCGATGAGGTCACCGTCGTCCATCGGCCCGATCATGACGTGACCGTCGGGTTTGTGTTCCGCGCCCTGACCACCGGGCCGGAGCTGCTGCCGGCCATCCTGGTCGCCGACGCGCTGCCCGAGGACGCGAAGGACCTCGCCCGCCGGCGGACCCCGATCGAGGTGGACGAAGATCTAACTTAGCGACCAGGCGATCCCGTCCGGCATCTGCGACAGAATTTGCGCGGGCAGCTCAGAGATACAGCTTGCGGAGCTCGCGGGCGATGTCGGGGACCTCGGTCAGCACGCCGCTGGCCACCGACATCACGAGAGCTTCGGCCTGATCCACGTCGACATCCTGAATCGGCACCTCGTTGAGGGCGAGGAAAACCCGCGTGGCCGCCCAAGCGAGACGCTTATTTCCATCGATCAGCGCGTGGTTCATACAGATCGAGTGCAGCAGCGCGGCCGCCTTGCTCCACAGATCGGTGTACGCCTCCTGGCCGAACGCCACGGTAGCCGGGCGGACGGCCGCCGACGAAAGCAGACCGAAATCACGGACCTGAGGCGTCTCGTCCAACACGATCGAGGCGATCTCCACGAGGTCGTCGACTTCCAGATAGCTGGTCACTCCGCCAGCCGCCGCAGCAGTTCGGCGTCCCGTTCGGCAACGTCACGCGCGAGATCCCGGACGCGCGCACCATGACTGCGCGCCGAGACGTACTCCTCAATGGCCACGACGATTGTCGCATTCATCGATCGGTGCTCCTGGTCGGCGAGCTGCTTGAGCCGCTCGTGCAGCCCGTCAGGGAGATTGACCGTAGTGACCATATGGAAATCATACCGGCCCCAGGCGGGCCGATCTCCTATCCCGTGGTCGGCGCGAGGCTCCAGGCGATCCCGTCGAGGATGTCGTGCTCGCTCGCCACGACGGCGTCGGCGCCGGCCTCCTGCATGATCACGCGGAGGATCAACGCACCGGCGCCGATCACGTCGGCCCGGCCGGGGTGCATGACCGGGATCGCCAGCCGCTGCTCGCGGGTGGCGGCGAGCAGGTCGGCGGTCACCTTCGCCACGTCGGCATACCCGACCCGGGCGTGGTGGATGCGCTCCGGGTCGTAAACCGCCAGCCCCAGCGCGATGCCGGTCACCGTGGTCACGGACCCGGCCAGGCCCACGAGGGTACGCGCAGAGCCGCCCTCGACAGCGGCAAGCGCCCGGTCGACCTCGGCCCGGATGTCCGCCTCGGCCGCGGCGACCTGGTCCGGCGTGGGCGGGTCGGCGCGCAGGTGCCGCTCGGTCATCCGCACGCAGCCGACGTCGATGCTGATCGCGGCGTCCACGTCGGTGCGGCCCCGGACGAGCTCGGTGGAGCCGCCCCCGATGTCCACCACCAGGTACGGCGCGGGTAGGTCGGCGGGCAGTCCCCGCACCGCGCCGGTGAACGACAGCCGGGCCTCCTCGTCGCCGCTGACCACCTCCGGGGCGACCCCCAGCGTGTCCACGACCATGGCCGCGAAGTCGGCGGCGTTGGCGGCGTCCCGGGTCGCGCTGGTGGCCACCATGCGTACCCGCTGGGCTTCCAGGGTTTTGATCTCGTCGGCGTAGCCGGCGAGCGCGACGCGGGTGCGCTCGATCGCTGCGGGGGCCAGCCGCCCCGTCCGGTCGACGCCCTCGCCGAGCCGGACGATCTCCATCCGGCGCACCACGTCGATCAGCCGGTCGCCGGCGAGGTCGGCGACCAGGAGCCGGATCGAGTTGGTGCCGCAGTCGATCGCCGCCACTCTCGTCACCCGGCGAGCCTACCCACCCCCGTCGGCGCGCCGATCTAGGAGTTATGGCCGGACAAATCGGGGCAGCGAGCGGCCACAACTCCTAGATCGGCGAGAACAGTCCCGGGTCAGCGGAGGTGCAACAGCATCCTCGTGTTACCGAGCGTGTTGGGCTTCACCCGTTCGAGGTCGAGGAACTCGGCGACGCCCTCGTCGTAGGAGCGCAGCAGCTCCTCGTACACGGCCGGCGACACCGGCGTGCCGTCGATCTGCCGGAAGCCGAACGAGGCGAAGAACGACGTCTGGAACGTCAGCACGAACACCCGCGCCACCCCGAGCTCGCGGGCCACGGCGAGCAGCTCGGACACGATCCGGTGACCGATCTTGTGCCCGCGGCATGCCGTGTCGACGGCCACCGTGCGCACCTCGGCGAGGTCCTCCCACATCACGTGCAGCGCGCCGCAGCCCACCACGGCACCGTCGTCGGTACGCTCCGCGACCCAGAACTCCTGGACGTCCTCGTAGAGCGCGACGGGCGCCTTGCGGAGCAGGATGCGGTCGTCGGCGTACAGCTCGATCAGCCGCTGAATGTCGCGCACATCGGCGGGGCAGGCCCGCCGGATGGTGACCTCCATGGGACGCAACACTAACCGGTGTCGCAGGCCCGACAGTTCGTTGTAAGGACAGCGCGGCGCCCTCACATTCGTGGGCATGACTCCCCGGAACTTCGCGTTCGTGGCCGTCGCGGCGGCCGCGACGATGCTCGGCTGCGGCGTGCTGGGCCAGGTCAGGCAGGCTGCAAACAACGTCGCGTCGGTCGGGGACCTGGCCCAGAAGCTCGGCGGCAGCGACCAGTTGACCTTCACCGCCGAGTACCGGGTGGCGGGCGGCTCGACGACGGTGGCGCAGCAGCCACCCAACGCCGCGTTCATCGGGCCGGACGGGCGGTTCGTGGTGACCCCGCAGTCGCTGCTGCTGTGCGGCAAGGACAAGACCTGCCAGAAGTCGTCCAACCCGACCGGCCAGCTCGACATCACCAACGCCGGGATGGTGCCGACGGTCACCGGCGCCGGCTTCATCTCCGCGCCGCTGGCCGTGGCGATGCTGACGGCGGCCTCGGTCGCGCCCGGCGCCAGGGTGACGCAGAGCAGGCGCAAGATCGCGGGACAACAGAGTACGTGCCTGAAGGTGAGCAACCTCAAGACGGACGCCGACCCGACGCCGCGCGGCTTCACCGCCTGCGTGACCGAGACCGGGCTGCTGGCGGCCTTCTCCGGCGACGCGGAGAAGGGTGCGAAGGCCGACATCGAGATGACCTCGTACAGCGACACGGTCGACCCGCAGGCGTTCACCGCGCCCGCCGGCTATCAGGTGGCCAACGTCGACCACCTACAGATCGGGTAGGTCCACGCAGGGGCCTCCGGTCCACCACGGCGCGACCAGTCGCAGTGTCTCGTCGCCGATCGGGTTGACGCCCGGCCCGACGGCGAGGGCGTGCCCGAGGTGGACGTGCAGGCATTTCACCCGCCCAGGCATACCGCCGGCGGACGTACCCTCGATCTCCGGCACATGGCCGACCGCCTCGCGCCGCTTGAGGTAGTCCTCGTGCGCGGCGCGGTATCGGGCGGCTAGCTCGGGATCGGCGGCCAGGCGCTCGGTCATCTCCTTCATCACCCCGGCAGACTCCAGGCGGCTGCATTCGCTGACCGCGCGGGGGCAGGTCAGGTAGAACAGGGTCGGAAACGGCGTGCCGTCGGCGAGCCGGGGCGTCGTCTCCACCACGTCGGGCAGGCCGCACGGGCACCGGTGCGCCACCGCGCGGGTACCTCTAGGTGTCCTGCCGAGCTGGGCCCCCACGGCGGCGAGGTCGGCCGGGGAGGCCGGCTCCCGCGTGGGTGGGCCGTCCTCGGTCGGGTCTGCCACTAACGCGCTCCCTGGTCGGCGGTGCGGATGCTCGACCACAGCTTGCCGTACCAGGGCCCGGACTTCCCGCCCTGGTTGCCGGTCGTCCCGGCATCGGAGCCGCCGGGCGCCTGCTGCGGGTCGATCACCAGCATCGGCTTCTCACCGGGCAGCACGAACAGCAGCCGCCCGCGCGCCTGGGCCTTGATGTACTCGTCGTCGTTCCACTTCTCCAGCTGCCCGGCGAGGTCGTTGATGTGCGCCCGCTGGGCGGCCTGCCGCCGCTCGAGCGCATCGATCTCGGCCTGCTGGGAGAGGTAGATGCGGACCGGGTACGCGTATGCCAGCAGCAACCCGATGAGCAGCATGCAGAAGATGGTGGCCCGACCGGTCAGCCGGCGGGGCTGCGGTGCCCGGGTGCGCTTGGCGGCCCCGGGCGCGGCGGTGCGGCGGGCGGCGGGGCGGTTGGCAGCCGCCCGGCTGCCGGCGGCGCTGCGGGTCGTGCCGCGCGGGTTGGCGCCGCGCGTGGTGCCGCTGTGGCCCGACTCGGACCGGACACCCGGGTCGCGGGCGGCCGCCCGGGAACCGAGGGCGCTGCGCCGGCCGGCCGCACGCACGTCCCGGCCGCCCCGGGCACCCGGCCCGGACCCGCTCGGCGTACGCCGCTGCTGCATGCTCCCCTCCCCGAGTCGCCTGCGGCCCGCCGGGCCGAGTCGGCCCGGCGAGCGCCGATCTTGGAGTAAGTCGGGCAGTTCAGAGATCGAAGTGGCCGAACTACTCCAAGATCGACGAAAGTCGCTCAGCCCTGACGGTACCGCGGGAAAGCCGACCGGCCCGCGTAGCGCGCCGCGTCGTCCAGCTCATCCTCGATGCGCAGGAGCTGGTTGTACTTGGCCACGCGCTCGGAGCGGGCCGGGGCGCCGGTCTTGATCTGGCCCGATCCGACCGCCACCGCGAGGTCGGCGATCGTGGTGTCCTCGGTCTCGCCGGAGCGGTGGCTCATCATGGTCCGGAAGCCGCTGCGGTGGGCCAGGTCGACCGCGTCGAGGGTCTCGGTCAGCGACCCGATCTGGTTGACCTTGACCAGCACGGCGTTGGCGGCGCCCTCGGCGATGCCCCGGGCGATGCGCTCCGGGTTGGTGACGAACAGGTCGTCGCCCACGATCTGGATGCGCCGGCCCAGCTCGGTGGTGAGCGCGATCCAGCCCGCCCAGTCCTCCTCGGACAGCGGGTCCTCGATGGACACGATCGGGTAGGAGTCGACCAGCTTCGCGTAGTAGGCGGTCATCTCGTCGGCGGACTTGGGCGCGCCCTCGAAGACGTACGCCCCGTCGCGGTAGAACTCGGTGGCCGCCACGTCGAGGGCCAGCACGATGTCGTCGCCGAGGTTGAAGCCGGCGGCCTGCACCGCCTCGGCGATCAGGTCGAGCGCGGCGGCGTTGGCCGGCAGGTTGGGGGCGAAGCCGCCCTCGTCGCCCAGGCCGGTGCCCAGGCCCTTCTTCTTCAGGACCGCCTTGAGGGCGTGGTAGACCTCCGCGCCGGTGCGCAGCGCCTCGCCGAACGTGGGAGCGCCCACTGGAGCGATCATGAACTCCTGGATGTCCACGTTGGAGTCGGCGTGCGCGCCGCCGTTGAGGATGTTCATCATCGGCACCGGAAGCAGGTGGGCGTTGGGGCCACCCAGGTACCGGAAGAGAGACAGCTCGGTCGAGGCCGCCGCCGCCTTGGCCACGGCCAGGGAGACCCCGAGGATCGCGTTGGCGCCCAGGTCGGACTTGTCCGGGGTGCCGTCAAGCTCCAGCATCCGCTGGTCGATCGACCGCTGCTCGCTGGCCTCATAGCCGACCAGCTCCGGGGCGATCCGCTCGGTGATGTTCTCGACGGCCTTGAGGACGCCCTTGCCGCCGTAGCGCTTGGGGTCGCCGTCACGCAGCTCGAGCGCTTCGAAAGCGCCGGTGGACGCGCCGGACGGGACCGCCGCCCGCGCGATCGTGCCGTCGTCGAGCCCGATCTCGACCTCGACCGTCGGGTTGCCCCGCGAGTCGAGGATTTCCCGGGCGACGATTCCTTCGATGGTGGCCACTGTGCTCGCGCTCCTTCGCATGGTCGCGGTCGCCACCGCCGCAGCGATGCGGCATGGCGTACGCCAGCAGCCTATCGGCGCCCCCGGAACCGGTGCCGAAGTACCTTGGGTATCGCACCTGTTGTGTGCCGGTCACAGCGCCGCGGCTGACCGGAGACCCTTGTCGTTTGCATGAACTCGCGGTGAAGGCGAGGCTAGTGACCATGCGTGCTTCAGCCCGGGTACTCGCCGCGCTGCTCGCGCTGGGCCTCGGCCCGGTGCTCGCCGGTTGTGGCCAGATCGGCGACGCCCAGCAGGTCATCGACCGGGCCCGCCTGGTCAACGAGCTGGCCAGCCGCCTCGACCACGCCAGCGAGCTGACCTACACCGCGGAGTACCAGTTGCCGGGCGGGGCGCACGCCACGATCGCCCAGGCCCAGGAGCCGCTGCGGACGGCCTACACCTACCCGGACGGGAAGTTCGCCACCACGCCGGACGCGACCGCCGACTGCCGGTCCGCCGAGGGGACCATGACTTGCACGCTGACTGCGCCGCCCTCGCCGAAGGCCAACGCCACGGCAGACCTGCTCGGCGCGCTCCGCGAGCGCGGCCTGGTCCCGCCCACCCTCGTGGTGGGGCTGCTGACCGCCGCGTCGCTGTCGTCCAACGCGGTGATCAAGCAGCACGACACGACGATCGCCGGGGAACACGCCACCTGCGTCGAGGCAGACGGGGTGGAAAACGCCGAAACCTCCACCTTCACGGCGTGCATCACGTCGACCGGGGTGCTCGGCTCGTTCCGCGGCACGATCAACGACAAGACCGACGAGGTCTCGCTGATCCGCTACGCCCCGACGGTGCCGGAGAACGCGTTCGACCTGCCCCCCGACGCCAAGATCGTCGATCAGCGCCCGCCGGCCAAATAGCCCGACCCTTCATGATCATGGAGCATTTTCCGTGCGCTGGCACGGAAAATGCTCCGTGATCATGGGAGTGCCGGCGGCTAGAGGTTGAGCAGCGTCCGGACGTGGCGCGGGGCCGGCGAGCCGTGCGCCAGCATCTCGTCGTGCCAGTCGCGCAGGGACGCGCCGGCGGGCCGGGCCCGCCCGATCGCGGCCACCTCGGTGTACCCGACGAAGTACGTGGAGAGCTGGGTCGAGGTGAGCAGCGCCCGGCGCCACTTGCCCGCCGCCTCGCCCTCCTCCTGGTACCCCTTCTCCAGCATCAGCGCCATCGCGTCGGCCTCGGACAGCCCCTCGCAGTGCACCAACTGGTCGAGGATCGCGTTGATGCTCGAGCGCAGCTGCATCTTGAGCTGCTGGGCGCGCAACGGCAGGCCGCCGAAGCCGTGCTCGACCATGACCTCCTCGGCGTACACCGCCCAGCCCTCGACGAACGGGCCGGAGAAGCCCAGCGCCCGGGCCCGGGTGGAGCCGTGGAAACGGCGCGAGTGCGCCTGCTGGAGAAAGTGCCCCGGCATCGCCTCATGGACGCTGAGGTTGCGGATCAGGTGGTTGTTGTACTCGCGGTAGAACGACTCGACCCGCTCGGCCGGCCACCCGCTCGGCGTGGGCGCGATGCAGTAGAACGTCGGCAGATCCCCCGTCTCCAGCGGCCCCGGCGGGTCGCAGTAGGCCACCGCGACGCCGCGCGCGAACTCCGGCATCTCCATGATCACGCACGGGTCGTCGACCAGGCTGACCAGCTCGCGCTCGCGGACGAACTCGGTCGCCTCGGCGAGCGTGAGCTTCGCCAGGTCGACGATCGTGGTGTTGTCGGGGTGCTCGGCGGCGAGCCGGTCGAGGGCCGCCCCGACGTCATCGCTACCCGTCAGCTCACGAGCCACGTCGCGCAGCTCGGCGCTGACCCGCTCCAGGTTGGCCTCGGCCCGCGACAGCACCTCGGCGGCCGTCAGCTCGGTGTCGAGGGTGTGCCACAGCCGGGCCTCCCACATCCGCCGCCCCAGGCGCGGGTCCCGGCCGCCGGCACCCGCCTCGTCGGCGCGGTCGCACAGCCAGGTCACGAACTCGCCGAGAGACTCGATCGCGCGCTGCCGCAGCGGCTCGACGGTGCCGCTCAGCGCCGGCACCTCGGCGATGAGGTTGGGCAGCTCGTCGCGGACCAGCGCGGCGGTCCCGGAGAACTGGGCCACGGCCGTCTCCAGGTGGATGCGCGGGCAGTCGGCCAGCACGGTGCGCGCCGTGGACAGCGCGTCCGGGATCGCCGCCAGCCGGTACGCGATCGAGGTGAGCCGCTGCTCCGCCGGAGCGAACGGGCGGGCGATCAGCCCGTAGATCAGGTGACCCGGATTGTGGTGCAGCGGGTTCCACTCGTGCTCACGCACCTCGGTGAACTCGAACAGCGAGCGCTCCACCAGGCCGAGCAGCACCGCGTGGTCGACCTGCTCCCCCGGCCCGAGCGCGTCGATATTCACCTGCGACAGCGCGGAGGAGGCGTCCCGCAGCATCGAGATGTCCTCGGCCACCGCCTCCGGGGAGTAGTCGGGCAGCCGGTCGTCGAAACGGTGGTCACCGGCGAACGCGGCCAGCGCCGGGCTAGTTTCGAGGACGGCGTCGACGATGTGCTCGGCGAGCGGCACGAAGTCCTGCGGCATGCGCAGAACCTACCCGGCCGGTGAACGGGCGACCACCGGTTGGTGCGCATCGGGGCGCGCGAGCCGGCCGAGCGTGCGCACCGCGCGGGTCAGCTCGTGCGGCGAGTGGGCGGCGTACCCGAGCACCAGGCCCGGCCGGCCGCCCCCGCGCATCCGCAGCTCGGACAGCGCCACCGGGCCCAGCCCGGCCGCCCGGGCCCGCCCGGCGAGCGCCACGTCGTCGGTGCCCGCCGGCAGCTCGACCACCAGGTGCAGCCCGGCCGCGACGCCCGAGATCCGCCCCGCCGGCAACGCGATGCGCAGCGCGGCCACCACGGCGTCGCGCCGCTCCCGGTGCACCCGCCGGGCCCGGCGCAGGTGCCGGTCGTACCCGCCGGACGCGAGCAGCTCGGCGAACGCCAGCTGCTCCAACACCGGGCCGCCGTGGTCGGCGGCGAACTTCGCCGCGGCGATCGCCTCCCGCCAGGCCGGCGGCGCCGCGAGCCAGCCCAGCCGCAGCCCCGGGGCGAGGGCCTTGCTGACCGACCCGACCAGCGCCACCACGTCCGGGGCAAGCCCCTGCAGGCACCCGACCGGGTCACGGTCGTAACGGAACTCGGCGTCGTAGTCGTCCTCCACGATCAGCGCCCCGGCGCGGCGCGCCCAGTCGATCAGCGCAGCCCGGCGGCTCGGGGCGAGCACCACGCCCGTCGGGTACTGGTGCGCCGGCGTCACGAAGACCGCCCGCACCCGGGTCCGGGCGAGCGCCGCGGCGTCGAGACCATCGCCGTCCACCGGCACAGGTACGGGTCGCAGCCCGTGACACGCCAGCAGGTCCCCGATCGGGGCGGAACCCGGGTCCTCCATCGCGATCCGCGTCGTCCCCGCGGCCCGCAGGACCCCTGCCAGCAGCGTGAACGCCTGGGCCGCCCCGGTGGTCACGGTCAGCGCCGAGGGGTCGACCCGGGCCGCGCGTACCCGCCCGAGGTAGCCGGCCAGCTCGGTGCGCAGCCGGGGCGCGCCGGCCGCCTCGCCGTAGTCGAGGTCGACGTCGAGAGCCGTCGCGACGGCCCGCTCGTACGCCCGGCGCCAGGCGGTGCGCGGGAACATGCCGAGATCGGGTACGCCCGGGCGCAGCGGCGCGACGGTTCTGCGGTGGCTGTCGGCCGCCGAGATGTCCACCGTGGACGGATCGGCCGCGGTCGCCACCACGGTCCCGGATCCGCGCCGGCCGACCAGCCGCCCCTCGGCGACCAGTTGCTCGTACGCGGCGACCACGAGCCCTCGGGACAGGCCCAGGTCGGCGGCGAGGTCGCGGGTCGACGGCAACCGGGCGCCGGCGGCCAGGCGCCCCTGGACGATCGCCTGCCGCAGGGCGCGGGTCAGCTGCTCCCCGAGGCGCGGCCGCGCCCGGTCCAGCTCTACCAGCGCCTCCCAGACCGACAAAGTGGTCCTCCAACCCCGACGGCTAGTGGCACTGTAGCGAGTACCACTTGCGCACCTAGCGTCGGTGGTTGTGAGACTTCGCACCGCTTCCGGGCCCGCACTGTGCGCGACCGCGATGACGGTACTCGGTGGGTCGGTCGCGATCAGCAGGGCGGTCCCGAGCTATCCGACGCTGACCGGCCAGGCCCTGCGCTACGCGGTCGCGGCGGCGGTCCTGTTCCTGTTCATCGCCCGCGGTCCGTGGCCCGGCCGGCGGGACCTGGCGCGGCTCGCCGTGCTCGCGGCGACCGGCCTCGTCGGGTTCAACCTGTGCCTGCTGACCGCGCTGCGGCACGCCGACGTGGCAGTGGTCGGCACGATCGTGGCCATCGCGCCGCTGGTCCTCGCGATCGCCGGGCCGCTGCTCAGCGGTGCCCGACCGGCGCGTCGGCTGATCGCGGCCTCGGCGGTCGTCGTGCTCGGCGCGGCGCTGGTGGAGGGCACCGGCCGCACGGACCGGGTCGGCCTGCTCGCCGCGGTCGGCACGCTCGTCGGCGAGGTGCTGTTCTCGCTGCTGGCCGCTGGACTGCTGCCCCGGCTCGGGCCGGCGCGGGTGTCGGCGTGGACGTGTGCGCTGGCCGTACCGATGCTCGGTCTTTCCGCGGTCGTGGCGCGGGAGGCGCCGCGCCTGCCGACGGCGACCGAGGGGTGGGCGCTGGCCTATCTCGCGCTGGTGCTCACCTGCGGTGCGTTCCTGCTCTGGTACGCCGGACTGCAGCGGCTCGGCGTGGCCCGGGCAGGCCTGTTCGTCGGCGTGCTGCCGGTCGCCACGCTGGTCGCCGCGGCCCTGCTCGATCGGCGGCTACCGGGGGCGGGACCGGCGATCGGCGTGCTCGTCGTCGCCCTCGGCCTGACCGTTCCCATGATCCTGAAGGATTCTCCGCGTCAGGACACGGAAGAGTCTTCAGGATCATCGGACTCGCGGGCGCGGACGGCGTCGGCGTACTCCAGGGCGGCCCGGCGCAGCGCGCCCTCCGCGTCCAGGCCCTGAGCACGGGCCCGGGCCACGATGGCGAGCAACTCGGCACCGAGATCATCGCCGGCCGGCGGGACGTCGACGCCGGCGCGCTCGGCCCGGCTGAGCACCTTGCCGGCCAGCGACAGGGCGGGCTGCGCGAGCGCGATGCCGTCCATCGCCGAGCCGCGCGCCTTCTCCGCCCTCTTGATCCGCTCCCAGTTCTCGGTGATCTCGTCGATGCTGTGCACCGCCGCGTCGGCGAACACGTGCGGGTTGCGGCGGATCAGCTTGTCGACCAGGTCACCGGCGACGTCGTCGATCGTGAAGGGGGTGTCGGCGTCGTGGCCCAGGCGGGCGTGCAGCACCACTTGGAGCAGCACGTCGCCGAGCTCCTCGCGGACCGCCGTCAGGTCGTCGTCGACGATCGCGTCGTATGCCTCGTACGCCTCTTCCAGCAGGTACGGCGCGAGGGTGTGGTGGGTTTGCGCCCGCTTCCACGGGTCGCCGCCGGGCGACACGAGCCGGTCCATCACGGCCACCGCGTCGAGCAGCCGGGCGCCGGGCGGGTCCCAGGAGCCGTACATCAACTCCAGCTCCGCCAGGCCCGGCTCGCGCGCCAGCCGCAGGCCCAGCTCGCGGGCGAGGTCCTCGTCACCGCCCGGCCCGGCGAGCCAGACCGCACCGGTCTTCGCCTCGCGGATCAGCTCGTCGACCGGGCTTTCCGCGATGCGGACCGCCACGCCCGCCACGCGCAGGGCCGCCGCCTGCTCGCTGTCGGCCGCCGTGAACACCGGAAGGGCACGCACGGCGTCCCACGCCTGCGCGGTCAGCAGCCCGGCCGGCAGCCGTGGCGAGGTGACCAGCAGGACGATGCGGCTCAGCTCTTGCTCACCACCGCGGATCCGCCGTCCTTCGTGTTGAGCGGGATCACGACGAGCGGGTGGCGCTGCTGATCGCTGAGCAGGGTCACCTCCGCCGGTGCGTACCGCGGGTTGATGGTGACGTGCGCCTTCCTGATGCCGTCGACGAAGAGGCTGCGCACGCCGAGGCTGTTGGAGAGCACCTGCAGGTTCTGCGGCCCGAGCGCCTCGCGGTACTGCGCCTCCTGCATCCCGGGCTGGACCAGACCGGCGGCCTTGGCCCGCCGGTAGAGGTCGGCGAAGTCGGCGTCGGTGGGCTGCTTCGGCGTCGCGTGCTGCTGGACCGCCTCGTAGTAGGCCTGGAACTCGGCGTATAGCCGGGTGATCGACCCGCCCGGCGGCAGGCCGGACGAGTTGGCCGCCTCCAAGTCCACCTTCGGTGCCGCCCAGCCGTTGTCGGTAACCAGGCGCTTGGCCACGTCGCGCTGCACGAGCCAGCTCAGGACCAGCTGCCGGCCCTGCGCGGCCTCGATCCCCGGGATCGTCTTGGCGAGCTTGTCGACCTGCTTCTGGGTGTATGACGTGGAACCCACGTACGCCGCGACCCCGGGCTGGGAGCGGCAGCCGGTGAGGCCGAGGGCGCCGACGACGGCCAGGGCGGCGACGAGCGCCACACGACGAGCACGGTGCATGGTCGACACTCTCTCACGACTCCTCTTGTCCACTTTTCGCACCCTCCCATTCGCACCCTCCCATTCGCACCCTCCCATTCGCACCCTCCCATTCGCACCCTCCCATGATCGCGGAGCATTTTCCGTGTCCCCGCACGGAGAAAGCTCCGGGATCATGACTGGACCTTGGCGGGGACGGGGTCGCCGAGGACGGTCTTGAGCAGCTCGGCGGCCCAGTCCAGCAACGCGGTGTCGCGCAGCGGCTCGCCGCCCACCCGCCTGGTCATCGGACGGGGCAGCGACACCGTGTCGGCGGCCGCCTTGTAGACCGCCTCGGGGTAGAACCGCTTGAGCCGCAACTGCTTGGAGTCGGGCAGGCTCAGCGGAGCGAACCGGATGTGCCTGCCCTGCAGCGACACGTCCGACAGCCCATAGGTGCGGACCAGGAGCCGGAACCGGGCCACCGCGATCAGGTTGGCGACCGGCGCCGGCGGCTCGCCGTACCGGTCGCGCATCTCGGCCACGATCTCGTCCAGCGCGGCGGCGTCCCGGACCCCGGCCAGCTTGCGGTACATCTCCAGGCGCAGCCGCTCCACCCCGATGTACTCGTGCGGCAGGTGCGCGTCGACGGGCAGGTCGACCTTGACGTCGGTCTCCTCTTCGGGGCGCTCGCCCTTGTAGGCCTGCACCGCCTCCCCGACCATCCGCACGTACAGGTCGAAGCCGACCCCTTCGATGTGGCCGGACTGCTCGCCTCCGAGCAGGTTGCCGGCACCCCGGATCTCCAGGTCCTTCATCGCCACGTACATGCCCGCGCCCAGCTCGGTGTGCTGGGCGATGGTCGCCAGCCGCTCGTGCGCGTGCTCGGTGAGCGGCTTCTCCGGCGGGTACAGGAAGTAGGCGTAGGCCCGCTCCCGCCCGCGGCCCACCCGGCCCCGGATCTGGTGCAGCTGGGCCAGGCCGAGCAGGTCGGCCCGCTCGACGATCAGCGTGTTGGCGTTGGGGATGTCGATGCCGCTCTCCACGATCGTGGTGCAGACCAGGACGTCGAACTCCTTCTCCCAGAAGCCGACCATGATCTTTTCCAGGGCCTCTTCGCCCATCTGGCCGTGCGCGACGGCGACCCGCGCCTCCGGGACCAGCTCGCGCAGCCGCCGCGCGGCCCGCTCGATCGACTCGACCCGGTTGTGCAGGTAGAACACCTGGCCGTCGCGCAGCAGCTCGCGGTGGATAGACGCGGCGATCTGCCGCTCGTCGTACGCCCCGACGTAGGTCAGGACCGGGTGGCGCTCCTCGGGAGGGGTGGCGATCGTGGACATCTCCCGGATGCCGGTGATCGCCATCTCGAGGGTGCGCGGGATCGGGGTGGCCGACATCGTCAACACGTCGACCTGGGTGCGCAGCTGCTTGAGGAACTCCTTGTGCTCCACGCCGAAGCGCTGCTCCTCGTCGACGATCACCAGCCCGAGATCCTTGAACCGGGCGGACGTCTGCAGCAGCCGGTGGGTGCCGATGACGATGTCCACGGTGCCCTCACCGATCCTGGTCAGCGTCTCCTCCGCCTCCCGCGGCGTGACGAAGCGCGACAGCTGGCGGATCTCGACCGGGAACTGCGCGATCCGCTCCGAGAACGTGTTGAAGTGCTGTTGCGACAGCAGGGTGGTCGGCACGAGCACCGCGACCTGCTTGCCGTCCTGCACCGCCTTGAACGCCGCGCGCACCGCGATCTCGGTCTTGCCGTATCCCACGTCACCGGAGATGAGCCGGTCCATCGGGACCGAGTGCTCCATGTCGACCTTGACCTCTTCGATCGCGGCCAGCTGGTCGGGCGTCTCCGTGTAGGGGAACGCGTCCTCAAGCTCCCGCTGCCACGGGCTGTCCGGCCCGAACGCGTGGCCTCGTGCGTTCTGCCGGACCGCGTAGAGCTGGATGAGCTGCGCGGCGATCTCGCGGACCGCCTTGCGGGCCCGGGCCTTGGACTTCTGCCACTCGGCGCCGCCCATCTTGTGCAGCGTCGGCGTCTCGCCGCCGACGTAGCGCGACAGCTGGTCGAGCTGGTCGGTGGGCACGAACAGCCGGTCGGCAGGCTGGTTCTTCTTGCTCGGCGCGTATTCGATGACGAGGTATTCACGGTCGGCGCCGTTGACCGTGCGCTGCACCATCTCCACGTAGCGCCCGATGCCGTGCTGCTCGTGCACCACGTAGTCGCCCGCGCGCAGTTCGAGCGGGTCGATCTGGTTGCGCCGGCGGCTGGGCATCCTGCGCATGTCCTTCGTGGACGCACCCCGGCCGCCGGAGATGTCGGTGCCGGTGACGATCGCCAGCCGCGACGCCTCGTCGACGAAGCCGTTGCCCAGCGAGCCGGTGGTCACGGTGACCAGCCCGGCCTCCGGCGCGGACTCGACCGTCTCCGCGGGCACCACGCCCAGGCCGCCGTCGCGCAGCACCTCGACGGCGCGCTGGGCCGGGCCGTGCCCCTCGAAGACCAGCGCGACCCGCCAGCCGTCGCCGGCCCAGCGCTTGACGTCGTCGAGGACGCGACCGGTCTCGCCGTGGTAGAGCGGCACCGGCTGGGCCTTGAGGGTCAGCGTGACCGCATCGTCGCTGACCTCGACCCGGGGCTCGTCGTCCTCCCAGGGCATCGGCTCCGGCGCCTTCGCGGGCGTTTCCACGCCGAACGGGGAGATCGACCACCACGCCTGGCCCAGCCGCGCCGCGGTCGCCCGGACATCGGCGAGCGTGCGGAAAGCGGCGGCGCCGACGTCGATGGGCGCACGGCCACCGACCGCGGCCGCGGCCCAGCTGGCCTGCAAAAACTCCTCACTTGTACGCACAAGGTCGTGCGCCCGGGTCCGGATGCGCTCGGGGTCGCACAGCACGACGTGGGTGCCTTCGGGCATCGTGTGCAGCAGCGACTCCATGGAGTCGCTGCCCTCCAGCAACGCCGGGCCGAGCGACTCCATCCCCTCGACCGGAATGCCTTCGCCCAGCTTGTCCAGGATCTCCACGAGCTCGGGGTGGTCGAGCGCGAGCGCCTTCGCGCGCGCCCGGACCACCGGAGTCAGCAGCAGCTCCCGGCACGGCGGCGCCCACAGCCGGTCGGCGGCGGCGAGGGTGCGCTGGTCGGCCACCGCGAACGTGCGGATCTCCTCGACCTCGTCGCCCCAGAACTCCACCCGCAGCGGGTGCTCCTCGGTGGGTGGGAACACGTCGAGGATGCCGCCGCGCACCGCGAACTCGCCGCGCTTGGTGACCAGGTCGACCCGCGCGTATGCGATCTCGGTGAGCCGCCGGGCCACCTCGTCGAGGTCGGCGCTGGCGCCGGCCGCAAGCTCGACGGGCTCCAGGTCACCGAGGCCCTTGAGCTGCGGCTGCAGCACACTGCGCACCGGAGCGACCACGACCTTGACCGGGCCGCGCGCGGTGTCCTGCGCGTCCGGGTGGGCCAGCCGGCGCAGCACCGCGAGGCGCCGCCCGACGGTGTCGGAGCGCGGCGAGAGCCGCTCGTGCGGCAGCGTCTCCCAGGCCGGGTAGACGACGACCTGGTCGGCGGGGAGCAGGCAGCCGAGCGCGGCCGCCAGATCCTCGGCCTCCCGGCTGGTGGCCGTGACGGCGAGGACCGGCCGGTCGGCGCCGAGCCCGCCGCCTTCCGGTGCGGCGACGGCGGCCACGACGAACGGGCGCACCGGCGCGGGGGCGGTGATCTCGACGGGGAGCTCGACATGCCCGGCGCGCGCGAGATCGCGGGCGCGCGCGAGCGCCGGATCGGCGAGGGCGGCGGACAGCAGGCCGGACAGTCTCATGGCGGATCCTCGAGCGAGAGCACGGCAAGACACCCCCGACGCCCGAGAGGGGCGGGGGGTTTGGATATGACAAGCCTAGCTCCCGGCACCGACAGAAGTGCCCCTGCAGGCGCCTCCGCCATGATCACGAGGGATCCGGGGCATCCGAGCGCCCCCATCCGTCATGATCAGACTGAGTCGATCAGTCCGGAGGCTCGCTGCGCGGTCGGCCATGGGCGTCACGGTAGCGGGCGCTCCTCCATCAGGCCCAGATGGTGCCCGTCCGGATCGCGCAGGAACGCCATCCACAGCTCGTGCACCCCGTCGCGGTGCACGACCTGCGGCTGGCCGAGAAACTCCACCCCGGCGTCGACCAGGCGCGCATATTCCGACTCGACGTCGCCGACCCGGAAGTAGAGCACCACCTTGCTGGCGAAGTCGGGCGACTCGGGCGAGCCGAGGTAGAGGCGCACGTCGCCGCTCTGGAAGAACGCCATCGGCTGCCCCGGCACGCGGAACAGGAACGGGATGCCGAGCACGTCGCGGTAGAACGCGATCGACGCGTCGACGTCGCGGACACTCACGTGGATCTGCGCCACTGGACCGAGGGCCATGGCTCCTCCTATCCTTAACCTAGGTGAAAGGATAACCATGGTTAAGAATCCGAGGCAAGAGCTTCCACCCGGCCTGCCGGACGACCCGACCACGCGTGCCGCGAACGCGCTGCACTCGGCGGCCGTGCGACTGCTGCGCCGGGCGCGTGCCGCCAACACCGGAATGGACCTGGACGGTCCGCGCGCCTCGGCGCTGTCCGTCCTCGTCTTCGGCGGCCCCGTGCCACTGAGCCGACTCGCCGCGATCGAGCAGGTGAGTCCGCCCGCGATCACCAAGACCGTGACGGCACTGGAAGCGGCCGGCCTGGTGACGCGTACCCGCTCCGGCAGCGACCGCCGGGTGGTCCTGGTCGATGCGACCGCCGCCGGCCGGGCGCTGCTCGAGCAGGGAAGAGCCGCCCGGGTACGGGTCATCGCGGACCTCATCGCCGGACTACCCGAGGCCGACCGGGAGGCGCTGGCGCGCGCCGCCGACGTGATCAGGGGCGTGGTGTGAAGGCCGGCAAACCTCCCCCGCCACTGAGTGGGGCGCCCCGCTCACCGGCTGAACGCGCAGCGGGGCGCCCTACTCAGCGAAAGGGGCGGATCGCATGACGAGACGCGCCCTGTTCTTCGCGGTCGTCGTGGGGTACGTAGTGTCGGGGCTCCACCCGTACCGAATGGGCACCTGGTTTTTCGAGACCGTGTGGGTCGGCATCGGGCTGCTGGTCGTGGCGCTCACCCGGCGCCGGTTTCCGCTGACCACCCTGCTGTGCGTGCTGCTCGCGATCCACGCGGCGGTCCTGCTCTACGGGGGGCACTACACGTATGCGCGCACCCCGCTGGGCGATGCGCTCGGGCTGGTGCGCAACCCGTATGACCGGCTGGGCCACTTCATGCAGGGGTTCGTGCCGGCGATCGCCGTGCGCGAGGTGCTCTGGCGGCGCTCACCGCTGCGCGGCACCCGCTGGCTCGCGCCGCTGACCGTGTGCGTCTGCCTGGCGATCAGCGCCTTCTGGGAACTGCTGGAGTGGTGGGGCGCGTACCTGGTCGCCAACGGCGACCCGGCGTTTCTCGGCGGACAGGGCGACCCGTGGGACACCCAGTGGGACATGTTTCTCGCGCTGGTCGGAGCGGTACTGGCGCTGGTCACGCTGGGCCGCTGGCATGACCGGCAACTCCGGTCGACCGCCGACGCGTCGGAGGACGGCATCGGCTCTGTCGCGTGAACGCCGTGCGCCGCCAGTTCACCGACCTGGCGGCACGCGGCGTCAGAACTCAGCGACCCTCGATGCTCACGACGACGCCGGAACACATGCACTGGGCTTCCAGGTAGTACCTCTTAGCCGGATCGAATCCACCGCTGTAAGCCTCCAGCCAGGTGTTGCCCGGGCCAACGTTCACGCGGGTCTGCACCCGGTTGGTGCCCTCTTCGACGACCTGGAGACCGACGGTGCTCGGACGGGGGCCCGCCCCGAGGATGAACACGCCATTGCCGGACGGCGCCAGGCTGGCGGTGCGGCAGTGCCCGCTCCACCCGATGTGGCACGTGAGTTTGGTCGACGCGGCGGCCGGCGTCGCTGTCATCAGAAGCGCCGCGACGATCGCGACCACCATCGCGAACGCACCGCGAACCGCAGTCTTCCGTTGCCGTGTTTTCACTGTCTGCACTCCCCGTCCGTGCCTCAATGGAAACAACCGATCGCTCTTCACGAATATGAAGGCCCAGCCAGTCTCACCGACATCGCTATCGTCGAACTACCAGGCGCCTGTCACGACCGACGCCGGTCGCGGATATGGCCGGATCGGACCATGTCGGCCCGATAGCATCGGCGCTGACCCTGGACAGCGCTGTCCCCCTGCGTACCCGAGGCGAAAGGGAGCCAGCGTGACCATTGAGCCCGAGCCCGAGCCCGAGCAGTCCGGGCAGGACACCCCGCGCACCGACGAGGCCGACGCCGCCCTGCGTGCCGACATCCGCCGCCTTGGCACCCTGCTCGGCCAGAGCCTGGTCCGCCAGGACGGCCAGGACCTGCTCGACCTCGTCGAGGAGGTGCGGGCACTGGTGCGCACCGACCCGGCCGCCGCGGCCGAGCGGCTCTCCGCGCTCGACGTCGTCACCGGCACGCAGCTGGCGCGCGCCTTCTCCACGTACTTCCACCTGGCCAACATCACCGAGCAGACGCACCGGGCGCGGGAGTTGCGGCGCATCCGGGTACGCGAGGGTGGCTGGCTGGAGCGCGCCGCGAAGCTCATCGCCGACAAGGGGGTGGCCGCCGGCGAGGTCGGCACGATCGCCGGCCGGCTGGCGGTGCGGCCGGTGTTCACCGCGCACCCGACCGAGGCGGCTCGCCGGTCGATCCTCACGAAGCTGCGCGCCGTCGCCGACGAGCTCGACGCCGAAGCCGCCGCGACCGCGATCGACGCGTGGCACGACCCGGTCCGGGCCACCCGCACCGACCGGCGGCTGGCCGAGCTGCTGGACGTGCTGTGGCAGACCGACGAGCTGCGCCTGGAGCGCCCGGAGCCGACCGACGAGGCCCGCAACGCGGTCTACTACCTGGCCGACCTGGCCAGCGACGCCGCCCCGCAGGTCCTCGACGATCTGGCCGAGACGCTGCGCGATCTCGGCGTGCAGCTGCCACCGACGGCCCGGCCGCTCACGTTCGGCTCGTGGATCGGCGGCGACCGCGATGGCAACCCCTACGTCACGCCGGCGGTCACCCGCGACGTGCTGCTCATCCAGCACGAGTACGGCCTGCGCCACGCGGAGAAGGTGGTCGACTCGCTGATCGACGACCTGTCGATCTCCAAGCGCCTGCGCGGGGTCTCCCTGGACCTCGCGGCCAGCCTCGCCACCGACCTCGACGCGCTGCCCGAGCTGCCCGCGCGGTATCGCCGGGTCAACACCGAGGAGTCCTACCGGCTCAAGCTGCGCTGCATCCGGCTCAAACTCGGCAACACCCGCCGCCGGCTGGCCGACGGGACCCCGCACGTACCCGGACGGGACTATCTCGACACGGGTGGGCTGATCACCGACCTGGAGCTGATCCGGGCGTCGCTGGCGCGCAACGGCGGCCAGCTGGCCGCCACCGGGCGGCTGGCCTCCGCGATCCGGACCCTGTCCGCGTTCGGGCTGCAGCTGGCCACGCTGGACGTGCGCGAGCACGCCAACGCCCACCACGCGGTCCTCGCCCAGCTCTACCGCCGGGTCGGTGAGGTCGACTACGCCGCGCTGGACCGGCCGGGCCGCATCGAGCTGCTGCGCAACGAGTTGGCCAGCCGGCGCCCACTGTCCGGGATGGACACCCCGCTGTCGGAGACGGCGCGCAGGACGTTCGACGTCTTCGCGGCGATCCGGGAAGCCCAGGACCGGTTCGGGCCCAGCGTCATCGAGTCCTACATCGTCTCGATGACCCGCGGCGTCGACGACGTGCTCGCCGCCGTGGTGCTGGCCCGCGAGTGGGGTCTGGTCGACGTGTCCACCGAGCGGGCGCGGCTCGGGTTCGTGCCCCTGCTGGAGACCATCGAGGAGCTGGACGCCGCGGGGCCGCTGCTCGACGAACTGTTCTCCCTCGCGCCCTACCGCGCCCTGGTCCGCGCCCGCGGCGACGTGCAGGAGGTCATGCTCGGCTACTCCGACTCCAACAAGGAGGCGGGCATCACGACCTCGCAGTGGTCGATCCACCGGGCGCAGCGGGCGCTGCGCGATGTCGCGGCGGCGCACCGGGTACGGCTGCGGCTCTTCCACGGCCGGGGCGGGACGGTCGGCCGCGGCGGCGGCCCCACCCACGAGGCGATCCTGGCCCAGCCCTACGGCACGCTCGACGGTGCGATCAAGGTGACCGAGCAGGGCGAGGTCATCTCCGACAAGTACACGTTGCCGGCGCTGGCCCGGGAGAACCTGGAGCTGATCCTGGCCGCGGTCCTGCAGAGCGCCCTGCTGCACACCGAGCCGCGCCAGCCGCTCGAACAGCTCGCCACCTGGGACGGCGTGATGTCGGTCGTCTCCGACGCCGCCTACGCCGCCTACCGGGGCCTGGTGGAGATGCCGGAGCTGCCGGAGTACTTCTGGGCGTCGACGCCGACCGAGCTGCTCGGGGCGCTCAACATCGGCTCCCGGCCGGCCAAGCGCCCCGACTCCGGTGCCGGGCTGGGCGGCCTGCGCGCCATCCCGTGGGTCTTCGGCTGGACCCAGTCCCGCCAGATCGTGCCCGGCTGGTACGGCGTCGGCAGCGGCCTGGCGGCCGCGCGCGCCGCGGGCCTCACCGACCGGCTGGCGCAGATGCACGAGCACTGGCACTTCTTCCGGACGTTCGTGTCCAACGTGGAGATGATGCTGGCCAAGACCGACCTGGAGATCGCATCCCGGTATGTCGACACGCTCGTCCCCGCGCATCTGCGCCCGATCTTCGACAAGATCAGGGAAGAGTACGACCGGACCGTCGCGGAGATCCTCGCGGTCACCGGTGAGTCCACGCTCCTGGAACGGCAGCCGGTGCTGGGGCGGACGTTGACCGTGCGCGGCACGTACCTGCAGCCCTTGCACCACCTGCAGGTCTCGCTGCTGGACCGGTACCGTCGCGCGGCCGTCCGCCGGGAGTCGGGCGACTCGGCCCTGGAACGCGCGCTGCTCACCACGGTCAACGGCATCGCCGCCGGCCTGCGCAACACGGGCTGACGGGCGCGCTCTCGCGACCCAGTGGAGCGCCCTTACGACCCAGTAGGGCGCCCCTCTCACCGTCTGGACGGTGAGAGGGGCGCCCTACTCATGCGAGGGGGTTAACTACACGGCTGCGCCGTCTTCAACGGCCAGTCGACCGTCGTCGTGCCGGCCGCCTTGATCTTCACCTGACGGTACTTCGGCTGCCATCCATCCTTGGCGACGATCACGTCCAGCGGGTTGTTGCGCTCGTCGAGCCAGAGCGCGTACCTGCCGTTGGCGTCGGTACGCAGGGTGAAGTGCTGGGCCCAGGTGTCGATCTGGACCGTCGCACCGGCGAGCGGCGCCGACGCGCCGTCGCACTTGACCCCGGTGACCGTGCCGGCGATCTTGCCCCAGGTCGCGGGCGGCTTGACCACCATCTGCACGTCCACCGGCGCGACCGTGTACGGCGTGTCGGTGCGGAACGTGAGCTGCGCCGCGTACGTACCCGGCTGGCTGACGGCCTTGACCGACGCGTCGAGCGTGACCGTCACCGTGACGGTCTTACCCGGCGCCACCGTGAAGCTGGTCGGGCTCTCCGACAGCCACGGCACATCGGCCGTCGCGGTGGCGCAGTCGCCCAGGCCGGGCAGCACCTCGGCCTTGTTGACCGCGTTGAAGTTGCCGACCGAGCCACCGACCTTGTAAAGGCCGCATGCCCCGCCACCGCGGTACACGGTGTTGTTGGAGTTGGGCAATGCGGTCCACGCCCTGGCCACCGGGTCGAACGCGACGCCCTGGTTGGTGAGCGTGGCCTGGTTGTTGGTCACGCCGCCGGACATCAGCAGCAGCCCGTTGGCCGTCGCGTAGCTCGAAGCCCACAGGTCGAGCGGCAGGTCGGGGATCGGCGACCAGGCGGCGAGCGCGGGGTTGTACGAGTACCCCTTCTTGGTGGAGGTGGCGTTGTCGGTGCCACCGGCGCAGTACACCTGGTCGGCCAGGCCACCACACGCGCTCCACGCGATCTGCTGCGGGTAGTCGGCCGCCTGGCTCCAGCTGTCGGCCGCCGGGTCGTAGGCGTAGACCGCGGTCTTGCCGCAGACGGTCGCGTCGCAGCCGCCGACCACGTAGAGCTTGCCGCCGACGACGGCGGTCGCCGAGGCCGCGTACGCGGTCGGGATGCTCGCCCCGGTTGACCAGGTGTTCGTGGCCGGGTTGTAGATCTCCAGGGTGCTGACCGGGTTGCCGTCGGTGCCCCAGCCGCCGACCACGTACAGCTTGCCGTTCACGAACGCGCCGGCCGGCTTCTCCCGGGCCGTGGTGAGCGGGGCGATCGGCGTCCACGCCCCGGTCGCCGGGTTGAAGACCTGACCGGTGCCGACGATCGCGGTGCCGTCGGTGCCGCCGACGGAGTAGAGCTTGCCGTCGTTGACCGCGACCACGTTGTCCATGATCGGCGTCGGGTAGTTGGCGATGTCGGTCCACGGCGCCGCGTACGGCGTCATGGCCGGCTTCACCGGCGAGGTCACCTTCGCCCGGATCTGGGGGACGCGCAACGGGCTGTACTGCCCGTTGACGTTCTGCAGCGGCGCCCCAGCGCCGAACTGACGCAGCAGCGTGAACCCGCCGTCCTGCTCACCGATCCGCACCTGGGCCGGCGCCTTGCCGTCGTTCTTGACGGTGACGGTCGCCGTCGCCTGCTCGCCCAGGCCCACGGTCTTCTTGATGGCGCCCGGCTTGATCACCAGGTGCCCGGCACTCAGCGTGAAGTCCGCCCGGGTCGCCCAGTCGGTCGCGACGTCGACGGTCTTCTTCTGGTCGGTGTACCCGCTGTACGCGGCGGTGAACGGGTGCCTGCCGGTGGCTGACGAGAACAGCCAGTAGAACCCGTCGCCCAGGTTGGGGTCGTTGGGGGTAGGGGCGGTCACTGCCTTCTCGGCCGGCTTGTCGTTGCTGGTCACCGTCGCGCCGTCGACGCCCTTGCCGGTGTTCTGGTCGGTGACCTGGCCGACAACCAGGCCGCCGTGGACCGGCTCGCAGGCGCTGCGGCCGACGACCACGTTGTCGACCTCCCACCAGTACGAGTACCGGCCGACGTAGTGGAAGCGGACCAGCACGCCGCTCTTGCCGGCCGCCTGCGGGATCGGCAGCTGCACCTTGAGCGGGCCGCGTACCGACTCCGACCCGTAGTGCAGCAGGTTGGACCAGGTGGTGCCACCGTCGAGACTCAGGTCCACGTCGGCGGTGGAGATGCTGTACCACCGGTAGTCGCTGTTGAACGTGACCGTCGGGTTGGTCTCGCCGGACAGGTCGATCGGCGGCGTGCGCAGCTCGGTGTTCTGGTCCTGCCCCACGCCGAGCTTGTCGCTGTCGACCATGGCGAAGCCGCCGTCACCACCGGTGAGGTTGCCCCGGTTGCCGATGTCGGTGAAGCCCCAGCCACCGCCGGGGGCGTTGTTGACGACGCTCCAGCCCGGCGGGGTGGTGCCGGAGTTGAAGGTCTCGCCCAGCCCGTAGTAGCGGGTCGCGTACCCGGGTGCGGTGCAGGCGGTGGTGTCGACCGGCACCGTGATGTCCTTGACCACGTCGGTCGTGCCGACCTGCACGGTCTGGTCCACCGGCACATAGCCGGGATAGTTGACCTTCACGTGCAGCGTATAGGTGGCGTTGTCGACGAGTTCGACGTGGTACCGGCCGGTGGTCGGGTCGGTGTAGACCGGCGCGCCGGGGGCGCCCTCGACCGAGATCTGCGCGTAGAGCGGCCAGCCGTGGCCGGAGCCGTCACGGATCGTGCCGCTCACGGTCGAGCGGGGCAGGGCGGTCAGCGCGAAGTCCGCGGTGGTGCTGCCGCCGTCGGCGACCGCGACGCCGCCGGCGGTCTTCGTCTGGTACCCGTAGGCCGACGCGGACACGTCATAGGTGCCGACCGGGGCGAGCAGCTTGTAGCGGCCCTGCGCGTCGGTGGTCGCCGTGTACTTGTCCCCGGCCTTGACGGCGGCACCGGCGATCGGATGCCCGTCGCCGGCGTCGGTGACCGCGCCGGTGATCGTGCCCGAGTGCGCCGGCGGGGCGAACGCGGCGACGCCGTTGGGCGTGCCGAGACCGGTCGGGCCGTCGTAGCCCGGCTTCGCGGTGCACAGGTACGAGCCGTTGCAGGAGCCGTTGCTGCCGCTGGTCACGTCGTTGAGCTGGAACGCCGACGAGTACGGGTACGCGTTCGGGTAGGTGCCCGGCGTGGGCGTCCCGGCGAGCGCGTAGATGCTGGCGATCATCGGGGCGGACGCGCTGGTGCCGCCGTACACGTCCCAGCCCGGGGGCCGGCCCGCGGGCGGGAAGGTGTTGTAGACCGCCACTCCGGTCTGCGGGTCGGCCACGGCCGACACATCGGCGTACGCCCGCCGCGGGCACTCCGGGTCGGTCTGGAACGAGGGCTTGGCCTCGAAGTCCGAGCATCCGCTACCCGCGCCGCGCCACGCGGTCTCGGTCCACCCGCGGCCGCCGCCGCCCCGGGTCAGCGAGGTGCCGCCGACCGACGTGACGTACCGGGAACCGGCGGGGAACTCGTTGTGGTAGCCGGTGTCGCCGGAGCTGGCCGTGATCACCACACCCGGGTGGTTGAGGTACGGGTCGTCGAAGTTCTGGTCGGTGGGCTCCTCGTCCTTGCCCCAGCTCAGGGAGACGAACTTGGCGCCCAGCCGGACCGCCGTGTTGATGGCGATGAACAGGCCGTTGTCCTGGTTGTTGTTCGACTCGACGAGCAGGATCTTGCAGTTGGGGCAGACCGCGGACACCATCTGGATGTCCAGGGCGATCTCGCTGGCCCAACCCGGCTCCGGGGCCGGCAGCGGGCCGTCCAGCCCGTCCTGGTTGACCTTGCGGAAGCAGCCGTTGGCGGTGGTGCACGCCGGCAGCCCGTACTGCGCCCGGTAGACGGCCAAATCGGCCTCGGCGGTGGGTGCGTCGAACGCGTCGATGATGGCCACGGTCTGGCCGGTGCCCGCGGTCGCCGACGGCAGCGCGTACGCGCCCTGCAGGTCGGGCGCGCCGAACCCGGCGGGCGGCGCCTCCCGTGGCAGCAGCCCCTTGCGCGGGCTGATGTCGGTGCGCACGAGCGAGCGGCACACCTTCTCGTCCTTGCGGGTCGGCTCGTTGCACACCCGCTTGACCGGGCCGAGATCGGCCTTTCCGCCCGGCGCGGTGACCGGCCCCGGCGGCGGTGCCTGCACCGGCGCGGTCCGGGCCGGCTTCGTCGGTGCGGCATGGGCCGGCACCGATATGCCGACAGCGGTGAACCCCGCCGTGGCCATCACGGCGACGAGGACCGTGGCCCTTCGTAGCCGTCCTGATGGTCTTGTCATGCGACTCCCTCCCCGAAGACGCGCGGTGGCATGCCGGGGTGAGGAGCCGTACCCCCCAACACGGCGCCGCCAGTTGAATCGAAGCCGAGAGATTCCCGCCCCGACTCCTGGCGAGCACAGTAGGGGTGGGGGACGTTCCATACAAGATCTATCAACGTCACAGAATTACGGACTAGCGCCTCAATGTGCCGTCCACCCGGGGACTGCCCCTTAGGGCAAATTCGCGGTCAGTAGTCCGACACATGCCTGACTTGCCCGGGCGCGCCCGAGCCGTCCTCGACCGCGCCGCCACCGGCTGACAGACTGTTGCGCGGTCGGTTGCCCGGCCGGCGGTCCGGTCGCGCGCTAGGGTCGCCGTGAACACCGTGCGTAAGGGGTGACATGAACAACGGGTGGGTGCTGCCCGACGAGGTGCTGCGCGACGCGCCGACCTACACGCCGCGCACGCACGAGCTGGCCGATCTGGAGCTGCTGCTCGGCGAGGTCTATACGCCGCTGACCGGCTTCCTCGGCCGTGCCGACCTGATCAGCCTGGCCCGCACCGGCCGGCTCACCGACGGCACCTCGTGGCCGGTGCCGATCACCCTCGACGTGCCGGTAGAGCTGATCGAGCGCATCGAGGTCAACAACCCGCTGCGCCGGGTGCTCGTGCTGACCGACACCGAGGGCGCGCCGGTCGCGGCCGTCGATGTGATCGAGTTCTGGCCGACCCGGGAGGGCATGGCCGGCGTCGCCGGGCGGGTGCGCCGCATCGGCGACGGTGGCCACGGGCCGTTCCGGCGGTTGCGCCGCACCCCGGCCGACGTCACGGAGCTGCTGCCACCGGGCCGGGTGCTCGGGGTGATCGCCGACCGGCCGCTGCACCGCCCGCAGTTGGCGCAGATCGCGCACGCCACGCGTACCCTGGCGGGTCATCTCCTGGTCTTGATCCCGGTCGCGGCCCCGGGGCCGGACGGGCTGGCGCCCGAGGCCCTGACCCGCTGCATCCTCGCGGCGCGCGACCGGATGCCGGCCGCCACGATCGTCGCGGTGCCCCTGGTGCCGCACGGCGACGAGGTCCGCGACGCCCTGCTGCGCGCCCGGGTCGCGGCCGCCTACGGCGTGACCCACCTGCTGGCCACCGGTTCGTCGATGATGTCCGGCGGCCTGCGCGTGCTGGTGCCCCGCGAGCTGGCCTACGACGGCCGCGACGGGCAGTGGCGCTCGCGCGACGACATCCCGCCACGGCACCGCCGGCTGCCGATGTCGACGGCCGAGATCGAGGACCTGCTCGACCGGGGTGTGGCGCTGCCGGAGTGGCACACGCCGCCGGCGGTGTCCAAAGAGCTGTCCCGCGCCCGGCCGGCGCGCCGGCACCGTGGCCTGGTCGTCTTCTTCACTGGCCTGTCCGGGTCCGGCAAGTCCACGATCGCGCGCGGCGTCGCCGACGTGCTGATGGAGACCGGGGAGCGGACCGTCACGCTGCTCGACGGCGACGTGGTGCGCCGCCACCTGTCGAAGGGCCTGGGCTTCTCGGCGCTGGACCGCGACGTCAACGTGCGACGCATCGGCTGGGTCGCCGGCGAGGTGAGCCGGCACGGCGGGGTCGCGCTGTGCTGCCCGATCGCGCCGTACGAGGCGTCCCGCGCCGCCGCGCGCCGCTTCGCCCGGGAGGCCGGCGGGGACTTCGTGCTGGTCCACGTCGCGACGCCGCTGGAGGAGTGCGAGAAGCGCGACCGTAAGGGCCTCTACGCCAAGGCCCGGGCCGGCGAGATCACCGGGATGACCGGCATCGACGACCCGTACGAGTCGCCGACCGACGCGGACCTCGTCATCGACACGAGCGACATGAAGATCGGCGAGGCGGTCACCGTGGTGCTCCGCCACCTCGGCGCCAACGGCTGGATCGATCCCCGCCAGCCGACCTGACCGTCCCCCTTCCGCGCCGACCACCCCCTTCCGCGCCGACCACCCCCTTCCGCGCCGATCTCCCCTTCCGCGCCGATCTTGGAGTTATCGACGTGGTTCGATCTTCAAACCACGTAGCTTCTCCTTGATCGGCGCGGTCTGTCGGAGGGCCCCGGTAGGTTGAGCGCCATGGAGCCCGCCGACCTCATGGTGCCCGTCGCCCCCGGTGTGCGCCTGCATGTGCGGCACTGGCCCGGCGACCCGGCGAAGGCGGCGTTCGTGCTGGTGCACGGCCTGTCTTCCAACGCCCGGCTCTGGGACGGCACCGCCGCCCGGCTGTCCGCGGCCGGCCACCAGTCCTACGCGGTCGACCTTCGCTCGCACGGCGAGTCCGAGCGCCCGCCGGACGGCTACGACACCGACACGGCCGCCGCCGACGTCGCCGCGCTGATCGCCGGCCTGGCGCTGCCCGCGCCCGTGGTGGCCGGCCAGTCCTGGGGCGGCAACGTGACCGTCGCGCTCGCCGCCAAAAACCCTTCGGGTGTACGAGCGGTTGCACTCCTCGACGGCGGCTGGATCGACCTGCGGCGGCAGTTCGAGAGCTGGGAGGCGTGCGCGTCGGCGCTGCGCCCGGCCGACATCGACGGTTCCCCCGCCGCCGAGCTGGCGAGCCAGGTGCGCCGCGCGCACCCCGACTGGGCGGAGTGGGCGATCGAGGCGACCCTCGCCAACTTCGCGGTCGACCCGAGCGGCCGGATCACCCGCCGGCTGCCGATCCCGCAGCACATGTCGATCCTGCACAGCATGTGGGAGCATCCTCCGGCGCCGCTGTTCGGCTCCGTGACCGTGCCAGCGCTGCTGGTGCCCACGCGCCGCAGCGGCCTGGTCGCCGAGGCAGTCGCGGCGATGCCCGCGGCCACTGTGCGTGAATACGCCGGCGCCGACCACGACCTGCACGCCCAGCACCCCCGCCGGCTAGCGGCCGACCTGCTCCTGCTCGCATCGAGCGCCACGTAACCATGAACGGCATCCTCATGATCATGGGGTCCGGTGAGACGGCCCCGACGATGGTCAAACCGCACCGGGCCATTTTCGAGCGGCTCGGCGACCGGCGGGCGGTGCTGCTCGACACGCCTTACGGGTTCCAGGAAAACGTCGACGACATCTCGGCGCGCGCGGAGAGCTACTTCGCCGCGAGCGTCGGCCGGCGGGTCGAGGTGGTCAGCTGGCGCACCCCACCGGCGCCCGGCCTGGAGCGGGAGCGGGCACTCGCCGCGCTGCGCGAGGCCGGCTGGGTCTTCGCCGGGCCGGGCAGCCCGACCTACGCGATGCGCCAGTGGCGCGACACCCCAGTGCCTGAGGCGCTCGCGGCCGTCCTGGCGCGTGCCGGCGTCGTGGTGTTCGCGAGCGCCGCGGCACTGACACTCGGCTCGCACGTCGTTCCCGTGTACGAGATCTACAAGGCGGGCATCGACCCGCACTGGCTGCCCGGGCTCGGCCTGGTCGAGCGGGTCACCGGGCTGCCGGCCGTGGTCGTCCCGCACTACGACAATGCCGAGGGCGGCCATCACGACACCCGCTTCTCCTACCTCGGGGAGCGTCGGCTGGCGCGGCTCGAGCGGGAGTTGCCCGACGAGGCGTTCATCCTCGGCGTCGACGAGCACACGGCGGTCCGGCTCGACCTCGATAGCCGCACCGCCACGGTGATCGGCAACGGCTGCCTCACCGTGCGCCGGCAGGGCCGCAGCGCGGCCTACCGCAGCGGCGTCGAGATCGAGTTCGACCGCCTGGCGACCGGGTCGGGCCCCGGCGCGGCCAGCACCGCCGCCGATCCCGTTGATCGTCCGGCGCCGGCGCAGGCTCCCGCGCCGGCCGCCCCTTCACTGCTCGCCGCGGCGGAGGCGGCAGAGGCGGCCTTCGATGCCGCCCTCGCGCGCCGCGACGTGGACGGCTGTGTGGCGGCGTTCCTCGAGCTGGAGCAGGCCCGGCTGAACTGGGCGACCGACACGCTGACCAGCGATGAGGGCGAGCGGGCCACGGCGGCGCAGCGCCGGATAGTGCTCCGGCTCGGCGAGCTGGCCGAGATCGGTGCGCGAGACCCGCGGGCGACGCTCGACCCGTTCCTCGCGGTCATCATCGAGCTGCGCCAGCGAGCTCGGGAGGGCCGCGACTTCGCCACGTCCGACTGGATCCGGGACCGCCTGGCCGCGGCCGGTGTCGAGGTGCGTGACTCCCCCACCGGGGCCACCTGGCACCTGCACCCTCCCCCTCCGCGATCTTGACTCGTCGACGACACACGTCAAGATCAGCCGAGGAAAGGGGCAGCGGGGCCCGGATGCGACCGGGCCCCGCCGGGAAGGGATGGCAGGCAGCACCAGCGCGGATCGCTCGGGCACACCGTGGCCGCAGCCGTGGTGGGGACCTGCCCGAGTCATCCGTTGGGGCGCGGCTCACGTCGCGCCCACGTTGCTTCAACGACCAATCGGGCTAGCCGGTGACGCCGGCTCACACATAGACGTTGGTCGAAGAGGTCCCATCGGGGTGGCTGAAAACGCGTTGTCTTGACCAATGTCGAAGCAGCGCGCCCCCGAAAGGCCGCGATCCCGGTGACAACGCGGGACACGTTGCCACCGGGATCGCGAAAGCTCAGACCTTGACGCGGCGCGCGAGATTCTCGTCGAGCGCGTTCATGAACTCGTCAGTGGTCAGCCACGGGGCGTCCCGCGAGATGAGCAGCGCCAGGTCCTTGGTCATCTGGCCGCTCTCGACGGTATCGACGCACACCGATTCCAAGGTCTCCGCGAACCGCGTGACCTCTGGAGTACCGTCCAGCTTGCCGCGGTGCGCGAGGCCGCGCGTCCACGCGAAGATCGAGGCGATGGGGTTGGTCGAGGTTTTCTCGCCCTTCTGCCACTGCCGGTAGTGCCGGGTGACCGTGCCGTGCGCGGCCTCCGCCTCGACGGTGCGGCCGTCGGGGGTCATGAGCACCGACGTCATCAGGCCCAGCGAGCCGAAGCCCTGCGCCACGGTGTCGGACTGCACGTCACCGTCGTAGTTCTTGCAGGCCCAGAGGAAGCCGCCCTCCCACTTCAGGGCCGCGGCCACCATGTCGTCGATGAGCCGGTGCTCGTAGGTCAGGCCGGCCTTGTCGAACTCGTCCTTGAATTCGTTTTCGAACACCTCGGCGAACAGGTCCTTGAACCGCCCGTCGTACGCCTTGAGGATCGTGTTCTTGGTCGACAGGTAGACCGGGTAGTTGCGGGACAGGCCATAGCGCAGCGAGGCGCGGGCGAAGTCGCGGATCGAGTCGTCGAAGTTGTACATGCCCATGGCGACGCCGCCGCCGCGGAACTTCGCGACCTCGAACTCCATCGGCGCGGAGCCGTCCTCCGGTGTGAAGGTGATCGTCAGGGTGCCCGGCCCGGGCACAACGAAGTCGGTCGCCTTGTACTGGTCGCCGTGCGCGTGACGGCCGATGACGATCGGCTTGGTCCAGCCCGGGACCAGCCGGGGCACGTTGGACATGATGATCGGCTCACGGAAGACGACGCCGCCGAGGATGTTTCGGATCGTCCCGTTGGGCGAGCGCCACATCTTCTTGAGCCCGAACTCATCGACCCGCGCCTCGTCGGGGGTGATCGTGGCGCACTTGACGCCCACACCGTGCCGCTTGATCGCGTTGGCCGCGTCGACCGTCACCTGGTCTTCGGTCTCGTCGCGGTGCTGGATCGACAGGTCGTAGTGCTCCAGCTCGACGTCGAGGTAGAGCAGGATCAGCTGGTCGCGGATCTGCTTCCAGATGATCCGGGTCATCTCGTCGCCGTCGAGCTCGACGACCGGGTTCTCAACCTTGATCTTCGCCATCGGCCGGGCGCTCCTCTCCGTAGCTAGCAGTACGAGCGTACTGGGCGCACCAGCGTCGGTGCCGGGCGGCCCGCGTGATCGGGACCGGGATAATCACGCGCATGAATCGTCGTCTATTCGCGACCCTCGCGGTCCCGTTGCTGCTCGCGCCGGCCGCCTGCGGGCAGGACAGCAAGCGCCAGGCCACCCCGCCGCAGCCGTCGGCCGCGCCGATCCCGACGGTGACGCCCGGTGCGGCGTGCCTGACCGCGCCGGAGCGGGGTGGGTTGGTCCGCTTCCCGAGCGACAACGGCGCCTCGATCGCGGGCGTGGTCCTGGGCGCGGGCGCCCCGGGAGCCGCCGCGACCCCGAGCGCGGCGTCCGGCCCCGGCTCCGTCAACAGCCGGCCGGGCGGCGCGGCCACCGGCCGGGTGGGCATCGTCCTCGCCCACCAGACCCAGGCCGACATGTGCCAGTGGGTACCGTACGGCCGCACGCTCGCCGGGCTCGGCTACACCGTGCTAGCGATCGACCTCAACGGGTACGGTGCGTCGTCGCCGTCACGCGACAACCCGGCGCACGCGGCCTACGACCGCGACATCGTCGCCGCCGCGGCTCAGTTGCGGCAGTTGGGGGTACGTGCGGTGGCGCTGATCGGCGCGTCGCTGGGCGGCATGTCGGCGGTGGCCGCGGCGGCCCAGATCGCGCCCGCACCCGCCGCAGTGGTGGACCTGTCCGGCCCGGCCAAGCTGTCGGGCACGGACGCCGCGGCCGCGGCGCCCAAGGTGACCGCCCCGGCACTGTTCCTGGTGGGCGCCGACGACAGCTTCGCTGACGACGTGCGCAAGGTGTCCAAGGCCGCCACGCAGGCCAAGGAGAACCGTCTGGAGGTACTCGCCGGCAGCCGCGCCCACGGGGTCGCCATGCTCGATCCCGCGTCCGAACCGAAGGCGGCCCAGGTGTCGACGCTGATCCAGGACTTCATCGCGAAGAACGCCCGCGGCGCGTAGCGTCGCGGGCGTTCCGGAAAGCAGTGCCGGCGAAGCCGGCACCTCGCCTTTCGGGGGGACGCGGGGGCGGAGCCCCCGCGGGTGGGGCGGAGCCCCCGCGGGTCTAGAGGTTCGCGACGTCGCCCTGCTTGGCGCGAACCGCCTCGGCGGCTTCCGTCAGCGCGGCCAGTTCGCCGTCGGTCAGCGGCGTCTCGACGACCCGCTTCACGCCGGTGGCGCCGATCTCGGCCAGCACACCCAGGTATACGCCCTCGATGCCGTACTCACCCTCCACCCAGGCGCAGACCGGCAGCACCTCGCCGGAGTCCTCGGCGACGGCCTTGGCCATCCGGGCGGCGGCCGCCGACGGGGCGTAGTAGGCCGAACCGGTCTTCAGCAGCCCGACGATCTCGGCGCCGCCCTTGCGGGTGCGGTCGACCAGCTCCTCGATCTTGTCGGCCGGCAGCACCTCGGACAGCGGCTTGCCGTCCACCGTGGACTGCGACGGGACCGGCACCATCGTCTCGCCGTGCGAGCCCAGGGTCAGTGTCTTGACGGTGCGCACCGGCACGTCGAGCGCGTCGGCGACGAACGTGGTGAAGCGGGCGCTGTCGAGGATGCCGGCCTGGCCCATCACCCGGTTCTTCGGGAAGCCGGTGGCGAGCTGGGCGAGCGCGGTCATCTCGTCGAGCGGGTTGCTCACGACGATGACGACGGCGCTGGGCGCGTACTTGGCGACGTTTTCAGCGACCTGCCGCACGATCTTGGCGTTGGTCTCGAGTAGGTCCATCCGGCTCATGCCGGGCTTGCGGGGCAGGCCGGCGGTGATGACGACGACGTCCGAGCCCTCGATCGCCTCGTACCCTTCGCCGGTGGGGCCGGTGGTCTGCCCCACGACCTTGGTCTCGAAGCCCTCGATCGACCGCGACTGGCCCATGTCCAGCGCCAGGCCCTCGGGCTTGCCCTCGATGATGTCGGTGAGCACGACCGTGTCGAAGATGTCGTATTCGGCCAGGCGCTGCGCGGTGGTCGAACCGTAGAAGCCGGCTCCGACGACGGTGACCTTCTTAGCCATCAGCTCTCCCCGGTGAGAACGCGAATACCCGACACGACCAGCACCATAACCCGCACGTAACAAACGCGCGGGCGCGGGGCCGGTTTGGTCACCGCCGTCACAACCACTGCGCCGATCAAGGAAGAGTGGTGCTCGTTTCGCCCCGTTCGTCCGACCATTCGTCCTTGATCGGCGAGAAGAGAGCACCCACGCGGGTAACGACGCCACGGCCACTTGCCGGTAGCGTGCGATGGGTCATGCGTACCCGCCACCCCGCCCTCGCCCTCGCGGCGCTGCTGGTTCTCGCCGGCTGCGGCCGCGACCCGGGGGCAGCGGGCCAGTCCGCGGACCCGGCGGCGACGGCCTCGCCCCGCCCGGTCGGCGCCGCGGCCAGCACCGATCGGCTCTTCGCCAAGGACGCCGGCGCGCAGGCCCCACCCACCGCCTCGCCGTGCGCGGCGGTCGGGTGGGACTGCCCCCAGCTCGCCCGGTTCGACGCGGCGGCGCAGTACGTCCGCGAGCGCCCCGGCCGGCTCGGCGTCGTCGTCCGCGACCGCACCACCGGCGCGGTGTGGCGCGCCGGCACGACCACCGACCCGATGTGGACCGGCTCGACCATCAAGGTGGCGATCGCGGCCACGCTGCTGGAGCGGCACCGGGCCGGCAAGATCAAGCTGACCGCCGCGGACCGGAGTGACCTGGCCGACATGCTCAGACAGTCGTCCAACGACGCGACCGACACGCTGTGGAAGCGCTACGACGGGCCGAAGATGCTCGACCGGTTCCGCGAGGCGTACGGAATGGACAGCCTCGCGGTCGTGTCCGGGATGGACGTCTACTGGCGCAACCTGCGCTGCACCGTCGAGGACCTCGACCACCTCATGCAGTACGTGCTGAACGGGCGCCTGCACCCCGACGACCGGGCGTACCTGGTGGACACGCTGCGCGGGGTCGCCATTAACCAGCGCTGGGGGGTCTGGGCGGCCGGCCCGGCGATGCAACCGGGCAACAAGGACGGCTGGGCGTTGAAGCCGGACGCCGGTGGCGAGCACTGGATCGCGCACACCGTCGGCTTCGCCGGCCCGGACGAGCGGTACATCGTCACGGTGATGTACAGCCTGCCAGCGGGCCGGCAACTGGAGACCGGCGTGCAGGCGGTCAGCGACATCGTGGCGCTCATCTTCGGCGGTCCCACCCCCGCCGAGGTCAGCGAGCCCTCGGCCTGAGACGGCCGGCTCGACGGGCCACGGGTCAGTGGAAGAAGTGCCGGGTGCCGGTCAGGTACATCGTCACCCCGGCGGCCCGGGCAGCCGCGATCACCTGGTCGTCGCGGATCGACCCGCCGGGCTGCACGACCGCCCGCACGCCCGCCTCGACGAGCACGTTGAGCCCGTCGGGGAACGGGAAGTACGCGTCGCTCGCCGCGACCGACCCGCCGGCCCGCTCGCCGGCCCGCGACACCGCCAGGCGGGCGGAGTCGACCCGGTTGACCTGGCCCATGCCCACGCCGACGGTCGCCCGGTCGGCGGCCAGCAGGATGGCGTTGGACTTGACCGACCGGATGGCCCGCCACGCGAACGCGAGATCGGCCCGGGTCGCGTCGTCGGCCGGCTGCCCGGACACCAGTCGCCACACCGCCGGGTCGTCGCCGGGGGCGTCGATCCGGTCGGCGGCCTGGACCAGGACGCCGCCGGAGACCTGCCGGAACTCCACCGGGGCCGGCGACCACTCCGGCGCGACGAGGATGCGCAGGTTCTTCCAGCGGGCGGTGAGCACGTCCACCGCGCCGTCCTCGTAGGACGGCGCCACGATCACCTCGGTGAAGATGTCATTGAGGTGCTCGGCCAGCGCGACGCTCACCGGGGCGTTGCTGGCGATCACGCCGCCGAAGGCCGACACGGGATCGCAGGCGTTCGCCTTGCGGTGCGCCTCGGCGACGTCGGCGCCGATCGCGATCCCGCATGGGTTGGCGTGCTTGATGATGGCCACGCACGGGTCACTGAAGTCGTGTGCCGCCCGCCACGCGGCATCGGCGTCCACGTAGTTGTTGTAGGACATCTCCTTGCCGTGCAGCTGGGTCGCCTGGGCCAGCCCGGCGGGCGCGTCCGGGTCGGTGTAGAGGGCCGCCGCCTGGTGCGGGTTCTCCCCGTAGCGCAGCACGGTCGACCGCCGCAGCGCATGCCCGGCGAACTCCGGCCACCAGTCCTCGTCGCGGGCGAGTGCCTGGGCCGTCCACTCGGCGACCGCCACATCGTATTCGGCGATGTCGGCGAACGCGCGCGCCGCGAGGCGGCGCCGCTGCGCGAGCGTGAAGCCACCTTGGGCCAGGGCGTCCACGATCAACGGGTACGCCAGCGGGGTCGTCACCACGGCGACGCTCGCGTGGTTTTTCGCCGCGGCCCGGACCATCGCCGGCCCGCCGATGTCGATCTGCTCGATGCAGGCGTCCACGTCGGCGCCGGAGGCCACCGTCTCCCGGAACGGGTAGAGGTTGCTGACCAGCAGGTCGAACGGCTCGATGCCCAGCTCGGCCAGCTGCGCCTCGTGCGAGTCGAGCCGCAGGTCGGCCAGCAACCCGGCGTGCACGCGCGGGTGCAGCGTCTTGACCCGTCCGTCGAGGCACTCCGGGAAGCCGGTCAGATCCTCGACGCGCGTCACGCTCACCCCGGCGGCCTCGATGCGATCCGCGGTCGACCCGGTCGACACGATCTGCACGCCGGCCTCGTCGAGCGCGCGGACCAGCTCGTCCAGGCCGGTCTTGTCGTAGACGCTGACCAGCGCCCGGGTGATCGGGCGACGAAATTCCACGCTCACGGGATGGTGACCTTTCTTCCGGTGACGCTCCAGCCCTCACGCACCATACGGCCCACGCACGACACCAGCTGCTGCCGCTCCGCCTGCTTTATCCGCTCGGTCAGCGACTCCTCCGTGTCGTCGTCGCGGACCGGCACGGCGACCTGGGCGATGATCGGGCCGGTGTCCACGCCCTCGTCGACGAAGTGCAGCGTGGCGCCGGCGACCTTCACCCCGTACGCGAGCGCGTCGCGCGGGCCGTGGACACCGGGAAACGCCGGCAGCAGCGCGTTGTGCGTGTTGATGTAGCGACCGCCGAACTCGCGCAGGAACCGCGGACCGACCAGCTTGAGGAAGCCCGCCGACACGACCAGGTCGGGGTCGTGCCGCGCGCACCTGTCGGTGAGGGCGGCGTCCCACGCGTCCCGGGTCGCATAGTCCTTGACCCGCGCCACGAAGGTGGGGATGCCGCGCTCCGCTGCCCGCGCCAGGCTGGCGATGCCGTCGCGGTCCGCACCCACGGCGACAATCTCGGCACCGTACGCGGAATCGGCGGACGCCTCCAGCAGCGCCTGGAGGTTGCTGCCGCCGCCGGACACCAGGACGACCAGGCGCGCGGCCCGGGTGCGCTGGCGCGGCGGCGGGGCCTCGGTCACGGCGGCTCCTCAAACGATCGGTAGACCCGCTTTCGGTGAAACGGCGCGGCGACGGTGTCGGCGGCATACCCTAACCGTCGGAGTCGGATGGCGCGGCGGTGGCCTCTGGAGAAATGTCGTTGATCATCCGTTACGCGCAGGTGACAGCTGTGTCGCGTACCCGATTTCGCCGGCAAGTCCGGTGCGCCGGTTGTGGTCGACAAGTACGCTGCCGATCGTTCTTACCCGTACCGACATTTGTGGGAGCGACATATGCAGCCCGGTTACCCACCGCAGGGCCAGCCGCCGCAGATCGACAACAACATGACCTGGTCCATTGTGTCGATTTTCCTCTTCTGGCCGCTCGCCATCCCGGCGATCATCAACGCGTCGAAGGTCAACCCGATGCTCCAGCAGGGTGACTACGCCAGCGCGCAGAACGCGGCGGCGGAGTCGAAGAAGTGGTCGAAGCTCGCCCTCATCATCGGTGGCGTGCTGTGGGGCATCAGCCTCATCTGCTGCATCGGCTTCTCCGTTCTCGGCGCTATCAACGCTGGTAACTCGAGCTGACTTTCACCGGTTCCGGGGCGTGTCCGGGGTACTCGGTACCCTCAGGGCACGCCCCCGCCGTTTCAAACACCCTAGGAGCCGATTGTCATGCAGCCTGGCTATTCCGGATCCGGCCAGGACCCATATGGACAGCAACCGCCCTACCACGACCCTTACGCCCAGCCGCAATACCCGCCGCCACCGCCCGCCGACCCTTACGGGCAGCCGCAGCAGCCACCGCCCTACCAGGACCCCTACGCGCCGACCCAGCCGGTCTACCAGGACCCCTACGGGCCGACCCAGCCGGTCTACCAGGACCCCTACGCCCAGCCGACGTCCGGCAACCCGTACCCGACGTCCACGCCGCCGGGCTACCCGACCGCGCCGCAGTACCCGGTGTCCGGCTTCGGCGCGCCGCAGCCCACGGGCAACAACGTGCTCGCCATCCTCGCCCTGATCTTCGGTATCGCGTCGATCCCGCTGCTGTGCTGCTCGTCGGGTGTGCTCGGCATCCTGCTCGGCGGCGCCGGCCTGGTCCTCGGCGTCCTCGGCATGCGCAAGGCGGCCGAGGGCCTGGGTGGACGGGGGATGGCGCTGGCCGGCGCGATCTGCGGGGGTGTCGGCCTGGTGTTCGGCGCGGTGCTCCTGCTGCTGGTGTTCGTATTCAACCTCCAGGGCTACAACTACTCGCCCTGACCCCACCACCCCCTCGCCATGATCCTGAAGGATTTTCCGTGTCCTGACACGGAAAATCGTTCAGGATCATGGCGTTGGGGGGTCGGGTGGTGGGGTGCGCCGGCGCGCCCCGCCGACCGCTTTCGTGGCGATGGCGCCGACCACCGCACCGCCCGCGACGAGCGACGCCGCCACCGGACCGAGCGGCCACGGATTCGGGCCGATCTGCGCCAGGTGGCCCCCGCCGAGCGGCCCGGCCGAAACCCACGCGGCGAACGCCAGCACGGCACCGGCGACCGGTCCGGCGATCAGCGCCGCGCCGACCACCGCCACCCAGCCGACCGCGCCGTCGTGCGCCTGGCCGCCCGCACCGCCCCGGTCCGCGCCGCCCCGGTCCGCACCGCTCCGGTCCGCACCGCTCCGGTCCGCACCGCTCCGGTCCGCGCCGCCCCGGTCCGCGCCGCCCCGGTCCGGCCAGGTCGGTCCGCGGGCCCGCAACCGCCGCCGTACCAGTAGCCACCCGGCGGTCATGCCGGCTGCCAGCGGCACGGCCAGCAGCAGGCCCACCCAGCCGGAAGCGGGACGGGCCGGCATGCCGGCGAGCACCGGCAGCGCCGGAACGGTGCCGAGCGAGACGCGGGCCGCGCTGACGACGGTGCCGGTGCCGAACGCGAACCCCGGCCCGACGAGGTAGCTCGCCGCCCAGACCGCCACGTTGGGCGCGTAGACCACGCAGAGCAGCGTGAGCCCGACCTGGCCGCCGAGCCCGGCGTGGTAGGCGGCCAGCACCTTGCTCGCCGCCCCGCCGGACAGGGCCAGCGCGGTCCCGGCCGCCGCCGCGCCGGCGCCGAGGATGAGCAGCGCCGCCACGAAACCGGTACGGGTGCCGTCGCGGACCACCGCCGGGGTGTGCCGGGCCAGCCAGGAGTACCCGCCGCTTTCGGCGAGCGCACCGGCAAGCGACGCGGCGAAGCCGAACCCGGCGAGCGTCAGCCCGGCCCGCGCCACCGGCACGTCGAGCCCCGGCACGCCGACGATCACCGCGGCGAGGACGCCGAGCAGCCCGTACGCGGTGGCCACGGCCGCCGCGACCACGACCGCCATCCGGGGCGAGCCGCGGCGCCGCCCGCGCACGGCCCGGGTCGTGTGTACCCCGGCGCGCGCGATCCGCCACGCGGCGAGCAGGCTGATGGCGAGTGGCGCGAGGCCCAGCGACCCGGCGCCGGTATGCAGCTCGACGCCGTGCGCGAGCAACCAGCCGGCGAGCCCTACCCGCAGCACGGTGCCCACCGGCGCGTGCGCCCCGGCCGCAAGGTAGGCGAGCAGGACCACGGCCAGCACCGGAACCAGCGTGACGAGACCCGCCCAGCCGGTCGTCACGGCCGCCGCCAGGGCGAGCGGGGCTCGCCGGGAGGGCCTCGCCGGCGTGCGCCCGTGCGGCGGCGGCACGCGCGGACCGGGCGGCGCCGACGACACCGGGGACGTCGCTTCGTCAGGGGTGGCAGCCATCGAGGTCTACTCTTCCAAAACACGAGCGGCCGGTCATCCCGACCGGCCGCTCAAGAGGTGACGGCTACAGGCCGTGTACGACCTCGCGCATGATCCGGGCGGTCTCGCTCGGCGTCTTGCCGACGCGCACGTCGGCGGCTTCGAGGGCCACCTTCTTCGCCTCGGCGGTACCCGACGAGCCGGAGATGATCGCGCCCGCGTGCCCCATGGTCTTGCCGGGCGGGGCGGTGAAGCCGGCGATGTATCCGACGACCGGCTTGGTCACGTTGTCCTTGATGAATTCGGCCGCGCGCTCCTCGGCGTCGCCGCCGATCTCGCCGATCATGACGATCGCGTCGGTCTCCGGGTCGTCCTGGAACGCGGCCAGGGCGTCGATGTGCGTGGTGCCGATGACCGGGTCACCGCCGATGCCGACGGAGGTGGAGAAGCCGATGTCGCGTAGCTCGTACATCATCTGGTAGGTCAGCGTGCCGGACTTGCTGACCAGGCCGATGCGGCCGGGGCCGGAGATGTCGGCAGGGATGATGCCGGCGTTGGACTTGCCGGGGCTGGCGATGCCGGGGCAGTTGGGCCCGATGATGCGGGTCGCGTTGCCGGCGGCCGTCGCGTACGCCCACGCCGCGGCGCTGTCATGCACCGGGATGCCCTCGGTGATGACGACGGCGAGCCCGATCCGGGCGTCGACCGCGTCGATGATCGCGGCCTTCGCGAACGCCGGCGGCACGAAAATGACGCTGGCGTCGGCGCCGGTCTCCTTCATGGCGTCAGCCACGTTGGCGAACACCGGCAGCTTCGTGCCGTCGAAGTCGACCTGCTGGCCGGCCTTGCGCGGGTTGGTGCCGCCCACGATGTTGGTGCCCGCGGCGAGCATCCGCTTGGTGTGCTTGGTCGCCTCCGAGCCGGTGATGCCCTGGACGATGACCTTCGAGTCCTTGGTGAGCCAGATTGCCATGTCAGGTCGCGCCCTTCAGAGTTCCGGACCCGTCGCGGCCAGCTCGGCCGCCCGCTTCGCCGCGCCATCCATCGTGTCGACCCGCTCGATGAGCGGGTTGGCCGCCGAGTCGAGGATGCGCCGGCCCTCCTCGGCGTTGTTGCCGTCCAACCGGACGACCAGCGGCTTGTTGATGTCCTCGCCGCGCTCGTGCAGCAGTTGCAGCGCCTGGACGATGCCGTTGGCGACCGCGTCGCAGGCGGTGATGCCGCCGAACACGTTGACGAAGACGCTGCGGACGCTCGGATCGGACAGCACGATCTCCAGGCCGTTTGCCATCACCTGGGCGCTCGCGCCACCGCCGATGTCGAGGAAGTTGGCCGGCCGCACGCCGCCGACCTCCTCGCCCGCGTAGGCGACCACGTCGAGCGTCGACATGACCAGGCCCGCGCCGTTGCCGATGATGCCGACCTGGCCGTCGAGCTTGACGTAGTTGAGGTCCTTGGCCTTGGCGGCCTGCTCCAGCGGGTCGACCGCGGACTTGTCGACGAACTCCTCGTGCTCCGGGTGGCGGAAGCCGGCGTTCTCGTCGAGCGTCACCTTGGCGTCGAGCAGCAGCACCGAGCCGTCAGCGATCTTCGCGAGCGGGTTGACCTCGACCAGCGTCGCGTCCTCGGCGACGAAGGCCTGCCACAGCTTGACAGCGATGTCGACGACCAGGTCGGCCACGTCCGCCGGGAAGCCCGCGCTCGTCACGATCTCCCGGGCGAGCGCCTCGTCCACGCCGCGACCGGCGTCGACGCTGGCCTTCGCCACCTTCTCCGGGGACTCCTCGGCGACCTGCTCGATCTCCATGCCGCCGGCCGTGCTGGCGATGCACAGGAACGTCCGGTTGGCCCGGTCGAGCAGGTATGAGAAGTAGTACTCCTCGGTGATGTCGGCGGTGGTGGTGACCATGACCTTGTGGACCGTGTGGCCCTTGATGTCCATGCCGAGGATGCGCTCGGCGTGCGCCCGCGCCTCCTCCGCGCCGTCGGCGAGCTTCACGCCGCCGGCCTTGCCCCGGCCTCCGACCTTGACCTGGGCCTTGACGACCACGCGGCCACCGAGTCGCTCGGCGATCGCGGCAGCCTCGTCCGGAGTGGTAGCCACGTCGCCATCCAGCACCGGCAGCCCGTGCCGGGCGAACAGCTCGCGCCCCTGGTACTCGTAAAGGTCCACAACTACCTCTTCTGGTGATCTCGCCGGCCGGATACGGCCGCCTCGGCGCAGCCTAGCGAGCCGGAAACACGGCACTCGGGAGCGGGTACGCCCTGTGCCCGATCGCACACCAAAAACAATTTCCGGGTACGCGTAACTGTGCGCCGAAGCTCTCGTTACTTGAGGTGTCGGTGGCGGTTCGAGCGCCGGCGAGGATAGCCGATGCCCTGTCGGTCGAGGGGGGCGGCGGGGGCATCGCGCATGAGAGGCCGGACGCGTGAGGGGTGCGTCCGGCCTCCGCCTCTATTTCCGTCACGCCACCGCGGTCGCCACGTTCGCGCGGACCCACTCCACGATCGACTGTGTGGTCGCGCCCGGCGTGAAAATCTTGGACACGCCCAGCTTCTCCAGCTCGGGAATGTCGGCCTCGGGGATGATGCCGCCGCCGAAGACGACCATGTCTTCCGCGCTGCGCTCCCGCAACAGCTCGATGACGCGGCGAAACAATGTCATGTGCGCACCCGAGAGCACGGAAAGACCGACGGCGTCGGCGTCCTCCTGGATGGCGGTCTCCACGATCTGCTCCGGCGTCTGGTGCAGCCCGGTGTAGATGACCTCCATGCCGGCATCGCGCAGCGCTCGCGCGACGACCTTCGCCCCGCGGTCGTGGCCGTCCAGCCCCGGCTTGGCGACGACGACTCGAATCCGTGAGCCCATTACGCTGCGTCCTTTCCCGGTGCCACTCGCCTTCATGAAGCTGTCCTCGGGTGAACGAACCCTAAGGCGAAACGTACCGTGCGACGGGCCTCTACCGGAATGCGGTACCCGTCACCCCGATCTCGTCGGTCCAGGTGAGAGACGCGCCACAGCCGACCGTTGCGGCACGGTAAACGATGCCCCTCGGAACCGGTGACGCGTGCCTACATCGACGACGCACAATCGCACACGGTAACCGCGTAACTCCGCGAGCCGCCTTGTGACAGGGATAACGATGTGGCTACGGTGTCTCGCAGTCGTCAACCGTTTAACGGTAGGCGCCAGCGGGCTGCGTCGAACACCGGACCGTCCCGCACAGTCGGCGACCCGGAGGATGTGCGTGGATTACGACGCCGTTGGCGCGCGATCGCGGTCCTCGCAGGCTGCGGTCCGCCCGCCAGGAGAAGCCCCGCCCGGACGCTACCGCGGCCGTCGACGCGTCCCCACCCCACCGCGGAGCAGATATGCGGCCGTGGTCACGACAGCCGTGGTCGGCGCCGGTGTGGTGGCTCTGGGCACGAGCGCGGCCCTGCCGGATCTGAAGGGCCAGACCACACTCGGCGGCATGGACGCGAGCAGCGTCAGCGCGGCCGGCGGCATCGGCGGCGGCAAGGAGCTGGCCGAGCGCCAACACACGGTGGCCAACCGCGCCAGCCGGGCCAACGCCCGCAACACCTCGCTGTCGATCAGCCAGCAGCCCGGCCAGGACATCTGGCTGCTGCCCCTGCGCGCCGGCTACGAAGTGTCGTCGCGATTCGGCCCCCGCTGGGGCGTGCTGCACCCGGGCGTGGACCTGACCGCCGTCGAGGGCACGCCCTACTACGCCGTCGGCTCCGGCACCGTGATCCTGGCCCGCTACAACGGCGGGTACGGGTACAACGTGATGATCCAGCACGACAACGGCGCGGTCACCGTCTACGGGCACTCGTCGAAACTGATCGTCAGAGAGGGCCAGCGGGTCCAGGCCGGTGACCTGCTCGGGCTGACCGGCAACACCGGGTTCTCCACCGGCCCGCACCTGCACTTCGAGATCCGGGTCAACGGCAAGGCCATCGAGCCGATGGCGTTCATGCGCCAGCGCGGCGTGGACATCGCCGCCCGCGTCGAGGTCGCCAAGGGCGGCGTCCTCCCGATCGCGAAGACCGGCTGAGTTTCCACGCTCGTCCCCGCGCGACGTTTCCACGCTCGTCCCCGCGCGACTGGCCCCTCATGCCCGGCCCCTCGCTCCACCGTCACGCGCCCACCCTTGCGGTCGACGTAGACGTTGGTCGATCCAGTCCCATCGGGCCGTCAAAACGCGCGTTAAATCGACCAGCGTCTATGTCAAGCCGCCTCGGCACACCTCGGCCGGCCGTCATCAACCGCCGGATCTCCGCGGCGACGCCCGGTTCGCATCTCGCCGTGGAACTCGGCGCCCCGCTCCCGCGCCGAGTCTCGCGCTCGTCGCGGTCGCGCCGCAGACACCCACTTGCGGGACCTTTGCCCAGGCGGCGCGAGCCCAACGGCGCTTCGCTCCTCGCTGAACTAGATCTTCTCGATCGGGGCGTGTCGGAGGACGATCCACATGATCTGGTCGCCGAAGTCGACCTGGGCCTGGGCGCGCACGCCGTAACCTTCGACCGCGAGGACCCGGCCCATGCCGTAGCGCTGGTGGTTGATCCGGTCACCGGCGGCCAGCGCCGGGACGTCGGCCTTGGCCAGCTCACTCGCGGTGGACAGGTTGGACGCGTCCAGGCCGAGGCGTTGCGCCAGTTGCTGGGCCTTGGGGGTACCCCCGACAAAGCTGGACCGCTGCGGGGGTGCACCCGACGCACGGCCGCCGACCCCACCACCGCCGCCGGACCAGCTGGTGTAGGCCGCGTCGGTGCGCTCCCAGTGCACCAGCTCCGGCGGCAGCTCCTCCAGAAAGCGCGACGGCGGGTTGTACTGCGGCTGCCCCCACGCCGACCGGGTGACCGAGCGGGACAGGTAGAGGCGCTTGCGGGCCCGGGTGATGCCGACGTAGGCCAGCCGGCGCTCCTCCTCCAGCTCGCGCTTGTCGCCGAGCGAGCGCAGGTGCGGAAAGACCCCGTCCTCCAGGCCGGTCAGGAACACGACGGGAAACTCGAGGCCCTTGGCTGTGTGCAGCGTCATGAGCGTGACGACGCCGGCGTGCTCCGGGTCGTCGCTCGGGACCTGGTCGGCGTCGGCGACCAGCGCGACCTGCTCGAGAAACCCGGCCAGCGTCGCGTCCTCGTCCTGTGCGGCGGCCCGCTCGGTGTACTCCCGCGCGACGCTGACCAGCTCCTGCAGGTTTTCCACCCGCCCGGCGTCCTGCGGGTCGAGGCTCTCCTCCAGCTCGGTGAGGTATCCGCTGCGCTGCAGCAGCGCCTCGAGGACCTCCTCCGGCGGGGCGGTCGCGGCCATCTCGCGCACCGACTCCAGCATGGTCACGAAGTCCTTGATGGAGTTGGCGGCCCGGGTCGAGATGCCGATCGCCTCGTCAACCCGGGCAAGGGCGGCCCCGAACGAGATCCGCTCGCGGCTGGCCAAGGCCTCGACACACGCCTCCGCCCGGTCGCCGATGCCGCGGCGCGGGGTGTTGAGGACCCGCCGGATGCTCACGGTGTCGTCGGGGTTGGCCACCGCGCGCAGGTATCCGAGCGCGTCACGGACCTCTTTGCGCTCGTAGAAGCGCACGCCGCCGACGACCTTGTAGGGCAGGCCGAACCGGATGAACACCTCTTCGAACACCCGGGACTGCGCGTTGGTGCGGTAGAAGACCGCCACGTCGGCGGGGCGGAACCCGTAGTCGTCGCAGAGCCGGTCGACCTCGCGGGCCACCCAGTCGGCCTCGGCGTGCTCGGTGTCAGCGACGTATCCGACGATCTGCTCGCCGGCGCCCTCGTCGCTCCACAGGCGCTTCGGCTTGCGCTCGGTGTTGCGGTCGATGACCGCGTTGGCGGCCGACAGGATGGTCTGGGTGGAGCGGTAGTTCTGCTCCAGGAGGATCGTCCGCGCGTCGGGGTAGTCGCGCTCGAACTCCATGATGTTGCGGATCGTCGCGCCGCGGAACGCGTAGATCGACTGGTCGGCGTCACCGACGACGCACAGCTCGCCGGTGTCTCCCACCAGCTCTTTGATCAGCACGTACTGCGCGTGGTTGGTGTCCTGGTATTCATCCACGAGCACGTGCCGGAACCGGCGCCGGTATGCCTCGGCGACGTGCGGGCGCGACTGGAACAGGTGCACGGTCCGCATGATCAGGTCGTCGAAGTCGAGCGCCTGCGCCTCGCTCAGCCGCTGCTGGTAGAGGGCGTAGGCCTCGGCCACCGTGCGCTGCTGCGGGCCCGAAGCCTGCGCCGCGGCGGCGTCCGGACCGATCAGCTCGTTTTTCAGGTTGGACACCTGCGCCGCCAGGCCGCGGGCGGGAAACCGCTTCGGGTCCAGGTCCAGCTCGCGGGCGACCAGGGTCATCAGCCGGCGGGAGTCGTCGGCGTCGTAGATCGAGAACGTGCTCTTGAGGCCCGCGTGCTCGTGCTCGGCGCGCAGGATCCGCACGCACGCCGAGTGGAACGTCGACACCCACATCAGCCTCGCCCGCCCGCCGACGAGCGCGGCGACCCGCTCCTTCATCTCGCCGGCCGCCTTGTTGGTGAACGTGATGGCGAGGATCTCGCCGGGATGCACGTTGCCCGCGGCGAGCAGGTAGGCGATCCGGTTGGTCAGCACCCGCGTCTTGCCGGAGCCGGCGCCGGCGACGATGAGCAGCGGCGCCCCGCGGTGGGTGACCGCGGCCCGCTGTGGCTCGTTGAGCCCGTCCAGCAGGCGCTGCGGATCGCGGCCGGGGCTCCGGGGGGCAGCCGAGGGCTGGACCGGGAGCGGCGGGTTTTCGAAGAGAGCGTGCATCGCATCGCGAGTCTATGCCGCGGGTGGGACAAACCCGTGACGCCTGGCCGGCACGGCGCTCCTCGGGTGCGGGTTCCCACGTGATGGATCGGGGCTTCCCCGCAAGCCGCGAAGTCATGGCATACTCGACGGCGTGACGCAGGCGCGCTACTACTTTTTTTACGGCTCCGGGAGTCCGGCAGCCGTAGGTCGCGCCTGAACGAAAGACCTACCAAAGCCCCGGGCTCCGAAGCCCGGGGCTTTCGCGTCCCGGGGTTCGAACGCCAGGGCCCAGACCGCGAGGACAGGGACGAGAGAAATGGCCGCGATCACCGTGGACGCCAAGACCGACAGCGCCGCCGAGGGTTCTCCGATCGTCGGGGCGGGTGAGCAGGCGGGGGCACCGGCCCCGGACGCGCACATCGCCTCGCTGCGCACCCGGATAGACGAGATAGATCAGACGATCATGCGCCTGTGGCAGGAGCGCGCCGCGCTCTCCCAGGAGGTGGGCAAGACCCGGGTCGCCTCCGGCGGCACCCGGCTCGTACTCGCCCGGGAGCGCGAGATCCTCGAGCGGTTCCGCGCCGCGCTCGGCGAGGACGGCATCCAGCTCGCCCTTCTGATCCTGCGCGCCGGCCGCGGTCCCCTGTAGCCGTCTGATCCGACCCACCCGGACATCCGCGCCGGCGCCGCTGCGCCTACTTCGACGTTGGCCTAAGTAACGCGATTTCGGGTACCCGAATGGGACTGGATCGACCAACGTCGACACTCGGGTGAAGCGGGCGGGCCGAGCGGGCCGGCCCGAGCGAGACCGGCATCGCCACCCGGCGACGTACGATCAGGTCTCGTGAGCTTCGCGCCTTCCGCCGCACCGCTGCCCGACGTGGAGCGCGTGCTCTGCGTCTTCGCCCACCCCGACGACATCGACTTCGGCTGCGCCGGCACGGTGGCGCGCTGGGTCGACGAGGGCATCGAGGCCGGGTACCTGCTGGTCACGCGCGGCGACGCGGGTGGCTTCGACGAGACGCCCCGCGAGCGCATGCCGGTCATCCGCGAGGCCGAGCAGCGGGCCGCCGCGGCCGCGATCGGGGTCAAGCAGGTGGAGTTCCTCGATGGGTACGCGGACGGCACGGTCACCGCGACCCTCGGCCTGCGGCGCGACATCACGGCGGCGATCCGCCGGTTCCGGCCCGACCGGATCCTGACCGCCTCGCCCCTGCGCCGCTGGGACCGGCTGGCCGGCCCGAGCCACCCCGATCACCTGGCGGTGGGCGAGGCGACGACGTGCGCCGTGTACCCGGACTCGCGCAACCCGTTCGCCTTTCCGGAACTGCTGCGTGACCACGGTCTGCAGCCCTGGCGGGTACGCGAGATCTGGTTTTCCGGCGGCCCCGATCCCGACCACGTCGTGGACATCACCGACACGTTCGACCGCAAGCTGGCCGCGCTACGGGCCCACGTGTCGCAGGTCGGTCACCTGGACGGGTTCGACACCATGCTCCGTGATCGGCACGGCGTCCTGGCCAGGACCAGGGGCCTGCCGGACGGGCGGCTGGCCGAGGCGTTCACGATCGTCCGCACGGAGTAGCTACCACAGCAGCGACTGGGCGATCACCAGTACGGCGAGCACGTCGGGACCGCGCCCGAGCTGGCGCAGCAGGTCGACCGGGATGAGCCCGAACGGTGTCTCGACGACCGCCCCGCCGTACGCCATCGCCGGCCGGGTGGCGGCGCGGTAGACGGCGGCGATCACGCCCAGCACCATGAGGACCTGCACGGACCCGGCCAGCGCGGCTCCGGCCGGTGCGGTGACCAGCCACCACAGCCCCGCGCCGATGGCCGGGACGACGAGGTGCACCAGGCGCAGCTCGGTCTCGCCGCCGCCGAGCGCCCGGCGCAGCCCCGGGGAGCGGGACAGCGTGCGCAGGCCGCCGGTCAGCCGGTTGGCGGCCAGGTAGGCGCCGATGAGGTGCGCGACGCCGGCGGCGGCCGGGACGGCGACCGCCACCGCGTACTGGGCGAGGGCGAGCGCGGCCCAGACCGCGAGCGCGCTCGGGTGGCGGCCCTGCCGGCGTACCTCGGCCTGCACCAGCACCCCGAGCCGCCCGATCGGCAGGAACCGACGGCTGCGCACCCGGCCGACCCGCCGCCACCGGCGTACCTCGAGGACGCCCGCGAGCAGCGAAGGGTCGAGCCAGATGACGGCCGTGGTGGCCGCCGTGGCCAGTTGGGCGCCGGCGTTCAGTGCGGCCCGGTCCAGGCGCGGCAGTACGCGTACCGAAAGGGTGGTGGAGACCAGGGCCAGGGGCAGCCCGGCCGCGACGAGGGCCGGGCCGAGCGACGCGTCCGGCCGGTGCAGCGGGTACGCGCCGAAGTGGGCCGCGACGACCACGCCGGCGGCCAGCGCGCCCAGCCCGGTCACCACGACACCGACCAGCCTGGGCCACCGCCGACGCGGGGCGCCCTGCGCCGCCACGCTCAGCGCCGCCCCCGCGACGCCCATGGTCACCCCGGCCAGTGCCGTCCAGGCGAGGCTGGCCCGCATGCCCAGACCGGCGACGAGCAGCCCGACCAGGGCGCCGCCGCAGGCCGCGGCGAGCAGCAGTGCGGCGAGCCGGGGCAGCAGCCAGCCACGCCGGTCGACCGGGGTGGACACGCACCACGCCTGCGCCGCTGGGGTGGTCAGCAGCGGGCCGAGCGCCCGCAGGGCCTGCCAGGCCAGCCCGGCGAGCGCGACCAGCGCGGCGCCGGCGATCCAGTACCGCTCGACCGGGTCACCCCGGCCGCCCGACGGCGAGTGCAGATACTGTCGGGCGGTGTTGACCAGCGCCCCGCCGTACATGACGAGAAGCCACGCGAGGATGTACACGTCGGTGAGGAAGTCGCCGAGCGAGCGGGCGTGGTGACCGCGGCGGGCGCGACGGAGCCGGGCCCGTAGCTGCCGGGGAGCGGGAATGCTCACGCCCCGATCTCGATCCGCACGTCGGCGACCGCGTCGATCAGGTCGGGGTCGTGCGAGGCCATCAGCACCGCCGTGCCCGCCGCCTTCTCCTGGCGTAACCGGTCGGTGAGCCAGGCCCGGCCGCGCACGTCGAGCCGCTGCTCGGGCTCGTCGAGGACGAGCAGCCGGCGGGGGCGTACGAAGCACGAGGCGAGGGCGAGCCGGCGGCGCTGCCCGCTGGACAGCGTGGCCGGCAACTGGTCGCGGGCAGGGTCGAGACCCAGCTCCGACAGCACCGCATCGACCGGCTGGGCGGACCCGCCGTGCGCGTAGGCCAGCAGCTCGAGGTGCTCGGCCACGGACAGGTCGGGGAAGAAGTCGATGTCGTCGAGCGCCGCGGCCACGACCGACCGCATCCAGGGGTCGGTCTCGTCCAGCCGCCGCCCGTCCAGGAGCACCTCGCCGCCGTCGGCCCGGTCCGCGCCGACGACACAGCGCAGCAGCGTCGTCTTGCCGGCGCCGTTGGGACCGAGCACGACCGCGAGCTGCCCCGGCGCGACCGTGAAGGTGACGTCGTCGAGGACGGATAGCTTGCCGAAGCTGCGGGTCAGTCCACGTACGGTCAGCACAGTCAGACTGTGCCAGGGCCCATCAAGCGGGTCAGACGAGGCGCCGGTCGGCTGCCCAGCGCGACAGCTCGTACCGGTTGGACATCTGCAGCTTGCGCAGCACGTTGGAGACGTGGGTCTCGACCGTCTTGATCGAGATGTAGAGCTCCTTGGCGATCTCCTTGTACGCGTACCCGCGCGCCAGCAGTCGCAGCACCTCCCGCTCCCGGTTGGTGAGCTGGTCCAGCTCAGGGTCCGCGAGCTGCGCGTCCGGGCGGGCGGCGAACGCGTCCAGCACGAACCCGGCCAGCCGCCGGCCGAACACCGGCTCGCCGTCGGCCACCTGGCGCACCGCCGCGGCCAGGTCATCGGGCGAAATCGTCTTCGTCACGTACCCGCGGGCGCCGGCGCGGATCAGCCCGATCACGTCCTCGGCGGCGTCGGAGACCGACAGGGCCAGGAACTGCACCTGCGGATGGGTCCGGCGAATCGTCTCCAGCACGGCCCGGCCGCCGCCTTCGGGCATGTGTACGTCGAGCAGGACCACGTCCGGCTCCGTCGCGCTGATGCCGCTGATGGCCTGGGACACGCTGCCCGCCTCCCCGACGACGTCGACGTGCACGCCCAGCTCGGCGCGTACCCCGGCGCGGAACATCGCGTGGTCGTCCACCAGGAACACCCGTAACCGGCGCTCGTCAGTCATGGCTCTCTTCCTTCTCCTCGGCGGCGGGGACGCCTTCGGCCTCGCCGCCACCGAACCAGTTGCCGCGACGCGGCGGTTCGACGGGTGTGGGCATGAACAGTCGTACCTCGGTGCCGCTGCCCGGCTCGCTGCGGATCTCGGCCCGGCCGCCGTGCCGGCTCATCCGCCCGATGATCGAGCCGCGTACGCCGTGCCGGTCGTCGTCGAGGGTCGACGGGTCGAAGCCGACGCCCCGGTCGCGTACGAACACGGACGTCTCGTCCGGCTCGACCTCGGCGTACACCGAGACCGACGACACCTTGGCGTGCCGGGCGGCGTTGACCAGGGCCTCGCGGGCGGCGTCGACGAGCGCGCGGGTGCGGTCATCGACCTCGCGGTCACCGACGACGACCACCTCGACCGCTATCGCGTACGTGTCCTCGACCTCGGCCGCCTTCTCCTCCAGTGCCGCGGCGAAGCGCTCGGCCGGGGAGGCGGTCGGCTTGTAGAGCCAGCCCCGCAGCTCACGCTCCTGCCCACGGGCGAGCCGCAGCACCTCCTTGGTATCGCCGGCGTTGCGCTGGATCAGCGCGAGCGTGTGCAGCACCTGGTCGTGGATCATGGAGGCGACCTCGGCGCGCTCCTGCTCCCGTATGCGCGCCTCGCGCTCGGCCCGCAGCTGCCCGAAGACCCGCCACAACACCGGCGCCAGCGCCAGGCCGACACCGGCCAGCGCGAGCATCGCGAACAGCAGGCCGTTGACCAGCGCCCCGGCGTCCGCGCCGGAGACAACCGCGACGGTGCCGATGATGCCCGCCACCACGAGCGCCCCGCCGCCGATGAGCCGCAGCAGGAGCCCGCGCCGGTCACCTTCCAGAACCACCCCCAGCCAGGGGGCCTGTGGCACGGTGGCCGTCCAGCGCTCCCGCCATCGCGGGTCGGACTGGCGCCAGATGATGCCGGCGCCGACCGCGACGACCGCGACCAGCCAGCCGATCACCGACTGCACGCCGGTCAGGCCGGACAGCGCCTGGACCAGGATGATCCCGACACCCAGCGCGATGAAAGGCACGAGCTGGCGGCGGTTTCGGCCACTCCCCCGCTGGCCCGGCGCGACCGGCAGCACCGCCCAGAACGCCGCGTAGAGCAGGGCGCCCAGCCCGTTGAAGCTGGCCAGGACGACGAACAGGATCCGTACCAGCAGCACCGACACGTTGAGGTGCGCGGCGATGCCCGACGCGACACCGGCCACCACCCGGGCGTCGGTGACCCGGTACAGGCGGCGCGCCTCGGCGGGCGTGGTCATCGGCTACATCCTCTGCTAGGTCGGGTGGCGCTTCGATCGTCACACGCGGCATCCCACCGCGACTACCGCCAAGCTCCCCGGAGCTGCGAATTCAGGGTCGCGTCAGGGTCGATGCCTGAGGCAGCCGAGGCGGTTCGGGGGACAGGATCGGGGCATGACCGACAAGCCTGCCGACCACGAGCCCGCCCGGCCACCCCGGGCCACGCCACCCGACGAACCGGAACAGCTGCGCAACGAGGCGGACACCGCCGACGCGCGGCCGGCGGAAGGCGACGCGGGGCGGGTGGACGAGTCGACCGATGACCTGTACGCCGCGCGCCCGGCACCCGAGTCCGGCACGCTCCCGCTGCCCGCCGACGAGCCGGCGACCGAGCCCGTCCCCGAACCGCTCGCCGCCGAACAGCCGGCGGCCGAGCAGCCGGCGGCCGAGCAGCCGACGATCGAGCAGCCGACGATCCGGACGGGCGCCGAGCCCGAGCCGGAGCCCCAGACCGAGGCCGAAGCCGGCGCCGCGCCGCCACCGGGCGCCTCGCCGCCACCTCCGCCGGGCGCGTTCCCACCGCCGGAAGGGCTTCCGCCCCCGGGCGGCGCCTTCCCGCCCCCCGGCGCCTTCCCACCTCCCGGCGCCTTCCCACCTCCCGGCGTGTTCCCACCGCCGCAGCCCACCGGCGGTGCGTTCGCCACCAGGTACGGCCTGGTCCGGCCGATCCAGGGACGCTGGTTCGCCGGCGTGTGCGCCGCGGTCGGCCGGGCCACCAACACCGACCCGGTGCTGTGGCGGGTACTGCTGGCCGTGCTGACCCTCTTCGGCGGGGTCGGGCTGCTCGTGTACCTCGTCGGATGGCTGCTGATCCCCGCCGAGGGGGACAGCGCCTCCGCGGCGGAGGCGCTGATCGGGCGCGGCCGGTCGAGCACGTCGGCGCCCGTCGCGCTCGGGCTGGCCGCTCTCGCGCTGATCCTGTTCATCGTCGCGTTCTCCGGCAGTGTCCGGACCGCGCTGCTGGGTGCGGCGGTGATCCTCGGCGCGGCGCTGCTGGTCTCGCGCGGCGGCGCCGCCGGCCGGACCGGCGAGAGCCGGCCCCTCGAACCCGAGCCGCCCGGGCCGGCCGACCCGACTCCGGCGTGGGTTCCGTCGCCGGCGGCACCGACGACCGAGGCCCCGCAACCCGTTCCACCGGTAGTGGGCCCTCCGACGGCACCGACCGCCGAAACCGCCCCCGGCTACCGCCCGCCGTTCGCGCCGCACGGCCCGTACGCGAGCAGCAGCCCGTACGCCCAGTCGCTGGGCTATCCCCCGGCGTACCCGGGCCTGGCCCCGACGCCGCGCCCTCCGAAGCCGCCGCGGGAACGCTCCCGCCTCGGCCGCCTGGTCGTGTCTCTGGTCTTCCTCGCGCTCGGCGCGCTGGCCGTGGCGGACGTGGCCGGAGCGTCGGTGCCGGGCACCGCATACCTGGCGGCGGCCCTCGGCGTGATCGGCGTCGGCCTGGTGGTCGGCGCCTGGCTGGGCCGCGCCCGAGTACTGATCTTCCCGGGCATCCTGCTCCTAGTGGCGCTGACCATCGGCTCGAGCGTCGAGAACTGGAACGTCGGGCACCCGGGCCGCGCGGCCAACGTCACCTGGACCCCGGGTAGCGTGGCCGACCTGCAGAGCCGGTACTCGATCGACGCCGGCAACGGCACGCTCGACCTGTCGAACGTCGACTTCCGCGACCACTCGGCGAGCGTCGAGGTCCGGATGGACGCCGGCAACCTGACCGTGATCCTGCCGCCTGACGTCGACACTGACGTCTCCGCGAAGGTCGACGTGGGCAGCGCCAGCGTGCTCGGCCAGCAATGGGACGGCCTCGGTCAGGACACCCACCGGATTACCGACAACGGGGCGGACGGGCCGGGCGGCGGCCAACTGCACCTCGTGACCACCCTGGATCTGGGCAAGTTGGAGGTACATCGATGAAAGCGCACCGCACCGACGGGCTGTCGCTCGCGTTCGGCCTGGTATTCCTGCTCGCGGTCGGGTGGTGGCTGTTCGGACGTACCGTCGACATCCCCCTGCCGCAGCTCGGCTGGTTGGTCGCCGGCGCACTGATCGTCTTCGGCGTACTGGGTCTGCTCGGGGCGCTGCGCTCCGACCGGGGCCGCGACCGCGACCGCGACAAGATCCCCGCGGATGGAGAAGACCTGAGCTGAGCATGGTTCTCGCTTCGGCGAATATGCTGACCGCGAGACGACAAGCCACCGGTCCGCACCGCACATGGCGATGCGGACCGGATCAGCTCATTTCGAGGAGCCGACCTTGACCCAGTTCCCCGCCGTTCCCGTGACCGGCGGATTCCGCCGGCCGGTCCAGGTCGGACCGCGCGCGGCCCGGGTGCTCGCCGCCGAGCTGGCGCGCCACGGTGGCCCGAAGACCGCCCTGCTGCTCGACGTCGATGCCACGTCCCCGGTGCTCACCGCGGCGATCGACGCGCTCCTGCCCGACGACCGGCTGACCGTCGTGGCCGAGGGGCCGACGGCCGCGGCCACGCTCCAAACGCACCTGACCGGCCAGGGCAAGTGGGTCGCGGACCGGGTGCGGGTGGTGGAGTCGCTGGGCGAGGTCGACCCGGTCGACATGGTGGTGCTCGGCGAGCCGCTCACCGGCACCGCGGAGGAGACCCGCTCCACACTCGAGGAGCTGACGAAGGTGCTGACCTCGGGCGGCGTGATCTCCCTGGTCGTGCCGGCGACCACCCTGGCCGGCGGCGCGGTCGACGAGGTGGAGCGGCAGGCCGCGCTGTACGGCGTCGGCAGTGATCTGGTGCTGCGTAACGTCCCGCCGGTGCGCATCCACCGCCTGCGCTACACGGCGGCCGACCATGCGGCGGCGGAGCGGCTGCTCCCGGCGCACCGGTCGTCGAGCGTACGGCTGACCCGTGGCATGCACATCGACTCCAACGGCCTCGCTGCGGCGGGCATCGCGCTGGGTCTCGCGGCGCTGACCAAGGCGGCCCGGCCGAAGTCCAAGCTCTGGCTCGTTCCGGCACTGGCCGCCGCCCCGGTGGCGGCGTTCTTCCGGGACCCGCAGCGCGACACCCCGGAGGACCCGAAGGCGGTCGTGGCCGCCAGCGATGGCAAGGTGCTCGGCGTCGAGCGGCTGGTCGACGAGCGGTTCGGGCCCGAGGAGTTCCTGCGGATCTCGGTGTTCCTGTCGGTACTGGACGTGCACGTCAACCGCTCGCCGGCGGCCGGCCGGGTGGTCGAGCACTTCGTGGAGGACGGCGGCTACGCGGCGGCGATGACGCCGGCGGCCGAGCACAACGTGGCGGCCTACACGGTGCTGGAGACGGCGTACGGGCGGGTTGTCGTCGCGCAGCGGACCGGCCTGATCGCCCGGCGCATCGTGCAGCGGGCCCCGATCGGCTCGCTGCTGGCGCGGGGTGAGCGGTTCGGGCTGATCCGGTTCGGCTCGCGCACCGATGTCTACCTGCCGGCCGACCGCGCCACGCCGGAGGTCGCGCCCGGCGACCGGGTGGTCGGCGGCGTGACGGTCATCGCGCACTGGCGGTAGCGCTACTGAGTAGGGCGAGAAAACTCAGGCGCTACGGCCACGCAGCCACAGCAGTGGGCCGCTCAGCAGGTATGCCAGCACGACACCGGCGAACGTCAGCCGGTAGTCGATCAGCGCGCCCACGACCGGCAGCACCAGCAGCCACGGCGGCAGCCGCAGCAGCCGGGCGAGCTTCGCGTACGGGAAGCTGGACACCATCGCGAGCGCGAGCAGCGCCACCCCGCCGACCCGCACGGCGGCGGGCATCTCGGGGGCGATGAAGGTGCCCAGGGCCAGCACGGCCGCCGCCATCGTGGTGGGGACACCGCAGAAGAACCGGCCGTCCTTGGGCGAGACGTTGAAGCGGGCCAACCTGATCGCCGCGCACACCGCGACGAGGGCACAGGCCGACATCGTGAGCGCCGCCGGGGCGGAGCCGGCGATCCATGCGTAGACGACGACCGGCGCCGCGATGCCGAACGAGCACATGTCGGCCAGCGAGTCCATCTGCGCGCCGAAGGGGCTCGAGACACCGAGCCTTCGGGCCAGGGCCCCGTCGAGCCCGTCGAACGCGACACAGGCGATGAGGCAGAGCGCGGCCCAGTGCACCCCGGCGTGGTTGACGGCGAGGAAGATGGCCGCCATCCCGAGCACGAGGCTGCTCACGGTGCAGGCGTTGACGAGCACGAAGCGTGCCCGCCGGCTGAGCGTCGGGTCCCCGGGCAGCAGCGGGATCGTGAGACCCGCTTCGGCCGCCACCGGAGCCGCCGGAGCGACCGTCGCGCGGCGCCGCAGCCGTCTGCGGCCGTCAGCGTCAGGGCGCTCCGGCAAGATCAGCGTCGTCGCTGCGGACAGGGGCTGGCCCGACTCGGCGCGGCGGCGACCGGGGCGGCCGACCAGAAGCACCTGCCGGGCGAGCGACCCGCTGCGACGCAACCGGCCGGCCCATCGACGACCCGCGGGACGCGGGCTGTCGGTCGCGCGACGCCGCCGCCAGGGGGCTCTCGGCACTAAATCCTCCACTGCAGGAACGGGGTTCCCACCCGTGCGGTTTGCGGCCTACACCATCGCATACACGAACTGGAATTGGCGACGGCGGACGGCAGAACTTTTTCGCTCGTTATCCCATTTACGGGGGTGAAACGAAGAAATAACGCACTACACACTGTAACCAGCACCTGACCAGTCGTCCACCATAGCGCGGCGACGCATTGATTGGCATGCCTCCGTCAGTCGTCTCACGAACCCCCAGTTAGCACCGCCGCCGCCACCCCGGTCAGGGGCAACCGGGTCAACTCCGCACGATCGAACCAGGCGGCCCGGGCCGTGGATCCGCCGAACTCCTCGGTCACTACCGGTGACGACGGTCGGTCCACCACCACCTCATAGTGCACCTGCACGGCGTGCCAGTCGACCGGATGCCCCTCCGGGCCGAGCGCCATCGGGTTGTGCGCGCTCGAGACCCCCAGCAGGCCCACGACGCGCCCCTCCTGGCCCGTCTCCTCGGCCAGCTCCCGGAGCAGCCCGGCGACGGGCGCCTCACCGAAGTCCGTGCCGCCGCCGGGCAGATGCCACCGGCCCGCGCCCGGATACCCCTCGGCGATCAGGGTGAGCAGCACCCGCCCCGCCGGGTCCGTCACCCGCCCGTACGCCCCGAACCGCTGCCCCCGCCCCGGATCGGGCGGCCCGGGATCCGGCTCCGCACGATCAACACCATTCACGGGTACGCCCAGAGCCGCGGCCGCGTAGGAGGCCAGCGGGAGATCGGCGACGTTCTCGACGGGTACCCAGTCGCCATGACCGGCCCGCATGTCGAAGATCAGCCGGTCGCGATGGACCTCCCAGCGCGGCCCGCGGTGCACGTCTGCGAGCGCGTCCCGCAGCCGCACCACCTCGCCGGAAACGAGTCGTTCGGCGGCTCGCACCGGATGCTCACCCTGGCCCAGGTCACCGCCGGGCAGCTCCCACACCCCGTCGACCTGGCGCAACAACACCCGATCGCCGTCGCGGCACACGCCGTATACCCCGATCCGCCGCGCGCGCTCCACGCCGCGACGCTACCCCGCCCCCTCAACCGCGTCGATCAAGGAGAAACCGACCCGGTTTGAAGATCAAAGCGTGTAGATAACTCCAAGATCGGCGCGGCGGGGATCGGCGCGGCTGGGGCGGCGGGTCAGCGGAGGCCGGCCTGGCCCAGCGCCTCGACCGTCACCTCGGTGCACACCAGCCCGTCCAGCTCGTCCGCACCGAACCAGCGGGCGTCGTCGGTCGACCCGCCGGCGTCGAGGACCAGCGGCGGCGTCGGCCGGGCCACGTGCACCCGGTAGAACGCGCGCACACCGTGCCAGTCGATCGGGTACCCCTCCGGGCCCAGCGACGCCGCGTCCCGGTGGCTCGCCACGCCGAGCAGCTCGACCAGCTCGCCGTGCTGCCCGGTCTCCTCCTCCAGCTCCCGCAGCAGCGCGATGCCGGGCTGCTCGCCGTAGTCGGTGCCGCCGCCCGGTAGGTGCCAGCAGCCGCCCCCCGGGTATCCGTCGGCCACCCGGGTCAGCAGCACCCGGCCGGCCGGGTCGGTGGCGACGGCGTACGCGGCGAACCGCTGCGCCCGATGCAGCCCGTCGGGGCCGGGGACGGCGTAGAACGACGGCACCTCCGGCGGCTCGTCGGGGCGCAGGTCGACCGGGGCCGGCGGGAGGCCCAGCGCGGAGGCCGTGAACGGGCGCAGGGGCAGCGCGGCCGCCTCGTCGGTGGACAGCCAGCGGGCGAGGTCGGTCGGCTGGCCGATCCGGTCGCGCAGCGAGCCGCCGCGGACGCTCACCTCGTAGAGCAGCCGGTCGGTGTGCAGCACGATGCCGCGCGCGGGCAGCGCCCGCATGTCGGCGATCACGTCGCACAGCCCGACAACGGCGACGGACAGGCCGGTCTCGGCGGCGGTTTCCCGGACCACGGTGTGGAGCGGGTTCTCGCCGTGGTCGACCGCTCCGCCCGGCAGCGACCACGCTCCGGGGGTGCCCGAGCGGGTGGAGGCCCGCACCAGCAGCGCCCGGCCCGAGGCGTCGAAACATAGGCCGTACGCTGCGATTTTGCGCAGTGGCTCCAGAGCTGGGGTCACGGCGAAATTGTGTCCGAAATACGGCACTCCTCGGCCCGACTGTCGGATTCCTGACAATCGGTGGACAGCGCGTCACTCGACAGGCTCAGGGTCGGCATCCGGGTACGACCAGGGTCACGATCCGGGCGTTACCCGAGGCTCTCCACGGCCGCGGGGCGGCACCGTAGAGGCATGACTGATACCGCTTACCGCAGGCTCTACCGCTCCCGTACCAACCGCATGCTGGGTGGCGTGCTGGGCGGCATCGCCGAGTACTCCAACCTCGACCCGACCGTCGTCCGGCTGCTGTTCGTCCTGCTCGCGTTCCTGACGGGCGGCGCCGCGCTCCTCGCGTACCCCATCGTGTGGGTCATCGTGCCGGAAGCGCCGCAGCAGCCCACGACCTGGACCCCGACGGCGCCGACGCCCCCTGAGGCGCCGTCGGCCTGACGACCGGAGCCGTCACTCCCACTCGATCGTGCCCGGCGGCTTGCTGGTCACATCGAGGACGACCCGGTTGACCTCGGGCACCTCGTTGGTGATGCGGGTGGAGATCCGCGCGATCACGTTGTAGGGCAGCCGCGACCAGTCGGCGGTCATGGCGTCGTCGCTCTCCACCGGACGCAGCACCACGGGGTGCCCGTAGGTGCGGCCGTCGCCCTGCACCCCGACGCTGCGCACGTCGGCGAGCAGCACCACCGGGAACTGCCAGATCCGCCGGTCCAGACCGGCCAGGGTCAGCTCCTCGCGGGCGATCCGGTCCGCGGCGCGCAGCACCTCGAGCCGGTCGCGGGTGACCTCGCCGATGATGCGGATGGACAGGCCCGGGCCGGGGAACGGGTGCCGCCAGACGATCTCCTCCGGCAGGCCTAGGGCGGCGCCGATCGCGCGTACCTCGTCTTTGAACAGCGTGCGCAGCGGCTCGATCAGCCGGAACGTCAGGTCCTCGGGCAGCCCGCCGACGTTGTGGTGCGACTTGATGTTGGCGGTGCCGGTGCCGCCGCCGGACTCGACCACATCGGGGTAGAGGGTGCCCTGCACCAGGAACTCGATGTGGTGCTCGGCCTCCACCTCGCGCGCGGCCTGCTCGAAGACCCGGATGAACTCCCGCCCGACGATCTTGCGCTTCTGCTCGGGGTCGCTGACGCCCTTGAGCGCGTCGAGGAACCGGTCGGCCGCGTCGACCACCTTCAGCTTGATGCCGGTCGCGGCGACGTAGTCCTTCTCGACCTGCTCGGCCTCGCCCGCGCGCAGCAGGCCGTGGTCGACGAACACGCAGGTGAGCTGGTCGCCGATCGCCTTGTGCACCAGCGCGGCGGCCACGGCCGAGTCGACGCCGCCGGACAGCGCGCAGAGCACCTGCTTGTCACCGACGAGATCGCGGATCGCGGTGACCTGCTCGGAGATGATCGCCTCGTCGGTCCAGTTGGGCTCGATGCCCGCCACGCCGGTCAGGAACCGGCGCAGCACCTCCTGGCCGTGCGGGGTGTGCGCGACCTCCGGGTGGAACTGCACCCCGGCCAGCCGCCGGTCCCGGTCTTCGAACGCGGCGACCGGCGCACCCGGCGAGCCGGCGGTGACCGCGAAGCCGGGCGGCGCCACCGAGACGCAGTCGCCGTGACTCATCCACACCGACTGGTCGGTGGGGAGATCCTGGAGCAGGACGCCGGGGTCCTCGGCGACGCTGAGCGGCGTGCCGCCGAACTCGCGCAGGCCGGTGTGCGCCACCTCACCACCCAGCGCCCGCGCCATCGCCTGAAAGCCGTAGCAGATGCCGAACACCGGCACGCCGGCCTCGAACAGGGCCGGGTCGACCTGCGGCGCGCCCTCCGCGTAGACGCTGGACGGGCCGCCGGACAGAATGATCGCGGCCGGGTTGCGGGCGAGCATCTGCTCCACCGGCGTCGAATGCGGCACCAACTCGGAGTAGACGTTGGCCTCGCGGACGCGGCGGGCGATCAACTGCGCGTACTGCGCTCCGTAATCGACGACGAGAACCGGCGGCGGCGTGCTCATACGACGAGCCTAGTCGGGGCTGGTCACGACGCCCGCCACCCCCTCCTGGTCGCATGATCCTGGAGACTTTTCCGTGTCGGAGCACGGAAAAGTCTCCAGGATCACGGCGAGGGTGCGGGGTGCAGGGCCGCCGGTGCGTCGGTTGGGACGACCGGGTGTCGCGGCGCGACCGGGGCAAGTCGTTCGTAGGGCGCACCCGGCGCCGGGCGGGGATCCGGCTCGCCCTTGTTGGGCCACAGGGCCAGGGCCCGCTCGGCCTGCGCGGTGATCGTCAGCGACGGGTTGACACCCAGGTTGGCGCTGACCGCCGCCCCGTCCACCACATGCAGCCCCGGATGGCCGAAGATCCGATGGTACGGGTCGACGACACCCGTCTCCGGGCTCACGCCGATGACCGCGCCACCCAGGATGTGCGCGGTGATCGGCATGTTGAACACCTCGGCCCAGGAGCCGCCGGGCACGCCGCCGATCTCCTCCGCCAGCAGCCGGGCCGCCTGGTTGCCGGCCGGGATCCAGGTCGGGTTCGGCGCGCCATGCCCCTGGGTCGTCGTCAACCGGCCACGCCGGTAGTGCGTCTGCAACGAGTTGTCCAGCGACTGCATGACCAGGGCGACCACGGTCTTCTCCGACCACTTCCGCACGGACAGCAGGCGGATGTTGCGCCACGGCCGCTCGGCGAACACGCGCAGCAGCCGCAGCGGGCGGCGCGGGCCGCCGTCGGTGAGCACGGTCTGCAACAGGCCCATCGCGTTGGAGCCCTTGCCGTAGCGCACCGGCTCGACGTGCGTGTGCTCGTCCGGGTGGAACGAGCTGGTGATGGCCACCCCGTCGGTGAAGTCGGCGTCGCGGCGCAGCGACCGGGCGCCGAGGATCGCTTCCGAGTTGGTACGCGTCAGGGCGCCCAACCGGCCGGAGAGCCCGGGCAGCGTTCCGGTCGCCTTCATGCGGTGCAGCAGCCGCTGGGTGCCGAGCGCCCCGGCCGCGAAGATGACCTGGTCGGCCTCGAAGGTGCGCTGACGGTGCCGGCCCGTGCGGCGGGTCTCGATCGTGTAGCCGCCGGCGGCCGGCCGCACCGCCGTCACCGTGGTCAGCGGGTGCACCTCGGCGCCGGCCCGCTCCGCCAGGTACAGATAGTTCTTGACCAGGGTGTTCTTGGCGTTGAACCGGCAACCGGTCATGCAGGCGCCGCAGTGCGTGCAGCCGTCGCGGGCCGGCCCGGCGCCGCCGAAGTACGGGTCCACTCCGGACTGGCCGAAGTAGACGCCGACGGGCGTCGGGCGGAACGTGTGCTCGACTCCCATCCGGGCCGCCACCCGGCGCATGGCCACGTCGGCCGCCGTCGTCCGGGCGTAGGTGGTGACGCCGAGCATCCGCTCCGCCTGGTCGTAGTGCGGGGCCAGCTCGGCGGCCCAGTCGGTGATGCCGGCCCACTGCGCGTCGTCGAAGAACGGCCGCGGTGCCCGGTAGAGGGTGTTGGCGTAGACCAGCGAGCCACCGCCGACGCCCGCGCCGGAGAGCACGAGCACGTCGCGCAGCACGTTGATGCGCTGGATGCCGTAACAGCCGAGCGCCGGCGCCCACAGGAAGCGCCGGGTCCGCCACGAGGTCTGCGGAAACTCGTCGTCGGCGAAGCGCCGGCCGGCCTCCAGGACCGCGACCGAGTACCCCTTCTCGACCAGGCGCAGCGCCGCCACGCTGCCACCGAACCCGGAACCGATGACCACCACGTCGTACCGCACGGCCCCATGGTTACCCGCCGGTCGCTTACGCGGAAGACCCTTACGGGCTCGACTTGGGCGCCATCTCGCGTGGGAAGACAACCTGGTACCCGCTGCCGACCCGCTGCTCGACCACCGCGTCGGCCAGCCAGTTCTGCCCGGCGAGGGTGAACTGGACGCCGTTCCACGGTGCGATCGTCTGGGTCGCCTGCAGGGAAACCTGGCGCAGCGCGGCCCGTACCCGCAGCGGGTCGACGCCACCGGCGGCATCGACCGCCACGGCGACCGTGAGGACCGCCATGAACGCGCTGGCCGCGGCGTCGTTCATCGGGGCGCCGTACTTCTTCTGGAAAAGCTCGTCCACCGCGTGCGCGGTCGGGTTGCGTGCCGCGTACTCCGGTGACCAGCCGACGGTGCGCAGCACACCGCGACCGCCGCTGGCGGTGCTGAGCGCGGTCACGCCGTGCCCCAGCGCGACGACCGGCAGGTTGCCCTTCAGCTTCTGGGCCAGGTCGTTGACGAACGTCGCCTCCTGCTCGATGCCCGCAAGCGCGACGACCGCGTCGGGCTTCTGCGCGCCGATCTTGTCGGCCAGCTCGGTGAGGCTCGCCCCCGGGTTGTACGGCAGCCGCGCGGCGATCGTGAACCCGTGCGACCGGGCGAAGTCGACGAGGTCCGGTGCGCCGCCCAGGGCCTGGCCGCTGGCGCCGTCGAGCACCACGGCCTTGCGCGTCGCGACCTCGACACCGCCCGGCAGGCTCTGGCGCAGCGCGTCGAACGCGGTCGCCAGCTGCATGTGGTCGGTGGGCCCGACCCGGAAGTACCACTGCCGGCCCAGCTCACCCAGCGCGTCGGCGGAGCTGCACGCGTCGACCAGCGGCAGGCCGGCCTCCTCCGTGTGCTGGCCGGCCGCCTTCACGACCTCCGCGGAGTCGGCCACCACGACCGCGGCCGGCCGGGAGCCGCCCGTGAACTGGCTCACCGCCGCACCGGCCGCGGCCGCGTCGCCCTTGCTGTCGCCGACGGCGAGGGTGAGCTTCGTGCCGTGCCGTAGGCCAGCGGACGGGGCGAACGGCAGCGGCAGGGTCGGGTGGGCGTTGTTGACGATGTCGACGGCCAGCTCGGCGCCCTGCACGGCGGGACGGCTGGCGGCGGCCCGCTCACCACTGGTCGCGGCGAGCAGCCCGATGGAGACCGAGGCGGGGGGCTTCGGCGTGCGGACCCGCTTCGCGGTGCACGCGGCAAGCCCGGGGACGAGCAGGACGGCGGCCAGGATCGCCACACTTCGATGGGGCCGGCCGAGCACCTCGGGACACTCCATTCATCGGCTTGCGAGGCCGGCCATAGGCCACCCCAGGAACGGCCCGTATCCTTTCTCGTCGGACTGCGACCTTTCAACCCCCGATGTCCCACCGATCGGCCGGTTGTGAGTTGGGCCACAAGGTCCCCCGTTGACTCGATCGTCAGTACTGGTTTGATGGACGCCGCGCGCACGTCAACTGCCCGGCAACGGACGCGAAGGGTGTGACAGTGTCGGCAACCTCCCCGCCACCGTCGACGATGACCATCAATGCACCCCGACGCGACGGCACGGCACGCAAGCGTCGCGGACCGCGGCTGTTCCGGGTGCACGACTGGAAGGTCCGCACGAAGCTCGGTGCGGTCCTCACCCTGCCCGCCGTGGCGTTCCTCGCCGTGGCCGGCGTGCAGACCAACGCGTCGGTGCACGAGGCCGACAAACTGCAGCAGTTCACCCGCCAGGTCCAGCTGGCCCGCCAGATCACCGGTCTGGTCAACGAGCTGCAGCGCGAGCGCGACCACGCCACCGGTGTGATCGCCACCGTCGTGGCGCACGGCAACGACCCCAACCCGCTCGTCGGCGACCTGGCCGCCGACGAGGCCGCGGTCGACCGCGCCGCCGAGACCCTGCGCAACGCCGCCCGCCCGCTACTCGCCGACCCCGGGGTGCACAACACCTACGACAAGGCCATGGCGAGCCTCACCGAGCTGAGCCGCGTCCGGGCCGGGGTGCTCGGCGGCTGGCTGCGCCGGCAGGCTGTCTTCGACTCCTACACCCGGACCATCACCGACCTGCTGGCCCTGCTGCCACCGGAGTCCAAGGTGGGCTCCGGGGGTGAGCAGCTGGGCCAGACCGTACGGGCTGCCGGCGTGCTGGCGCGGGTCAAGGAGCTCACCAGCCAGATCCGGGGCCGCGTGTTCGCGGTGGCCATCGCGGCACCGCTCGCCGACCAGGAGACCCGCACCCTCGCCGACGTCTACGCCCAGCGCCAGTCGACGCTCGACCAGTTCCGCGCCGAGGCCACCGCGGACCAGCGGGTGACCCTCGACGGGATGGTGCGCAGCCGGGCCGTGCAGACGGCCGAGGTGCTGCTGACCCGCACCCTCGAAGACGCCCGGGTGGGCCGGATCACGCTGGACGCGCAGCAGTGGTGGCAGCTCAGCACCGCCGAGCTGGAGCTGATCCGCGGCGTCGAGCGGCAACTGCAGAACGACGCCACCTCGATGGCCGAGAGCCGCACCGCCAACCAGTGGCGCGGCACCCTGTCGGCCACCGCGGTCATCATCGTCATCCTGATCGTGGCGCTCTTCACCTCGTGGGGCATCGGGCGGTCGATGGCCCGGTCGCTGCGCGTCCTGCGGGAGGAGGCGCTGGACGTGGCCCAGCGCCGCCTGCCCAACGCCATCGAGCACCTGCGCACCACGCCGCGCGGCGACCCGATCATCGACGTCGAGGCGGCGTCGATCGACACCGCCGACGAGATCGGCGAGGTGGCGAAGGCGTTCACCGCCGTGCACCGCAGCGCCGTCCGGCTCGCCGTCGAGCAGGCGATGATGCGCCAGGCCGTCAACGCGATGTTCGTCAATCTGGCCCGCCGCAGCCAGACCCTGGTCGAGCGGCAGCTGCAGCTGCTGGACAACCTGGAGTCCTCGGAGACCGACCCCGACCAGCTGGCCAGCCTCTTCCGGCTCGACCACCTGGCCACCCGCATGCGGCGAAACGACGAGAACCTGCTGGTCCTCGCCGGCGCGGACAGCAGTCGGCGGTGGTCGGAGCCGGTCGCGCTGTCCGCCGTCGTGCTGGCCGCGATGGCCGAGATCGAGCAGTACCCGCGGGTGCGCCACGAGGTCGCGGAGGACCTGCACGTTGTCGGGCACGCCGTCGCCGACGTGGTCCACCTGCTCGCCGAGCTGCTGGAGAACGCCACGACGTTCTCGCCGCCGGACAGCACCGTCACCGTCGCCGCGGCCCGTACGCCGGAGACCGGTGGCGCGAGCATCGCCATCCAGGACCGCGGACTGGGCATGTCCCCGGCGACCCTGCAGGAGGTCAACCAGCGCCTGGCCACGCCGTCGACATTCGACGTGGCCGCGTCGGAGCGGATGGGCCTCGTCGTGGTCGCCAATCTGGCCGCCCGGCACCGGGTCACCGTGGAGCTGCGGCGCGCCGACGAGGGCGTCACCGCCCTGGTACGCCTGCCGGCACAGCTGCTCGCACCGCCGCCGGTGCACCGCACGGGTGGCCTGTTCGGTGCCGTCGCGGTGGCACAGACAGCCGGTGCGCAGGCGCTGCGCCGGCCGCCCGACGCGGCGGAACCGGCCCTGCCGGCGGCGCGTGCCATGATGGCCGTCTCCGCGGCCCCGGCCGTGCCCGCTGCGCCTTCGGAGCGGGCCGTGCCTTCGGAGCCGGCCGTGCCTTCGGAGCGGGCCGTGCCTTCGGAGCGGGCCGTGCCTTCGGAGCCGGCCGTGCCTTCGGAGCGGGCCGTGCCGGCCCGGCCTTTCGAGCCGGCCCCGCCCGCCAGGCCCTTCGAGCCGGCCGTGCCGGCGAAGCCTTCGGAGCCGGCCGTGCCCGCGAAGCCCGCGCTTACCCCGGCCGCTGGCCCCGCTGCCGCGCCGGTGCCCGGAGCGCCGCTGATCACGGTCGTCGGCAACGCGGCGTCCATCCGCCGTCCGGTCGGGCGCGCGGTGGCCACCGGCTCCCCGGTGGCCCTGCCGGTCGGCGTACCGGGGCGCGCCGGTGCCTCCCGCGGTGGCCCGATCGGCTCCGGCGCCCCGGCGTTTCCGGCGTTGTCGGCCGCCACCGCATCCGCCTCCCCGGCAACGGGTGCCGCGGCGGCTCCCGCGGGGAACACGCCGACCGGTCCGGCGCTGTCCAGCCCGACCGGTCCGGCGCCGTCCACCCCAAGCGGTCCGCCCGCGCCGTTCGGCCCGGCCGGCGGCAGGCCGGTCCCCGGCACACCCCCCGGCTTCACCCAGACGCCGCCGAGCCCGCACAGCCCGCCGCGCCTTCCACTCGAACCCGACCCGTCCTCGCGCTGGAGTGGTCAGGGTGGCGAGGCCACCCGCCGCCGCGGCACAGCGGATGACATCGGCGCGGTGCCGGTCGACAGGTCTCTCGGCGCCGTGCCGGTCGACAGGACTCTCGGAGGGGTGCCGGTCGACAGGACTCTCGGCGGGGGGCCGCGACGATCCGGCCCGACCCGCGCCGAAGACATCCTCAGCGCCGCCGGCAGTACCCCTTCCGAGGCGCCCAGCCGCTGGTGGTCCAAGGACGGGCCGGTCGCCCCGGCGAAGCCGACGGTCCCGACCCAGCGCACCCCGGTGACCGCCGGCACCAGCAACGCGGGCCTGCCGATGCGGGTACCGATGGCCCAGCTACCGGGCGACGCGGCGGCGCCGCCCGCGGGCGTCGAGCCACCCGTCAAGATGAACCACGAGCCGGACCCGACAGCGGTCAGTAGCCTGCTCGCGAAGTTCTATGACGGGATTAACCGGGCGACGGCCGAGGAGGAGAGCTGACAGGCCGAGCGTTACCGTGATCGACAGCAGCGGAATGCCGAGGAGCCTCGCGTGACCCTTAGTCAACAAGCCAGGGACATGAACTGGCTGATCAGCGCTTTTACCGAGCGGGTGCCGGGCGTCGCGCACGCCGTGGTGGTGTCGTCCGACGGCCTGCTGGTCGCCGTCTCCGATCGCCTACCCCGCGACAGCGCCGACCAGTTGGCCGCCGTCACGTCCGGCCTCGTCAGCGTGACCAGTGGCGCGGCCAACATCTTCGACGGCGACGAGGTGCGCCAGACCGTGGTCGAGATGGGCCGCGGGTACTTCCTGGTGATGTCCATTCGCGACGGGTCGATCCTCGCGACGCTCGCCGGGCGGGACGCGGACATCGGCGTGGTCGGCTACGAGATGGCCCGGCTGGTGAAGCAGGCCGGCGAGATGCTCACCCCGGCCCTGCGCGCCGAGCTCCAGCAGGCCCTGCCCCGCTAAGTGTCAGGAGGGGCCCCCTTTTACCGCGTTGAGCGTTAGAAGGGGGACCCTCCTTCAGTTGTCGAGGACCAGGCCGACCTTCTGGAACTCCTTGAGGTCCCGGTACCCGCACTTGGCCATCGCCCGGCGCAGCCCGCCGAACAGGTTGAGCACGCCCTCGGGGTCGTCGGACGGGCCGAACAGCACCCGCTCCAGACTCCCCAACGGCTCCTCCGCGGCCCCGAACGAGCCGCGCGGAAGCTTCGGGTGGCTCGCCGCAGAGTGCCACCAGGCGCCACCGGCCGGCGCGCCTTCGCAGCGCGACAGCGGCTCGCCGAGCATCACCGCGTCGGCGCCGCAGCCGAGCGCCTTGGCCACGTCACCGGAGGTCTGCACGTCGCCGTCGGCGATCAGGTGCACGTACCGGCCGCCGGTCTCGTCGAGGTAGTCCCGGCGGGCCGCGGCGGCGTCGGCGATCGCGGTCGCCATCGGCACCCGGATGCCGAGCACCCGGTCGGTCGTGGACCACCCGTCAGCGCCGACCCCCACAATGACGCCCGCCGCGCCGGTGCGCATGAGGTGCAGCGCGGTCTGGTAGTTGGTGCAGCCGCCGACGATGACCGGCAGGTCGAGGTCGGCGATGAACTCCTTGAGGTTGAGCGGCTCGTCCACCGTGGATACATGCTCGGCCGAGACCAGCGTGCCCTGGATGACGAGGATGTCCACGCCGGCGTCGAGGATCACCGGGGCGAGCGCGAGCGTGTGCTGCGGCGACACGCGTACGGCCACGGTCACCCCGCCGTCGCGGATCTCCTTGACCCGCTCGACGATCAGCTCCGGCTTGATCGGCTCCGCATAGATCTGCTGCAGCCGGCGCGTCGCGGGCCCCTCGTCGTCCAGGCCGGCCAGCTCTTCGAGTACCCGGGAAGGGTCTTCGTAGCGGCACCAGAGCCCTTCGACGTTGAGCACACCGAGACCGCCCACGCGGCCGAGGGCCACCGCGGTGGCCGGGCTCATCGTCGCGTCCGACGGGTGGGCGACGCAGGGAATCTTGAAGGGGTATGCGTCGAGCTGCCACGCCGTGGACACGTCGTCGACGTCGCGCGTGCGCCGGGTGGGCACGAGGGCGATGTCCTCGAGGTGGTACCCCCGCTGCGCGGTCTTGCCCAGGCCGATCTCGACCGAGTCACGCACTGTCGGCTCCAAAGTAGACGCTGAGTTTCAGCGGGAATGATAGTTGGGCGCCTCGACGGTCATCTGGATGTCGTGCGGGTGGCTCTCCTTGAGACCGGCCGCCGTGATCCGGATGAGCTGCCCGCGCTCGTGCATCTGCGCGATGGTGCCGGCGCCGACGAAACCCATGCCGGAGCGCAGGCCACCGACGAGCTGGTGCGCCACCGCCGACAGCGGGCCCCGGTAGGGCACCTGGCCCTCGATGCCCTCGGGCACGAGCTTGTCGTCGGAGAGCACGTCGTCCTGGAAGTAGCGGTCCTTCGAGAACGACCGGGCCTGCCCGCGCGACTGCATCGCGCCGAGCGAGCCCATGCCACGGTATGACTTGTACTGCTTGCCGTTGATGAAGATCAGCTCGCCCGGACTCTCCTCGCAACCGGCCAGCAGGCTGCCCAGCATCACGCTGTCGGCGCCGGCCACGATCGCCTTGGCGATGTCACCCGAGTACTGCATGCCGCCGTCGCCGATGACCGGCACGCCGAGCGGCCGGCAGGCCCGCGCCGCGTCCATGATCGCGGTCACCTGGGGCACACCGACGCCGGCCACGACCCGGGTGGTGCAGATCGAGCCCGGTCCGACGCCGACCTTCACCGCGTCGGCACCCGCCTCGGCGAGCGCCTTGGCGCCCGCGTAGGTGGCGACGTTGCCGCCGACCACGTCGACGGATGGGACGTCGCGCTTGATCCGCGCCACCATCTCGAGCACCTGCCGGTTGTGCCCGTGCGCGGTGTCCACCATCAGCACGTCGACGCCGGCATCGATCAGGGTGCGGGCCCGCTTGTACCCGTCCTCGCCGACGCCGACCGCCGCCGCGACCCGCAGCCGGCCCGCCTCGTCCTTGGTGGCGCGCGGGAACTGCTCGCTCTTGGCGAAGTCCTTGACGGTGATCAGCCCGCGCAGCCGGCCGCCCTCGTCGACGATCGGCAGCTTCTCCACCTTGTGCTGGCGCAACAGCCCGAGCGCGGTCTCCTTGTCGATGCCGACCCGTGCGGTGACGAGCGGCATCTTGGTCATCACGTCACGCACGAGAGCGTTCTTGTCGGTGACGAAGCGCATGTCGCGGTTGGTCACGATGCCGACCAGCGCCCCGTCGGCGTCGGTCACCGGCGCGCCGGAGATGCGGTATCGGCCGCACAGCGCGTCGACCTCGCCGAGGGTGTCGTCCGGCGAGCAGGTGATCGGGTTGGTGACCATGCCGGACTCGGAGCGCTTCACCAGGTCGACCTGCGAGGCCTGGTCCTCGATCGACAGGTTGCGGTGCAGGGTGCCGATGCCGCCCTGCCGGGCCATCGCGATCGCCATCCGCGCCTCGGTGACGGTGTCCATCGCGCTGGAGACCAGCGGAATGTGGATGCGGACGTTGCGCGTGAGCTGGGTCGAGGTATCCACGGCGCTGGGCACGACATCGGACTCGGCGGGCAGCAGGAGCACGTCGTCGAAGGTCAACCCGAGCGGCAGCGAACGGCTGTCCAGATCCATGGAGTAAATCCCAGCTCTCGGTGGGCGGGCGGGTTCGTTCATCGTACCCATCCAGCGATTGGTGCCCTGCGGGGCGCCGATTGGTGTCGGGGCCGGCGCACGACCCTGTTCGGGGCTACGGTGAAGGGGTGCAGGACGAGCCCATCGACCCGTTCGCCGGCGACCCGGCGGACCCGAGCGCCGATCTCGACGCGACCGACGACGTCACCGACCCGCTGACCGAGGCGGAGCGGCAGGACGTGCTGGAGGACCTCGCGGATCTCGAGATCTACCAGGCGCTCCTGACCCCCATTGGCATCCGGGGGCTCGTCATCGAGTGCGAAGACTGCCACGAGCCCCACTATTTCGACTGGGACCTGTTGCGGGCCAACCTCAAGCACCTGCTCACGTCCGGCCGGCCCCGCGTGCACGAGCCCGCCTACGACCCCGATCCCGACCATTACGTCACCTGGGAGTACGCGCGGGGTTACGCTGACGGAGTGCACGACGCGCTCGCCGATGCCACCGACGACGGCGAGCGGTGACGGCGGCCGCGTTTACATGATGTTGATGCGTGCCGCCGTTTAGGTCGCCTGACCGCGGGGTACCGACCCCGCATGTCGAGACCCGCTAGCTCACCAGCCCGGCGCGGAACGCCGAGGCCACCGCATGCGCGCGGTCCCGTGCTCCGAGCTTGCGAAACAACCGCCTCGCGTGGGTCTTGACCGTGTCCTCGGAGACATACAGGTCCCGGCCGATCTCGGCGTTGCTCTTGCCGTCCGCCATGCCGCGCAGCACCTGCAACTCGCGCTCGGTCAGCTCGACCCGCCGCCGTGGCACGTCGGCCGCGATGTCGCCGCGCTGGTGCGGGACGGCGGTCGCGGTGCGCACCGGCGCGGTGGTCGTCACCGGGCGGGCGTTGGCCGCCACCGCGCGGCCGGCGGGGGCGAACGCGCCGGTGTTGGTGTTGGGCTGCGCGAGGCAGGCCGGCTGGGTCAGCAGGAGCAGCACCGTCTTGGTGACGAGCGTCACCGGGTCGGTGTGGTCGGCCCGGATCACGCCCCGCGCCCCGGCGGCGATCGCCGCGGCCGCCGTACGCGGCTCCTCGGCGCCGAAGAACACGACGGTCGCGCCCGGCGCGGCGGACAGTGCCCGCCGGGTGAAGTCGGCGCTGTCCGGGCGCGCCACCGAGGTGTCCACCAGCACCAGCTCGGCCGGCTCGGCCGCCAGCTGGGTCACCGCGTCTGCCGCGGTGAGCGCTGTCCGCACCGCGGAACCGATGCCCAGCCGAGCTGCCGACGCCCCGATCGTCTGGGCGGCCAGCGGGGTCTTCACACAGACCAGGACCGTACGCAACATGACTCCCCTCTCCTCTGAGGGGACCACAAAATGGGCAAATCAGTATCACCTTCCCCGGAATCGCCCCTCGCCCGTACAACGCGAGCACGTAGCTGACGGCAACGGGTGGTTTGCCAGTGGCGTTTTCGGACAGACAAATAACGCCTCTACGGAAGGGGGGAGCGCATGACAAACGTCGCGCGGCTGCCCGGTCCCATAGCCGACATTTGGGATTGGCAGCGCATGGGACTGTGTCGGGGCCGCGACAGCGCCCAGTTCTTCCACCCCGACGGTGAGCGGGGCGCGTCCCGCAGCCGGCGTGAAGCCACGGCGAAGCAGCTGTGCCAGAGCTGCCCGGTCCGTGCCGAGTGCGCGGCCCACGCCCTGGTCACCCGCGAGCCCTACGGCGTGTGGGGCGGGTTCACCGAGGCCGAGCGGCTGCGGCTGCTCGCCGCGGGCTGGGAGGACGCGGCTGACCGTCAGCGGGCCCGCGTCGACGTCGGCCGGCTGGAGGCCCGTCTCGGCCTGCGCCCCGCGCCCCCGCGCCCGGCGGTGCCGGCTGCGCGTGGCGCCGCCGCGCCTTCACGCGGGACCGCCGCGCCTTCACGCGGGACCGCCGCTCCTTCGCGCGGGACCGCCGCGCCTTCCCACGGCGCGGTGACGCCGCGGGGAGGGGTCACGTCCGGTCCGCGGGCGGTCCCGCCGTACGGTGCGGTCCCGCCGGGCCGCCGGGCCGTCCCGCCGCACGAAACGACGCCCGCATCGCGGCGCGCGGTCCCGCCCGCCGCTTCCACGGCGCCACGGAACACGGTCCCGACCGTCCTGGCGCCGCGCAGCGTACTGCCGGCCCCGCGATCCGGGGTCGCTCCCCGGCCGGCGGTCGCCCACTAGCTACCCGTCGATCAAGGAAGAGTGGCGGCCCGAAATGGGCCGCCACTCTTCGTTGATCGACGCCTGTTCGGCGCTCAGGCCACCGTGACGTCGACGTGGTGCCAGCCGGTCGCGCCGTCCGGCACCGGCGGCTGCTCGGCCTCGGGCTGCGTCTGGCCGGCGTTGTCGGTCGCCCGCACCGTCAGCCGGTGCCGGCCCGGCGGCGCGTCCCACTCGTAGCTCCACTGCCGCCACGTGTCGATCGAGGGAACCGCCGCCAGCCGGGCCTCCTGCCAAGGGCCGTCGTCCACGCGTACCTCGACTTTGGAAATGCCGCGGTGCTGGGCCCACGCGACTCCGGCGACCACGACGCCGCCGCGCTTGGGCGACGCGCCGTCGCGGGGCGTGTCGATGCGCGACTGCGTCTTGATCGGAGCCCGCTGTGCCCAGCCCCGGCGGATCCAGTACGCGTCGAAGTCGGCGAAACTGGTCAGCTCCAGCTCGGCCAGCCATTTCGTCGCGGACACGTACCCGTAGAGCCCTGGGACGACCATCCGCACCGGGAAGCCGTGCTTGACCGGCAGCGGCCCCCCGTTCATGCCGACGGCGAGCAGCGCATCGCGGCCGTCGAGCAGCGCCTCGGTCGGCGTGCCCGCGGTGAACCCGTCCACCGAGCGGCTGACCACCTGATCGGCGCCGTCCAGCGGCCCGGCCTCGGCGAGAAGATCTTGTATCGGTACGCCCAACCAGCGCGCGTTGCCGATCAGCGAGCCGCCGACCTCGTTGGAGACGCAGGCGAGGGTGATGTAGCGCTCGACCATCGGCCGCCGCAGCAACTCCGCAAAGGTGATCGTCAACGGCTTGCGTACCCGGCCGTGGATGCGCAGCGTCCAGGTCGCGGGGTCGACCTGCGGCACCGAGAGCGCGGTGTCGATGAGGTAGAAGTCGCGTCCACTGGTGACGAACGGCGCCAGGTCCGGCCGGCGCAGGTCCACCCCGGCCGGCAGCGACGGTGCCGGGCTGGCGGGGGCGGGCAGCGCGACGGCGGCGCGGGCGGCGGACACGTCGCGGCGGGTGGCCAGCCAGCGACCGGCCACGCCGGCGATCAGACCGGCGCCGAGCGCCCCGCCGGCGAACTGGAGAAACCGCCGCCGGTCCGCGGTCCCGGCCGGCGCGGCACCGCCGTCGACGCCGGACCTTCCGGGACCCCGCAGGAGGGCGGCGAGGACCCCGGCCCCGGCCAGCGCGCCGACCAGTGACGGCAGGACGGCCGTCCAGCCCGCGCCGTGCCGGGTGACGGCGGCGACCGCGCCCACGACACCGAGCAGCACGACGCCGGCGAGCCCGTACGCCAGGCGGCGCAGCGCGAGCACACCGACGGCCGCGGCGAACGCGGCGACGAACAGAGCGGTGCCGACCAGCAGCGCGATCTTGTCGTAGGTGTAGAAGACGCGGACCGCGAAGTCCTTGACCGCCCCGGGCACCGCGTCGACCACGACGCCACCGACCGCCACGAGGGGCGCCGAGCGCCCGCCGGTGAGGACCGCGAGCAACTCCGCCACGCCGAGCGCCACCGCGCCGGCCGCGAGCCCGGCCAGGGCGCCGTACTTCCGCTTCACGGACCGAGTGTGGTCGCCGCCGCGCCCACACATAAGGGCCCGTAACAGGTCCCTAATAACTCGATCGCCAGAACTGTCGGAAAGTTGTGGCGATCATGCGCGAACGGCCGGCCCACCGCGCGGGTGGACCGGCCGTTGCGGCAGATCTAGAAACCGGGGCCGTGCTGGTGGCCGTGCCCGTGCGGGGACGGGCTGACCGGCTCCGAGGCCTTCGGCTTCTCCACCACGAGGCTCTCCGTGGTGAGCAGCAGCCCGGCGATCGACGCGGCGTTGGAGACCGCGCTGCGGGTCACCTTGACCGGGTCGACGATGCCGGCCTTGCTCAGGTCGACGTACTCGCCCGTTTCGGCGTTCAGGCCGGTGCCCCACTCGCTGGCACGGACCTTCTCCACCACCACGTACCCGTCGTGGCCGGCGTTCTGCGCGATCCAGCGCAGCGGCTCGGCGAGTGCCTTGCGCACGATCGACACGCCGACCGCCTCGTCACCGGTGCGGTCGAGGTTCTTGTCGAGCACCGACGCCACGTGCACGAGGGCGGCGCCGCCACCGGGGACGATGCCCTCCTCCACGGCAGCCTTGGTCGCGGAGATCGCGTCCTCGATGCGGTGCTTGCGCTCCTTGAGCTCGACCTCGGTGGCCGCGCCGACCTTGATGACGGCGACGCCGCCGGAGAGCTTCGCGAGGCGCTCGTTCAGCTTCTCCTTGTCCCAGTCGGAGTCGGCCGCCTCGACCTCCTTGCGCAGCTGCTCGACGCGCGCGGAGATGTCGGCCTCGGTGCCTGCGCCGTCAACGACCGTGGTGGTGTCGTTGGTGACGACGACGCGGCGGGCCCGGCCGAGCTGCTCCACGCCGACCTGGTCGAGCTTGTACCCCAGCTCGGAGGCGATCAGCTCGCCACCGGTGAGGATTGCCAGGTCCTGCAGCATCGCCTTGCGGCGGTCACCGAAGGCCGGAGCCTTGACCGCGACCACCTTGAGGGTCTTGCGGATGGAGTTGACGACCAGGGTGGACAGTGCCTGGCCCTCGACGTCCTCGGCGACGATCAGCAGCGGCTTGCCGGTCTGGACCACCTTCTCCAGCAGCGGCAGCAGCTCCTCGATCGCGCTGATCTTCTGCGTGGTGATCAGGATGTACGGGTCCTCGAGGACCGCCTCGGCGGCCTCCGGGTCGGTCTGGAAGTACGGCGAGAGGTAGCCCTTGTCGAACTGCATACCCTCGGTGACCTCGAGCTCGGTGGAGAGCGTCGAGCCTTCCTCGACCGTGATGACGCCTTCGCGGCCCACCCGGTCCATCGCCTCGGCGATCAGGTCGCCGATCGCCGGGTCCTGCGCCGAGACGGTCGCCACCTGGGCGATCTCGGTGTGGCTGGCGACGTCGGCGGCCCGGGCGCGCAGCGCCTCGGCGACCGCGTCGGCGGCCGCGTCGATGCCACGCTTGAGGCCGATCGGGTTGATCCCCGCCGCCACGCTGCGCAGACCCTCGCGGACCATGGCCTGGGCGAGCACGGTGGCGGTGGTCGTGCCGTCACCGGCGACGTCGTTGGTCTTGGAGGCGACCTCCTTGACCAGCTGGGCACCCAGGTTCTCGTACGGGTTGGTCAGCTCGATTTCCTTGGCGATGGTCACGCCGTCGTTGGTGATGGTGGGAGGGCCGAACTTCTGTTCCAGGACGACGTTGCGCCCCCGCGGGCCGAGGGTGACCTTGACGGCGTCGGCCAGCCGGTTGACACCGTGCTCGAGCAGGTGCCGGGCGTCGTCCGCGAAGCTCAGGATCTTCGCCATATGTGGTTCCCTTCACGGGCCACCGCCCCGGTGCCGGTGCGCGATGCGCGCCGGTGCCGGGGCGGTGTCCACGGGTTCTAGTTGGTCACTTCTCGATGACCGCGAGGACGTCCCGGGCGGAGAGCACGAGGTACTCCTCGCCGCCCCACTTGACCTCGGTGCCTCCGTACTTCGAGTAGATCACCGTGTCGCCGACCTGCACGTCGACGGGGATCCGGTTGCCCTTGTCGTCGAAGCGACCGGGGCCCACAGCGAGGACAGTGCCCTCCTGCGGCTTCTCCTTCGCGGTGTCGGGGATCACGAGGCCCGACGCCGTCGTAGTCTCGGCCTCGTTGGCTTGGACCAGAACGCGATCCTCGAGCGGCTTGATCGCAACCTTCGTCGCGGTAGTCACGGGCATACCCTCCTGGGGTATTGAGTCTGCGTACCTCACGCCGCCTGGGGCTTCCGTCGTCGCGGGTGCCGGAAGACCCGGGCTGGGCACTTCGTGTCTGGCACCCTCAGACTGAGAGTGCTAATCGGAGGTTATGCCGACCGCTAGCACTCCGTCAAGGAGAGTGCCAACGGATCGCGCCCACGAACCATCTCACCCAGTGCCGGCAAGCCAGTATCGGGTAGCCCCTTTCGCCCCGCCGCCGGATGCGCCATCGTCGGAAGAGACGTGAAGACGACATGGAGGCGATCGGCATGCGGGCAACCATCGGCGACCGGCTGCACGTCCACGGCCGTACGGTCGGGGCGGGTGAGCGGTTCGGCGAGATCATCGAGGTACGCGGAGAGGACGGCAGCCCGCCCTACGTCGTCCGCTTCCCCGACGGGCACGAGAGTCTGCTCTACCCGGGCCCGGACTGCGTGATCGAGACGGCGCCTCGCCAGGAGACGTGAGCGGCGGCCGGTCGACAATGGCCGGGTGGATGTCGACCAGCTGTGCGCTCTGCGTACCCCGGCGGGTGAAGCCGCTCTCGCCACGGCGGCCGCACTGGCCGGCGGCGATCCCCTGACCGCGGCGTCGGCGCTGCGGTCGGGCGGCGTCGAGCCTGCGCTGGCCGCCACGGCGCTCACCCAGGCCGTGCTGAGGCAGCGGGCGGTGGCCAAGTTCGGCGGCGACGCGGCCGCGATGTTCTTCACCCGGGCCGGGCTGGAGCAGTCGACCCGCGGGGTGGTGGCGCGGCGGCGGGCCGCCCGGCTGGCGGCGTCGGGAGCGACGACGGTGGCCGACCTCGGCTGCGGGATCGGTGCGGACGCGCTCGCGTTCGCCCGCGCGGGCCTGCGGGTGCACGCGGTCGACGCCGACCCGGTGACCGCCGCCGTAGCGGCGGCCAACGCGGCTGCCCTCGGCCTCGCCGACCGGATCACCGTATCCACGATGGACGCCCGGGAGGCGCCGCTGGCCGGAGTCGACGCCGTGTTCTGCGATCCGGCCCGGCGCACCGGCGCGGGCCGGCGGGTGTTCGATCCGGCCGCGTACTCCCCGCCGTGGGACTTCGTCGTCGATCTCGCCCGCCGGGTGCCGCGGACCGTTCTCAAGCTCGCGCCCGGCATCGACCACGGGCTCGTCCCGGCGGGCGCCGAGGCGGAGTGGGTGTCGGTGCACGGCGAGGTGGTCGAGGCGGCGCTGTGGTGCGGGCCACTCGCGACCGTGCCGCACCGGGCGACGCTGCTGCGCGGCGCGGACACCGCGGAGCTGACCGGCACCGGCCAGGTGGCCGCGCCGGTCGGGCCGCTGCGGCGGTACCTGTTCGACCCGGACGGCGCAGTGGTGCGCGCGCACCTGGTCGCGGAGTTCGCCGCGACCGTGGACGGCACGCTCGCCGACCCGACCATCGCTTACGTCTACGCCGACCGGCCGCGCGTGACCGCCTTCGGGCGGTGCCTGGAGATCCTGGAGTCGATGCCGTTCTCGTTGAAGCGGCTGCGCGCGGCGGTCCGGGAGCGCGGTGCGGGCCGGATCACGATCGCCAAGCGGGGCTCCGCGGTGGACGTGGACCGGCTGCGGCGCGACCTCCGGCCGGCCGGCGGCGGGGAGCTGACCATCGTCCTCACCCGCGTCGGCGGCGCTCCGACGGCGCTGCTGTGCGCACCGGGGCCGCTCAACTGCGCCGGCTGACCGGCACCTGGTTGGCCGGCGCCTGGTCCGGCGCGCTGGACATGTGCCGCCGGTGCCACATGCGCTCGTGCACCTGCCGCCAGGCGCCGCAGCCCCCGGCGCGCAGCGTGTGCGCCCGCCAGGACCCCTGCGGCCGCTGCTGGGCCGCCGCGTGCCCCGGCTCGTGCGGACGGGCGACCGTAACCGGCCGGCTGCACCGGGCCTCGGTCTGATGCACCGCCGCCAAGGCGCGCGCGCCACCGAGAAGCACGGCTGCGGCGGCGATAACGCAGGAAACTGCCAACACGCGAAGTCGGCCACTCCCCGTCATGACCAACCACCTCCAAAGTCGGCCCCAGGCTAGGGGATCAACGCATCCACGGCTGTCCGTAATGCGATGCGATCCGCCATGTGCCGGCGGGTAAGGTGCGCCACGTGGCAGGTCAGGCAACGCCGGCGACCGTTCTGCTCGGCAAGCAGAAGGTGGCCCACCGGGTGCACGCATACCGGCACGACCCGCGCGCCGAATCCTATGGTGTGGAGGCCGCGACGGCGTTGGGCATCGACGCGGGCCGGTGCTTCAAGACGCTCGTCGCCACGGTCGACGGGGCGCTCACGGTGGCTGTCGTGCCGGTTACGGGCACCCTCGACCTCAAGGCACTGGCTGCCGCCGTCGGCGGAAAACGTGCCGAGATGGCCGACCCCGTCCTGGCCGAACGGACGACCGGCTACGTCCGTGGTGGCATCAGCCCGCTCGGCCAGCGCAGGCGGCTGGCGACCGTGGTGGACCTCTCGGCCGAGGCGTTCGAGACCGTGTTCGTGTCGGCCGGGCGCCGCGGCCTGGAGATCGAGCTGGCACCCGCCGACCTGGTGCGGCTGACGGCCGCCACCGTCGCGCCCGTCGCCGCGGGCTAGTCACCTCAGACATTGGCCCGTCCACTCGACGTGCGAACCTGGGAACCCGAGTAGCGGGGCCGATGTCGTCCGAGCTACGGGAGCGCCGTGAACCCCCCGCGTCAGCGGTCGACGGGGCTGAAGTCCCAGAAGTGCGGCTTACGGGCGACGAGGTGCCCGGGCGGGTCGCCCAGCGGCTCCGGGGCGCTGCGCCACTTGGAGATCACCACGATCCGGTGGTCGGTCGCGGAGAACACCTCGGTGACGAGATGCAGCGGGTGCGCCTCCATCTTCGGCACGGCGTCGTCACAGACCCAGGACAGCAGGTCGGTGAAGCCCTCCGGATGGGCGCGCACCTCCCACATCCGCACGATCACGTCCGGCACCCTATCGGGTCACCACCGTCAGCGGCATGGCGGAGTCGGCGGGTAGGTCGAGCGGGCTCGGGCGCACGTCGGCGGCGACCAGGTGGGAGCCGAGCGCGGCCACCATCGCGCCGTTGTCTGTGCACAGCTTCGGCCGCGGTACCCGCACCGTGATGCCGTGCCGGGCGGCCCGCTCCTCGGCGACCGCCCGCAGCCGGGAGTTGGCCGCGACGCCCCCGCCGATCACGAGAGTGTCCACGCCGCGGGTCCGGCAGGCGTCGATCGCCTTCGCGATCAGCACGTCGCAGACCGCCTCCTGGAAGCTGGCCGCCACGTCGGCCACCGGCACCGGTTCGCCGGCGCGCTCGCGGGCCTCGACCCATCGGGCGACCGCGGTCTTGAGCCCCGAGAAGGAGAAGTCGAACCGGTGCCCGGCCTGGTCGCGCGGGCTGGTCAGGCCGCGCGGGAACGCGATGGCCGCCGGGTCGCCGTCGCGCGCCGCCCGGTCGATGGGCGGGCCGCCCGGGAACGGCAGTCCGAGCAGCCGGGCCACCTTGTCGAACGCCTCGCCGGCCGCGTCGTCGATCGTCGCGCCCATCGGCTCCACGCCCGCCGCCAGGCTGTCGACCAACAGCAGGCTGGAGTGCCCGCCGGAGACGAGCAGCGCGATGGCCGGTTCGGGCAGCGGGCCGTGCTCGAGCGTGTCCACCGCGACGTGCGCCGCGAGATGGTTGACCCCGTAGATCGGCTTGTCGGCGGCGAGCGCGTACGCCTTCGCCGCCGCCACGCCGACCAGCAGGGCACCGGCGAGCCCCGGGCCGGCGGTGACCGCGATCGCGTCCAGGTCGGCGAGGGTCACCCCGGCGGTGTCGAGCGCCCGCCGCACGGTCGGGGCCATCGCCTCCAGGTGCGCCCGGCTGGCCACCTCCGGGACGACCCCGCCGAAGCGGGCGTGCTCGTCCACGCTGGAGGCCACCGCGTCGGCCAGCAGGGTGTGGCCGCGCACGATGCCCACGCCGGTCTCGTCGCAGGACGTCTCGATGCCGAGCACCAACGGCTCCGGCTTCATGGCAACTCCTCCCGCATCATGACCAGGGCGTCGGTGTTACTCGGCTGGTAGTAGCCTCGCCGCAGCCCCACCTGCTCGAACCCGAAGCTCGCATACAGCTTCTGCGCCGGCCCGTTGTCGACGGCGACCTCCAGCAGGATCTTGCTGACGCCCTGCCGGTCGGCCTCCGCGAGCAGGGCGGTCAGCAGCGCCCGGCCGACGCCGCCCCCCTGCGCGTCCCGCCGGACGGCGATGTTCTGCACCCAGGCCTCGTGCGGCGGGTGGACCGCCAGTCCCGCGTACCCGATGACCCGGTCGCCGTCGAGCGCGACCAGGTAGTGGTGCCCGGCGGCCAGCTCGTTCCAGAACATGGCGGCCGACCAGCGCTCCTCGCCGAACAGGTCGGCCTCGATCGGCAGCAGCTCGTCGATGTGCCACCACCGCAGCCGTTCCAGCCTCATCGTTGCAGAGCGGTCTTCCGCTGCCCGGGCAGCGTCGCGTCCGGTCGGCGCAGATAGAGCGGGGTGAGCGGCTCGCCGGGCGCCCGGCCGAGCACCCGCCCGGCGGCCAGCGCCGCGAGCGCCACGGGGCGCGGGTAGCGCGGCTCGGCCGGCGCGAGGCCCAGGTCGTACTTTGCCGCGCCTTCGCCGACGGCTCGGCCTGCCCCGAACTCCGCGGCCCGGGCGGCCACCTCGTCGGGCCGGTCCACGGCCGGGCCGACGATCCGTGCCCCGTCTTCGTAGACCGCCCAGTAGAGCTCCTTGCGCCGGGCGTCGGTGGCGGCCAGGACGGTCCCCGGCTGCTGCCAGCCCAGCGCGTCGAGCGAGCAGACACCGTACCCGGGGATGTCCAGCGCCTGGCCCAGTGCGACCGCGGTGACCAGGCCGACGCGCAGGCCGGTGAACGGCCCGGGACCGACCCCGGCGACGACGGCGGTCAGCCGTGCGGGCTTGACGTCGGCCTCCCGGAGGACCGCCTGGATGGCGGGGGCGAGCAGCTCGCCGTGGGCCCGGGCGTCGACCGTGACCCGGCTCGCGAGGATCTCGACCGCGCCCTCGCCACGCACCTCGGCGAGCGCCGCCGTCACCGCGGGCGTCGCCGAGTCGAGCACTACCACCAGCACGCAGGCAACCCTAGCCCGGCGCGGGCGGATGGCCGCGCTCCCCCCACTCCGCTGATCACGGAACCTTCTCCGTGTCAACGCACGGAAAAAGCTCCGTGATCATGGAAAGGCGGGAAGACCAGTCACCCTCATGGGGGACCAGGTCGACCACCCGGGCCTCGTCGTCGCGGCGGTCGATGCGCACCTCCAGGTACGCGTCGACCAGCTGCTCGACGAGGCCCTCGCCCCACTCGACGACCGTCACCGACTCGTCCACGGTCGCGTCGAGATCCAGGTCGTCCACCTCCGCCCGCGGGTCGGGCACCGCGCCCAACCGGTACGCGTCGACGTGCACCAGCGGCACCGGCCCCCGGTGTACCCGCGCGATGACGAACGTCGGCGAGGTCACGTCGCCCGCGACGCCGAGGCCGGCGCCGATGCCCTGGACCAGCGCGGTCTTGCCGGCGCCTAGCGGGCCGGTCAGCACGACGAGGTCACCGGCGCGCAGCAGGCCGGCGAGGGAGCGGCCGAACGCGCGGGTGTCGTCCACAGTGGCCAGCAGGTAGCTCACTTGACCCTCTCCAGGAACGCGGCGATCGCGGCGTTGACCTCGTCGGCGTGCTCCAGCAGGACGACGTGGCCACCGTTTTCGACCACGATCATCTCCGAGTCGGGCAGCGCGTCGGCGATCTCCTTCGAGTGCACCAGCGGGGTGAGGACGTCGGTGTCCCCGATGACGATCAGCACCGGGACCTCCCGCAGCGCGGCGAGGGCGAGCAGCCGGGCGTGCGTGTACAGGGTCCGCAGGTAACGGGCGATCACCTCAGCCGAAGTCTGCGAGTTCATCTTCTCCACATAGGAGACCAGCGCCGGGCTGGGCCGCTGGGTGCCGAAACCGTACCGGCGGGTCAGCAGCCAGGCGAGGTCGGTCGATGCCTTCCGGGCCCGGTCCACCATCGCGACGGTGATCTTGCCGGCGTTGCGGGCCAGCGGCATGAGCGGGTGCCGGAAGCGCGCCACCACCTCGGGCAGCCCGAACGTCACCTGGTCGAGCTTGCCCGCGGACGTGGAGATCAGCACCACCCCGGCGACCCGCTCGGTGAACAGGTGCGGCGCGTGCTCGGCCAGCGCCATGATCGTCATGCCGCCCATGGAGTGGCCGATCAGCACGATCCGGCCGGTCGGCACGGTCTTGTCGAGGACCGCGGCCAGCCCGATCGCGAGCGCTTCGATCGTGTACTCCCCGTCGGGCAGCCGCCCGGACCGGCCGTGCCCGGGCTGGTCGTAGAAGACCATCCGGTACTCCCCGTCGAAGGCGCGCCGCTGGAAATGGAATGTGCCCATGTCCAGGCAGAAGCCGTGCACGAAGACGAGCGTCAGGTCTTCGGGGCCCTCATTGGTTTCGAGCACCTCGACGTGCAGGTCGACGGCGTCCGGGGTGGTGATGGTCAGCTCGTCGTCATAGGGCAGCACCCCGAACGGCTCCCCGGCGTACGGGTCCTCGGTGCGCTGCGACCGCCGTACCAGCATCCGCTCGGCGGCCACCCCGGCGGCGATCCCGGCCGCCGCCACACCGACGATCGCCCCTACCAGTCCGGCGCGCCGTTTCCTGCTCAAGCGGCCCCCCCGTCATAGCTGCGCGGTACCCGCAGGCTGCCGAACCGCGTCACGATCTCGTAGTTGATGGTGTCGCACGCGCGCGCCCAGTCGTCGGCGGTCGGCTCACCGTCGTCGCCGGGGCCGAACAGCACGGCCACGTCGCCGGCGGCCACCCGGTCGTCGCCGCAGTCGAGCACCACCTGGTCCATGCAGACGCGACCGGCGATAGGCCGGACCCGCCCGCCGAGAGCTATCGGCCCGCGACCACTCGCCGCGCGCGGCACGCCGTCGGCGTACCCGAGCGGCACGACCGCGAGCGTCGTCTCGGACGGCGTGGTGTACGTGTGGCCGTAGGACACCCCCTCCCCGGCCGGCACCCGCTTGGTGAGCATCACGCGGGCGCGGGCCGTCATCGCCGGCCGCAGCCCGAAGTCGCGACCGGGGATCGGGGTCAGCCCATACATCGCGATGCCTACGCGCACCAGGTCGAAGTGGGCGTCGGGCCGGGTCAGCAGGCCCGCCGAGTTGGCGATGTGCCGGTATCTAGGGGTGAGCCCGAATCGCGCGGCCGTGCCCAGCGCCGCGTGGAAGCGCTCCAGCTGGAGGTCGACGCTCGGGTCGCCGGGCACGTCGGCGGAGGCGAAGTGGCTCCACACGCCGACCACCTCGACCGCGCCGTCGGCCTGCGCCTTCGCGGCGGCCTCGACCAGCGCCGGCCAGTCGGCGGCCACGGCGCCGCCCCGGCTCAGGCCGGTGTCGGCCTTGAGATGGGCCCGTGCCGGCCGGCCGGCGCGGCGGGCCGCCTCGACCAGCTCGGCCAGCCCCTCCAGTGACGACGCGGCCAGGTCGACATCGGCGGCGACGCCCTCGTGCAGCGGCAGCCCCGGCGTGAACAGCCAGGCGAGCACCGGTGCGGTGATGCCGGCGGCGCGCAGGCCGAGCGCCTCCTCCAGCGTGCAGGCGCCGAGCCAGTCGGCCCCGGCGGCCAGCGCGGCCTGGGCGGCGGGGACCATGCCGTGCCCGTACCCGTCGCCCTTGACCACGGCCATCACCTCGGCCGACGTCGCGGCACGCAGGGTGGCCACGTTGTGTCGGATCGCGCCCAGATCGACGCGTACCTCGGCCTGCCACATGCCGACCAGCGTAACCGCCGATTCCGGCACCTGAGGATTACGTACGCCAGATGCCGGCGCGGGTGAGAGCGGACGGCAACGCGTCCGCGACGTCACTCGCCGTAACCGGGCCGGACTCGGCCGTATACCGCCCCGCGAGGCCGTGCGCGTACGCCGCCGCGAGGGCCGCCCGCTCGGCTGGCAAGCCGCCGGCGAGCAGCGCGCCCAGCAGCCCGGCCAGCACGTCGCCGGTGCCCGCCGTGGCCAGCACGGGCGAGCCGGTCGTGTTGACGTAGACCGTCCCGTCCGGCCCGGCCACGATGGTCCGGTCGCCCTTCAGGAGCACAACCACGCGGGTACGCGCGGCGAGCCCGAGCGCGGACTGGACCCGGTCGGGATCCGGCCCGCCGCCGGCCAGGCGCGCGAACTCCCGGTCGTGCGGCGTCAGCACGGTCGGCGCGGGCCGCTCGCGCAGCGTCTCGTAGAGGTCCTTCTCCACGAGGAGGTTGAGCGCGTCGGCGTCCAGGCACACCGGGACCGGCGCGGCCAGGACGGTGCGCAGTTCGGCCAGAGCCCGCTCGTCGGTGCCGAGGCCGCTGCCGCACACCCACGCCTGCACGCGGCCCGCGTCGGCGACCCGGTCGGCGGCGATCACCGACGGGTACCGGGTGCGCACCGCGTCAGCGGCGGTGCCGGCGTAGCGCACCATACCCACCGGCCCGTGCACCGCGCCGCCGGTCGACAGGAGCGCCGCTCCGGGGTATGTGGCCGATCCGGTCGCCACACCCGCCACCCCGCGCGTGTACTTGTCGTCGTCGGGACGGGGGCGCGGCCACCACGCCACGACGTCCTCCAGATCGGGTACCCGCAGCGCCGGGTCACCCTGGAGCCACGGCCCGAGACCGATGTCGACCAGCTCGACAAGGCCGGCTCTGGCCGCGCCCGCGCCGACCACCAGACCGGGCTTGAGCACACCGAACGTGACCGTCACGTCGGCGCGGACCGCGTCTCCGGGCACCTCGCCGGTGTCGGCGTCCACACCGGATGGAAGATCGACGGCGACGACCGTCGGCCGGCCACCATCACCCGCCGTCGCGCCGGTCGCGGTCTCCGTCACCCGTGCCGCGTCCTCGCGCAGGCCGCCCCGCCCGCCGATGCCGAGAATCCCGTCCACGATGAGGTCCACCGTGGAGGGCGGACTGGTGGTGATCTTTCCGCCGGCCCCGCGGAAGGCGGCCAGCCCTTCGGCGTGGGTGCGATCCGGGCTCAGGGGCAGCGCCAGCACCTCGGCTCCCCGGCGCGCCAGCCGCGCACCGGCGAAAAGCGTGTCACCGCCGTTGTTTCCGGCGCCGACCAGAAGGAGCACGCGCCGGCCGTACACCTGGCTGTGCCTGTCGGTGAGCAGAGCCGCGCACCGGCGGGCGAGCCCCGCGGCAGCGCGTTGCATCAGCGCGCCGGCCGGCAGCGTCGCCATCAGCGCTTCCTCGGCGGCGCGCACGCTCGCCACCCGCCAGGCCGTCCTCATTCGACACCGCCCCGTTCGTCCAGCCGCTCCGCGACGACCATCGCGGAGGCGATCCCGCCGTCGTGCGACAGCGACAGGTGCCAGCGGGTCACGCCCCGCTTGTTGGCTTCGGCCGCCACCGAGCCGCAGACCGTGAGCCAGGGCCGCCCGTCCGGGTCGGTGACGATCTCGCAGTCGTGCCAGTGCAGGCCGCCCGGCGCGCCGAGGGCCTTGGCGACGGCCTCCTTGGCGGCGAAGCGCGCGGCGAGCGACTCGGCCGAGCGCGGATTGCCCGACGGCGTCAGCCGCTCCGCCTCGGTGAACAGCCGGTCACTCAGCAGAGGGGTGCGTGCCAGTGCCTTGGCGAAGCGCTCTACGAGTACGACGTCGATGCCGACCGCAACGATCACCCCTACACCCTGGCATGGTCGACCGACGCCGGTGCCCGCACCCCGCCGCTGTCCCCTCCGGCCGCCTCGCCCTCGCGCTCGTGCGCGCCCGAGAGGGGAAAAACGCAGGAGCCGGGCACGCCTCCGCGCAGTGATCTGGCCCGTCTAGCGCACAGGACCCGGCCGGCGCAAGGGCTGTGGACAGCCGGCCGCCCGGTTGTCCACAGGGTCTCGCGGGCGACCGCGACTGCGCTTAGCGTCTGCCGCGTGCCCCCATCTGCATCCGAACGGCTCACCGTCACACCGGTCGAGCTGCGCCGCGTCGCCGCCGTCATCACCGACGACCTGCCCGAGCCACCGCCGCCCGACACCGGCGATCCCGGCTGGGCAACCACGGCCGCACTGTCCATGATGACCGCGGCAGCCGCCACCACGCTCGGCACGCAGGCCCAGCGCGCCGCAGCCGTCGCCGACGCGCTACGCGACGCGGCGGACGCCTACGAGCGGTGCGACGACGACAACGCCCAGCGGATCCGCGCCGCAGCCCGGGGTGGACGATGACGGCCACCCGGAGCCAGCCGTGATCGGCGCGGCGCAGTTGCGGGCCGCCCGGCCCGAGGCATGGCGGCACGCGGCCGCAGCGTGGCGGCGCCTGGCCGAGACCCTGCTGGCACGCGCGGACGAGCTGGCCGCGCAGGGCAACCGGCTGCGCGCCCAGTGGTCGGGGGCCGCAGCCGACGCGGCGCTGGCCAGGCTGGGCGAGCTGGGTCGGGCCCTGCGGCTGCATGCGCTGGCGTGCCTGACCGCCGACCAGGTGCTCGCCGAGCACGCCGACCGGGTCGCCGGCGCGCGCCGGCTACCCGACGAGCCCGGAGCGCGGCTGGCGAGCGCGGCGGACAACTGGTCAGCCGGCCGCTTACGGGCGGTGGCCGAGGACTTCGACGGGTCGGCCGCGGCGCACCCGCCCGCCCTGCCGGTCAGCGCCGACCCGGTCTCGGTCCGGCGCTGGTGGGATGCGTTGCCCGAGGCCGAGCGGCGGGCACTGCTCGTCGCCGACCCGGTCCGGCTGGGCCGGCTCGACGGCGTCCCCGCCGACGTGCGTGACCGGGCCAACCGGCTGGCGTTCGCCCAGGAATGGCGGGCGGCCGGCACCGGAAAGCGAGCCCGCCTCACCGCACTGCACCAGCGGCTGGGCAGCGACGAGCCGGCGCGGGCGTACCTGTTGGGCTTCCACGGCGGCGGCGACGGGCGGGCTGTGATCGCGATCGGCAACCCGGACCACGCGCAGCACGTGCTCACGTACGTGCCGGGCACCGGATCGGCGCTGGGCCGCCTGGGCCAGGACTGCCTGCTGCCGGCCGCCGACCGGCTGGCGGCCCACGCGGGAAGCGGCACGGCCGTGGTGCTGTGGCTCGGGTACGACGCCCCGGACAACCCGGCCGTGGCGGGCTCCGAGCGTTACGCCGAACGGGCCGGGGCCGCGCTCGACCGGTTCCAGGACGGCCTGCGGAGCACCCACGACGGTGAGCGCGCCCACCAGACAGTGCTCGGGCACAGCTACGGCTCGACAGTGGTCGGATACACCGCCCGGGACCGGGGCCTGGACGCCGACGACGCGATCTTCGTGGGCAGCCCCGGGGTGGGCGTGGCGCACGCGAGCGAGCTGGGCCTGCCGGCCGGGCACGTCTGGGCCAGCACGGCCGCCCACGACCCGATCCGGCTCACGGTCGCCGGGCGTACCCTCGCCGACGTGTTCCGGTTGCCGGGCCGTGAGGACGGGCTGTGGTTCGGCGCCGATCCCAGCGGCACAAAATTTGGCGCGAACACCTTCGCGGGCGCCCCGGGCGATCCGCTGCGCCCGGTGGCGGCCCACGTCGGCTACTTCGACGAGACCAATCCGGCGTTGGACGCGATCGTGCGGATCACTCGACGGTGACGGACTTGGCGAGGTTGCGGGGCTGGTCGACGTCGTGGCCACGGGTGGCGGCGATCTCGCAGGCGAGCACCTGCAGCGGCACGGTCGTGACCAGCGGCGCCAGGAGGGTGGGTGTGGCAGGCACCGGAATCAGGTCGTCGGCGTAGCGCGCCACCGCGTCGTCGCCCTCCTCGGCGATGACGACGGTACGGGCGCCGCGTGCGCGTACCTCCTGGATGTTTGACATGACCTTGTCGCGCAGGACGCCGCGCCCGCGGGCCGAGGGCACCACGCACACCACCGGCGTGCCGGACTCGATCAGCGCGATCGGCCCGTGCTTCAACTCGCCGGCGGCGAAGCCCTCGGCGTGCATGTACGCCAGCTCCTTGAGCTTGAGCGCGCCTTCGAGGGCCACCGGGAAGCCGACGTGCCGGCCGATGAACAGCACCGACCGGGCGGCGGCGAGGTCGCGGGCCAGCGCGCGCACCGGCTCCATCTGCGCCAGCACCTTCTCCACCTGTGACGGCGTCGACCGCAGCTGGTCCACGACGGCGGCGACCTCGTCGGCGTACATGACCCCGCGCACCTGCGCGAGGTGCAGCCCGACCAGGTAGCACGCGACGAGCTGGGTCAGGAACGCCTTCGTCGACGCCACCGCGATCTCCGGCCCGCCGTGGGTGTAGAGGACGGCGTCGGACTCGCGCGGGATGGTGGAGCCGTTGGTGTTGCAGATCGCCAGTACGCGCGCCTTCTGGTGCTTGGCGTGGCGCAGCGCCATCAGGGTGTCCATGGTTTCCCCGGACTGGGAAATCGCCACCACCAGTGTGGAGCGGTCGAGGACCGGGTCGCGGTAGCGGAACTCGCTGGCCAGCTCGACCTCGCAGGGGATGCGGGTCCAGTGCTCGATGGCGTACTTGGCGACCATGCCGGCGTGGTACGCCGTCCCGCAGGCCACGATGAAGATCTTGTCGGCGTCGCGCAGGTCCTGATCGGTCAGGCGTACCTCGTCCAGGGTGATCTCGCCGGTCTCGGCGAGGCGGCCGCGCAGCGTGTCCGCGATCGCCTGCGGCTGCTCGGCGATCTCCTTGAGCATGAAGTAGTCGTAGCCGCCCTTCTCTGCGGCCCGCGAGTCCCAGTCGATGTGGAAGTCGCGCCCCTCGGCGGGATTGCCCTCGAAGTCGGTGATCCGGATGCCCGCACCGCTGATCAGGACCACCTGGTCCTGGCCCAGCTCGACCGCCTCGCGGGTGTGCTCGATGAACGCGCTGACGTCGCTGGCCAGGTAGTTCTCGCCGTGGCCGCGGCCGACCACGAGCGGGGAGTTGCGCCGGGCGCCGACGACCACGCCGGGTGCCTGGACGTCGACTGCGAGCAGCGTGAACGCGCCGTCCAGCAGCCGGCAAACCCGCCGCATCGCTTCCGCGAGGTCTTCGCCCGGGTCGCCGTTCATGCCCGCCAACTCGAACGAGAGGAGGTGGGCGACGCACTCGGTGTCGGTGTCGCTGGCGAACTCCACGCCCCGAATCTCCAGCGAGGCCCGCAGCTTGCCGAAGTTCTCGATGATGCCGTTGTGGATCACCGCGACGCGGCTGTCGAACGAGCGGTGCGGGTGGGCGTTGCGGTCGGTAGGGCCGCCGTGGGTGGCCCAGCGGGTGTGGCCGATGCCGGTCGTCCCGTCAGCAAGGCCCTGCGCGGCGTCCTCGTTGAGCACCTTCTCCAGGTTGGCGAGCTTGCCGGCCCGCTTCTCGGTCAGCAGGTTGCCGTTGACGATGGCGACGCCAGCCGAGTCGTAGCCGCGGTACTCCAGCCGCCGCAGGCCGTCGAGCACGATTCCCAGGGCCGGGCGTGGCCCGGCGTAACCCACGATGCCACACATGGTCGCAAACCCTAGCAGGGTTTCGCGCAAAACCCATGCGCGAAATCGACACTTTCGCTCAGCCTAATTGCGCAATCGAGGGCCGATCGGAGGACATCCGCCCTCGCACTGCTGCGTGATCACGGAACGTTTTGCGTGCCCCGGCACGGAAAACGTTCCGTGATCATGGTAAGAGGGGCGGTCAGGTCAGCGACGAGCGGATCATCGCGCCGCCGTCGATAACCAGCGTCTGGCCGGTGATCCACGACGCCTTGTCCCCAGCCAGGAACGCGATCGCCTCGGCGATGTCCGTGGGCTCACCGATCCGGCCCAGCGGCAGCGCCGCGCTGAGCATTTCCTCGTGGTTCTCCCACAGGCCACGGGCCAGCTGGGTACGCACGACACCGGGCGCCACGCCGTTCACCCGCACCCGGGGGGCCAGCTCCTGGGCGAGCTGGCGGGTCAGGTGGATGACGGCGGCCTTGGTGGCGTTGTAGTAGCCGATCCCCGGCTCGGTCACCAGCCCGCCCACGGAGGCGACGTTGACGATGCTGCCGCCCCGGTCGGACATGGACGCCTTCCACACCAGCTGGGTCCACAGCACGACGCCGAACTGGTTGAGCCGCACCGTCTTCTCCGCGCGTACCGGGTCGATGTCGACCAGCGGCCCGAAGTAGGGGTTGGTGCCGGCGTTGTTGACCAGCACGTCGACCTGGCCGAAGCGGGTCATCGCCGCGTCGACGCAGGCGGCGGCCTGGTCGGGCTCCGCGGCGTGCGCCGCGTGCGCCAGGACCTCGACCCCCGGGTACGCCTCGGACAGCTCCGCGGCCACCTCGTCGAGGGCCTCCTGCTTGCGTGAGGTCAGCACGACGTTGCATCCCTCAGCCGCCAGCCGGAACGCGGTCGCCTTGCCGATGCCCCGGGACGCCCCGGTGACGATCGCGGTTCGAGACATGCCGTCCTCCTTCGCGCGAATACCCGCCCGACGTTAGCAGCCCCGGTTACCGGTCAGTAACCCGCTATGCCGGGCTGGCCTCCCGGACCGCCGCGGCGATCCGCTCGGCCGACTCCTGAGCGATGTCCTCACTCGATGCTTCCACCATCACCCGCACCAGCGGCTCGGTGCCTGACGGGCGCAGCAGTACCCGGCCGGCGCCGCCCAGCTCCGCCTCCACGGTCTTCACCGCGTCCTGCACCGGCGCGGCGGCGGCACCGGCGGCCCGGTCCCCGACCCGTACGTTGATCAGCACCTGCGGCAGCCGGCGCACCACGGACGCCAGTTGGGCCAGCGGCTTGCCGGTCTCCGCCATCCGGGCCATGAGCTGCAGCGCGGTGAGGATGCCGTCGCCGGTCGTCGCGTACTCGGGCAGCACGATGTGCCCGCTCTGCTCCCCGCCGAGGGCGAGCCCCCGGGCGCGCAGTTCCTCCAGGACGTACCGGTCGCCCACCTTCGTCTCGACCAGCCGGATGCCGGCGCCGGCCATCGCGAGCTTCAGCCCGAGGTTGCTCATCACCGTCGCGACCAGGGTGTTGTCGGTCAGCGTGCCGGCGTCGCGCATCGCCACGGCGAGGATGCCCATGATCTGGTCGCCGTCGACGTCGTCGCCGTCGGCGGTCACGGCCAGGCACCGGTCGGCGTCGCCGTCGTGGGCGATGCCGAGGTGCGCGCGGTGCTCGACCACCGCGGCGCGCAGCCCGTCCAGGTGCGTGGAGCCGCAGTTGTCGTTGATGTTGAGCCCGTCCGGCTCGGCCGCGATCGCGATGACCTCGGCACCGGCCTGCTCGTACGTTTCCGGGGCGACGACGGACGCGGCCCCGTTGGCGCAGTCGACCACGAGGCGCAGTCCGTCGAGCCGATGCGGAGACGACGCGACCAGATGGTTGATGTAGGCCTCCGGCCCGTCGATCAGGTCGTGCACCCGGCCGACGGCCGCGCCGGTGGGCCGCTTCCATGACCCGCCGCCCGTGCTGACCAGCGCCTCGATCTGGTCCTCGACGTCGTCGGGCAGCTTCTGCCCGCCGGCCGCGAAGAGCTTGATGCCGTTGTCGGGCATCGGGTTGTGCGAGGCGGACAGCATCACGCCGAGATCGGCCCGGGTTGCGCCGACCAGGTACGCCACGCCCGGCGTGGGCAGCACGTCGACGCGCAGCACGTCGGCCCCGGCGCTGGCGAGGCCGGCGACGACGGCCGCCTCCAGCATCTCGCCGCTGGCCCGCGGGTCACGCCCGACGATGGCCCGGGGCGGGTGCGACCGGTCCCGCTCGGCGAGCACGTGGGCCGCCGCCTCGGCGATCGACAATGCGAGCTGCGGGCTCAGGTCCGCGTTGGCGAGACCCCGAACGCCATCCGTGCCGAAGAGACGACCCACCAAACACCTCCGCAGAGTGCACAACGGCCGAGCGCTCCCGGAGGGGCGCCCGGCCGTTGCGTACGGGCAATAATCAGCGCTTCGAGTACTGAGGCGCCTTGCGGGCCTTCTTCAGACCGTACTTCTTACGCTCGGTGGCGCGGGCGTCCCGCGTGAGGAAGCCGGCCTTCTTCAGCGCCGGGCGGTCGTCACTCTCCCACTCGACCAGCGCGCGGGCGATGGCCAGGCGCAGCCCGCCGGCCTGGCCGGTGGTGCCGCCGCCGCGCAGGTTGGCGTGCACGTCGAAGCTCTCGGCCTTCTCGGTCATCACGAGCGGCTCGCGCACCAGCTGCTGGTGCACCTTGCTCGGGAAGTAGTTCTCCAGCGTCCGGCCGTTGAGCGTGAACTTTCCGGTGCCGGGGATCAGGCGGACCCGGACGATGGCCTCCTTGCGGCGGCCGACGGTCTGGATCGGACGGTCCGCGCGGCGGGGGCGGGCAGCCGTCGCGGTGGTGGCGGCCGGAACCGTGGTGGCGGCCGGAACCGTGGTGGCGGCCGGAACCGTGGTGGCGGCCGGAACCGTGGTGGCGGCCGGGACGGCGGCCTCGGCAGCGGCCGGGGTGGCGGCCGGCGCAGCCTCGGCCGGCGACGCGGTGGTGGTCTCGCTCACGTGAATTCCTTCGCCCGCGCTCACTGCGCGATCTGCTTGATCTCGAACGGCACCGGCTGCTGTGCGGCGTGCGGGTGCTCGGCACCGGCGTACACCTTGAGCTTGCGGATCAGCTTGTTGCCCAGCCGGTTGTGCGGAAGCATGCCCTTCACGGCCAGCTCGATCGCCCGCTCGGGCCGCTTCGACAGCAGCTCCTCGTAGCCGACCTTCTTCAGACCGCCCGGGTAGCCGGAGTGGCGGTAGGCCACCTTGGTCTGACGCTTGTTGCCGGTCAGGGCGACCTTGCCGGCGTTGATGACGATCACGAAGTCACCCGTGTCGACGTGCGGGGCGAACGTGGGCTTGTGCTTGCCGCGCAGCAGCGTCGCGGCGTGGGTCGCCAGCCGGCCCAGCACGACGTCAGAGGCGTCGATGACGTGCCACTGACGCTCGATCTCACCCGGCTTGGGGCTGTACGTACGCACAGGTTTAACCTTCGTCTCGTCGGTGTCTGGTGTCGGCCCGGCCAAAGCCGGCAGCGCCGCCTCGAAGCTGGCGCACGCCCGACAAGCGTACCCGACCGTGAGCACGCCTCAGCCTTCGCACAACAGCCGCCCACGATACTCGCCGGCAGGGCCAACGGTCAAAACGCCGTCGACATTCTCACGATCGCCCCGCGGCGGTGGTGCGGGTACGGTCACGAACCCGGTACCTCCGGCGACACGGACCGGCAAAGGCGGCCCCCTACGGTCTGCCGCCATGACCAGCACGACGCTCACCCCGACCGCGCCCGTCGCGGAAAAGCCAGCCAAAGGTCGCTGGATCACCGACTGGGACCCCGAGGACGCCGCGTTCTGGGCGTCGACCGGCCGGCGGGTCGCCCGCCGAAACCTGATCTTCTCGATCTTCGCCGAGCACCTGGGCTTCGCGATCTGGACGCTGTGGAGCGTCGTCGTCGTCGCCCTGCCACCGGCGTCGTTCCCGTTCATTCTCGATGTCGACAAGAAGTTCTGGCTCGTCGCCATCCCCAACCTGATCGGCGCGCTGATGCGCCTGCCGTACACGCTCGCCGTGCCGCGCTTCGGCGGCCGCAACTGGACGGTCGTCAGCGCGCTGCTGCTGCTGATCCCGATCGGCCTGGCCAGCTACTGCGTCACCCGCCCCGGCACGCCGTACTGGTTCTTCCTGCTCACGGCGGCGACGGCCGGGTTCGGCGGCGGCAACTTCGCCTCGTCCATGACCAATATCGCGTTCTTCTTCCCGGAGCGACGCAAGGGCACCGCACTCGGGCTCAACGCGGCCGGCGGAAACCTGGGTCTGAGCGTCATGCAGTTCGTGGTACCGATGATCATCTTCTTCGGGTTCAGCCTGATCTACACGACCGCCGTGTGGGTGCCGCTGATCCTGGCGGCCGCGGTCTGCGCGTACCTGTTCATGAACAACCTCCACGTGTCGCGGTCGTCGGTACGCGAGCAACTCGCCGCCGCCCGCCGGCCACACGCCTGGATCATGTCGTTTCTCTACATCGGTACGTTCGGGTCGTTCCTCGGGTTGTCGGCCGCGTTCCCGGCGGTGCTGCAGTTCGAGTTCCCGAAGGACCAGAAGATGCACGTGCTCGGGACCGCCCTGCTGCTGCCGGTCGCGTTCACCGGACCGTTGGTGGGCTCGATCGCCCGACCGATCGGTGGCTGGCTCTCCGACCGGATCGGCGGCGCCCGGGTCACCGCCGTCGTCTTCGCGCTGATGGGGGTCGGGACGTACTGCGCGATCCTGGCCGCGCACGCGAAGAGCCTGTCCGGCTTCATGGCGTCGATGCTGGCCCTGTTCACGCTCGCGGGCGCCGGCAACGGCTCGACGTACAAGATGATTCCGGCGATCTTCTACAAGAAGGACGGCGGGAGCGTCCAGGCCAGGCGCGAGAGCGCGGCCACGCTCGGGATGGCCGGTGCGATCGGCGCACTCGGCGGCTTCTACATGCCCAGGGCGATCGGCAACTCGATCAAGGCGACCGGCGGGATCGACACGGCGTTCACCATCTTCATCGTGATGTACGCGGCATGCCTGCTCGTCACCTGGTACTGCTACCTGCGCCGCGGCGGCCTGCGCGGCGTGTGAGTGTGGCGGTCGCGACTGACGCGACTGATACGCCAGACACCTATCGGACCCGCTGATAGGTGTCTGGCGTATCAGTCGTAGCGATCATGCCGTGCCGGGCCACCGATAGCGGCGGCCAAACCGCGCCCACCCGTCGACGTTGGTCGATCCAGTCCCATTCAGGCCACCGAAAACGCGTTGTCTAGACCAATGTCGAAGTAACGGTTGGCTGCCGGAGTAACGGTTGGCTGCCGGAGTAGCGGGGGGCTGCCGGAGTAACGGGCGCTGCCGACGTCCCGGCGTCGCGCGGTATGACGTCCCGGCGTCGCGCTGCATATAGCCGGTGTGAGCCGGTCTTAGCAGGCAGGAAACAATCGGGACGCGGCGCCGAAATCGCTTCTCGGCACCCTTTCGACATGTCCGTTACCGCCACGCACTGCCCCTACTGTGCGCTGCAGTGCGGCATGAACCTCCGCGAGAACCTCCGCATGAACCTCCGCGAGGCGCCCACCGTCAGCGTCGAGCCCGGCGACGGCGGGCTGTGCCAGAAGGGCTGGAGCGCGGCCGAGCTTCTCGACCACCCCGAGCGGCTGACCACCCCGCTGGTGGACCGGCGACCCGCGAGTTGGGACGCCGCGCTGGACCGGGTCGCGGCGACGCTCACCCGCCTGAAAACCGAGCACGGTCCCGACTCGGTGGCGGTCTTCGGCGGCGGTGGCCTGACCAACGAGAAGGCGTACACGCTCGGCAAGTTCGCCCGTGCGGTGCTCGGCACCCGCTACATCGACTACAACGGCCGGTTCTGCATGTCGTCGGCCGCCGCCGCGGGTAACCGGGCGTTCGGCGTCGACCGCGGGCTGCCGTTTCCGCTCACCGACCTGCCGGGCGCCGAGGTCGTGCTGCTCGCCGGCGCCAACAGCGCCGAGACCATGCCCCCGTTCACGCGGTACCTGACCCGGCGCCGGGGCGACCTCATCGTCATCGACCCGCGCACCACGCCCACCGCCCGCCAGGCCACCCTGCACCTGCAACCGGCACCGGGCACCGATCTGGCCGTCGCGAACGGGCTGCTACACATCGCGATCGCCGAAGGGCTCATCGACAAGGACTACATCGCTTTCCGGACCACCGGGTTCGAGGTGGTGCGGGAGACCGTCGCCGGATACTGGCCGGCGCGGGTCGAGCGGCTGTCCGGCGTACCCGTCGAAGATCTGGAAAAAGCCGCGCGCCTGCTCGCAGGCGCGCGCACGGCGGTGATCCTGACCGGGCGCGGCGCCGAGCAGCACGCGCACGGCACCGACACGGTGACCGCGTTCATCAACCTGGCGCTCGCGCTCGGCCTGCCCGGGCGCACCGGCAGCGGGTACGGCTGCCTGACCGGCCAGGGCAACGGGCAGGGCGGCCGGGAGCACGGGCAGAAAGCAGATCAACTCCCCGGGTACCGGCGGATAGACGACCCGGCAGCGCGGGCGCACGTGGCGTCGGTGTGGGGCGTGGAGGCGTCCGCGCTGCCGGGGCCGGGCGTGTCGGCGGTCGAGCTGATCGACCGCCTCGGCACCCCAGACGGGCCGAAGGCACTCCTGGTCTTCGGCGCCAACCCGGTCGTGTCCGCGCCCAACGCCCGGCGGGTCACCGAGCGGCTGCGCGCCCTGGATCTGCTGGTCGTGGCCGACTTCGTGCCGTCGGAGACCGCCGCGCTCGCCGGCGTCGTGCTGCCCACCGCCCAGTGGGCCGAGGAGGACGGCACGATGACCAACCTGGAGGGGCGGGTCCTGCGCCGGCGCGCGATGCGGCCGCCACCGTCCGGCGTCCGCACCGACCTGGCGATCCTCGCCGGCCTCGCCCGCCGCCTGGGCGCGGACCTGGCGGACGATCCGCGGGAGGTCTTCGCCGAGCTGGCCCGGGCCTCGGCCGGCGGCCCGGCGGACTACGCGGGCATCACCTGGGAGCGACTCGACGCGGGTGAGCGGCTGCACTGGCCCTGCCCGTCGGATACCCACCCCGGCACACCGCGACTGTTTGCCGACCGGTTCCCCACGCCCGACGGGCGGGCCCGGTTCGTGGCCGTCTCGCAGCCACCGGACGCCGAGCCGACCACCGACGCGTACCCGTTGCACCTGACGACCGGCCGGCTGCTGGCGCAGTACCAGTCCGGGGCGCAGACCCGGCGGGTGCGGGCGCTGCGCGCCGACGCCTACGTGGAGCTGCACCCGGACGTGGCCGCGCGACTCGGCGTCGCGGACGGCGACGAGGTGCGGGTGGTCAGCCCGCGCGGCGACATGGTCGCCCCGGCCCGCCTCTCGACCGCGATCCGGCCAGACACGGTCTTCGCTCCGTTCCATTTCGCCGATGCGCAGCGGGTCAACTCGGTCACTACCGACCTGCTCGACCCGATCTCCCGGATGCCCCAGTTCAAGTCCTGCGCCGTACGGGTGGAGAAGGCATGACGCGAGTTGTCATCGTCGGTTACGGGATGGCCGGCGCCCGCCTGGCGGCCGACCTGATCGGCCGGGACCCGGACGTCGACGTGACGGTGCTGGGGGCGGAGCCGCATCCGGCGTACAACCGCATCCTGCTGTCGAGCGTGCTCGCCGGGCGCACCGAGGAGCGGGACACCCGGCTGCCCCGGCCGCCCGGCGCGCGGCTGCACCTCGGCGCCGCGGCGGTGCGGATCGACCGGCAGCGCCGGATCGTGACCGGCGACGACGGTTCGAGCCACCGCTACGACGCCCTCGTCCTCGCCACGGGCAGCGCGGCGCTCGTGCCGCCGATCGACGGGCTGGTCGACCCGCTCGTCTTCCGCACCCTCGACGACGCCCGGCGCATCGTGGCCCGGGCCAGCGGGGCGCGCACCGCGCTGGTCCTCGGCGGTGGGCTGCTCGGGCTGGAGGCCGCCCGCGGCCTCGCCGCCCGCGGGCTCACGGTCACGGTCGTGCACGCCGCCACCCACCTCATGGAACGCCAGCTCGACCCGGGTGCCGCCACCGTCCTCGACCGCACCCTCGCCGACCTGGGCATCACGGTACGGGTGGACGCCGCGGCGGTGGCCGCCCTGTCCGGCGGTGGCGGCCTTCGGTTGGCCGACGGCACGACGCTCGCCGCCGACCTGACCGTGGTCGCGTGCGGCGTGCGGCCGGAAACGTCGCTGGCGCGGGACGCGGGCCTCGGCGTCGGGCGTGGGGTGATCGTCGACGACCAGTTGCGCACCACCGATCCGGCGATCTTCGCCATCGGCGACTGCTGCGAGTACCCGGGATCGGTTTCCGGTCTTGTCGCACCGGCCTGGGCGCAGGCCGCGGTGGTGGCGGACGTGCTCACCCGCACCCGCCCGGACGCGCGGTACCGGCCGGTCCCGCCGGTCACCAGGCTCAAGGCGACCGGGATCGACCTGGCGGCGATGGGCGAGTCCCACCTGGAAAGCCCCGACGCAGTGACCTACGCCGACCCGGCCCGGCGCCGGTACGCCAAGCTCGTCATCCGCGACGATCGCCTGGCCGCGGCGATCCTGCTCGGCGACCACCCGGCCGTCGGGGCGCTGATCCAGTACTTCGACCGGCAGACGCCGCTTCCGGCGGACCCCCGCCCGTTGCTGTTCGGCCGGCCCGGCGACGGGTCCGGGGCCGGCACAGCGGCCGAGTCTCCCGCGCTCATGCCCGACGCGGCTGAGGTCTGCCGCTGCAACGGGGTGACCAAGGGGGCGATCACGAAGGCTTGGCTCGCCGGCGGCGCGGCGGGCGTCGCGGGGACTCGCGCGTCGACCGGCTGCGGCGGCTGCCGCGACGTCGTCGACGGCATCGTCGGCTGGCTGACCACGGCCGACAGCGCCGGGGCCGACAGCGCCGAGGCCGAGAGCGCCGAGGCCGACAGCCGCGTCGCCGACAGCCCCGTCGCCGACAGCGCCGGGGCCGAGAGCGCCGCGGCGGGGGTGCCGGCGTGAGCAGCGATCCTCCCCTGTCGCTGAGTAGGGCGCCCCTATCACCGGCCACACATGAGCAGGGGCGCCCTACGAAGTCGCAGGGGACGAAAACGGAAACCGGGGAGGCACGATGAAGCTTGTCGTCGTCGGCAACGGCATGGTCGGGCAACGGCTGCTGGAAGCGGTACGCGCCCGGGACACCGAGGGGCGCTGGGAGATCACCGCGCTCGCCGAGGAGCCCCGCCCGGCGTATGACCGGGTGCGGCTGAGCGCGTTCTTCGAGGGCGCCGACGATCTCGGGTATGCCACGCCCATCGGGGTCGACCTGCGGCTCGGCGAGCCGGCGCTGCTGATCGACGCCACCGGGCGCAAGGTGCTGACCCGGGACGGCTGCCACGCCTACGACGCCCTGGTGCTCGCCACCGGCTCATACCCGTTCGTCCCGCCGGTCGAGGGCGCGTCCCGGCCCGGCGTCTTCGTCTACCGCACGCTCGACGACCTGGCGAACATCCGCGAGTACGCGGCCGGAAAGCGGGTCGGCGCGGTGATCGGTGGCGGGCTGCTCGGCCTCGAGGCCGCCAACGCGCTGCGGCTGCTCGGCCTGACGACACACGTGGTCGAGTTCGCGCCGCGGCTGATGCCGTTGCAGCTCGACGAGGCCGGCGGTGCCCTGCTGCGCCGCTACGTCGAAGACCTGGGGGTACGCGTGCACGTCGGCGCGGCCACCAGCGCGGTGCGCGGGGAAGGGCCGGATGGGCCGGTCACCGGCCTGATCCTCAGCGACGGCTCGTGGGTGGCCGCGGACATCGTGGTCGTCGCCGCCGGGGTACGACCGCGCGACGAGTTGGCCCGGGCGGCCGGTCTTCCGGTCGGTGCGCGGGGCGGCGTCGTGGTCGATTCGGCGTGCCGGACCACCGACCCGGCGGTCTACGCGATCGGCGAGTGCGCCGAGATCGGTGGCCGCTGCCACGGGCTGGTCGCACCCGGGTACGCGATGGCCGAGGTGGTCGCCGACCGGCTGATCGGCGGGGACGCGACGTTCCCGGGGGCCGACACGTCGACGAAGCTAAAACTGCTGGGCGTCGACGTGGCGAGCTTCGGTGCGCTGGAAGCCGAGCACGCCCTCGACGTCGTCTACTCCGACCCGGCCAACCGGGTCTACGCCAAGCTGGTGCTCTCCGACGACGCGCAGACCCTGCTCGGCGGCGTCCTGGTCGGTGACGCCAGCGCATATCCGACGCTGCGGGCGAGCGTCGGCGGCCCGCTGCCCGGCCCGCCGCTGGCGCTGCTCGCGCCGCCCTCCGACGGGACGCCCGTGGCGCTTCCCGGCACGGCGCAGGTGTGCACCTGCAACGCCGTCACCAAGGACGCGGTGTTCGGGGCCATCGAAAATGGCTGCTCGGACGTGCCGGCGCTGAAGGCGTGCACCCGCGCCGGCACGTCGTGCGGCTCCTGCGTGCCGTTGCTCAAGCAGCTCCTCGCCGAGGCGGGCGTCGTCCAGTCCAAGGCGCTGTGCGAGCACTTCGCGTACTCCCGCGCCGAGCTGTTCGACATCATCCGGGTGCGGGGCGTCCGCACGTTCAGCGAGCTCGTCTCGGCCCACGGCACCGGTCGCGGCTGTGACATCTGCAAGCCTGTCGTCGCCTCGATCCTGGCGTCGCTGGGCAACGGGTACGTGCTCGACGGCGAACAGGCCGCGCTGCAGGACACCAACGACCACTTCCTGGCCAACATCCAGCGCAACGGCACGTACTCGGTGGTCCCCCGCATCCCGGGCGGGGAGATAACACCGGAGAAGTTGATCGCGATCGGCGAGGTGGCCCGCGACTTCAACCTCTACACGAAGATCACCGGTGGTCAGCGCATCGACCTGCTCGGCGCACGGGTGGAGCAGCTGCCCGCTATCTGGCAGCGACTGGTCGAGGCCGGCTTCGAGTCCGGGCACGCGTACGGCAAGGCGCTGCGCACCGTGAAGTCGTGCGTGGGGTCGACCTGGTGCCGGTACGGCGTGCAGGACTCGGTCGGGCTCGCGGTCGCGCTGGAGCTGCGGTACCGGGGGCTGCGCGCGCCGCACAAGATAAAGGCTGCCGTGTCCGGCTGCGCTCGCGAGTGCGCCGAGGCGCGCGGCAAGGACTTCGGCATCATCGCGACCGAGGCCGGCTGGAACCTGTACCTGGGTGGCAACGGTGGTTTCCGGCCCCGGCACGCCGAGCTGTTCGCCTCGGACCTTTCGACAGAGGACCTGATCCGTTACATAGACCGATTTTTGATCTACTACATCCGCACCGCGGACCGGCTGCAACGCACCGCCGCGTGGATCGAGGCGCTCGACGGCGGGCTGGAGTATCTGCGGTCGGTCATCGTCGACGACTCGCTCGGCATCTGCGACGAGCTGGACGCGATGATGGCCCGCCACGTCGACTCGTACGCCGACGAGTGGCGGGCCACGCTGGACGACCCGGACCGGCTGGCGCGCTTCGTGTCGTTCGTCAACGCGCCGGATACGCCGGATCCGACCATCGCGTTCGGGGTCGAGCGGGGGCAGCCGGTGCCGGTGACGCTGGGGAGCCGGGCGTGAACTGGACGGTGGTCTGCGCGTACCCCCGGCTGCAGCCCGAGCGCGGCGTCGCCGCGCTGGTCGACGGCGCGCAGGTGGCGGTGTTCCGGCTGCACGACGGCACGGTGTACGCGGTCGGCAACGTCGACCCGCTCAGCGGCGCGGCCGTGCTGGCGCGCGGGATCGTGGGCACCCGCGGCGACACGCCCACGGTGGCGTCGCCAATGCACAAACAGGTGTACGACCTGCGCAGCGGCGACTGCCTCGATGTGCCGGGCGTGCGGGTGCCGGTGTATCCGGTCCGCCTCCGCGACGACCAGGTGGAAGTGGGTGTGCCGTGACCCTCGACCACAGCGCCGTCGAGCCGCTGAACGGCATCGAGCCGCTGTCCGGGTTCACGGTCGCGGTGACCGCGGACCGCCGCCGCGACGAGCTGTGCGCCCTGCTGGAACGGCGTGGTGCCCGGGTCGTCCTGGCGCCGGCGCTGCGCATCGTGCCGCTCCCCGACGACACCGAGCTGCGCATGGCGACCCTGGTGTGCGTCGAGAAGCGCCTCGACGTGGTGATCGCGACGACCGGGATCGGGCTGCGTGGCTGGCTGGAGGCGGCCGAGGGCTGGGGGCTCGCCGAGTCGCTGCGCGGCCGGCTCGGCGCCAGCTACCTCGTGGCGCGCGGCCCCAAGGCGCGCGGTGCGGTGCGCGCGGCCGGGCTGGTCGACGCCTGGTCGCCGGAGTCCGAAAGCTGCGACGAGGTGCTCGACCACCTGCTCGAGCGCGGCGTGTCGGGCAAGCGGGTCGCGGTGCAGTTGCACGGCGAGCCGCAGCCGGAGTTCACCACCACGCTGCGCGAGGCGGGCGCCGACGTGATCGAGGTGCCGGTGTACCGCTGGGCCCCGCCCACCGATCTGGCGCCGCTGCGCCGCCTGGTCGACCTGATCACGAGCCGGCTGGTCGACGCGGTCACGTTCACGTCGGCGCCCGCGGTCGGTTCGCTGCTGCGCACCGCCGGCCCGGACGCCGAAACCGTCTTGCACGCCTTGCGCCACGACGTGGTGGCCGCCTGCGTGGGCCCCGTGACGGCCGCGCCGCTGCGCCGCCGCAGCGTACCGGTGATCGAACCGGCGCGAGCCCGGCTGGGTGCGCTGGTGCGGGCGCTCGTCGACGAGCTACCGGGCCGGGCGCACACGCTGAGCGTTGCGGGCACGCCGGTGACCCTGCGCGGGCACGCCGCCGTGGTGGACGGCCGGCTCCGCCCGCTGGCCCCGGCCCCGATGGCGGTCCTGCGCGCCCTGGCCGACAACCCCGGCCGGGTGCTCTCCCGGGCCGCACTCCTGCGCGCGCTGCCCCGGGGCGCCGACGAGCATGCGGTCGAGATGGCCGTGGCCCGCCTGCGGGCCGCGCTCGGTGGCACCGGGTACGTGCAGACCGTCGTCAAACGCGGCTACCGGCTGCGGGTCGACTGAACCCTGTGATCGGATCGTAGGATCCGGCTATGGCCTATGACGAGGCGCTCGCCGAGCGGATCCGGGACCGCCTGCGCGATGCGGTCGGGGTCGCCGAGAAGAAGATGTTCGGCGGCCTGACATTCCTCACTCACGGCAACATGACCGTCGGCGTGCACGGCGACGACCTGATCGTGCGGATCGACCCCGGCGGCACTGAGGCCGCGCTTGCCGAGCCGGGTGTGCGCCCATTCGACCTCACCGGCCGCCCGATGCGCGGCTGGATCCTCGTGGCCGGTGAAGCCCTCGACGACAGCGCGCTGGACCGCTGGATCGGGCAGGCCGGCGCGTACGTGGCGTCACTGCCGCCGAAGTAGTCCACTCGCGTGCCAGCGCGCGGCCAAGAAGCCTGGAGGGGACGAGCCGCGAACGGGACATATCGGCCATCCGGGGCGGCCTTAGTTCGACGTTGGCCTATGCAACGCGATTCGAGCCGCCTGAATGGGACTGGATCGACCAACGTCTACGCCGACCAGCGGGCCACGCCTTACTTCACTCGACAAACTCCGACGGTCCGTACGAAGCCGCGGATCGAGTCGGAAGGCTTCAGTCCCATACCGGTTCCGAAGCCTCCACCACCTCCCCGTCATCCCGAAACAGCACGAACCGGTCGAACGACCGGGTGAACCAGCGATCATGGGTGACCGCGATGACCGTACCCTCGAAGCCTTTCAACCCGTCCTCGAGCGCCTCGGCCGACGCCAGGTCGAGGTTGTCGGTGGGCTCGTCGAGCAGCAGCAACGTCGCCCCGGACAGCTCGAGCAGCAGCACCAGGAACCGCGCCTGCTGGCCGCCGGAGAGACTGCCGAACCGCTGCTCCGCCTGCGCGGCCAGCTCGTAGCGGGACAGCGCCTTCATCGAGCCGTCCCGGGCCATCCCGGTGCGCCGCTCGTCGCCCCGCCAGAGGATCTCGACCAGGGTGCGGTCGACCAGGTCCGGCCGGTCATGGGTCTGCGAGAAGTGGCCGGGCCGCACGCGGGCGCCCAGCCGGGCGACGCCGCCGTGCGCGACGGGTGCGAGCAGCCGGCCGTCCACCGGCGCGTGGTCCGGATCGGGATCGGTGCCGCCCCGCGCGAGCAGCCGCAGGAAGTGCGACTTGCCGGTGCCGTTGGCGCCCAGCACCGCGACCCGGTCGCCGTACCACAGCTCCAGGTCGAACGGGTAGGTCAAGCCGTCCATCTCGAGCCGCTCGCACATGACGGCGCGTTTGCCGGTGCGGCCGCCGGCGAGCCGCATCCTGATGTCCTGCTCCTTGGGCGGCAGCGGCGGCGGGCCGGCCTCCTCGAACTTGCGCAGCCGGGTCTGCGCCGACTGGTAGCGCGACGCCATGTCGGAGTTGTAGGCGGCCTTCTGCTTGTACATCAGCATCAGCTCGCGCAGCTTCTCGCGCTCTTCGTCCCAGCGCCGGCGTCGTTCTTCCAGACGCTCGTGCCGCGCCTCGCGCGCCTCGTGCCAGGAAGCGAAACCACCAGGGTGTACCCACGCGGAGCCGCCCTCGACGGCCACCACCCGGTCGGCCGTCCGGGCCAGCAGCTCGCGGTCGTGCGACACGTACAGCACGCTCTTCTGGCTTTCCGTGATGCGCCCTTCCAGCCAGCGCTTTCCCGGCACGTCCAGGAAGTTGTCCGGCTCGTCGAGCAGCAGCACCTCGTCTGTGCCCCGCAACAGCAGCTCCAGCGCGAAGCGCTTCTGCTCTCCACCGGAGAGGGTGCGCACCGGCCGGGTCTTCGCCGACTCCCAGGACTGGTCGAGGACGGCCACGCTGACCGTGTCGAAGAGCACCTCGGCGTCGTAGCCGCCGATCTCGCCCCAGGCGGCGAGCGCGTCCGCGTACGCCAGCTGTGCCTTGGCCGCCGCGGTGCTGAACTTGCCGCGGCGCTCGGCCGCATGCATGGCCTGCTCGGCCGCGGCCAGCCGCTCGGCGGCGGCGCGCAGCGCCGGGGTCACCAGGTCCAGGGCGAGCGTTTCGAGCGTCGTCTCGTCTGCGACCATGCCGATGAACTGGCGCATCACGCCGAGGCCGCCGGAGCGCGCGACCGTGCCTTCCTTGACCGGCAGGTCGCCGGCGACCATCCGCAGCAAGGTCGTCTTGCCGGCGCCGTTGGGGCCGACCAGCGCTATCTTCGCTCCCTCACCGACCCGGAAGGAGACTTCCGCGAAGAGCTGCCTGCCATCCGGCAGCGTGTGCCCCACTCCGGCGATGTCGATATACCCCACGGATCAGGAATTCTCCGCGCTTTCACTCGTCCTGTCGTTGGAGTTTCGGCGCACTTGGAACACCCGGTACCCTTTCTGGCTGGCGTGGCGCTCGGCGTCCCAGCCGCGGTCGATCAGCCACTTCTGCAGCGAGTCGGCACCCAGGTTGCGGGCCACGACCAGCCAGGCGACGCCGTCGTCGGCCAGCCGTGGCAGCCACCGGTCGAGGAGGTCGTGCAGCTCGTCCTTGCCGACGCGGATCGGCGGGTTGGACCAGATCTGCGCGAAGGTCGTCTCCGGCGGCACCTCGTCGGGCGCCGCGGCGACGATGTTCAGCCCGTGCTCCTCGGCGTTGCGCCGCACCAGATCCAGCGCGCGGGTGTTGACGTCGACCGCGTAGACGGTCGCGTCCGGCGCGCTGGTGGACAGCACCGTCGCGATCGGCCCGTAGCCGCAGCCCAGGTCGAGCAGCGAGCCCCTGGTTCCGGGTGATGGAAGCGGCGCCTTGTTCAGCAGCACCGACGTGCCGAGGTCCAGCCGGTCGGCGGAGAAGACACCGGCCGAGGTGGTCAGCCGGTACCTACGCCCGGCCAGCTCGAACTCGATCCGGCGCTGCCGATCGGGAGCTCCCGGCCTGGCGGAGAAGTAGTGTTCTGCGCTCACGCGTCGCATTCTTCCTGCCGTCCCGGTGGGCGTACCGTCGGCTCCGGCTGCCGCAACCGGCACGCCCCGGTGGCCCCGGGAGTCGGCTACCCTGTGCGACATGAGCCAAGGGAGCGAGCCACGACGAAGACGCTGGTCGTCGGACTCGTCCCGGCGCAACGACGACCAGGACGACGCCGAGAACTGGCTCGCCGGCATCCGCCCGGATCCGTCAGAACGCGACGGCGACGCGCCGGATGCCTTCACCCGGCCGCCCGTCGATGCCGCGGCCCCCGCGGAGGAGCCGCCCGGACGCCGTGGCCGGCGCTGGCGCGGGCCCGAGCTGGAACCCGAGTTCACCGGCGACGTGCCGCGTGGCGTGTCCAGTGAACCACCGCGGGGCCCGGAGCAGGCCCGGCCCGGCCCGGCCGGCCAACCGGGGCCGTCCCCGGAGCGTGAGCCGCGCCGCGCCCGCCGGGACGAGCCGCCGAGCTGGCCTCCGGTGACCCCGCCCGCCGCCTCGCCGTCGCAAGGCGTCCCACCCGTCGACCCCACGCCGTCACGCCGGTTCCGGCGCGATGCGGCGCAACCGGACGACGAACCCGAAGGTCGGTCCCGGCTCAGCGGCCTGTTCCGCTCGCGGGCAGAGACGCCGCCCACTCCGCCGGCACCGGCGGCTGGTCCGCCTCCTGCCAGCGCGCCCGCGCGCCCGACCGGTCAGGCCCGCCCCACCGGTCAGGCCCGCCCGCCCGAGGCGCCCGGCGCGGCGGGACCGGTCCGGCCGATGGGCCAGGCGCGGCCGCCGAGCCCGAGCCTTCCGCCGGAGCCACCCCGGGCCGCCGGCCAGGCCCGCCCGCCAGAACCACCCTGGGCCACCGGTCAGGTGCGGCCGGAGCCACCCCGAGCCGCCGGCCAGGCGCGGCCACCGGAGCCACCCCGAGCCGCCGGCCAGGCGCGGCCACCGGAGCCACCCCGAGCCGCCGGCCAGGCGCGCCCCCTGGGACAGGCCCGGCCGCCGGAGCCGACCCGCCGGAGCGATCACCCGTCCGGGCCGCTCCCGTCGCCCCCGGCAGCCGAGTCGCCGTCGCGCGGGCTCCACGCGGCTCCCGACGCGCCGTCGCAGGGTCTGCGTGCCGCGCCGGAACGCCCCGCGGACACCTGGCAACCGGCGCAGCCATCCCCGTCAAGCCGGTGGGGCGCCGAGCGCGCCCCAGGGCCCAATGGGTTAGCCGACCCCGCCGCCGCCCGAAACGGTGCCGGCAGTGGTGCTGGCGGCAACGGTGCTGCCCCATACCCGGTCAGTCCCGCTCCACCGGCCGGTGCCCCGAGCGGCCGGCGCGCCGCGCCCGAACCGTCCACCGGGCGCCGGGCGGCACCGGAGCCACCCGCCGGCCGTCGCGCCGCACCGGAGCCGCCCCCGGATCTGTGGGGGCCGCCGGACCCGCAGTGGGGCGCCCCGGAGCCAACCCCCGCACATCGGGCGGCGCCCGAGACGACGACCGGCCGCCGGGCCGCACCCGAGACGACGACCGGCCGCCGGGCCGCACCCGAGACCGGGCACCGGGCCGCGCCCGAGACGACGACCGGGCGCCGGGCAGCACCCGAACCCTCCGTCTGGATCCCGCCGTCCGAGCAGCCGGCCTGGTCACCCAACGGCCAGCGTCCCACCATCGACCCGGTACGCCCCGATGCCTACGACCCGCGCCGGCCGGACGCCCGACCCGAGCCGCCGTTCACGGTGGATCCGGCCCGGACCGGCCGGCACACCGCCCCCGCCGGGTTCCCGCCGCAGGATCCGCCGCCTGGCTTCGCGCCGCCCGGGCGCACACCGACCGGCTTCGCGCCGCCGCCGGGCCCGCCGGCCGGTTATCCCTCCGGCGAGCAGCCACGCGGGCGCCGGCGCGCCGCCGAGCCCGACGATGAACCACCCACGGGTGGCCGCCGCGGCGGCAGCGAGTACACCGCGCGTGCCTCCGTCTCGGTCCCGGCCGCGCCGCCCATGCCGGCCGCGCCGCCCATGCCGGCCGCGCCGCCAATGCCGGTCGCGCCGCCCATGCCGGTCGCGCCGGAGCTGCCCAAGCCGGCGGCGCCCGAGTTTCCCCAGCCCCCGCCCGGTGGCGGCGTCGACCCCACAGGGGCCCTGCTCGGCCGCGCCGCCGGCACCGCGCGGGTAGGGACCGCACGGGTACCCGCGGCGCCCGCTCGCGTACCCGTCGAGCCGCCGGACATCGAAAACCTGTGGGAGACCCCGTCTCGGCGGGACACCCGACCCGGTCGTGGCGCGCCGGCCGCGCCCGCCCGCGACGAGCCGGCACGTGGCGCGAAACAGCAGCGCCGCCCGGAGACCGCCCCGGCGCCGACCGGCGCCCGCCATTCGCGCCGCTGGATGGTCACCCTGACCGCCGTCGGCCTCGCGGTCGTGCTGACGGTCTGCGGGCTGGCCGGATACTTCATGATCAATAACGAAGGCGGTAAGGGGGACGCGCCGCAGGCCGGAAACACCGCCGCGGCCACCAAACCCCGCGACATCTCGACCCGCGACGTCGACCCGGCGCCGCTGAGCGAGCAGGAGGTGTTCCCAGCCCCGCAGGTCACGGTCGGTGGCTCGGCGTACCCGGTGTTGAAGACGCAGGCGGGCGATTGCCAGAGCGCCGCGACCGACGAGCTCGCCAAGCTGCTCGGCGCCGGCGGGTGCAGCCAGGTCGTCCGCGCGACGCTGAAGTCCCCCGATGGGCAGTTCCTCATGACCATGGGCGTGTTCAACCTCAAGGACGACGCCAGCGCCACCCAGGCGTCCGATTCGATCAAGGGAACGATCGACGGGCAGAAGGGCCGGTTCACCGGGCTGGTGGCGGGCGACGCCACCGAGGCCATCGTCCGCGCCCCCACGACGCTGGGCTGGCAGCCCAGGGGGCATTTCCTGGCGTACTGCATCGTGGCGCGCGCGGACAGCAAGCCGATCCCGGCCGACGACGAAGCGTCGAAGCGGATCATCTCCGACCTGGTGGAACGCCACCTGCGCGACTCGGTGATCGCCGCCCGCGCGGTCGTGTCGACCAGCGCTACGCCGAAGCCCGGGGGCTGACCGGGAGGTCGCGGCGCCGGCGGGTCAACACCGCCTGGTCGGCGTAGCCGGCCGGATCGTCCGGATAACCCACCTCGACCAGCGTGAGCCCGTGCGCGGGCGCGACCACCACCTCGCTCGCCCGCTCCCGCCGCCGGAGCAGCGTCGCCGGCCAGTCGGCCGGCCGCCGCCCATCACCCGTCGCGAGCATGGCCCCGACCAGGCTGCGCACCATGGCCTGGCAGAACGCGTCGGCCCGGACCGTGGCGACGAGCACCCCGTCCGGCTCGCGCCGCCAGTCCAGCCGGGTGATCGTGCGTACCGTCGTCGCGTGATCCTTGCGCCGGCAGTACGCGGCGAAGTCGTGCTCGCCGCGCAGCCCTTCCGCGGCGGCGTTGAGCGCGTCGACGTCGAGCGGGCGCGGCCAGGCGAGGGTGTCGTGGCGGCGGAGCGGATCAGCGCCGTGCGGGGCGTCGGTGACGCGGTAGGCGTACCGGCGGAAGAGTGCCGAGAAGCGGGCGTCGAAGGTCCCGGGGACCTCGCGCACCGCGAGCACCCGGGCGTCCGGCGGTAGCAGCCCGGCGAGCCGCCGGACCAGCGTGGTCGACACTGCCGCCCAGGCGCTGGCAGGAACGTCCACATGGCACACCTGCCCGGTGGCGTGCACGCCCGCGTCGGTGCGCCCGGCCACGGTCAACCCGGTGACCGCGCCGAACAGGCGCGTCAGCTCCGCGCCCAACACTCCGGCGACGGTCCGGCGGCCCGGCTGGGCGGCCCACCCGGAGAAGTCCGTCCCGTCGTAGGCCACGTCCAGGCGCAGCCGCACGGTCGGCTCGTCGCTCACGTCCACCCATCCCCCAGAAGCAACGCCGGCCCGGCCCCCAGTGAGGGGACCGGGCCGGGCGGTACGAACTGCTCAGGCCTTCTCGGCCTCGGTGTCGGCGGCCGGGGACTCCGGCGCGTCGACGTCCGCGGCGGCCGGCGTCGAAGCCGGCACGTCCTCGTCCTCGCGCGCGAGGGCGGCGACGGCCTCGGTCTTGGCGGCCTTGCGGGCGCTGGACCTGGTGGCCTTGGCCGGCGCGGCCTCGACCAGCTCCTCGACCAGCTCGATGATCGCCATCGGAGCTGCGTCACCCTTGCGCGGACCGGTCTTCACGATGCGGGTGTAACCGCCGGCGCGGTTGGCGTACCGCGGGGCGATCTCGTCGAACAGCGCGAACACCACGTCCTTGTCCCGCACCACCGTGAGTACCCGGCGACGCGAATGCAGGTCACCACGCTTGGCGCGGGTGATGAGCTGCTCGGCGAGCGGGCGCAACCGCTTGGCCTTGGTCTCGGTGGTCTGAATCTTGCCGTGCCTGAACAGCGACGTGGCGAGGTTCGCCAGCATCAACCGCTCGTGCGCGGGGCTGCCGCCGAGGCGGGGACCCTTGGTGGGCGTGGGCATCTTCTCGGGCTCCTCAGTCGGAAGCAGCCTTTAGAGCTGCTCGGTCTCGCGGTAGTCGTCGTCGTTGTAGTCCACCTCGGCGAAGGAGTCGACGACGTGCGCCGGGTCGAACGTGGGGGCCGAGTCCTTCAGACCCAGACCCATGCCGGCGAGCTTCATCTTGACCTCGTCGATCGACTTCTGCCCGAAATTCCTTATATCGAGCAGGTCGGCCTCCGTACGCCCTATTAGCTCGCCCACCGTGTTGATGCCCTCGCGCTTGAGGCAGTTGTACGACCGGACCGTGAGGTCCAGCTCCTCGATCGGCAGGGCCAGGTCGGCGGCCAGTTGGGCGTCCTGCGGCGACGGGCCGATGTCGATGCCCTCGGCGCTCTCGTCGAGCTCCCGGCACAGGCCGAAGAGTTCCACCAGGGTCGAACCGGCCGATGCCAGCGCGGTACGCGGCGTGATGGACGGCTTCGCCTCGGTGTCGATGATCAGCCGGTCGAAGTCGGTGCGCTGCTCGACACGGGTCGCCTCGACGCGGTAGGTCACCTTCAGCACCGGCGAGTAGATCGAGTCGATCGGGATGCGGCCGATCTCCTGGCCGGACTGCTTGTTCTGCGCGGCGGTCACGTAGCCGCGACCCCGCTCGACGGTCAGCTCCATGTCGAGCCGGCCCTTGGCGTTGAGCGTCGCCAACTTCAGGTCGGGGTTGTGCACGGACACGCCGGCCGGGGGCTGGATGTCGCCCGCGGTGACGTCGCCCGGCCCCTGCTTGCGCAGGTACATCGAGACCGGCTCGTCGTGCTCGGAGCTGACGCACAGCTCCTTGACGTTCATGACCAGCTCGACCACGTCCTCCTTGACACCGGGGATCGTGGTGAACTCGTGCAGAACGCCGTCGATCTTGATCGACGTCACGGCGGCGCCCGGGATGGACGACAGCAGGGTACGCCGCAGCGAGTTGCCGAGGGTGTACCCGAAGCCGGGCTCCAGCGGCTCGATGGTGAACCGGGAGCGGGTCTCGCTGAGCGACTCCTCCGAGAGGCTCGGTCGCTGAGAGATGAGCACTTACTTACTCCTAGATGTCGGGGTCGCCCGCTATATGACGACCCACGGATGGGCTTCGCCCCCGTGTTCCCCCCAAGAGCCAGGATCCGGCTGCGCCGGCACTGGCCCTTGGGCGAGTACCACAGAGGGGCTTCGCCCCTGCGTGTTACTTGCTGTAGAGCTCGACGATCAGCTGTTCCTGGACCTGCGTGTCGATCACCTGGCGGGCCGGCAGCGCGTGCACAAGGATCTTCATCTGGCTGGGGATCGCCTCCAGCCACGCCGGAACGGTCCGGCTGCCCGCCTGGGCGTTGGCGACCACGAACGGCGTCATCTCGCGCGACTTCTCGCGGACCTCGATGATGTCGTGCTCGCGCACCCGGCAGGACGGGATGTCGACCTTCTTGCCGTTGACCAGGAAGTGGCCGTGCTTGACCAGCTGGCGGGCCATGTCCCGGGACTGGGCGTACCCGGCCCGGTAGACCACGTTGTCCAGCCGCGACTCGAGGATCTGCAGCAGTACCTCACCGGTCTTGCCCGGCTTGGACACGGCCTCCTCGTAGTACCCGCGGAACTGCTTCTCCAGCACGCCATACACCCGGCGGGCCTTCTGCTTTTCCCGCAACTGCAGGAGGTACTCGGTCTCCTTCGGGCGACCGCGGCCGTGCTGGCCGGGCGGGAAGGGACGCGACTCGAACGGGCACTTCGGCCCGTCGCACTTGCTGCCCTTGAGGAACAGCTTCATCTTCTCGCGCCGGCAACGGCGGCAGTCGGCACCTGTGTAACGAGCCATCTCTATCTACCCCTCAGACCCGGCGACGCTTCGGCGGACGGCAACCGTTGTGCGGCTGCGGCGTGACGTCGGAGATCTGCCCGACCTCGAGGCCGACGGCCTGCAACGAACGGATGGCGGTCTCCCGGCCGGAACCGGGGCCCTTCACGAAGACGTCGACCTTGCGCATTCCGTGCTCCATCGCACGACGCGCGGCGGCCTCGGCGGCCATCTGCGCGGCGAACGGGGTCGACTTGCGCGAGCCCTTGAAGCCCACCTGGCCGGCGGACGCCCAGGAGATCACCGCACCAGTCGGGTCGGTGATGGAGACGATCGTGTTGTTGAAGGTGCTCTTGATATGCGCCTGCCCGTGGGCGACGTTTTTGCGTTCCTTGCGCCGGACCTTCTTGACGGCGGCCGAGCCGGCGCGTGCCTTCGGTGGCATGTGTGTGTGCGCTCCTAAGTCTTTACTTCTTGCCCGGCTTCTTCTTACCGGCGACGGTGCGCTTGGGACCCTTGCGGGTACGCGCGTTGGTGCGGGTGCGCTGACCGCGCACCGGCAGGCCACGGCGGTGCCGGATGCCGGCGTAGCAGCCGATCTCCACCTTGCGCCGGATGTCGGCGGCGACCTCGCGGCGCAGGTCACCCTCGACTCGGAAGTTGGCCTCGATGTAATCGCGCAGTAGGACGATCTCTTCGTCGGTGAGGTCCTTGGCGCGCTTGTTCAGGTCGATCCCGGTCGCGCTGAGCGCCTCGGCGGCGCGGGTGCGGCCGATGCCGAAAATGTAGGTGAGCGCGATCTCCATCCGCTTGTCGCGGGGGAGGTCGACGCCGACTAGACGAGCCATGTGCGGGCGTACTCCTCGAAAACTGGCGGAGGTCTGTGCCCGTCCCCTCCCCGACCCGACTACTCCGGCTCGGCGTGTCCGACGCCTGAGTAGTCGCTGCCCCGACAGGGCCCCGGCCTCCGACCGAGGGTCAGCCACGGGTGGCGCCGACCGGTCTCGGCGGCGCGCTCGCGGCTGGGACGAGCTTTCTTGAGTTAAGGACTAACCCTGGCGCTGCTTGTGCCGGGGGTCGGTGCAGATCACCATGACCCGGCCGTGACGGCGGATCACCCGGCACTTGTTGCAGATCTTCTTGACGCTCGGCTTGACCTTCACGGTGTGCGCCTTACTTCCTGTCCCGCCGTGCCCGGCCACGCACATGCGCACCCGGCCCCGGACCGGGAACCGACCATTATTGGAACTGTTTGCGGACATCCCGGCCCGCGCAGCGACGCCCTGCGGCCCTGAATGTCGGTCCGCGCGTCGTCACGCCGCCGGCAAGCCGGTCGCGGACAACGGACGACCCGGTGGTCAGGTCACTTGTAGCGGTAGACGATGCGCCCGCGGGTCAGGTCGTACGGCGACAACTCGACGACGACCCGGTCCTCGGGCAGGATGCGGATGTAGTGCTGCCGCATCTTGCCGCTGATGTGGGCCAGAACCTTATGGCCATTGGCGAGCTCGACCCGAAACATTGCGTTCGGGAGAGGCTCGATGACTCGGCCCTCGATCTCGATGGCCCCGTCTTTCTTCGGCATGTCCTCCGCTACCTGACGTCGGATCTGATTGGCTGGCCCACACCGCCCTTCGCGAGTGCCTGGTGGCACCCGCGCCAGCCGCGGTCTCTAGCTTCCCGCCGAAGCGCAGGGCGGGCATGCAGGAGAGGACGCTGTGCGCCGATTGGCCAGTCTACGCGCGGTAGGCACGCAACAGCAAACCGGGGGTCCACGCACCCGCGGTCGGGCGTGTCAGACCTTCAGCGTCGACCACCATCGATGTCAGCGGCCCCGGCGCTCGCGCCGGCGGTCATGCCGCTCCTGGCGTCGGGCCGCCTTGTGCTCCCACCGGTCGCCACCGCCGCTGGCGAGCCCGGTGATGGTCCCGGCGAGCAGCACCGCGCCCCACGGAAGCATGACCCAGACCGGCCAGTAGTTGGCGTCGCTGCCGCCCAGCACCGTCGCCAGCCAGATGGCGTTGACGATCAGCGACACCGTGATCCAACTGCTCCAGGTCGCGATAACCCAGCGTGGGATGCCGCGGCGCTGCGGGGCCGCGGCCGCCGTCGCGGGCCGCGGGCTCGCGGGGTTGGTCGGATGCGCGGGTACGACCTGAGCGTGCCCCGCTACCGGCAGGTCCGCGAGCAGCCGATCGAGGTCACCGTAGGTCTGCGCGACGTAGGTCTCCCGCAGCCGGTCGTCAAACTCGTGCAGCGACAGCCGCCCCTCGTCCAGCGCCACCTTCAGCCGGTCGGCGACGAACTGGCGGTCCACATCGGCCGCGCGCAGATCTTCCCGTCGTTCCGCCACGACGCCCGCCTCCCCGCACGTAGTGTCGTCCCGCTTGCGAGCATGCCAGATCGGCGCACGGGCGGTCACGCCTGCGTGGGCGACTCCGTCCGAGCGGCCTGGGCAACCAGGTCTCCCAGCCGACCCCGCCCACCGTCCGGGGCGGTCAGCACCCAGACGCCGTCCTCGCACAGGGCGATGCTGTGCTCGACGTGGACGGCCAGCGAGCCGTCCGCGGTCACCACGGTCCACCCGTCGTCGAGCTCCATCGTGCGCGGCCGGCCCAGCGTCAGCATCGGCTCGATGGCCAGGCAGAGCCCCGGCACCAGGCGCGGACCCTTTCCCGGCCGGCCGTAGTTGAGCACGAACGGGTCCTGGTGCATCGCGCTGCCGATGCCGTGCCCGCCGTACCCCTCGACGATGCCGTAGCGGCCGGCCTTGCGAACGCTGGACTGGATCGCGTACGAGATGTCGGTCAGCCGCCCGCGGCCGTTGCGGACACCCCGGGCTGCGGCCGCGATGCCGACCCACATGGCGTCGTCGGCGACGCGGGCCATCCGCAGCACGTCCCGGCGCACCTCACCGACCGGCACCGTGATCGCGGCGTCACCGTGCCAGCCGTCGACAATGGCGCCGCAGTCGATCGAGACGACATCGCCCTCGCGCAGCACGGCCTTCGGGCTCGGGATGGCGTGCACGATCTCGCTGTTGACCGACGAGCAGATCGAGGCGGGGTAGCCCTGGTAGCCCAGAAACGACGGCACCCCGCCGGCGGCCCGGATCGTCTGCTCGGCGAGCGCGTCCAGGTCAGCGGTTGACACGCCGGGAGCGACGGCCTCCCGCAGCTTGTCCAGCGTCGCGGCCACGAGCAGGCCCGCCGCGCGCATCTTCCGGATCTGCTCGGGCGTCTTGTACTCGATGTCCCATTCCCGGTCGCGCACGCCGTCGCTACCCGCCGTATGAGCGCAGGGCGTCGAGGGCGCGGTCGGTCACGTCCTCGACCGGGCCGGTGGCGTCGATGCCCATCAGCTTTTGCTGGGCGCCGTAGTAGTCGACGAGTGGCGCGGTGTCGCGGGCGTAGACCCGCAACCGCTCGGTGATCGTCTCCGCCTTGTCGTCGTCGCGCTGGAACAGGTCGCCACCGCAGCGGTCGCAGATGTTTTCGTGGATCGGCGCGTCGAACTCGATGTGCCAGATCTTGCCGCAGCCGCGGCAGGTGCGCCGGCCGGACAGCCGGCGGATGACCTCGTCGTCGTCGACGACCAGCTCCAGGACGAGGTCGAGCCCCGATCCGAAGTCGGCCAGCAGCTTGTCCAGCGCGACGGCCTGCGGCACGGTGCGCGGAAAGCCGTCGAGCAGGAAGCCGTCGCCGGCGTCCCCTTCGGCCAGCCGCCCGCCGACCATGTTGATGGTCACCTCGTCGGGCACCAGGTGCCCGGCGTCCATGTACCGCTTAGCCTCGACGCCCAGGGGAGTCCCCTGGGCGACGTTGGCGCGGAAGATGTCGCCGGTGGAGATCTTGGGCACGGCGAGGTGGGCGGCGATGAACTCGGCCTGGGTCCCCTTGCCCGCCCCCGGGGGACCAACTAGCACGAGCCTCACTCGCATGCCCCCGGCTCGCCCACCGTGGCCCGGGTGTTCACCTGAGGAATCCCTCGTAGTTGCGCTGCATCAGCTGGCTTTCGATCTGCTTCACGGTTTCCAGACCGACGCCGACGATGATCAGCACTGCGGTGCCGCCGAACGGGAAGTTCTGCTTGTTGCCGCCAACGAAGTTGATGAACAGGTTCGGCAGGACCGCGATGACGCCCAGGTAGAGCGCGCCCGGCAGGGTGATGCGGCTCAGGATGAAGTCCAGGTATTCGGCGGTCGGCTTGCCCGGGCGGATGCCCGGGACGAACCCGCCGTACTTCTTCATGTTGTCGGCCACCTCGGTCGGGTTGAAGGTGATCGACACGTAGAAGTAGGTGAAGAAGATGATCAGCAGGAAGTAGGTGCCGATGTAGTACGGACCGCCGAGCGCGCTCGTGTCCACGTAGTGCCGCGTGATCCACAGCACGATGGGGTTGGAGGTCCTGGTCTTCTCCGTCATCAGCTGGGTCAGCAACTGGGGCAGGTAGAGCAGCGACGAGGCGAAGATGACCGGGATGACACCGGCCTGGTTGACCTTCAACGGGATGTAGGTCGACGTCCCGCCGTACATCCGCCGGCCGATCATGCGCTTGGCGTACTGCACCGGGACGCGGCGCTGAGCCTGCTCCAGGAAGACCACGAACGCGATCACCAGGATGCCGATGCCCAACACGCCGATCAGCTTGTAAGGGCTGTTCTGCCAGATCTGCTGGCCCTCGGTGGGGAGCCGGGCCGCGATCGACGTGAAGATCAGCACGGACATGCCGTTGCCGATGCCGCGGTCTGTGATCAACTCGCCGAGCCACATGATCATACCGGTGCCGGCGGTCATCGTGATGACCAGCATCGAGACCACGAGCCACATCGGCAGCTTCCCGGTGTCGGGCACGATCGGGAACTGGTCGCACTGGTTGTTGAACAGCTGACCGGAGCGGGCCAGGGCCACGAACGCCGAGGACTGCAGGATCGCCAGGCCGAGCGTCAGGTACCGCGTGTACTGGGTGATCTTCGCCTGGCCGGACTGGCCCTCCTTGCGCAACTGCTCCAGGCGCGGGATGACCACGGTGAGCAGCTGGAGGATGATGCTGGCGGTGATGTAGGGCATGATGCCCAGCGCGAACACCGACAGCGACAGCAGCGCTCCGCCGGAGAACAGGTTGAGCAGGGTGAACACGCCGGAGGTGTCGCTCTTGTTCACCAGGTCGATGCACTGCTTGACGTTGGTGTAGGAGACGCCCGGGCTCGGCATCGTGGCGCCCAACCGGTACACCGCGATCATCGCGACCGTGAACAAGAGCTTCTTGCGCAGGTCAGGCGTCTTGAACGCGCTGATCAAGGGGGATGACAAGGCTTCCTCCTGCGCCAAGCGGCCGCCGATCGAGGCGGACTCGCGACCCCGTGCGGTCGAGCCGGACGAGATCGGGTCGGATGCGTGTGAGTGATGTTTCGGATCGGACTCTAACAGCACGCGCGCGTGGCATCACGCCCGCGCGTCAGCGGTCAGACCATTACACCTGACAACGGCGCCGGCACCGACCGCGCAACGACCTGGATCGCGGGGCGGGAGCCTCGCGATCCAGGTCGTGCCCGATTGTCGGTGGGCGCCATGTCAGGCCGTCACTTCCGTCAGGATTCCTCGCCGAGCACGGTATTCCTCGCCGAGCACGGTCGCCGAGCCCCCCGCGGCCGCGATCTTCTCGCGGGCCGAGGCGCTGAACGCGTGCGCGGTGATGGTGAGCGAGACACCGCCCAGGTCGCCGGTGCCGAGCACCTTGACCGGGTGGCCCTTGCGGACCGCACCGGCCTCGACCAGCTCATTCGGACCGATCCGGCCGCCCTGAGGGAACAGTTCGGCGAGCCGGTCCAGGTTGACGACCTGGAAGGTGACCTTGAACTTGTTCTTGAAGCCCTTCAGCTTCGGCAGGCGCATGTGGAGGGGCATCTGCCCACCCTCGAACGCCGCCGAGATGTTCTTGCGGGCCTTCGAACCCTTGGTGCCGCGGCCGGCGGTCTTGCCCTTGGAGCCCTCACCGCGACCCACACGGGTCTTCGCGGTCTTGGCACCGGGCGCGGGCCGCAGGTGATGAACCTTGATCGTCATAGGATTACTCGACCTCCTCGACCCGAACGAGGTGCGTCACCGTCTGGATCATGCCCCGGATCTCGGGGCGGTCCTCCTTGACGACCACGTCGCGGATCCGCTTCAGACCGAGCGAGCGCAGCGTGTCGCGCTGGTTCTGCTTCGACCCGATCTCCGAACGTACCTGGGTCACCTTGAGACGCGCCATCACCGCACCGCCGCTTCCGCACGCGCGGCCAGCATCGCGGCCGGCGCGACGTCCTCGACGGGCAGACCACGGCGCGCCGCGACGGCCTCGGGCGACTCCAGGCGCTTCAGGGCGTTCACCGTGGCGTGCACGATGTTGATGGCGTTCGAGGAGCCGAGGCTCTTCGAGAGCACGTCGTGGATGCCGGCACACTCCAGCACGGCGCGCACCGGGCCACCGGCGATGACGCCGGTCCCGGCGCTGGCCGGCTTGAGCAGCACGACACCCGCCGCGTCCTCACCCTGCACCGGGTGCGGGATGGAGGCGGCGATGCGCGGCACCTTGAAGAAGTGCTTCTTGGCCTCCTCGACGCCCTTGGCGATCGCCGCGGGCACCTCCTTGGCCTTTCCGTAGCCGACGCCCACGGTGCCGTCGCCGTCGCCCACCACGACCAGCGCGGTGAAGCTGAAGCGGCGACCACCCTTGACGACCTTGGCGACGCGGTTGATCGCGACGACCCGCTCGAGATGCGGCGTCTTCTCGGCCGGAGCGTTGCCCCGACCGCCGCCTTCGCGACGGTTGTCGCGACGGTTGCCACCCTCGGAGCTACCGGACCCGCCGCCCCTGCGCTGTTGACCTGGCATTAGGGGTTTCCTTCCTAAAACTCGAGTCCGGCTTCGCGCGCGGCGTCGGCCAGCGCGGCGATGCGCCCCGCGTACCGGTTGCCACCGCGGTCGAAGACGACCTTGCTGATGCCCGCGGCCTTAGCCCGCTCGGCGAGCAGCGCACCGACCTTGCGGGCCTGGGCGCTCTTGTCGCCCTCGGTGCCGCGGATCGACGCGTCCAGGGTGGAAGCGGAGATCAGCGTGTGCCCCTTGGTGTCGTCCACCACCTGTGCGGTGATGTTCCGCAGCGAGCGGGTGACCACCAGGCGGGGACGGGCGGGGGTACCGGCGAGGTTGCGGCGCACCCGGAAGTGCCGGCGCGCCCGCCCGACGCGGCGCGCCCCGGCGATGCCGCCGGAGTTGCGGCGCTTGAGCAGCGTGGCGGTCACGTCTTACCTGCCTTTCCAGCCTTGATGTAGCAGTGGCGGATGACCTCGCCCATCATTTCTTACCTGCCTTGCCGGCCTTGATGTAAGTGCAGTGGCGGATGACCTCGCCCATCATTTCTTACCTGCCTTGCCGGCCTTGCGGCGGATGACCTCGCCCTGGTACTTCACGCCCTTGCCCTTGTAGGGCTCCGGCGGGCGGATCTTGCGGATGTTGGCGGCCACCTCGCCGACCAACTGCTTGTCGATGCCGGCCACATGGAACAGCGTGGGCCGCTCGACGGTGAACGTGATGCCGTCGGGGGCGGTCACGTTGACCGGGTGCGAGAAGCCGAGGGCGAACTCGAGGTCGCCGCCCCTGGCCTGCACGCGGTAACCGGTGCCGGCGATCTCCAGGCTCTTGCGGTAGCCCTCGGTCACGCCGACCACCATGTTGGCGATCAGCGTCCGGGACAGCCCGTGCAGCTCCTTGGCCCGACGCTCGTCGTTGGGCCGGTTCACGTACAGCTGGCCGTCCTCGGCCCGCTCGGCCCGGATGGGCTCGGCGAGCGTGTGGCTCAGCGTGCCCTTGGGGCCCTTCACGGTGACGGTCTGACCGTCGATGGCCACGTCGACGCCCGCAGGCACCGTAATTGGCTTACGTCCGATTCGCGACATTACAGACCTTCCTCACCAGACGTAGGCGAGGACTTCCCCGCCCACCCCTCGCTTGCGGGCCTGCCGGTCGGTCAGCAACCCCTGGGACGTCGAGATGACGGCGACGCCCAGGCCGCCGAGGACGCGCGGCAGCTCGGGAGCCTTGGCGTACACCCGGAGGCCGGGCTTGGAGACGCGCCGGATGCCGGCGAGGCTGCGCTCCCGGTTCGGCCCGTACTTGAGCTCCACGATCAGGGTCTTGCCGACGGCGCCCGCCTCCGGCTCCTGCACGACCCAGGCGGAGACGTAGCCCTCGGACTTGAGGACCTCGGCAATGTTCGCCTTGATCTTCGAGTAGGGCATCGTCACCCGGTCGTGGTACGCCTGGTTGGCATTGCGCAGACGGGTCAACATGTCTGCGATCGGATCGGTCATGGTCATGGGTATTCGTCAGCCTTTCTCGCCGTGGTTCCATGCGCCCGCATGGCCTTCGGCGAAGCGGTCTATTGAGCCGGCGCGGAGCGCGGCTGTTTACCAGGAAGCCTTGGACACGCCGGGCAGCTCGCCGCGGTGCGCCATCTCACGGATACATATCCGGCACAGGCCGAACTTGCGGTAAACCGCCTTCGGTCGCCCGCACCGCTGGCAGCGGGTGTAGGCGCGTACCGCGAACTTCGGCTTACGCGCCGCCTTGAGGATCAGCGCCTTCTTGGCCATGGATCAGTTCTCCTTGAACGGGAAGCCCAGCAGCTTCAGCAGCGCCCGGCCCTCGTCGTCCGTCTTGGCGGTGGTCACGATGGTGATGTCCATGCCCCGCGGCCGATCGATCCGATCCTGGTCGATCTCGTGGAACACCGACTGCTCGGTGAGCCCGAACGTGTAGTTGCCGTGGCCGTCGAGCTTGCGCCCGTCGAGCCCGCGGAAGTCACGGATACGCGGCAGCGCGATCGACAGCAGCCGGTCCAGGAACTCCCACATGCGGTCGTTGCGCAGGGTCACCTTGGCGCCGATCGGCATGCCCTCGCGCAGCTTGAACTGCGCGATCGACTTGGTCGCACGCCGTACCTGCGGCTTCTGGCCGGTGATCGTGGCCAGGTCGCGGACGGCGCCGTCGATCAGCTTGGCGTCGCGAGCGGCCTCGCCGACACCCATGTTCACCACGATCTTGACCAGGCCAGGCACCTGCATCGGGTTCGTGTACTCGAACTGCTCACGCAGCTTCGCCACGATCTCGTTGCGGTACTTTTCCTTGAGCCGCGGCGTGACCTTCTCCGAAGTCGCAGTCGTCATTACAGGTCCTTACCGTTGCTGCGCGCGACGCGAATCTTCTGGCCGTCGTCGTCGAGCCGGTACCCGATGCGGGTCGGCTTGCCGTCGGAGTCGACCACCATCACGTTCGACACGTCGATGGGGGCTTCCTGGGTGACGATGCCGCCGGTCTTCGCGCCACGCTGGGTAGTGCGGACGCGGGTGTGCTTCTTGACCCGGTTCACGCCCTCGACCAGGACCTTGTCGAGCTTCGGGTAGGCCGCGATGACCCGGCCCTTGGCTCCCTTGTCCTTGCCGGCGATGACGATGACCGTGTCGCCCTTCTTGACCTTCACGCCTACGTCTCCTTCCGGTCGGCGAATGGTCCGGGCCGCCCGGCGCAGCTTCGCGGGCCGGACTGTTCGCAGCGCGCGTGAAGCGCGAGCCTGCTGTGCTTCACGGTTCGCTCGCTCCGCTCGCTCACGGTCACAACACCTCCGGGGCGAGGCTGATGATTTTCATGAACCGCTTGTCCCGCAGCTCGCGCCCGACCGGGCCGAAGATACGGGTGCCACGCGGGTCGCCACCGTCCTTGATGATCACGGCGGCGTTCTCGTCGAAGCGGATGTACGACCCGTCCGGCCGCCGCTTCTCCTTCGCGGTACGCACCACGACGGCCTTGACCACGTCGCCCTTCTTCACACCGGCGCCCGGGATCGCGTCCTTGACCGTGGCGACGATGACGTCGCCGATGCTCGCGTAGCGCCGACCCGAGCCGCCGAGCACCCGGATGCACAGAATCTCCCGGGCACCCGTGTTGTCGGCGACGCGCAGTCGCGACTCCTGCTGGATCACGTCAATCTCCTGGTTGTCTGCCAGTCCTCCGGCTGCGCCGGAGCTTGGAAGAACCTCCCGCGCTTGCGCGCGATTTCAAATTCTCGGTCGCGCTTCGCGCGCGCTGTCTTCTGGCTCCGACAAACCACGGCTCGGCCTTCGGCCTTTGCCGGTTTGTCGGTTACTTCGCCTTCTCGAGGATCTCCACGACCCGCCAGCGCTTTGTCGCCGACAGTGGCCGGGTCTCCATCAGCAACACCCGGTCGCCGATGCCGCACGAGTTCTGCTCGTCGTGCGCCTTCAGCTTGCTGGTGTGCCGCAGGACCTTGCCGTAGAGCGGATGCTTGACCCGGTCCTCGACGGCCACCACCACCGTCTTGTCCATCTTGTCGCTGACGACCAGGCCCTCCCGGACCTTGCGCCGCCCGCGCTCCTGCGTTCCTTGTTCACTCATGACGCCACCTCGCTTCGCTCGGCGCCGCCACGAGGCTCCGCCACACTGAGCCAATCGATTCGCTCGCTGCGCTCGCTCATGACGCCACCTCAACCGGCGCGGCCGACAGACCCAGCTCGCGCTCTCGCATGATCGTGTAGATCCGGGCGATGTCGCGCCGGATGACCTGCAGTCGGCCGTGGTTCTCCAACTGGCCGGTCGCTGACTGAACCCGGAGGTTGAACAGCTCGCCCTTGGCCTCGCGCAGTCGCGAGACCAACTCCTCGTCGGAGAGCTCGCGCAGCTCAGCGGCCTGCGTGCCCGCTGCCATCAGCCCTCAGCCCCTTCGCGTGTGACGATGCGGCACTTCATCGGGAGCTTGTGGATCGCGCGGCGCATCGCCTCACGCGCGATCGCCTCGTTCGGGAACGACATCTCGAACAGGATGCGACCCGGCTTGATGTTGGCCACCCACCACTCGGGCGAACCCTTACCGGAACCCATCCGGGTTTCGGCCGGCTTCTTCGTCAGCGCCTGGTCCGGGAAGATCGGGATCCAGACCTTGCCGCCACGGCGGATGTGCCGGGTCATCGCGATACGCGCGGCCTCGATCTGCCGGTTCGTCACGTACGCCGGCTCGAGCGCCTGGATGCCGAACTCACCGAACACCACCCTCGTACCACCCTTGGCCGCACCATGGCGGTCCGGGTGGTGCGGCTTGCGGAAGCCCTTCGGGGGCTTACGCGGCATCAGCATTGTTCAGCCCTCCTGCTGCGTTTCAGCCGGCGCGGGCGCGGTGGCGACCGCAGCGGCGTTGCTCTCGGTGACCTCCGGCACACCGCCGGCGAGCCCGGCCGCTGCGGCCCGACCCGCCTCGGTGCCACCAGCGGTGGTACCGGAGGAGCCGGAACGCCCGCGGCGCGGACGCTCGGGCCGGTCGCCACGTTCGCGACGCCCACGGGGCGGCGCAGACTCGGCCGGCGCCTCGCGGCCCGGCACGGCGTCACCCTTGTAGATCCAGACCTTCACGCCGATCCGGCCGAAGGTGGTACGGGCCTCGAAGAAGCCGTACTCGATGTTGGCCCGCAGCGTGTGCAGCGGAACCCGGCCCTCACGGTAGAACTCCGTGCGGCTCATCTCGGCGCCGCCGAGGCGACCCGACACCTGCACCCGGATACCGCGTACCAGCGGGTTCTTCATCGCCGACTGCATGGCCTTGCGCATCGCCCGGCGGAAGCTGACCCGGCTGGACAGCTGCTCGGCGACGCCCTGCGCCACCAGCTGCGCGTCCGACTCGGGGTTCTTCACCTCGAGGATGTTCAGCTGCACCTGCTTGCCGGTGAGCTTCTCCAGCTCGCCGCGGATCCGGTCGGCCTCGGCGCCCTTGCGGCCGATGACGATGCCCGGACGCGCGGTGTGGATATCGACCCGGACCCGGTCGCGGGTGCGCTCGATGTCGACCTTCGCGATGCCGGCCCGCTCCAGGCCCTTGGACATCATCCGCCGGATCTTCACGTCCTCGGCGATGTAGTCCTTGTAGAGCTTGTCCGCGTACCAGCGGGACTTCCAGTCGGTGCTGATGCCGAGCCGGAACCCGTGCGGGTGAACCTTCTGACCCATTACTCGGTCCCTTCCTCGGCTGCTGCCGTCGTGGTCGTCGCCTTCGCCGCCTTCTTCGTCGCCTTGGCGGGCGCCGCCTTCGTCGCCTTGGCCGGGCCGCGCCGGTTCTGCGCCGGCGGCACGCTCTCGACCACGACCGTGATGTGGCAGGTGCGCTTGCGGATGCGGTACGCGCGACCCTGCGCCCGCGGCCGGAACCGCTTGAGCGTCGGGCCCTCGTCGACGAACGCCTCGCTCACGAGCAGCGAGTCAGGGTCCAGCCGCTCGTTGTTCTCGGCGTTGGCGATCGCGCTGGCGAGCACCTTGTAGACCGGCTCACTGGCGGCGTGCGGCGCGAACTGCAGCACCGTCAGTGCCTCCTTCGCGGGCAGGCCGCGGACGAGGTCGATCATGCGGCGCGCCTTCATCGGCGATACGCGCACGTACCGCGCAACGGCTCGGGCGCCCGGAAGCACCGGAGCTGCCTTGGTTGGCATCGCTGTCCCCTCAGTTCCTTCGACCCGCCTAGCGGCGGCGACTCTTTCGATCGTCCTTCTCGTGACCCTTGAACGTGCGGGTCAGCGCGAACTCGCCGAGCTTGTGCCCGACCATCGCCTCAGTGACAAACACGGGCACGTGCTTGCGACCGTCGTGCACGGCGATCGTGTGCCCGAGCATGTCGGGGATGATCGTCGAGCGCCGCGACCACGTCTTGATCACGTTCTTGGAGTTCTTGGCGTTCTGCGCTTCCACCTTCTTGAGCAGGTGGTCGTCGATGAACGGGCCCTTCTTCAGGCTGCGTGGCATGTCCTATAGCTCCTTAGCCGCGCTTCCGGGTGGCATAGCGCCGGCGGACGATGAGGCGGTCACTCGGCTGGCCCTTCTTACGGGTCCGGCCCTCCGGCTTGCCCTGCGGGTTGACCGGGTGGCGACCACCGGAGGTCTTGCCCTCACCACCGCCGTGCGGGTGGTCGACCGGGTTCATGGCGACACCGCGGACGGTCGGGCGCTTGCCCTTCCAGCGCATGCGGCCGGCCTTACCCCAGTTGATGTTCGACTGGTCGGCGTTGCCGATCTCGCCCACCGTGGCCCGGCAGTGCACCGAGACGCGGCGGATCTCACCGGACGGCATGCGGAGCGTGGCGTAGTCGACCTCACGGCCGAGCAACTGGATGCCGACACCGGCCGAGCGGGCCAGCTTCGCGCCACCGCCCGGGCGCAGCTCCACCGCGTGCACGGTGGTGCCGACCGGGATGTTGCGCAGCGGCAGGTTGTTGCCGGGCCTGATGTCGGCGCCCGGGCCCGACTCGACCCGGTCGCCCTGACGCAGCCCCTGCGGCGCCAGGATGTAGCGCTTTTCGCCGTCCACGTAGTGGAGCAGCGCGATGCGCGCGGTCCGGTTCGGGTCGTACTCGATGTGCGCGACCTTGGCCGGCACGCCGTCCTTCTCGACCCGCTTGAAGTCGATCAGGCGGTACTGCCGCTTGTGGCCGCCACCCTGGTGCCGTGTGGTGATCTTGCCGTGTGCGTTGCGACCACCCTTGTTCGTCAGCGGGCGCAGCAGCGACTTCTCCGGCGTCGTCCGAGTGATCTCGGCGAAGTCGGAAACGCTGGAGCCGCGACGACCGGGCGTCGTGGGCTTGTATTTGCGGATAGCCATTGTCTATAACCCCTCAGCTGACCGGGCCGCCGAAGGCCTCGATCCGGTCACCGTCGACGAGCTTGACCATCGCCCGCTTCGTGTCCTTGCGCTTGCCCCAACCGGTGCGGGTGCGCTTGCGCTTGCCCTCGCGGTTGAGCGTGTTCACAGTCACGACGCGGACGTTGAAGATCTGCTGAATCGCGATCTTGATTTCGGTCTTGTTGGCGTCCGGGTGCACCAGGAACGTGTACCAGTTGCGGTTGAGCTCGCCGTAGCTCTTCTCGGAGACCACGGGGGCGATGATCACGTCCCGCGGGTCGGCGACAGTGCTCACTGCTCGGCCTCCTTGTTGCCCGCAGCGCCGTTGTTCGCGAGGCCCAGGAACTCCTCGAGCGCCTCGGCCGTGAAGACCACCTCGTCGGCGACCAGCACGTCGTACGTGTTGAGCTGGTCGGCGGCGAGCACGTGCACGGTCGGCAGGTTGCGCAGGCTCAGCCAGTTGGCCTCATCCGCGCGGCCGAGCACGACCAGCACCTTCTCGGTCTTCGTGACCGCGCCCAGAACCTTCAGCGCGTCCTTGGTCTTCGGGGTGTCGCCCTCGACGAAGCTCGACACCACGTACACGCGGCCGTTGCGCGCCCGGTCCGACAGGGCCCCGCGCAGGGCGGCGGCCTTCATCTTCTTGGGCGTGCGCTGGCTGTAGTCGCGCGGCACCGGGCCGTGCGCGACGCCACCGCCGGCGAACTGCGGCGACCGGATCGAGCCCTGGCGGGCGCGACCGGTGCCCTTCTGCTTGTAGGGCTTCCTGCCGCCGCCGGAGACCTCGCCGCGGGTCTTGGTCTTGTGCGTGCCCTGGCGCGCGGCCGCCAGCTGGGCGACCACGACCTGGTGCATCAGCGGAATGTTGGCCTGCGCGTCGAAGATGGTGTCGGGCAGCTCGACCGAGCCGGTCGTGGTGCCGTCCACACCGACAACGTCAACGGTGCTCACTTCACACCACCATTCTTCACGGGCGCCTTCGCCGCGGTGCGCAGCAGAACCGTGGTGCCCTTGGGGCCCGGCACCGCGCCGCGGATCAGGATCAAGTTGTTCTCCGGGTCGACCGCCTGCACCGTCAGGTTCTGCACGGTGTAGCGGACGCCACCCATCCGGCCGGCCATCTTGGTGCCGCGGAAGACGCGGGCCGGGGTGGCGCAGGCGCCGATGGAGCCGGGCGAGCGGTGCTTGCGCTCGACACCGTGGCTGGCGCGCAGACCGTGGAAGCCGTGGCGCTTCATGACACCGGCGAAGCCCTTGCCCTTGGTCTTGCCCGTCACGTCGACGAGCTGACCGGGCGCGAACGTCTCGACGGTGACCTCCTGGCCCAGCGTGTATTCGCTGGCGTCGGTCGTGCGCAGCTCGACGACGTTGCGGCGCGGCGCGGCGCCGGACTTCGCGAAGTGACCGGCCTCCGGCTTGTTGACCTTGCGGGGGTCGATCGCGCCGAACGCGAGCTGAACGGCCGCGTACCCGTCCTTGTCTGCGGTGCGGACCTGGGTCACGACGTTCGGGCTGGCCTGCACCACGGTCACCGGGACAACGCGGTTGTTGTCCCAGACCTGGGTCATGCCGAGCTTGGCGCCCAGGATCCCCTTGACTTGCCTGTCCATAAGTCCGGTCCCTACAGCTTGATCTCGATGTCGACGCCAGCCGGCAGGTCGAGCCGCATGAGCGAGTCGACCGTCTTGGGGGTCGGGTCGATGATGTCGATCAGACGCTTGTGCGTGCGCATCTCGAAGTGCTCGCGCGAGTCCTTGTACTTGTGCGGCGAGCGGATCACGCAGTAGCGGTTGATCTCGGTAGGCAGCGGCACCGGGCCCGCGACCTGCGCCCCGGTGCGGGTCACCGTCTCGACGATCTTCCGAGCCGAGGAATCGACGACCTCGTGGTCATAGGCCTTGAGCCGAATGCGGATCTTCTGTCCCGCCATGGTGGCTTCTTTTCCTTCTCTCAAGCCGCTGCTGGTGGAGGTTGTCGCCTCCATGTACGCGGTGGTCAGAGCCTTGTGGCTCTTATCCTCACCGACCCCCGCGGTCGGGCGTGTCGCGGCCGAGGGCCAGGCTCCGCCCGTCACCGGGTCTCCCGGGATCAGAGGCTTGGATGGCCCTTGGGCGCCGCACGCCCAACTGCGGAAGCGAGACGCCGCGCGGGGAAACCCGCCAGGCGCCGCGCGAAGCGGCCGAGACACTCTAACAGAGCCGAAACTCTTCAAAAGAGTGACTCGACCGCCCGCAACGCAACCTATTCATTATGCCGCAACCAGGACGGCAATGTGAAATCGGGGTGGCTATGACCACTCTGGCCCGCGGGCTACGCCTTGCGGCCCAGAGCAGTCAGCGGCCCCAAGGACCGCCACCGGAACTACTTGATGATCTTGGTGACGCGACCGGCGCCGACGGTCCGACCACCCTCACGGATGGCGAACTTGAGGCCCTCCTCCATGGCGATCGGCTGGATCAGCGCAACCGTCATCGAGGTGTTGTCACCCGGCATGACCATCTCGGTGCCCTCAGGCAGCGTGACCACGCCGGTGACGTCGGTGGTGCGGAAGTAGAACTGCGGCCGGTAGTTCTGGAAGAACGGGGTGTGCCGGCCACCCTCCTCCTTCGAGAGGATGTAAACGGTCGCCTCGAAATCGGTGTGCGGGGTGTTGGTGCCCGGCTTCACCACGACCATGCCGCGCTCGACATCTTCGCGCTTGATACCACGCAGAAGCAGGCCGACGTTCTCACCGGCGCGCGCCTCGTCGAGGATCTTGCGGAACATCTCGATGCCGGTGCAGACGGTCTTCATAGACTTCGGCCTGATGCCGACGATCTCGACTTCCTCGTTCGGCTTCAGCACGCCACGCTCGCAGCGGCCGGTGACGACCGTGCCACGACCGGTGATCGTGAAGACGTCCTCGATCGGCATCAGGAACGGCTTCTCGGTCTCACGCACGGGCTGCGGGATCGCGGTGTCGACCGCGTTCATCAGCTCCATGAGCGAATCGGCCCACTGCTGGTCGCCCTCGAGCGCCCTGAGCGCCGAGACGCGCACGACCGGCAGGTCGTCGCCCGGGTACTCCTGGCTCGACAGCAGCTCGCGGACCTCGAGCTCGACGAGCTCGAGCAGCTCCTCGTCATCGACCATGTCGCTCTTGTTGAGCGCCACGACGATGTAGGGCACGCCGACCTGGCGCGCCAGCAGCACGTGCTCGCGGGTCTGCGGCATCGGGCCGTCGGTCGCCGCCACCACCAGGATCGCGCCGTCCATCTGCGCGGCACCGGTGATCATGTTCTTGATGTAGTCGGCGTGACCCGGGCAGTCGACGTGCGCGTAGTGCCGAGCCTCGGTCTGATACTCGACGTGCGCGATCGAGATCGTGATACCGCGGGCCTTCTCCTCCGGCGCCTTGTCGATCTCGTCGAACGGCGTGTAGGGGTTGATGTCCGGGTACTTGTCGTGCAGCACCTTGGTAATCGCCGCGGTCAGCGTCGTCTTCCCGTGGTCGATGTGACCAATGGTGCCGATGTTGACGTGCGGCTTAGTCCGCTCGAACTTCGCCTTCGCCACTGGTGTCCTCCTGTGGACTTCTTGGTTCGTTCCGCCTGCGGCGCTTTCAGGCCCGACGGACTGTCGACTTGGGTCTTGCGGCCGGAAGCCTCAGGCCCGGTGATGTAGCCCGCTCCGACCCCGAAGAGCATTCAGTCTCCCCCGCCCCGCGTCGCCGCGGGGCGGGTTCGCCCGTTACTCCCCGGTCGCCTTCGCGATGATCTCCTTGGCGACGTTCGCGGGAACCTCGTTGTAGGAGTCGAACTGCATCGAGTAGCTAGCCCGGCCCTGGGTCTTCGACCGCAGGTCGCCGACGTAGCCGAACATCTCCGACAGCGGCACCAGGGCACGAACGACGCGGGCTCCGCCGCGCTCCTCCATGGCCTGGATGATCCCGCGCCGGGAGTTTAGGTCGCCGATGACGTCACCCATGTTGTCTTCCGGGGTGGTCACCTCGACCGCCATCATCGGCTCGAGGAGCACCGGGTTGGCCTTGCGGGCCGCCTCCTTGAGCACCATCGAACCGGCAATCTTGAACGCCATCTCCGACGAGTCGACCTCGTGGTACTGACCGTCGAGCAGCGTCAGCCTCAAACCCACCAACGGGTACCCGGCGAGCACGCCGTACTGCATCGCGTCCTGGGCACCGGCGTCGACCGAAGGGATGAACTCCTTCGGGATGCGACCGCCGGTCACCGCGTTCACGAACTCGTACGTCGCGCCGTCGGCCTCCATCGGCAACGGCTCGAGCTTGACGATGACCTTGGCGTACTGACCGGAGCCACCGGTCTGCTTCTTGTGGACGTAGTCGAGCTTCTCGACCGTGCCGCGAATCGTCTCCCGGTAGGCCACCTGCGGCTTACCGATGTTCGCCGCGACGTTGAACTCGCGGCGCATCCGGTCGACCAGGATGTCCAGGTGCAGCTCACCCATGCCGGAGATGACCGTCTGACCGGTCTCCTCGTCGTTTCTGACGCGGAAGGTCGGGTCCTCCTCGGCGAGACGCTGGATCGCGGTGCCCAGCTTCTCCTGGTCGGCCTTGCTCTTCGGCTCGATCGCGACATTGATGACCGGCTCGGGGAACGTCATCGACTCCAGGATGACCGGGTTGGCCGGGTCGCAGAGCGTGTCGCCGGTGGTGGTCTGCTTGAGACCCTGCACGGCGATGATGTCGCCCGCCTGCGCGGTCGACCGCTCCTCACGCTTGTTGGCGTGCATCTGGTAGATCTTGCCGATGCGCTCCTTGCGGTCCTTGGTCGAGTTGATGACCTGGGACCCCGAGTCGAGCTTGCCGGAGTAGATGCGTAGGTACGTGAGCTTGCCGAGGTGCTTGTCGGTCTGGATCTTGAAGGCCAGCGCCGAGAACGGCTCCTCCACCGAGGACTTGCGCACGATCGGCGTCTCGCCGTCGGTCGCGGTGCCCTCGATCGCCCTGATGTCCAGCGGCGACGGCAGGAAGTCGACGACGGCGTCGAGCATGGGCTGCACGCCCTTGTTCTTGAACGCCGAGCCGCACAGCACCGGGTTGGCCTTGCTGGCGATCGTGGCGCGGCGGATGCCCGCCTTGATCTCCTCGACCGACAACTCGTCGCCCTCGAGGTACTTGACCATGATGTCGTCATCGACGTCGGCGAGCGTCTCCAGGAGCTTCTCCCGGTACTCGACCGCCTGGTCGACGAGGTCGGCAGGGATCTCCTCGACCGCGTAGTCGTCGCCCTTCTGGGTCTCGCCGCGCCAGGTGAGCGCGCGCATCCCGATCAGGTCGACGACGCCGATGTGGTCGTGCTCGAGCCCGATCGGGATCTGCAGCACCAGCGGGGTGGCGTTGAGCCGCTCGACCATCATGTCGACGCAGCGGAAGAAGTCGGCGCCGGTGCGGTCGAGCTTGTTGACGAAGCACATCCGCGGCACGTGGTACTTGTCCGCCTGGCGCCAGACGTTCTCGGTCTGGGGCTCGACACCGGCCACGCCGTCGTAGACCGCCACCGCACCGTCGAGCACCCGCAGTGAGCGCTCCACCTCGACCGTGAAGTCGACGTGGCCGGGCGTGTCGATGATCTGGATGACGTGGCCCTTCCACTCGGTCTTCGTTGCGGCGGAGGTGATGGTGATGCCGCGCTCCTGCTCCTGCTCCATCCAGTCCATGACGGCAGCGCCCTCGTGAACTTCACCGATCTTGTAGGTGATGCCGGTGTAGAACAGGATGCGCTCGGTCGTGGTGGTCTTACCGGCATCGATGTGCGCCATGATGCCGATGTTGCGGAGCTTGGCGAGGGCGGCGTCTGCGGCAGCCACGGTCGGTTCCTCCCTGCGGGGGCTGCGCCCCCACATTCCCCCCGACAATCAGGGGCTCGGTGGGCCTGGCGGCCCCGTTCATTCTTCGTTCCGACACCCCCGGAGGGGCACGGCGGGCCTCGCGGCCCACTCAGTTTCGTTCCGACGAGCCAAGCGGCTCGTCGGTTACCAGCGGTAGTGCGCGAAGGCCTTGTTGGACTCCGCCATCTTGTGGGTGTCCTCGCGGCGCTTCACCGCGGCGCCCAGACCGTTGCTCGCGTCGAGCAGCTCGTTCATCAGCCGCTCGACCATGGTCTTCTCACGCCGGGCCCGCGAGTACGTAACGAGCCAGCGCAGTCCGAGCGTCGTGGCCCGGGGCGGGCGCACCTCGACCGGCACCTGGTAGGTCGCGCCACCGACACGGCGGCTGCGGACCTCGAGGGTAGGCTTCACGTTGTCCATCGCCCGCTTGAGCGTGACGACCGGGTCGGTGCCGGTCTTCTCCCGGCAGCCCTCCAGCGCGCCGTAGACGACGCGCTCAGCCAGCTGCCGCTTCCCCCGCAGCAGGATCTTGTTGATCAGCTGGGTGACCAGCGGCGAGTTGTACACCGGGTCCGCCATGAGCGGCTTGCGCGGCGCCGGGCCCTTACGCGGCATCTCAGCTCTTCTCCTTCTTCGCGCCGTAACGGCTGCGGGCCTGCTTGCGGTTACGCACGCCCTGCGTGTCCAACGAGCCACGAATGATCTTGTAGCGGACGCCGGGAAGGTCCTTCACCCGGCCGCCGCGGACAAGCACGATCGAGTGCTCCTGGAGGTTGTGCCCGACACCGGGGATGTACGCGGTGACCTCGATCTGGCTGGTCAGCCGGACACGCGCCACCTTGCGCAGCGCCGAGTTCGGCTTCTTGGGCGTGGTCGTGTACACACGGGTGCACACGCCGCGCCGCTGAGGGCTCCCCTTCAGCGCCGGCGTCTTCGTCTTGCTCGTCTTCGCCTGGCGGCCCTTGCGGACCAGCTGCTGGATTGTGGGCACCGGGTTCCTGTCTCCCTTCGGCCTCGCGGCCGTGCCGGTTTCGTGCTGTCGTCTGGTGCTGTCAACGTCGTGGTGCGGCCGCAACGGTCGCGTGGCCGGCGTCGCCCCTGCGAGCGGACTCCGACCCCCGCGGTCGGGCGTGTCGTCCGGCGCGCGGGCTCCGGCTCTAGGTTTCCAAGCCGGGTTTCCCGGTGGCGCGCCTCGATGACGGCTGGAGGGCCGGCGTGGGCGCACGCACGAGTTGCCCGGCAAAGACCGGGCACGAGGGGAAAGAGTACCCACCGTGTGCACACAGGTCAAAACGGGGTGGCATCTGTCATGCCCGTCAGTGGCCCGAGCGCTGGTGGCGGGCATCTGCCTCACCAAGACTACCCCGTAAATCACTCAGCGTCCCGCACGTTTCAGATCAGCGTCCCGCACGTTTCAGATCAGCAACGCCAGCACCATGGCCACCGCCGTCAAGCCCAGACCCACCGCGCCGCAGATCATGCCGGCGGTCGCCATCCCCCGCCCGACCAGCCGGCCACCCGCGCTCGCGACCTGCCGGCGGCTGAACCAGCCCAGACCGATCGCGGCGATTCCGGCCACCGCGGCCAGCACGGCGAAGGCCCCGCCGACCAGCGGCCCCCAGCCCGGCCGCGCGCCGGCGACGCCGAAGCAGCCGACGACGAACGAGACGAGCACCGCGGCGATCCCGGCGACGAGGCTGCCAACCGCCTGCCCGGAGACCGTCGGCGGGACCGTGAAGTACGCCAGCGCGAAGTCGGTGCCGGGCACCGGCTCGATCCGCGACGGGGCGGGCGGCGGTGGCGGAGGAGGAGGGGGCGCGGGGAACCCGGGCGGGTAACCGCCCGGACCCGGCGGGTAAGGCCCGGGCGGATAGGGCTGCCGGGCCGCCGGCGGTCCGAACGGCGGCACCGACCCGGGTGGCGCGCCGTAATGCGGCTGCGGCGGCGACGTCGAACCGTAGTAGGGCGCCGGCGGGGGTGGGCCGTAGGGCGGCGGGGGTGGGCCGTAGTGCGGCGGTGGGGCGGGCTGCGCCTGCGGCCCCCAACCCGACGGGGCCGGCTGCGGCTGCGGCGTCCAGCCCGGTGGCGCCGGCTGCTGGTCGCCCGGCGGCCCGGCGGACGGCTCCTGGCTCATCATGTCTCCCCGCTCATTCCGCTCGGCCGCTGCGGGCGCCGCGCGCTGCCCGTACCCGCAAATCTTGCCCGAATCCCCGCGGCCGCACCTACCCGCGCAGACGTCGAGATCTCAGTTGACGGTCGGCGCGTAGTCGCGACCGCCGGCGAGGTAGAGCAGCCCGATGATGACCGCGACGACGAGCGTGGCCGCTGCGAGCACGATTCCGGTCCACGCCAGCGCGACGCCGGTGCGCACCCGCCGGCCGCCGGTCAGGAACCCCTCGGCGCTGCGCAGGTCGGCGCGCGCCTCGCGGGCGAGCAGCAGCGCCATCGTCGCCGGCACGACCCCGCCGACGAATATGCCGGTCAGTGCCGCCACCACCCCGAGCGCCAGCACGGCGCCGGCCTTGGAGGCCGGGACCGGATCGGGGTCGAGCGGGTGCCGCCCGGCCGTCCCGGACCCTGTGGAAGGCGCTGGTGAAAACGCCGGCACGACGCTGCTCATGCCCCAAGCGAACCACAATTGACACACAACCGCCGCAGACCTGGCTCGCCCCGCGCGGCACGCGGTCTCTACCATGACGCCTCGTGGTTACTGCCCAGCTTGACACCGCTCCGTCTGATCCCGAGGCGACGCCGCCGAAGGGCGCCCATGCGCGCCGGAGCTGGCGCCAACGCCTGCTGGCGCTGGGTCCCGATCTAATAGCGATCGGTGTCTATATCGCGCTCGGTATCTATGTCTGCGGGCACTACTGGGTGGACATCAACCACCGGGTGTCCTCGCACCTGCCCAGCGACCACAGCTGGTTCGAGTGGCTGATGTCGCACGGCGCCTACTCGGTCCGGCACCTGACGAACCCGCTGTTCTCCGCCCGCCAGAACGCCCCGCTCGGCGTGAACATGATGGCCAACACGTCGGTGCTCGGCATCACCATCCCGATGGCGCCGATCACGATGCTGTTCGGCCCCCAGGCGTCCTACGCCCTCTACCTGGGCGGCGCGCTCGCGGCGACCGCGGCGACCACCTACTGGGTGCTCTCCCGGCACGTGGTCGCCTCGAAGGCCGGCGCGTTCGTGGCCGGCGCGTTCGTCGGTTTCGCGCCGGGCATCATCCACCACGCCAACGGCCAGCCCAACTTCGTCACGCACTTCATGCTGCCGCTGATCGTGCTGTGGGTGCTCAAGCTGGGCCAGCCGGGCGCCCGGTGGCTGCGCGACGGCGTGATCCTCGGCCTGATGGTGACCTACCAGGTCTTCATCAACGAGGAGATGCTGCTGATGACCGCCCTCGCCTGCGGGGTGGGCGTCGGCGTCTACACGATCATGCGGTGGTCCGACGCCATGGCCCGGGCGCGCGCGTTCCTGCAGGGTCTGGGCGTCACCGCGGTCGTCGCGCTCGTGCTCACGGCGTACCCGATCTGGTTCCAGTTCCGCGGCCCGCAGTCCTATCGCGGCCTGCAGGGCGGGGTCTTCCACTCATGGGGTGAGGACCTCTGGGCCTACGTCACCTTCCCGCGCGACTCGCTGGGCGGCGTCCCGGCGGTCGAGCACACCCTCGGGATAACCGAGCAGAACACCTGGTTCGGCTGGCCGCTGGTGGTCTTCGCCGTCATCGCGACGATCGTTCTGTGGCGACGATCGCTGCTGGTGCGGGTCAGCGCGATCGTCGCGACCATCTTCGCCATCGCCGCGATCGGGCCCGAGGTGCGGATCAACGCCAAGGCCACGGGGATTCCCGGCCCGTGGGCGTACATCCCCGACGACCTGCCGCTGGTCGAGATGATGATGCCGACCCGGCTCACGCTGGTCGTCGTCGCCGTCATCGGCATCCTGATCGCCCTCACCTGGGACGAGATCTCGCGGTTCGCCCGGGAAAGCGAAAACCTTCCGGGAGTACGGACTGTGCGGGTTTTCGCATACACCGCGATCGTGGCCGCACTGGTACCGATCATCCCGCGCCCGCTGCCCGCCAACGACTACGACCTCCCCCCGCGCTTCATCATGTCCGGCGATTGGCGCCCCTACGTGCCCGCCGGACGCACGCTCGTGCCGCTGCCCATCCCCAGCAACGTCGACGGCCTGACCACGCTGCGCTGGAGCGCGCTTACGCAGCATGAGTTCGCGGTGCCGTCCGGCTACTTCATCGGACCCAACGAGTTGGGCCAGGGCACGTTCGGCGGTGCGGGCCGGCCCACCGGAGAGCTCATCTTCTCGGTCGCGCGCTCCGGCAAGGTGCCGCCGATCACCGACGAGATGCGCCGCCAGGCGCGCACCGACCTGAGGTTCTGGAAGGCCTCGGTCGTGGTGCTCGGCAAGCACCCGCACGAGGCGGCGCTGCGCGACATGATGGCCCAGCTCCTGGGCGATCCGGGGCGGAGGGTCGACGACGTTTGGCTGTGGGACGTTCGCTCGCTGTAGCGGCTGTCAGGGGGCTCCAGAAAAACCTGTCGACAGCGCCCAACCGGGCCCCCCACAAACCCGCCGAAGGCTGTACCGTTGTCCGTACCAGGCCTGCTGCTTCCCCCGTGGCAGCAGGCCTGGCCTATTTTTTTTCCATGGTCCGGCAACCCCCCGCTGGCTGAGTAGGGCGCCCCCGCTCGCCGTCCGCGCAATGAGAGGGGATGCCCTTCTCAGCCCGTGAGCGAAAGGGCCCCGAGGCGCTGCCTCGGGGCCCTTCGTGTTGCTCTCTTGCCTACCGGAACGACCCCAGGTCGAAGTCGTCCAGCGGGACGGCCTGGCCGCTGGCGGGGCCGAACCCGTAGTCGGACTCCGGGTACCCGGTCATCGAGTACACCTTCGCCTTCGCCTCGTCGGTCGGCTCCACCCGGATGTTGCGGTACTTGGCGATGCCCGTACCCGCCGGGATGAGCTTTCCGATGATGACGTTCTCCTTGAGCCCGATCAGCGAGTCGCTGCGGGCGTGGATCGCGGCGTCGGTGAGCACCCGGGTCGTCTCCTGGAACGACGCCGCGGACAGCCACGAGTCGGTCGCTAGCGACGCCTTGGTGATACCCATGAGCACCGGACGGCCGGCCGCCGGCTCGCCGCCCTCGGCGACGATGCGGCGGTTCTCCGCCTCGAACTGCGCCCGGTCGACGAGCACGCCCGGCAGGAACTCGGTCACGCCGGAATCGATGATCATGACCCGCTTGAGCATCTGGCGGATGATGATCTCGATGTGCTTGTCGTGGATGAGTACGCCCTGCGAGCGGTAGACCTCCTGGACCTCCTGGGTGAGGTGCACCTGCACCGCCCGGGGGCCGAGGATGCGCAGCAGCTCGTGCGGGTCGATGGTGCCTTCGGTCAGCTTCTCGCCGACCTCGACGTGACCACCGTCCTGGACGCGCAGGCGAACCCGCTTGGAGAGCTTGTCGTGGACGATCTCCTCGCTGCCGTCGTCCGGCACGATGATGATCTTCCGCATCCGCTCGCCGTCTTCGATCCGGACCCGGCCGGGGGTTTCGGCGATGGGCGCCTTGCCCTTCGGTACCCGGGCCTCGAAGATCTCCTGCACACGGGGCAGACCCTGCGTGATGTCCTCACCGGCGACACCACCGGTGTGGAACGTACGCATCGTCAGCTGCGTGCCCGGCTCACCGATCGACTGGGCGGCGATGATGCCGACCGCCTCGCCGACGTCCACGGTCTTACCGGTCGGCAGCGAGCGGCCGTAGCAGGCCCCGCAGACGCCCAGCTTGGACTCGCAGGTGAGCACGCTGCGCACCCGGACGTTCTCGACGCCGGCGGCGACGAGCTTGTCGACGAGGATCGAGTTGAGGTCGGTCCCCCGTGCGACGACCAGGTTGCCGCCCGAGTCGAAGACGTCGTCGGCGAGCGTGCGCGCGTGCACGCCCGTCTCGGCGTGCTCGTGCACCACCAGGTGACCGTCGAGCCGCTCGCCGACCTGCATCGGGATGGCCCGGTCGGTGCCGCAGTCCTCCTCGCGGATGATCACGTCCTGCGACACGTCCACCAGACGGCGGGTCAGGTAACCCGAGTCGGCGGTGCGCAGCGCGGTGTCGGCCAGACCCTTACGGGCACCGTGCGTGGAGATGAAGTACTCCAGCACGGTCAGGCCCTCGCGGAACGAGGACTTGATCGGCCGCGGGATGATCTCACCCTTGGGGTTGGCCACCAGACCACGGATCGCCGAGATCTGCCGGAGCTGGAGCAGGTTACCGCGGGCACCCGAGTGGATCATCTTCCACAGCGGGCTCTCCTGCGGCAGTGCCGTCTCCATCTCCTTGGCGACCTCGTTGGTCGCCTTGGTCCAGATCTCGATCAGCTCGCCCCGGCGCTCCTCGGCGGTCATCAGACCACGCTGGTACTGCTTGTCGATCCGCTCGGCCTCGCGCTCGTAGCGCTCCAGGATCTCCCACTTGCGTGGGGGAGCGACCACGTCCTCGATGCCGATCGTGACACCCGACCAGGTGGCCCAGTGGAAACCGGCCTCCTTGAGCGCGTCCAGCGTCGCGGCCAGCGCGACCTTCGGGAAGCGCTCGGCGAGGTCGTTGACGATCGCCGACAGCTGACCCTTGCGGATCTCGTAGTTGACGAACCGGTACCCGCGCGGCAGGGCCTCGTTGAACAGGACCCGACCGAGCGTGGTCTCCACGATCACCGAGTCACCCGGCTGCCAGCCCTCGGGCGCCTCCCACAGCTGCTGACCCGCGCCGTTGTCGACCCCGATGACCTCCCGCAGGCGGATCCGCACCGGCGCCTGCAGGTGCAGCTCGCCGTTGTCGTACGCCATGCGCGCCTCGGCGTCGGACGAGAACGCCCGCCCTTCGCCCAGCTGGCCCGACCGCTTGTGGGTCAGGTGGTAGAGCCCGATGACCATGTCCTGGGTGGGCATGGTGACCGGCTTGCCGTCGGCCGGCTTGAGGATGTTGTTGCTGGACAGCATCAGGATGCGGGCCTCGGCCTGCGCCTCGGCCGACAGCGGCACGTGCACCGCCATCTGGTCACCGTCGAAGTCGGCGTTGAACGCCGTGCAGACGAGCGGGTGGATCTGGATCGCCTTGCCCTCGACCAGCTGCGGCTCGAAGGCCTGGATGCCCAGCCGGTGCAGGGTCGGCGCCCGGTTGAGCAGCACCGGGTGCTCGCCGATGACCTCTTCCAGCACGTCCCACACGACCGGCCGCTGCCGCTCGACCATCCGCTTGGCGGACTTGATGTTCTGCGCGTGGTTGAGGTCCACCAGGCGCTTCATCACGAACGGCTTGAACAGCTCCAGCGCCATCTGCTTGGGCAGACCGCACTGGTGCAGCTTCAGCTGCGGACCGACGACGATCACGGAACGGCCGGAGTAGTCGACGCGCTTACCCAGCAGGTTCTGCCGGAACCGGCCCTGCTTGCCCTTGAGCATGTCGGACAGCGACTTCAGCGGCCGGTTACCCGGGCCGGTGACCGGACGACCGCGGCGGCCGTTGTCGAACAGCGCGTCGACGGCCTCCTGCAGCATCCGCTTCTCGTTGTTGACGATGATCTCGGGCGCGCCCAGGTCGATCAGGCGCTTGAGGCGGTTGTTGCGGTTGATGACCCGGCGGTACAGGTCGTTGAGGTCGGAGGTCGCGAAGCGGCCACCGTCGAGCTGCACCATCGGGCGCAGGTCCGGCGGGATCACCGGCACGCAGTCGAGCACCATGCCCAGCGGCGAGTTGGTGGTGTTGAGGAACGCCGCGACGACCTTCAGCCGCTTGAGGGCCCGGATCTTGCGCTGGCCCTTGCCGCTGCGGATCGTCTCGCGCAGGCTCTCGGCCTCGGCGTCGAGGTCGAGGTTCTGCAGCAGCGCCTTGATCGCCTCGGCACCCATGCCGCCGGTGAAGTACTCACCGAAGCGGTCCCGCAGCTCGCGGTAGAGCAGCTCGTCGGTGACCAGCTGCTTGGGCTCGAGCTTGCGGAACGTGTCGATCACCTCGTCGAGGCGGTCGATCTCGCGCTGCGCCCGGTCGCGGATCTGGCGCATCTCACGCTCGCCGGACTCCTTGACCTTGCGCCGCACGTCGGCCTTGGCGCCCTCCGCCTCCAGCTCGGCCAGGTCCTGCTCGAGCTTGGCGGCGCGCTTCTCGATCTCGGCGTCGCGAGCGTTCTCGGCCTGCCGCTTCTCGGCACCGATCTCGCTCTCGACCGTCGACATGTCGCGGTGCCGCGCCTCCGCGTCCACGCTGGTGATCACGTAGGACGCGAAGTAGATGATCTTCTCGAGGTCCTTCGGCGCCAGGTCCAGTAGGTAGCCCAGGCGGCTCGGAACACCCTTGAAGTACCAGATGTGGGTGACGGACGCGGCGAGCTCGATGTGACCCATGCGCTCACGGCGGACCTTCGCCCGGGTCACCTCGACGCCGCAGCGCTCACAGATGATGCCCTTGAAGCGAACCCGCTTGTACTTGCCGCAGTAGCACTCCCAGTCCCGGGTCGGGCCGAAGATCTTCTCGCAGAAGAGTCCGTCCTTCTCGGGCTTGAGCGTGCGATAGTTGATCGTCTCCGGCTTCTTGACCTCACCGTGCGACCACTGCCGAATGTCGTCGGCGGTCGCCAGGCCAATGCGGAGCTCGTCGAAGAAGTTGACGTCGAGCACTTCGTCTATGTCCCTCGATTTAGTTGCTCGGATGGTTCATCAGGGGGTTGTCGTCAGCCGGCCCGCCCGAAGCCGGGCCGGCTGACGGCAGGAATCAGACTTCCTCGACGCTGCTCGGCTCCCGCCGGGACAGATCGATACCCAGTTCCTCGGCCGCGCGGAAGACCTCGTCGTCGGTCTCACGCATCTCGAGGGCCACACCGTCGCTGGAGAGCACCTCGACGTTCAGGCACAGCGACTGGAGTTCCTTGAGAAGCACCTTGAACGACTCCGGGATGCCCGGCTCGGGGATGTTCTCGCCCTTGACGATCGCCTCGTACACCTTGACCCGGCCCAGGACGTCGTCGGACTTGATCGTCAGCAGCTCCTGCAGCGCGTAGGCCGCGCCGTAGGCCTGCATCGCCCAGCACTCCATCTCACCGAAGCGCTGGCCACCGAACTGTGCCTTACCACCCAGCGGCTGCTGCGTGATCATCGAGTACGGGCCGGTGGACCGGGCGTGGATCTTGTCGTCGACGAGGTGGTTGAGCTTGAGGATGTAGATGTAACCGACCGCGATCGGGTCCGGCAGCGGCTCACCGGAGCGCCCATCGAACAGCTGCGCCTTGCCCGAGCCGTTGACGAGCTGAAGCCCGTCCCGGTTGGGCATGCTGCTGTCGAGCAGGCCCGCGATCTCCTCCTCCTTGGCGCCGTCGAAGACCGGCGTCGCCAGGTTGGTGCCCGGCTCGGACTCGTCCGCGCCGATGGCCTTGAGCGACTTCTTCCACTTGGCGTCGTCGCCGTCGATCTTCCATCCGGTCTTGGCGACCCAGCCGAGGTGTGTCTCCAGCACCTGGCCGATGTTCATCCGGCTCGGCACACCGAGCGGGTTGAGCACGATGTCGACCGGCGTGCCATCGGACAGGAACGGCATGTCCTCGACCGGCAGGATCTTGGAGATGACGCCCTTGTTGCCGTGGCGGCCCGCGAGCTTGTCACCGTCCTGGATCTTGCGCTTTTGGGCTACATATACCCGGACCAGCTCGTTGACGCCCGGGGACAGCTCGTCGCCGTCCTCCCGGCTGAACGTGCGGACCCCGATGACCGTGCCGTTCTCACCGTGCGGCACCTTGAGGCTGGTGTCGCGGACCTCGCGGGCCTTCTCACCGAAGATCGCCCGCAGCAGCCGCTCCTCCGGCGTCAGCTCGGTCTCACCCTTGGGCGTGACCTTGCCGACCAGGATGTCGCCGGGCACGACCTCCGCACCGATCCGGATGATCCCGCGCTCGTCCAGGTCGGCGAGCATCTCCTCGCTGACATTGGGGATGTCGCGGGTGATCTCCTCCGGACCCAGCTTGGTGTCGCGCGCGTCGACCTCGTGCTCCTCGATGTGGATCGAGGTGAGCACGTCCTCCTGCACCAGGCGCTGCGAGAGGATGATCGCGTCCTCGTAGTTGTGCCCCTCCCAGGTCATGAACGCCACGAGCAGGTTTCGCCCGAGCGCCATTTCCCCGTCGTCGGTGCACGGACCGTCGGCGATGACCTGGCCGGCCTCGATGCGGTCACCCTCGAACACGACCGGCTTCTGGTTGACGCAGGAACCGGCGTTGGAGCGGCGGAACTTGTGCAGCAGGTACGTGCGGCGGTGGCCGTCGTCCTGGTGCACCGTCACGTAGTCGGCGCACATGTCTTCGACCACACCGCCGAACTCGGCCACGACGACGTCGCCGGCGTCCTTGGCCGCCCGGTACTCCATGCCGGTGCCGACCAGCGGCGCCTCCGACTTGACCAGCGGCACGGCCTGACGCTGCATGTTCGCGCCCATCAGGGCCCGGTTGGCGTCGTCGTGCTCGAGGAACGGGATCATGGCCGTCGCCACCGACACCATCTGGCGCGGCGAGACGTCCATGTAGTCCACGGCGTCCGGAGCCAGGTTGTCCAGCTCGCCACCCTTGCGGCGCACCAGCACGCGGGCCTCGGCGAACGAACCGTCCGCCTGCAGCGGCGCGTTGGCCTGCGCGATGACGTGCCGGTCCTCCTCGTCGGCCGTCAGGTAGTCGATCTGGTCGGTGACCCGACCACTATCCACCTTCCGGTAGGGCGTCTCGATGAAGCCGAACGGGTTGACCCGCGCGAACGTCGAGAGCGCACCGATCAGGCCGATGTTCGGGCCTTCCGGCGTTTCGATCGGGCACATCCGGCCATAGTGGGACGGGTGCACGTCACGGACCTCGAAGCCGGCCCGCTCGCGGGACAGACCACCGGGGCCCAGGGCGGACAGCCGACGGCGGTGCGTCAGGCCGGCCAGGGGGTTGGTCTGGTCCATGAACTGGGACAGCTGCGACGTGCCGAAGAACTCCTTGATCGCCGCCACCACGGGGCGGATGTTGATCAGGGTCTGCGGCGTGATCGCCTCGACGTCCTGGGTGGTCATCCGCTCGCGGACGACGCGCTCCATCCGGGACAGGCCGACACGGACCTGGTTCTGGATCAGCTCGCCGACCGTGCGCAGGCGACGGTTGCCGAAGTGGTCGATGTCGTCCGGCTCGTACCCCTCTTCGCCCGTGTGGAGCTTGCAGAGGTACTCGACGGTGGCGACGATGTCGTCCTCGGTCAGCACACCCGTGTTGATCGGGATCTCGAGCTCGAGCTTCTTGTTGAACTTGTAGCGGCCGACCTTTGCCACGTCGTACCGCTTCGGGTTGAAGAAGAGGTTGTCGAGCAGGGTCTGGGCGTTCTCCCGCGTCGGCGGCTCACCCGGCCGCAGCTTGCGGTAGATGTCCAGCAACGCCTCGTCCTGCCCGGCGATGTGGTCCTTCTCCAAGGTGGTCATCATCAGCTCGGACCAGCCGAAACGCTCACGAATGCGCTCGGCCGACCAGCCGATGGCCTTGAGTAGCACGGTCACCGCCTGCCGGCGCTTGCGGTCGATCCGCACGCCGACGGTGTCGCGCTTGTCGATGTCGAACTCCAGCCAGGCACCCCGGCTGGGGATCACCTTCACGCTGGAGAGGTCGCGGTCAGAGGTCTTGTCCGGCTGCTTGTCGAAGTAGACGCCCGGGGACCGGACGAGTTGGCTGACCACGACGCGCTCGGTGCCGTTGATGATGAAGGTGCCCTTCGGCGTCATCATCGGGAAGTCACCCATGAACACCGTCTGGCTCTTGATCTCGCCGGTGGTGTGGTTGGTAAACTCCGCGGTCACGAACAGTGGCGCGCAGTAGGTCAGGTCCTTCTCCTTGCACTCTTCGATCGAGGCCTTGACCTCGTCGAAGCGCGGCGCGGAGAACGACAGCGACATGGTGCCGGAGAAGTCCTCGATGGGGCTGATCTCCTCGAGGATCTCCGCAAGACCGGAGCGGGCGTGCTGGTCGCCAGCCGACCGGGCCTGCCAGCCCTCGTTGCCAACCAGCCAGTCGAACGACTCGTTCTGGATGGCGAGGAGGTTGGGGACCTCCAGGTGTTCGGTAATCCGGCCGAAAGAAATCCGGCGGGGAGCGAATGCGCTCGACGAATTGCTGGTCTTCGCAGGGCGGGAAGCTGCCAAGATGCGTCCTTCCGAGGACCGGTGGTGCGGCGGCCGTTACGCGTGCAGCCCGACAGGCCCCGGTCGAAAACGCCCACGGATGGACGCCTGACGACAGGGGTGTGTCGGAAGACAGCGCAAACTAGCAGTGTAGCCGAAAGGCTAACCGCTGTCGAGCCGCCACCAGCAGGCAACCGGAAACTATCCCGGAGCCCTGAGAATCCAGGCCCGGGAACGTCCCGGCACCGACCTTGATCACTATCCGGGATCAGGCCCTGAGCTGGGCCGGCCCGGATCGCGATATTGGCCGTGGCGTCCGCGGAAGGCTGTGCTGCTTCAGCGTGCCTGGATCGTGGTCGCCACGTCAAGGGTTACCGCACCGGCACGCCGGGTGTCCGACTGTACGACACTGGTCGTACCCCCCGGATTTGCTACAAAACACGCAAAAGGGCGGCCGCCCGGATGCCCGGAACGGCCGCCCACGCGGCACAACCTACTTGAGGGTGACCTTGGCGCCCTCGGCCTCGAGCTTGGCCTTGGCCTTGTCGGCGGTCTCCTTGTTGACCTTCTCCAGGATCGCCTTGGGCGCGGCCTCGACCACGTCCTTGGCCTCCTTGAGGCCCAGGCCGGTCAGCTCGCGCACGACCTTGATGACCTGGATCTTCTTGCCACCGTCGGCGTCCAGGACGACGTCGAACTCGTCCTTCTCCTCCTCGACGGGGGCGGCGGTGGCGGGGCCACCCGGAGCAGCGGCGACCGCGACCGGGGCGGCGGCCTTGACATCGAAGGTGTCCTCGAACTGCTTGACGAACTCGGACAGCTCGATCAGCGTCATCTCCTTGAACGCGTCGAGCAGCTCGTCGGTGCTGAGCTTAGCCATGAGCTGGCTTTTCCTTTCCTAGCTTCCTAAAAGATCGGGATCAGGCCTCGGCCGCAGCCTCGGCGGGAGCGGCCTCGGCGGCAGGGCCGCCTTCGGCTGCGCGCTTGTCCTGCAGGGCCTGCGCCAGGCGTGCGGCCTGGGCCAGCGGAGCCTGGAAGGTCGCCGCGGCCTTGCTCATGCTTGCCTTCATCGCGCCGGCCAGCTTGGCCAGCAGCACCTCGCGGGACTCCAGGTCGGCGAGCTTCTTGACGTCGTCCGCAGAAACCGGACGCCCCTCGAAGACGCCACCCTTGATGACGAGCAGCGGGTGGGCCTTCGCGAAGTCACGAAGGCTCTTCGCCGCCTCGACGGGGTCGCCGGAGACGAAGGCGAGCGCGGTAGGACCGGTGAACAAATCGTCGAGGCCGCTGATGCCAGCGTCGACCGCCGCGCGCTTGGCCAAGGTGTTCTTGGCGACGGCGTAGGTGGTCTCCCGACCGAGCGAACGCCGCAGCTCCTTGAGCTGCGCGACCGTCAGGCCGCGGTACTCGGTGAGCAGCGTCGCCGACGAATCACGAAACTGCTCCGTCAGCTCGGCGACCGCGGTGGCCTTGTCGGCCCGAACCGGCTTGTCCGCCATGTCCCTCCTCTCTCGTTGCTTCAGGCTGGTCGGCCCGGCAAACGAGAGACGCCCCGGCGCAGGGCGCACGGGGCGGGGAAGGCTCACCGTCAGCGGGTGGCCGTAACGCTGTGCTCCGAATCTTCCGGCCCGGGCGGCTTCGCCTGCCGGCCCGAAAGATTCGCCCTACGCGGGCCGCCCGCGGAAGCGGGACCTTCGACCGTGTGAACACGGCGACCAGCGGTCTTTGGGTCGAACTACGCGGTAAGGGTACGCCACGCGGCACCGGGCGACCAAATCGCTACAGTCTCCTGGTGACTGCAGCCGAGGTCGATGCCCGTGCGGACGCGACGGCCGGTCCGGGGGTACCCGTAGAGCCGCGGCCCTGGCGGCGCGCGCTCCGCGCGGCCGGCGTGCTCTGGTTGATCAGCCATGTCGGGTACGCCCTGCTCTACACGATCGCCTTCTGGTCGACGGGGCGCGCCCCGGGCCTGCGCAACGCCCTCGCGCCGTGGGACCACTGGGACAGCGAATGGCTGCTCAAGGTCGCTACACACGGCTACGGCGAGGCGAACACGGCCGCCTTCTTCCCGCTGTACCCGATGCTGGTGCGCGCCCTCGACGCCGTCGCGCCCGGCGGCGCCCTGCCCCCCGCGCTGCTCATCTCGAACGCCGCCCTCGTCGCCGCACTCACGGTGCTCTACCGCCTGGTCGAGCGGGACTTCGACCGGACGCTCGCCGACCGGACCACCTGGTACCTGATCGCATTTCCGACCGCGTTCTTCCTGTCGGTCGGCTACAACGAGTCGCTGTTCCTGCTGCTGTCGCTGGGCTGCGTGTACCTCCTGCGCGACGGGCGCTGGCTGCCCGCCGCCCTGCTCGGAGGGCTCGCCGCCGCCACCCGCTCGGTCGGCGTCCTGCTCCTCGTGCCGTTCGTCTACGAGTACCTGCGCCAGCGTGGCCGCCGGCCGCGATTGGACGCGCTGGCCGCCCTGCTCATCCCGGCCGGGCTGGCCGCCTTCATGCTCTACACCTGGGCGGCGCTGGGCGACCCGCTCGCGTTCCTGCACGCCCAGCGCCACTGGGGCCGGCAACTCGACTGGCCGTGGATGAGCTTCGTGGAGACCGCCCGCAACCTCGCGCACACCCACCCGGTACTGGCGCCCAACGGCGCGCACCTGATCCTCGAACTGCTGGCCGCGGTGCTGGTGATCACGCTGGTGGTGCTGGCCTTCGTCGGCCCGTGGAAGCTGCGGCGCGACCAGTGGGCCCTCGGGCTGTACGCGGCGGCCCTGACCCTGATCCTGATCAGCTTCCCGTCGACGAAGGCGGAATCGCCGTTCCCGCTGTGGTCGTCGCCGCGGCTGGCGCTGGAGATCTTCCCGGCGTTCATCGTGCTCGCCCGCGTCGGCGCCAACCGGACGGCGGACCGGCTCTACCTGTTCGTCGCGCTGGCGCTGCAGGGCGCCGCGCTCGTGCAGTACCTCAACGGCGGCTGGGTCGCCTGACCCGCCCCCATCCCCGCCGATCTTGGAGTTATCTACATGGTTTGATCTTCAAACCACAGCACTTTCCCCTTGATCGACGGGAACGAGGGGTCGCCGGGGAACGGGGTCGGCGGGGAACGGGGTCGGCTGGGAACGGGGGTCAAGCGCGGGTGCGGCGGACCCGGGCGTAGACCGCACCGGCCACGATCGTCCAGACCGCCACGTGCAGACTGATCGTCGTCACCCCGGACGCGACGAAACCGCGCACGGTCAGCCGGATGATCGAGAGCAACGGCGGGGCGGCCCACCACATCGGCGAGCCGCGCAGCCCCAGCACGAGCGCGAGCACCGCACCGCCGACCAGCACCGTGGCGCCGACGCCGAAGGTTCGGGTGACCGCGCGGCTGGCCAGCGCGCCCAACACGACGGCCGGCGCAACCAGGATGACGTGCGCCCACACGCCGGCGACCACGCCGGACAGCAGCGGCGGGTCCTCCGGTCGCACCGGACCCTGCACGCCGCCGAGCGGCCACGGCAGCGCCAGCGCCAGCAGGAGCAGCGGCAGCGCGGCGATCCCGGCGGCGACCAGGCCGGCCGCCCACTCCCGGGTCGTCGAGCCGACCGTGACCCTGGCGAGTCGGCGCTGGACGTCCGGCTCGGCGTCGAGCAGCAGCTTGGTCTGCCAGGCGATGATCGGGAACATCAGCAGCGCGGACACCCCGTAGGCCTCGCCGGCCTGTGCCGCTCCCCCGCCGTAGAACGTGCCCAGCACAACCAGGCAGGCGAGCGTCGGCGCCACGATCCGCCCGGTGCGGAAATAGCCGCGCAGGCGCATCCGGACCAGCCCCGTCACGAGGCACCGCGCTCGGCGACGGACTCTTCGCGTACTCCCAGGATGTCGTGACCGGCGGCGCGCAACAGCGCGACGGTGTCGGCAGCCCGCGACGACGAGACCGCCACCTCGATCACGCAGCGCGCCCGGTCGGCGCCCGGACGCTCCGCGGTGACCCGGCCGCCCGCCACCACCCAACGGTGGGCCTGCGGCAGGTCGACGAGCTTGCCGGAGTGGTCGCTGACGAGGACGAGCCCGCCGGCCGCCGCCACCTCGCCGACGACCTGCGGAAGCTCCGCGAGGATCGCGGCGTCGAGACCCTCGGTCGGCTCGTCGAGCACGAGGAGACCGGGCGGCACGAGGAGGGCCTGCGTGAGGCCGACCTTCTGCGCGGTGCCCTTCGACAGGGCGGAAAGGCGCGCGTGGAGGAAAGGCGTCAGGTGGAACCGCTCGGCCCACCCGAGCGCGACCGCGTCCGCCTGGGCGGCCGGCAGGCCCCGAACCTGGCCCATGAACGACAGGTAGTCGCGCACGGTGAACGGCTGGTCGGCAGGGAAGCGCTCGGGAACCCAGGCCACCGGAGCCGGCCGGCCCATGATGCTGCCGCGCACCGGCGTGAGCGTGCCGACAAGGGCTCTCAGCAGCGTCGACTTTCCGGCGCCGTTGCGACCGACCAGCACGGCGATCTCCCCACGCGTGAGCGCAAGGTCCACCTCCCGCAGCACCCACGGCCCTCTGCGGCTGTATCGCAGCCACACGTCCTCGATGCGCATCCGGCGAGCGTAGCCGGAAACATCAATCCGGGCGCCCCCCGATGTGATCGGGAGACGCCCGGATGTGCGTGCGTGGCGACCCTACTCGGCCGAGTCGTCCTCGGTCAGGTTGCGCGTGCGGTTGGGGTCGACCGGGATGCCCGGCCCCATGGTGGTGGTCATGAAGACCTTCCTCAGGTACTTGCCCTTGGCGGCGGACGGCTTGGCACGCAGCACCTCGTCGAGCACGGCGGCGTAGTTCTCGATCAGCTGCTTCTCGCCGAAGCTCGCCTTGCCGATGATCAGGTGGAGGTTGGAGTGCTTGTCCACTCGGAAGGTGATCTTGCCGCCCTTGATGTCGGAGACCGCCTTCGTCACGTCCATGGTGACCGTGCCGGTCTTCGGGTTCGGCATGAGACCGCGCGGGCCCAGGATCCGCGCGATCCGGCCGATCTTGGCCATCTGGTCGGGCGTAGCGATCGCCGCGTCGAAGTCGAGCCAACCCTCCTGAATGCGGGCGACCAGCTCGTCGGTGCCGACGGCGTCCGCGCCGGCGGCCTGCGCCTCGGCGGCCTTGTCGCCGGCCGCGAAGACGATCACGCGGGCGGTCTTACCGGTGCCGTGCGGCAGGTTGACCACGCCACGCACCATCTGGTCGGCCTTGCGCGGGTCGACGCCCAGGCGCATGGCGACCTCGACGGTGGCGTCGAACTTCACCGGGCTGGTCTGCTTGGCCAGCTTGACCGCATCTGCCGGGCTGTAGAGCTTGTCGCGGTCGATCTGCTCGGCCGCCTTGCGGTAGTTCTTGCCGTGCTGCATGAGTGTTTTCTCCTGTGGTCGTTGGCGGGCCGCTCGGCGCGGCCCTCCCACGTGGGCGCCTATTCGGCGACGTTGATGCCCATCGACCGGGCGGTGCCGGCGATGATCTTCTCGGCCTGCTCGATGTCGTTAGCGTTGAGATCGGCCATCTTCTTCTCGGCGATCTCGCGGAGCTGGGCCTTGCTGATCGAGCCGACCTTCTCCTTGTGCGGGACGCCCGAGCCCTTCTGGACGCCGGCGGCCTTGATCAGCAGCCGGGCAGCGGGCGGGGTCTTCAGCACGAAGGTGAAGGAGCGGTCCTCGTAGACGCTGATCTGCGCCGGGACGATGTCACCACGGTTCGATTCGGTCGCGGCGTTGTAGGCCTTGACGAACTCCATGATGTTCACGCCGTGCTGACCGAGGGCGGGGCCGACCGGCGGTGCCGGGGTCGCCTGGCCGGCCGGCAGCTGAAGCGTGAACGTCTTGACGAGCTTCTTCTTCGGAGGCATGTCTGTCTTCCTGGGCGTTGGGGTTTTGAACCTGCGACCCTTGGGTCGAGACGACCATCGCCTGGATGCGCGCACGCTGACGCGCCGGCGGTCAGGCCGACGATCCAGAGTACCGCAGGCGATTAGATCTTCGAAACCTGGTTGAAGTTGAGCTCGACCGGGGTCTCCCGACCAAAGATCGACACCAGCACCTTGAGCTTCTGCTGGTCGGCATTGATCTCGCTGATCGTCGCGGGCAGCGAGGCGAAGGCGCCGTCGGTGACCGTCACCGAGTCGCCCACCTCGAAGTCGACGACCTTGACCTCGGGCTTGCCGGCCTTCTTCTCCTGCTGCACGGCCGGGGCCAGCCACTTGAGCACCTCGTCGAGCGACAGCGGCGCGGGCCGGTCGGCGCGGTCGGTGGCACCCACGAAGCCGGTGACTCCCGGGGTGTTGCGCACGCAGGAGTAGGACTCGGGGGTCAGCTCCATGCGGACCAGGATGTAGCCGGGGAAGACCTTGTTCTGCACCTGGAGGCGCTTGCCGTTCTTGACCTCGACCTCTTCCCGGGTCGGCACTTCGACCTGGTAGATGAAGTCCTCCATGTCGAGGCTCGTGATCCGGGTCTCGAGGTTGGTCTTGACCTTGTTCTCGTAGCCGGCGTAGGAGTGCACCACGTACCAGTCGCCGGGCGCGAAACGCAGCGCGGCGCGCAGCTCGGCGACGGGGTCGCCGGCCTCGTCCTCGTCCTTGGTCTCGACGCCGGCCTCGGTCGTGTCGGCCTCCGCCAGGGTGTCGACGCCTTCGGTGCTGTCGGTCCCGCCCACCTCGTGGGCAGCCGTCGCGACCGTCGAGTCGTCGCCCAGCTCCCGAGCGGTGGCGTCGACCTCGTCGTACTCAGGCACGTTGCTCACTTCCATTGCGATCTTGCGGCTTGTCACCGCGTCTGCGATCTGTCGCGGACCGGCCGGCGCTACTTGGCCTTGACGTTGCCAAACACCTTGAGCACCACGTAGGCGAAGCCGGTGTCCAGCAGGCCGACGATCGTCATGATGATCGCGACGAAGATGACGACGACAGTGGTGTAGGTCAGAAGCTCCTTCCGGGTCGGCCAGATGACCTTACCCAGCTCGCTGATGACCTCACGGATGAAGTTACGGATCCGGGCGAAGATGCCCGGATGCTCGGCGACCTTCGACCTGCCCGGGGTCCTGCCGCCCTTGTCGACCCCGCCCGCACGCTTGGGCTTGTCTCGCGTCGCCGCATCGGTCGTATCCACGTCCAACTCGTCGTCGAGCGTGTCGTCGCTGAGCGCATCCCCGTCGAGGCGCTCGTCGACGGCGTCCTCGCCTCGGCGCTTGCTCTCGGCCACTTCCGCCCTCTTCCGTGATGTCGCGGTGGTCTTGCCCCACGTCTGCGGGTCTGTCGCACGCATGTGGCGAAACCACATCCGCGGTGTATCCACGTCTGCAACGACTGGCCGCCACGGTCGCGACACCACCGTGTGGCCGTGCCGCCACGAAACGCGCGTGTCATGCCGCGTCGAGCTGCCAGGCCCTTCGGCGCAGGGGCGACAGGACTCGAACCTGCAACCTGCGGTTTTGGAGACCGCTGCGCTGCCAATTGCGCCACACCCCTGTGCGGGGATCGAACTCCCACCCCGGGCGCGCCGAGGCAGGGGTCCTAACACCCCACGGGCGACCAGTGTACGGGTAACCGCCCCGCTTTCCCAACCGCCCTGTAACCGCATGCTACGTGCCCACCGGGTCGGGCCGCTGCCCGGCTTGCCGTGTCGGCGCACTTCATCGTTCGGCGCTCCGAAGCACGGCGCGCGCCTGGGCGAGCACCTTCTCCCCGTTACAGGTGGCCGTGACGTCCAACTGGACGTGCCCCTCGTCGGTGACCCCCTTGACCACGCCGCTGACCGTCAGCTCGGTCCCCTCGTCGTCATCGGGCACCACGACGGGCTTGGTGAAGCGCACCCCGTACTCGATGATCGCCGTCGGGTCGCCGGCCCACTCCAGCACGGCCTGGGCGGTAAGAGCCATCGTGTACATCCCATGCGCGATCACGCCCGGTAACCCGACCTTCGTCGCGACCCGGTCGCTCCAGTGGATCGGGTTGAAGTCGCCGGACGCGCCGGCGTAGCGGACCAGATCGGCCCGGGTGACGCGGAACGTGCGGGGCTGGATGTCCACCTCACGCCTCCCCTCTCACGACCAGCCGCGACCAGGCGGTCACCACCGGCTCGCCGTCCGCGGTCGCCACGTCCACCCGGGTCGTGACGAAGTCGTGGCCGCCCCGGGAGGTCAGCTCCTCAAGGGTGCAGACGCAGGTCAGCCGGTCTCCGGCGTATACCGGTCGGGTGTAGCGGAACCGCTGGTCGCCGTGGACCACCCGGCTGTAGTCCACTCCCAGCGCCGGGTCCTGGATGATCTGGTTGCCCGCCGCCATCGTGACCACGATCGGAAACGTCGGCGGGGCGAGCAGATCGGGGTGGCCCTGGGCACGGGCGGCGGCCAGGTCGCGGTGCGCCGGGTCGGTGGCGCCGACCGCGTTGGCGAACTCCCGGATCTTCTCGCGGCCCACCTCGTAGGGCGGGGTCGGCGGGTAGGTGCGGCCGACGAAGGACGGATCCAACGGCATGGGCTGAACTTACCCGCGGCCGCCGCCCGGGTCCGGCCGCGCCACGGCATCGTGCCGGCTTCCGCCTCGACGGGGCCGGCACACGCAGAAGTGGCGGCACCCGGAAACGGGGGGCCGCCACCACAGGCGTGTATGCGTCAGCGCGTCTCGCGGTGCGCAGTGTGCTTGCCACAACGCGGGCAGAACTTCTTCAGCTCGATGCGGTCCGGGTCGTTGCGGCGGTTCTTACGCGTGATGTAGTTGCGCTCCTTGCACTCCACACACGCCATCGTGATTTTTGGACGAACGTCGGTCGCCTTGGCCACGGCGGAGTGCCTTCCTCGCGAAGTGGTGTACTGCTGCCAGCGGACGAGCGTAGCTCGCGCTTACCCGTACCCGCAAAGCGGGCTCTTGCTGCTGCGTAGCGGTGGCCGGACTTGAACCGGCGACACAGCGATTATGAGCCGCTTGCTCTGCCATCTGAGCTACACCGCCGCGTCGGGCTCGGCCCCACTGGCTGAACCCGTAGAGCCCCCTTACGGAATCGAACCGTAGACCTTCTCCTTACCATGGAGACGCTCTGCCGACTGAGCTAAGGGGGCAGCTCTCACACGTGCTCGCGCACGCGCACCGGGTAAGAGTACATGGCCCGAACCGGCCCACGAAATCGAGTACTGGCTTCGGGCGCGTCGCAGGTCACGGCACCGCGCGCAGCCAGCGCACCTCTCCCGCGCTCGCCGACTCGACCTCGGTCTGCGCGCTGTACCAGGCGTCGAGCCGCTCGTATGGCAGCGGACGGCTGAAGAGGAAACCCTGGCCGATGTCGCAGCCGATCTCCTCGAGCAGCCCGAGCGTGAGCTCGCTCTCCACGCCCTCGGCGACCACGCTCAGCCCGAAGTGGCGCGCCAGGTCGACCACGGCCCGCACGATCGCCAGGTCGTCGGGGTCGGTCGCCATCCCCTGCACGAACGTGCGGTCCACCTTGATCTCCTGCACCGGCAGCCGCCGCAGGTAGGCCAGCGACGAGTACCCGGTGCCGAAGTCGTCGACGGACAGCAGTACCCCCAGATCGTGCAGACGGCCGAGGGTGGGCAGGGGACGGTCCGGACCACCGGCCACGCCGTCCTCGGTTATCTCCAGCGTGAGCAGCGACGGGTCGAGCCCGTACTCCCGCAGCAGCTCGTCGACCCGGCCGGGGAAGGTCGAGTCGAGGAGCGTGCGCGCCGAGAGGTTGACCGAGACCGGCAGCTTGCGGCCCATGTCCTCCCACTCGCGGGAGCGCCGCAGGCCCTCGCGCAGCACCGCGTCCGTGAGCTGCCCGAGCTGGCCGGTGTGCTCCGCCACGGCGACGAAGTCCTCCGGCGCGACCGGCCCGTGCACCGGGTGCTCCCAGCGCGCCAGGCACTCGACGCCGACCAGATGGCGGTCGCGCAGCCCGACCTTGGGCTGGAAGTACACCTCAATCTCGCCGGCGTCCAGCGCACGCCGCAGGTCGCCGGCGAGGCCCATGCGGCGCACCGACCTGGACTCCAGGCCCGCGTTGAACAGCTGCACCGCGGTGTGCCGGACCTTGGCCGCGTGCGTCGAGACGTCCGCACGCTGCAGCAGCGTCGCCGAGTCGGCGCCGTGGTCCGGGTGTACGGCCACGCCGACCGCGCAGTCCACGTCGATCGTGAGCGCACCGAGCGTCATCGGGTCCCGGAGCGCCTCGCGGATCTGCTCGGCGAGGGCGACGGCGGTCTCGGCGCTGGTCGTGCGGACGGTCAGCGCGAACTCATCGCCGCCGACCCGGGCCAGCAGCGCCGCCGGCGGGGCGAGGTCGCGCAGGCGACGGGCGACCTCGGCGAGCACCTTGTCCCCGGCGCCGTGGCCGAGGGAGTCGTTGACGTTGCGCAGGCCGGCGACGTCGAAGAGAAGGATGGCCACGACCTCGTCCGGCGCCTGGATCTTGATCGCCTCGTCGAGGGCGTTGAGCATGCGGCGGCGGTTCGGCAACCCGGTGAGCGCATCGTGGTACGCGTCGAACCGCAGGCGATCGACCAGCCGCGAGTTTTCGACCGCGACACCGGCGTGCGCGGCGACCGTCTCGAGCAGTCGGACGTCATCCCCACCGAAGTGGTTGAGGTCACCGAGTCGGTTGGCCACCTCAAGTGTTCCGATCAGCGCGTCTCCGGAACGGAGCGGAACGACGATGACGTCTTTGGTGCTGTGCTCACGCAGCTCGTCGCCTGACTGGTCGCCATTGAGCTTCGGGCCGACCGCGACAGTGTGGCCACTCGCGATCGCCTCTGACCGCAGCGTGTCGGGGCTGCCCGCGGTGTCCAGCAGGCCAGGGAAGTCCGCACGCGCGGAGAGGAGCACTTCCGGATAGCGCCCCGAAGCTGGCAGCCAGAGAGTCGCATACTCGGCCCGCAACAGCTCGCGAACGCGTGCCAGAAGGACGTCCGTGACGGTGCCGTCCCTGCCGGCGTCCTCAACCGCTCGTGTCAACTCGTAGAGCTCCAGAATGCTGCGGTGTTGCCGGACGAATCGCGCATACGCGCGGTAGGCCCGCACCAGGACCACGCTCAGTCCAGCGAGCAGCAGCAGTGACCAGATGTTCTTCTTGATGACGAGGAGCACGATCAAGCTGACGGTCACGTTGATTGCCGCGACGGCAAGGCCAGGCACAGCCGTCCGGGCCACCTCGCGCCTGGACATCGCCCCCTGGACGAGGGTGATGACCCCGACCACGGCGGCCAGGCTTACGAGAACGGTCGCGCTGCCGGCGAGGAACGCGACAAGCCAGCTGGCCGGATGCTCCGCCCGGATGGGGCCGAGTGCGAATACGATCGCACCGGCAACGGACGTATTGGCGAGCTTAACGGCAAGGTTGAAGCAGAGTTTCACCGTCGGAATACGACGGAATAGCTGCGCCACGAGTGCGCCGACAAGCCTGACCAGGACAACAGTCAGCGGAGGAAGGAAGGCGAGCGCCAGGACAAGCGGGATCTCCGCCAAAGACACTGAGACGAATTGACGCCGGAAGTCAAACTCCAGCGGCACCGCTTCGGCCGCCCAGAACAGAACGAGGAAGATGAGGACGACCGGCAACGGCCCGAGCCGCAAGTTCCCGACAACAGCGAGCGGGACCGCGACCACCAGGGCCAGAACAATGAGGGCTACGGTGACGTACCACGCCAGTTGCGGCGACCGATGCACTACCGATCGAGGCCTGGGCACCGCACTCCCCTCGAGGTCAGTCGGGCGGAACGGAGGCTTAGACCCAGTCGAAGTCGCATGTCGTGAAGACGAATACGCCAACCGATGCCACTGCGAAGGCGACCAGCAACGCGCTGCCAGCTAGCCGTGCGACCCACCGGCCAAAGTTCCTCTTGCGCATTTGATCTTGCTCCTGTTCTCACACGCGGGGTCCATCGGCGGTAGGGGTAAGCACGATGTTGCCACAACTTCCGCCTCCACGAAAACACCGCGGCGCCGCCGGACCGAAGGGCTCGCGCGTTTCGTACTTTCGGCCAATTCTGACCAGACGAACAGCACCGGACGACCCTGCAGATAAAGGGACGAGCCAGCATGATCAAGGACATCCGCCCGTCCGTCAAGGAGCCGATCCGACCACCACGCGCCGTCACCAACGGGCCCGCACCCCGGCCCGCCGCCCGTCACACTCCGTCGACTGCCGCACCGATCGGAGGCACCGGGCAGTGGCCGGGGCGCGGGCCCCTCCCACTGCCACCGCAGAAGCTAGATGGCCACCTCACGCCAGCCGCCGCTCTGGCTGCCGAGGAGGACGTCCACCATGTTGAGCGCTGCCATCTCGTTGTCGAAGGCGAACTGGCGGCTGCGCTGGTTGAGGCTGCCGCGACTGGCCTCGACGTGCCAATGCCCGTTGGCGTTCCACAAAAAGACATCTCGGCGGGCCGGGTTGGCGAACCGGCCGTTCCACCAATGCTTCCGTCGTTCCACACAGGTATTAGAACATGCGTTCGAATGCCGCGCCACCCGAAACCCGATCGTGTGACACGTGCGGCGGGGGCCGGGCTGCCAGCCCGACCCCCGCCCTTCCCCTGGCCCAGACCGGTCAGCAGGCTCCGTTGTCCGTCCAGACGTTCTGGCCGTTCGCTCCGGGTACGTCACCCTGCGTCCACCACTTGGCGGTCCACTTGTGGCCGTTGTACGAGACGACCGCGCCGCCGGTGTACGCCGTCGATGCGCTCCACGCCGGCGCGGTGCACGTGCCACCACCGGGCGGTGGCGTGGTCGTACCCCCGCCGCTGCACGCGCCCTGATCGGCCCAGACGTCGGCGCTTCCCGGTGTCTCGCCCTGCGTCCACCATTTCGCCTTCCAGGTGTGCCCGTTGTAGGACACGACCGCGCCGCCGGTGTACACCGCCGAAGCGCTCCACGCCGGCGCCGTGCACGTGCCGCCACCCGGCGGAGTCGTCGGCGGGGTCGTCGGCGGCGGGGTCACCGGCGGCGTCGCACCGGCGAAGCGGGCGCTGAACTTGGTGAACTCCCAGTCGGTCTGCGCCACGCTGCTGCAGGTGCCGAAGGTGCGGCCCGGGTCGGGGCCCTCCGGGCACTGGCGGTCGCGGTTGACCGACCAGTTCGTGTACCGGGCGAGGTGGTGCGAGGTGGCGTAGTCGAGGGTCTGCTGGAAGTCGGCCTGCCGGAAGTACTCGCCGGTGTCGCTGCGGCCGTTCATCTGCGAGATGCCTTCGTGGGCGTAGGCGGTGGCGCTGTCCCACCCGAACGTGGTCATCAGGATGCCGTGGAACCCTTCGAGCGCGCTGATCTGCGCCGACGCGCCCTGAAACCCGCCGTCGAACGGCATGATCGAGAAGTTGTCCGGGGTGAAGCCCTGGCTCTTGGCCTCGTTCAGCATCTGCTTGCCGAACCAACCGGTGCCGTCGGCGGTGGCGGCGGTGGTCACCGACACGTACAGCCCGGGATTGTTCCGCTGGAGGATCTTTGCCGCGCCGATCTCGTTGTGGATCGCCGCGGCGTTCTCGTACTCCGGCTCCTCCAGGTCGAAATCGATCGCTTTCAGCGCATACTTCGAGACGACCTGCTGGTACGCCGCGGCGGTCGCCTCCGGCGAGCCGCAGGTCTGGCCGAGCTTCGTGCCGCCGTACCCACCGATCGACACGCTCACGTCGCCACCGTTGCCGCGGATCCGGCCGATCACGTTGGCCGCCTCGGTGTCCGACGAGACCGGGCGGGTGCCGTCCCAGGTCGGGCTACACCCACCGCCGTTGGGCGCGAGGATGAACGCGAGTTGGAACGCCTTCTGACCGGTCGCGTTCATCACGGCGACCGCATCGGGCGGACTGTTGTCGAAGGGCATCAGGTACGGCGCCGAGGCGTACCAGTTGCTGCTGAGCGCGGCGTTGGCGCTACCCGCCTGCACAATGCCGAACGCGGCCGCCCCGATGGCGGTGAGGCCGGTGACCGCGAGGGGGATGAGCTTCCTTCGTTGCACCTGTTCCTCCTACGAGAGAAGTCCCGCGACCGGCGGATCGGGTCCCGCGGGAGGCGGCGGTCGCTGGCCGGTGGTGCCACTCGCACGTACTGTTAAGAAGGTTAATTGAAGATATATATCAGCGCCCAACCGGAAAGACAAGGGTCAATCCCCGCCCCTAACGTCGGTGGCATGCGAAAAGCCTGCTACGCCATTGCCGCGCTGCTCGTCGCCAGTGGGCTGTTCCACCTCGCCGTGTACGCGGTGGACGGCGGCCCGTGGGAGGGGCCGGTCTCCTGGCGCAAGCCGGTGACCTTCGGGCTGTCGTTCGGCATCACGCAAGCCACGATCGCCTGGGTCACCGGATATGTGCGGCTCTCTTCGCGTACCCGGGGATGGTTGTTGGGGGTTTTCGCCGCGGCCTGCGTCGTCGAGACGACCCTGGTGACGCTGCAGCGTTGGCGCGGCGTGCCGTCGCACCTCAACGACGAGACGACCTTCGACGCTCTGGTGGCCCGGGTGCTCGCCGCGGGCGGCGGCATCATCCTCGTCACGATGATCTGGCTCGCCGTGGCGGCGTTCCGCGCGAACCCGGCCACGCCGCCGAGCATCCTGCTGGCCGTGCGGGTGGGCCTCGGCACGCTGCTGGTCGCGCTCGCCATCGGTGGCGTGATGATCGCGCAGGGGATAGCCATGATCGCGTCGGGCGACCGGCAGGGCGCCTACTTGCACATGGGGGCGCTGAAACCGGCCCATGCGGTGACCATGCACGCGATCACGGTGCTGCCGGTGCTGGCCTGGTTGACCACGTTCACCCGCTGGTCAGAGGCTTTGCGGGTACGCGTCGTGAAGCTGGCCGCGGCGGGCTATCTGACCACGGCGGTGACCGTGGTCGGTGCCAACGCGCTCGGCTGGTGGCCCACGCCCGCGGCGGTCGCTCTCGCGGCGGTCGGCGTGGTCGTGCTGGGCGGCGCGGGCGTCCTGACGGTTGCCAACCTGGTGCGGCGCCCGGTGCCCGCCGGTATCCTCTAGTCCTCTTTCTCCACGTACTCCGGCAGGCCCAGCCGGTGGCGGATGGCCTGCTGGACGGTGATCTTGTCGGGCCGGGCGTCGACGGCCACCACGAACTCCTTGCGCCGGAAGATCTCCAGCACCGGGTTGGTCTTGTCGTGGTACTCCCGCAGCCGGGTCGACAGGACCTCCTCGGTGTCGTCCCCGCGGGTGATCAGTTCACCGCCGCAGACGTCGCACCGGCCCTCGACCGTCGGGCGGTCGTTGATCAGGTTGTAGTCCATCCCGCACCGGGCACACAGCCGCCGGCCGAGCACCCGCCGGCGCACCTCCTCGTCGGGCAGGTCCAGATGGATCACGCCGTCGATGTCGTAGCTCTCGAGGAAGAACTCCGCCTGGTTCCGGTTGCGCGGGAAGCCGTCGATGATGAAGCCGTAGTTCCAGTCGTGCTGCTGCAGCCGGTCGCCGACCACCGACGCCGCCAGGTCGTCACCGACCAGCTCGCCGGCGGCCATGATGCGGCGGACCTGGGCGCCGAGCTTGGTGTGCTGCTGCACGTGCCAGCGGAACATGTCACCCACGCTGATATGCACCAGGTCCAGGTCTCCGCAGAGCATTCCGCTCTGGGTGCCCTTGCCGCTCCCCTGGACTCCCATGATCACGTACTTACGCATGCGGTGACCTTTTCACCCCAACTTGCGATCTGCAACCTGCACCTATTTTCCCTGGTCAGCGGAGTCTTATGACTGTGGGTATTCGTCCCCACCCCGAGCGTGATGAATGCTTCCGGAGTATCGGAGCGCTCGTTTTGGTCACCGGGTCCGGGGACCCCCGAGGCCATCGCTTTCGTGATCGCCGCCGAGCCGTTTCCGGCTTGTGAAGCGGTGCGACACTGGCGACACCTGGCGCTGGTACGGGAGGTCGCAATGCACGAGGATCACGGACCGACCGAGCAGTTCACCGACGAAGAAGCCGCCTTCCTGCGCCACGCACGCTTCGGCGAGCTGCCGCCCCGGGTGCTCCCGTCGGAGATGGTCCAGCTGGTGGAGACCGAGTCGCGACGCGACATTCCCGAGCCCGCCGGGGACCGGCACAACTGGGACGTGCGCGGCGCTTCGGGCGCCTAGCGGAGACCGGCCCTCTGCCGCTCAGTTGACGCAGAACTCGTTGCCTTCGGGGTCGAGCATCACGACCGCATAGTGGTCGAGGCCCGGCTCCGCGAGCACCCGAAGCCTGGTGGCGCCGGCCGCGACCAGGCGCGCTGCTTCGGCCTCCACCTGCTCCTTGCGGGTCGCCAGCGGGACACTGCGCCCGCCGCTCCCGCGGACGTCGAAGTGCAGGCGGTTCTTGACCACCTTTCCTTCGGGCACCTTCTGGAACCAGATGCGGGGCCCGGCTCCGTCGGGGTCGACAATGCTGTCGACCCCGTCGTCCAGCTCCTCCTCTGGAACACCGACGCTGCGCCAGTAGACCCGCCAGCTCTCGAAGCCGGCCGGCGGATCCTCCGGCTGGTAGCCGAGCGCGCCGGCCCAGAAACGCGCCAGCCGGTCAGGATCGGCGCAGTCGATGGTCACCTGGAACTTAACCGGCATCGGTCGCTCCCCTCAGGCGTCGTTGCTGTCGACGATCCTGCCCGACGGGTACGACACTTACGCGGCTCAGAGCACGGCGTGCTTGGCGGCATGGACGGCGAACGGCTCGATGCCGACCTCGGCCCGGCGCTCATCCATCCGCTCCGGGTCATCACAGGGCCACGGGATCGGAACACCATCTTCGACGCCGGCGATCTGCGTACCGTAGACCTGCTTGTACCCGTCGTTGGTCAGCACCCGGTCGCGCAGGTGTGCCAGGTCGCGGGCGCTCGCCTCACCCGCGGCCGCCGCCTGCTCCATCAGCCGAGAGGCCCGGCGCTGCACGTCGAGCTGCCGGTCGGCGTGCTGCGCTATCTTCCACGCGCCGCGCGCCGCCTCCTCACCGACCATCGAGACGATCGGCCACCCGTACTCATCCATGATCTCGTTGAGCCGGTCACCGTTGCGGGCGGTCAGGCGCCGCCACGCCAGCTGCATGTCGACATCGTCGCTGTTCAGCGTGGCGTACGCCGCCCGCGAGTCCTCTTCGGACAGCGCGACCAGCTCTTCGGCCAGCTTCGCGAGGTCGCGGTCCGTGTGCTTTCCCGTCATGCTCACTCCGTTGTCGCTTCGAATCGTCAATCGGCCCCGCGCAACGGTAGCGGCTCTTGCCGGCCCAAAGATCATCCTGTGGAACGGTGACCCGAGGGGGTCGTCCCGGCGACAATGGAGATACGGCCGGCGGGCACGTGATCAGACCGCCGCCAGTGCATCGATCTCAACCCGGAACGCCGGGCTCACCAGCCCGGCGACCCGCACCAGCGAGCTGGCCGGGGGCTTTTCCACCGAGATGTACTCGTCGCGTACCGACCGGAAGACCGCCAGATCGGCGAGGTCGGTCAGGTAGACGGTCAGCTTGACCACGTGCTCCATCCCCGCACCTGCCGCGGCGAGAGCGGCCATCAGGTTGTCGAACACCTGCCGCACCTGGGCCTCCGGATCGTCCGGTCCGACCAGCCTCCCCTGCGCGTCCAGCGGGACCTGGCCGGAGACCACGACCATGCGCCCGCTGAAGGCGACCGCGTGGCTGTACCCGTTGGCCGGTGGCAGGCCGTCGGGCTGGACGTAGTTCTGCTGCAAGGCTCCTCCTGGTCGTCGCGTCTGCTCGGGATGACCCTACGACGACGGCGGACCTCTGCTCGCCACGCGGCAGAGGTCCCTGGGCTCTGCTGCTTCGTCTAGTCCGCCAACCGAAATGCCAGCTCGGTCTCCCACTTGTCCGGGTCGGGTTCTTCAGCGGGGTTGGTCTTGAGCAGTTCGAGACGGCAGCCCCACCGCTCGCCGTCAACCGTCTCCGACATGTCCCACCGCAGTCCCTGCTCGGCCGCCCAGGCCAGCAGCGCGGCGGTCACGTCGACGAGCTGGCCGGGGTGTCCGATGTGGGTCACGGTCGCGTACCTGCCGGCCGGCAGGACGCCGGAGAGGATCTGGTCGCCGCCGTTTACCGGGGCCGCGACGGGTACGCCCGCCTCGACCTCCAACTGCCGGTCCATGTCGATGACGTTGTACTTGAAGAACGGGGCTCCGGCCGGCTGGACCCCGCGCGACCGCAACCAGCCGAAGAGTCCCGGAAGGCGGTCGGCGATCTCGTTGAATGTCCGCATGGTGACACGGCCACTGATCGCCATGTAGGGCTGCTCGGCGCGTTCGACGATGGTCGGTATCTCGGTCATGACCATGTAGACCCGGCGGATTCGCGAAACTCATCGGAATGCGGCCTGCCTGCCTCGTGGCGGCGGGGCTGCTGGTTTGGCTCACGGTTCTTGGGGGGAGATACGTCGTGTGGGCGCGCCTGACTTCAGGCACGCGGAATCGTTACGTGCCTTCGACGCCACCTTCCGACGGACTGTCGCGTTGTTACGCCGAGTGATGGCCGTCGAGCTGGCCGCAGCGACGATGTTTGAGCAGACGCCCCCTCGTAGCCAGAGTCACGGTCGCGCCCTCGCCCTGCTTGCGGTGCAGGCGCGTCGTCACGCGGCACAGGCAGAAGAGCATCTGCGCGTACTGGAAAGCCGGCAGCCTGTCGAGTAAGTCGGGCTCCTGGTGTGTGCCGGCTCTACTCCCTCGAACCCGATCCCATCAGCCCGCGGGCTTGCATTCCGGACCCAGGTACAGGTTTACCGTCGACTGATCGCGATCGACGCCGTGCCCGCCTGCCTGCCCGTTGCCGTTCGCTGGTAGGCGTTGCGGGCACCATGTACGCCCCCCGCAGCTAATGCACTGATTCATCGGGTTGGCGACGGCCCACCCATCCCGCGATCTTTACCGCCTTTGCCCGCCGCTCCGGGGAGGCTAACGGGTCTCGAGCCGGCCCGGTGTGCCTGGTGCCGCGCCGGATGCCGCCCCACTGAACATGGCGCACAGCGCCGCGAGCAGCGCGCACCCGGCCAGCCCGGCCAGGCCGGGGTACCCCAGTCTGGCGACGACGGTGCCGGCGGCGAGTGCCCCGCATGCCGCCGTGAGCTGGAGCAGGAAGTCGGCGGCGCCTTGGGCCTGTAGCCGCTGCGGCTCCTCGGTAGCGGCGACGAGCAGCGCGGACCCCGCAATGAAGCCGGCCGACCAGCCGGCGCCCAGCAGTACGAGACCGAGGCTGACCAGCCCGGTGTCGTGCGGACCGGCGACGTAGAGCACAGCCGCGGCGAGGAGTTGCAGGAGGAGACCGGCGACGAGTACCCGGGCCGCGCCGTACCGGTCGGCGAGGTAGCCCACCAGCGTGCCCGGTACGAACATCGCCATCGTGTGCATGCTGAGGACCACGCCGATGATCGGCAGCGGCGCGCCGCCATGGTGCATGTGCAGGGTCGCCATATTCATCAGTGCGACCATGACCGCGTGTGTGGTGACCAGGCCGACGACCGCGCGGCGCGTGTCACCACCGCGTAGTAGCGCCAGCAGCGAGCCGCGCGCCCGCCGTGCTGCGCCGGGGTGAACCATGTCCGGCAACGCGATTAGAACGAACAGGCCGCTGGCCGCCAGCCCGGTCGCGACCAGCAGGAACGGCGTGGTGAATGCCGGCAGCTGGCCGCCGGGCGCCAGCCGGTCGGAGATGCCGGCAAGCGTGGGGCCGATGGCCGCGCCGAGCGTGGATACCCAGGTGAGCGTGCCGATCGCCCGGCCCCGGCGCTCCCCCGCGCTGAAGTCCGTCGCGGCGAACCGGCCAGGTAGCCCAGGCCGATCGCCGGGCGGCGGCCGCGCCGCCGCGACAAGCTGGCGAGCGGGATGCTGGCCAGCACCCCGCCCCAGGTGAACATCGCCTGGGCGAGCCCGGCCCGCGTTGCTGAGCCGGTCAGCCGCTCGGCCGGTAGCCCGATCATCGGGCCGGGCATCGCCATGACGATGGAGTTGACGACCGCGCCGGCCATCAGGACACGCATCACCCGCACGTGGGTGTCGCGGACATGCGCGGGCCGGTCGTCGACTGTTGTCATACGATCTACCGTCGCGGCCGGCCGTGCGGTCCAACACCTGATCAGGGCCGATTTACTCGGCTGCGTTGTAGGTGCGCGCTCGCTTCCGGGTCGGGCAGCCAGGCGTCCGCGGGAAATGCCAGCCAGCGCTCGTCGGCCGCCAACTCGTCGATGGCGTCGTGCAGTCCGCGCAATCCCGGATGCGCCAGATCGCGACGCCACACCATGCTCCATGGATAGACGGCAACCGGTTCTACCAGCGGCCGGACCACCGCGCCCGGCACAGCGGGCTGGCCAATCACGGTCAGTACGGCCACGTTGCGCTTCTTGACGTGGTACGCCAGCTCGTCGGCGCCCCTCACGTGCGGATGGGGGATCCCCGGCTGGGCGCCGTACGCGGACAGCAGCTGGCCCGCCGCCTGCTCCCACTCCAAAGACGCGTGGTCACCGGCGAGCCAGCAGACATCGGTACCCCGTAGCCGGGCGAGCGGCACGGCATCGAGGCCGGCCAACTGGTGCGCCTCGGGCAGCAGCAACGCCATCGGTTCCCAGCGGACCAGCCGGTGCGCGACCCCGACAGGCGCGTCGGTCAGGCCGCCGTACCGGCCGAACCCGACGTCGAGCTGGTGAGCGAGCAGCAACGGCACGGTCGATCGCAGCCCGTCGTGGAACCGGGCAAAGAACTCGTATCTCGTCGCCCGGTCACGGGCCCGCTCGAGTACCCGCGCCGGCGTCAACCCTGGGCCCACCACGTCGACAAACAGCGGCGCGCCATCACCGCGCAGCTCCCGCAGCACGTCGTCATGCAAAGCGAGCAGCTGCCGAGCGCGTACCAGCAGCCGCTCACCCGCCGGCGTGAGCGTCACCCGTCGGGTCGTGCGGTCGATCAGCCTCACCCCGACGCGCTCCTCCAGCCGCCGGATGTCCCGGCTGAGCGCCTGCTGCGCCACGAAACAGTCTGCTCGCCGCGCGGCTGAAGTGCAGTTCCTCGGCCACCACGACGAAGTACCGCAGCAGCCTGATGTCGAGAGCGTCGACCATGACTACCAGCATCCGTCGCTCGGCCCCAACGCGCGGGGGATTCGTGAAGGTGTGCGTATCGCATCCAGCGCGACCTCGGCTTCGCCAGTCGGTCACGCGACCGGTCGATCAGGCGCTCGGCCTTACGCAGCGTAGAACGGGACGGCGATGAGAACCCACTAGGCGCGGCGCCCGTCGAGCCGGATTGTCCAGGGGTCGATCGTGTCGACCCGGAGATGGGTCTCGCTCCACGGATCGCGTGCGAATGTGGCGCGGACGGCGTCCTCCGACTCGGCCTCGACGACGTGCGCCACGCGATGCTCGTCGGCGAGCGGCCCGCCCAGGACAACGAAGCCCGCCTCCACGAGGCCGTCCATAAAGGAGGCATGCGCGGGCCAGTCGAACTGCTCCTCCAGCGGCCGCGTCGGGTCCCACCGGGGGCCGGAACGGCGGAGCACAACGAGGAACGTCGCCACCCTCGCATTTTACGGCCGTATCGATCACGCCCGCTCGCAACGGCCGCCGTATGGCTCGCTCGCTACGGGGCCCGGACAGGTTCGGACAACTTCCTGCGTACCTGGTCGCGGCTGCGGCGAAGCACGGCGAGCAGGATGTCGCGGACGGAGTGCTTGTGCCGCGCGTCGAACGCCAGGAGCGGGACGTCGTCGTCGATCGCCAATGCCCATCGAACGTCGTCGAGGCTGTGAGCAAGTAGACCGTGGAAGACGTTGACGCCTACCACGAACGGAAGTCCGACCTTCTCGAAGTAGTCGATGGCGGGGTAGCAGTCGTCGATGCGCCGGGCGTCCACGATGACCAGGGCGCCGAGGGCGCCCCGGGCGAGGTCGCGCCACATGAACCCGAAGCGGTCCTGGCCCGGTGTCCCGAACAGGTACACCTTGAGATCCTTGTCGATCGTGATGCAGCCGAAGTCCAGGGCCACAGTCGTCGTGACCTTGCCCGGTATTTGGCCGGCCCTGTCGACCTCCGCCGCCACGCAGGTCATCGCCGCCTCGGTCGTCAACGGTCGGATCTCCGAGATGGCCCCGACGGTCGTTGTCTTGCCCACACCGAAGCCGCCCGCGATCACGATCTTCACGGGGGTTGGCGGCTGCCGGCCGCTGGCGACGCGTTCAGTGGATCGCTTCAAATCCACGGATTACCCTTTCGATCAGGTCTAGGTCCTGGTTGAGTTGAGAACTGGGGCGGCTGATCATGATGTGCCCGGCGGCCGCGAGGTCGGCGGCCAGGACCCGCACCACTCCGATCTGAAGTCCGAGCTTCGCGCCGATCTCCGCCACTGACATCGTCATGGTGCACAGGGCGACGATGTCGCGGCGCTCAAAAGCGAGGTGTGAGTATGACCTCAGGCCGAACTCGGTCGTCTCGACCTGTGCTTCCAGCTCCAGGGTCTCGTCTATTGATTCCGCCCGTCCGGAGGTAAGAACAAACGGCCGCAGGGGCGACACCTCCGAGTCGGCAGCGGCGGCCTCCGCCGGCTCATCGCGGTGGTCCGCGATGTATGGCGGCAGCCGCGGCGCTCGTGGCTGGCCCGGGTTGGTCACGTCCTCGGTCATGGTCGTCAGCAGGCGGCGCCAACAGTGCGCTTGAGCTCCTCGACGAGCCGAGGTGAGAGCACCGCCTTGGCCCGGTCGATGAACAGCACGGTCTCGTAGGCGATCGTGCCCAGGCTCGTAACGTTGGATGCCAGGACGCCTACCAGGCACCCGGCGCTAATCGTGCACACCAGAAGGAAGCCTTCGGCGAGCTCGACCACAACCTTGTCGGGCGGACCGAGCGGATAGCATTCGGAAGTGCCGTGGGCCAGGCTGACAATCGCCGAGCTGATCGCGGCGAGCCGGTCCGCGTTTGCCCGTTCGAGCCCCGCGGACGTCGCGATCAGTAGACCGTCGGACGACACGGCGATCGCTGCCAGGACGCCTCCCGTGTCGTTGGTGAACCTGCTGAGCAGCCAGTTGAAGTTCTGCGCCTCAACGCTGATTTCTGCCGCGGGCGTGCTCATCGTTGGATCTCCTCGTTCAGGTCATGGCGACGGGGCGGGCGACCCGGCCCTTCGGATATCTCTTCTACGGCTTTGGCCAGGCCGGCGGTGAACGAGTCGAAGACCGTGCGCTGCGCCTCGGCATCTCGCCTGGGCGGAGCGGCACCGTACTGGTCGCGAACGGCGGGCGGTCCGGCGGGCGATCCGCGTGCCGGGCCGGCGCCCCGGACACGCCCATTCGGCCATGGCATCTCGGTCGGATCATCTGGCCTGCGCCGTCCCTGGTCCGCGTTGCGTATGGCTGGATCGACAGCCCCGGCGACGCCGCGGGCGGTGATGCTACGAGCGGAGGGTTCCGGTCCAGCCGGCGGCGGTGGTGGCTGGGACGGGAGTGGACCAGCGAATCGGGTGACGGCCGCCTGGAAGCCATCCATCGCCGCTCGCGCGGCCGCGGCGTCGGCCACCGCATTTGCCGCCGCTGGCCGATCGGCCGTAGGTGCCGCCGCTGCGAGCGCATCCGGCGGTTCTACCGCGGCTGTCGGCAGCTGCGCGCCCCGAACGCGCCGGACGAGACCGTCATGGGACCCGCGCTGCGGGCTCGCCGGCAGGGCGGCGCCCGCGGGGTGCTCGATGTCGGCGCGGCGGCGCATGGCGACGGACTCGTCGGGCACCGGCGCGCTTTCCGTGGGAAGGGCGCTCCGTGGCGCGGCGCGCGCGGCGTCCGCGTCTCGGTAGGCCAAGCCCTCGCTCCACGCCGGGTGCGAGAACCAGGGGAACCCGTCGGACAGCGCGGCCGGCAGTATCACCGTTGGCAGCGCCAGCCCGCGTGGCGACATCGCGCTGGTCGCTAGCGCCTGACCTTGCGATGCGCCGACCAGCACAGGCGCTGGCGCCTCGTGACAGAACAGGGTCGGCGGGATGGTGAGCCTCGCGGTGGTCCCACCGCCAGGTGTCGGAAGGAGCTCGACTGTGAGGCCGTGCCGTCGGGCGAGCCGACCCACGACGAACAGACCAAGCACGCCGGTGGGGGTGATGTCGAGCCGCTCGCGCTCCACGAGCCGATGGTTCTCCTCGGCCATCTGGTCCGCCGGGATGCCGATCCCGCGGTCGACGATGCTCACCTGGCACAGGTCCCAGGACATCTCGGCGTGAACATCCACAAAGGACGTCGGCGGGGAGAAGGTGGTGGCGTTCTCCAGCAGCTCCGCGAACACGACGATGAGGTCGGTCACGAGTGGAGACGCCACAGTGCCTTCGCAGACCGTCCCGACGCGGACCCGCTGGTACTCCTCGATCTCGGCGAGCGCGGACCGCAGGGCCGTGGCGAGCGGTGTGGCTTTGACCATTCTCGGATCGTCGCGGGCGCCCGAGATGACGAGAAGATTCTTGGCGCTGCGCCCCAGCCGGGTAGACAGATGGTCGAGCTTGTACAGCGTGGCGAGCGCATGCTTGTTCTTCTCGTCGCACTCGAGCTGATCGACGATGGTGAGCTGCCGGTTGACAAGGTTCTGCGTACGCTGCGCCACGTTGGCGAACATCAGACCGACATTCCGCCGCATCATCATCTGCCGTTCCACAAGCAGCGTCGCGGTGGTCTGTACGCGGTTGAACGCCTCGGCCAGCTCACCTACCTCGTCGCGGGAGGACACCTCGATGGCGGCAAGTCGGGGCGGTAGCGGCTCGTCGGCGTCCTCCACGTCGGTGACGCGTGCCAGCTCCCGGTCGGCGAGGTCGGCGACTGCCGCGGCAGCCCGGGTAAGCCGTTGCACTGGACGCGCGATCGACCGGGTGGCCGCGATGGCGAGGGTCACAGTGACCACCAGCAGTAGGCCCACCACCGCCAGCGCGACCCGCGCGGCCGATCTGGCGGCGTTCTCCACCGACTCCGCCAGTGCCACGATGGTCTCCGCCTGGACGTCCTCGACCTTCTTCATCTCATCGATCTTGGAGGTCACCGTGTCCCACCAGGCAGCGGGGTCAATACCGAACGCACCTCCGGTCGGCAGCGCCAGGGCCTTCTTCTCGTGGGACGCGACCTGGCCGAACGCCGCCGTCGCCTGCGCCTGCTTCCAAATCTCCAAAACGTCGGGGGTGGCGATCCGCTCGAACTGGGTGAGGGAGTCCTGTTGCGCCGCGATCAGCGAGACAACGGTGATGTACTGGCCCGGTCCGTATCCGTTGCTGATGAGGACGTTGGAGAGTTGAGCGCGCTCTTGCCCCGTGGCCTCCTTGGCGCTCAGGAAGGCCTGATACGCCTGGAGTCGAGCCACGATCGAAGGCTCGGAGTTCGTGGCCGCCAGCACCGCGATCAAGCCAAGTATCCGCTGATTGAGCGAGGTGTACTCACCGATCACCGTCGTGGGGTCGCCCTGTAGTCGGTCGACCTGTGTCCGCAGGCCGGTTAGCCCGTCGAGCCCCTCCTGGACCTTGCCGAACGACGTGCGCACGTCGGCGGGCAGCGGGCCGGAGTGGCTATTGGCAAAACGGATGAACACCTTCATGCGGGCGTCGGTCTCCTGCCGCTGCCGGGTGAGGTCGTCGTGGTACTGGGTCCCCCTGGAGCTCATGAACTGGGACGAACGTCCCCGCTCGCGCTGGGTTGCGTGCAGCAGATCGCCGGTCTTTACAGACAGTGTCGCGGTTATCCCTGCCTGCGACGCCGCAGCAGCCGCATTCCATTTGTCGAGGACCCTCATCATGGCGAACCATGACAATCCGAGCGCCGCGATGATCACGATCGCCGCGACTTTGGTGTGGACCCGCGCATTCCGCCACAACGACATCGCGCCTCCCCTGCGGCGCGACTTGGCGCGTGGTTCCGGACCCACGATCTCGCCGCCCTGGTAGGCCATCAAACACGACCTTTCTCAAGGATCAGGGTGCGCCGGCCGGTAGGGGCCAGATGCGATCGCGCCGGTCGACGGCGGGACCGGGGCCCCATCCTGGGCGGCAAGCGGGTACGGCTTGGCCTATGAATTCGTACGCAGCCATGAACATCGCCAGCCCGGGCGTGATGAAGAGAATCAATACTGCAGTGGCAGAGACCCAAACCCTTGGACCAAGCGCCCATGGTCACTTCCTCCGCTCGCTGCGATGAAATCAGCGCGTTACCGAGGTCGAACTCCCTCGTCGAACGACTAACGATTTGACTCCCCACGGCGGTTGTTGACAACCGGTGCGACTTAGGCTAGACCGAACGGGCGGGACACCCGGCCGTAAGTACGGTGGCGGGCCAAAGATGCGCGCGCTGAGTGGAGAGCGGTAGCCGGTTGAGTAACGGCGCTCGTACATCTGGTTACGAGAGTCGACCCCGGGGCTCGCCTCGGTCCACTGTGCATACTCGTCGCACGCGTTCTCAGCCAGGATGATCCGACCTCCCCGGCCGGAAGAGATCCTTCCGGCCGGGATGTCGAACAAGCCGGGCTATCTGCTGCCGCTTTCCAGGCACCATTGATCTCTCGCTGACGACGGCCTTCGAGGTAGACCAGGAACGCGCAAACTCGGTAAACCTCGCGCGCAACCTACAGTGGTTGAGCGAACGCCCGATGATCGGCCGCATCCCCCAGCCGGCTCGCTGGGACTACTCCGGCTTCGCGTCGGTGATGCCCGGGTGCTGCGAGAGCAGGTGCTCGCGGAGATTCATCAGGTGGTGGACTTCGACGCCTTTGTGTGGCTGCTGACCGATCCTCAGACGTCGGTCGGTTCCGCGCCGCTGGCCGACGTGCCGCCTCCGCTGCTGCCCCTGCTTCGCGGGCTCATCGGCCTCAAGTACCTCACCAAGGTCAATCGATGGACGACGCTGGACGCCTCGGCCGCCTCGCTGCACGAGACCACCGGCGGTGACCTGTCGCGCAGCCGCCTTTGGCGTGAGCTGCTCGGCAACCACGGCATCGTCGATATTGCGTCGTGCGTGTTCCGAGATCGCTTCGGCTGCTGGGGATTCCTCGACCTTTGGCGGACCGGCGCCGGTGGCCATTTCAGCAGGGTGCGGGTCTCCTGAAGTGATCTATCGGGTGGGGATGACACCGTTGAGGTAGCGGGTGTTATGGACTCGTTGTTGTTCTTGGGTGAGGTGGTAGGTCCAGTAGGTGTCGAAGTCGCCGTTGCTGCTCAGTGCCCGTAGTTTCAGGATGGCCTCGGCGCCGGGTAGGCCCAGCGGGCGCCGGTGATGTCCATGCGGTCGGCGATCAGGTGTCGGCAGGCGCCTTCGATGACGCCGGTGGCGATGGGCCAGCCGCGGGCGAGAGCGGTGGGGTAGTCCAGGTATCGGCGTTTGCTGATCAGGTAGGCGGCGGCGGTGTCGGCGTCGTGCCGATGGCCGGGATCCAGGCCGTGGTAGGTGGCCTTGCGGCGGATCGCGGCGGCGACGATGCCGGCCCGGCCGGCGAGGATCGCTTGGGCGTG
>WNGE01000035.1_pt1 | contig 173273 bp, 150 predicted proteins | sample 5400651 | NCBI WGS metagenome assembly WNGE01 (sample SAMN13153370, study PRJNA577476) | soil metagenome | isolation source: 60 cm soil or saprolite under grassland replicate 2 | place: USA:California | collected 2016-06-15
CGTCAAAGTCCCAGCCGGCCAGGAAGTCCTTGGCGGCGTACCGCCCGGCCTGGTACAGCTCCTCCCGGCCGGCCTTGTCCAGGCCGAAGTCGGTGGCGTTGACGCCGTCAGCGTCGATGAATACGGTGCGCGCGCAGACCGCCGGGTCGTCCAGGTCGAGCCGGTCGTGCGCCTCGACCATGGTGGTGACCAGTGCCCGGGCGAACCCGATCGGCCCGCGTACCGCCGGCATGGCCGCACCCCACCGGCCCTGTGGCGGCCGGGCGGACAGCTTCACCCCGAACGTGGGCCAGCGCGGCTGGCGGTCGTAGCGGTCGAACAGGTGCACCGGGAAGTTCGACAGCATGCCCCCGTCGGTGCACAGCGCCCGGCCGCCCCGGTCCGGCAGGCGCAGGTGGAACGGGCGGAAGTAGAACGGGATCGAGGCGGAGGCGCGGACCGCGTCGGCGACCGGCTGCTCGTCGGGGTCCAGGCCGTACTGCGGGTAGTCCCAGGGCAGCCGCAGCATCCGCCCGTTGCTGACGTCCGAGACCACCACGACCAGGCGGTACGCCCGCTCGGGCGGCAGGTCGCTGCCCGGGTCGGCGAGCTTCAGGTCCCGGAAGGTGCGCACGCCGCACCCGGCCAGCCGCTCGGCGATCCACCGGTGCAGGTAGTCACCGCGGTAGATGCCCAGTGCGGTCAGCAGCGAGGCTCCGCGCCCCAGGAGGCCCAACGGCGGGCTGTCCCGGAACCGACGGTAGTCCAGCTCGCGCATGAGCTTGACCATCGCCGGTACCGGCAGGCCGGCGGCGATCAGCGACCCGACGATCGCACCGGCCGAGGTACCGGCCACCCGGCCAGGGGCGCCGAACTCGTACCCCTTGTCGTGCAGTGCGGCCACCGCCCCCACCAGACCGATGCCCTTCACGCCGCCGCCCTCCAGCACAAGGTCGGCGATCCATGCCTCGTTGTCCATCGGGCCCTCCTTCACCCCACATGGCTGTTTGCCAGTCGGAGGCACCCGGAGCCGGCGTGATACGGATGTATCTACGTCGGTGGTCGTGACTCTTTGCAGTTATTCAGCACGACGAAGGGGGAACCGATGTTGAACGCAGGACTGCTGCCGACCCGCAAGTGGTGGGCGACCCAGGTGACCGCGTTGGGTGGACTGATCACCGCGTGGCTGGTCGCCGGCGCCTGGGACCGGCCGTTGTCGATCACGGCCGTCACGCTGGGGGCACAGGCGCTCGTCGGATACCTGGTGCCCAACCTGCCGACGCCCGGCGGGGTGCCGGTCGGGCCGGACGGGTCCGGACCGGCGGCGGATGGCGCGCCCGCCGGCCTGGCCCGGACCGGGCCTCAGTAGGGCACCGACGTCAGGTGGTGACGGGTACCGGGTAGGCGACGGGGGAGTGGTGCCCGTCCCGGTCCACCGCGCGTACCCCGAAATGCACGTTGTCCTTGGCCAGGTCGATGGTCGCGCTGGTGACGTCGCCGACCGGGATGACGTGCGTCCAGTCCGGCGCCGTGGTCTCCCGCCAGAGCACCTCGTAGCCGGCCAGGTCCGGTTCGGTGCCGCGCTGCCAGCGCAGCGTGGTGCTGTTGGTGAGTACCGCGGCGACGATCTGTACGCCCTTCGGCGTGCCCGGAGCCTGGGCGAGCGACCAGAGCGTCGCCGCGTTGACCTTGGCGACCCGGGTGATGTAGCCGAAGTCGCAGAACTGCGCCAGGTCGCCGAACTGCACGCCGTTCTCGACCCGGGTGTCCTGGTGCTCGTGGTTGAAGTTCTCCCGGGGCTCGGTGAACCGGCCGGCCGGGTACCCCTGTTGCAGGAACGGGATGTGGTCGCTGCCGCGCAGGAACCGGTCCCGGCGCCAGATCATCCGGACCCGCATGCCGGTCTCGTCGTTCTGCGCCACGTTCTGCGCGAACCGGCCCAGCTGCCGGGACGGACCGTCGTTCTCGCCGCCGACCGACTGGCGGGTGGCGGTCTGCTGCGTGGTCTCCGAGGTGGGTACCCCCTCCACGAACAGCCGTACGGTGTGCGCGTCCGGCGGCGTACCGTCCCAGGCGTTACTGGCGCCGATGATGTCGTTGCTGAACATCCCCTGTACGTCGGTGCCGGCGTTCTTCAGCTGCTGCGCCATGTATGTGGACCCGAACAGCCCCTGCTCCTCGCCGGCGTACGCGACGAACATGATGGTCGCCTCGATCGGCCGGCTGGCCAGTACCCGGGCCAGCTCCATCATCGCGGCCACGCCCGAGCCGTCGTCGTCGGCGCCGGGCGCGTCGCTGGTGAAGTTGAGCACGTCGGTGACCCGCGAGTCGTAGTGCCCGGAGACCACGTACACCCGGTCGGGGGAGGTGGTCCCGCGCAGCGTGGCGATCACGTTGGTGATCACCGTCGGGACGGGGATCCGGGGCCCGGCCGGCTGGACGAACGACTGGAGTTGCACGGTCATCCGGCCGCCGGACGCGGCGGCGTGGGTCTGCAGCTGGGCGTAGATCCAGTCCCGGGCGGCGCCGATCCCGCGCACCGGGTCGGTCTGGCTGGACAGCGTGTGCCGGGTGCCGAACTCGGTGAGCCGGACCACGGTCGCCTCGATCCGGTCCCGGTCCAGCTCGCCGAGCACCCGCCGCAGCTCCTCGTCGGGTTGCTGGCGCCCGACCGGCAGCCCGGGCCCGGAGCCGGGGGTCAGGTCGTCGTCGGCGTGGGCCGGGGCGGCGCTGGCAACCAGCGGGACGGCGACCGCCGCCGCGGTCGCGGCGGACAGCAGGGCCCGCCGGGAGGATGCGAAGGATTTGGGATCTTGACCGGCAAGACGCTCCATTCTTCGCATCGTGCCCCTACCCGCCGGGGATGTCCATAGCTGGCGTTCTATGCGGTCGTCGGCTGCCGGGGAGCCAGACCTGCCGCGCGGTAGCTGTCGTCGATCAGCCGCATGGTGGCCACCGCGTCGGCCGCGTCGGTGGGCAGCGGGGTACCGTTCGCCACCGCGTCGTGGAAGGCGCGCAGCTGGTACGTGTATGTCGCGTCGCCGGGTATCCGTTCGACCCGCCGGCCGGTGGCGGTACGCACGCTCAGCCGGTGGTACATCTGCGGCACCACGAAGTTGAGCACCCGGATCGAGCCGGTCTCGCCGACGATGCGCAGCGACACGTCCACGAGCCGGGCCGACCACATCGAGGCGACCGCGCGTCCGGTCGCCCCGTCCGGATAGTCCAGCCGGATGTCCATCGCCCGGTCGACCCCCGGGCGGTGCAGCTTGGCCTGTGCCCCGCGGACCACCGGCTCGCCCGGCCCGAACGTGCGCAGCGCGTGCAGCGCGTAGCAGCCGGCGTCCATGGTGGCTCCGCCGGCCAGACCGAGGTTGTACCGGATGTCGGAGAACCTCGGCAGAGGGAAGCACAGGTGCGCCTCGACGTGGCGGACCGCGCCGATGGTGCCCTCGCCGACCAGCTGCCGTACCCGCGCGGTCAACGGGTGGTACCGGTAGTGGAACGCCTCCATGACCACGCGGTCGCTGGCCGCCGCGGCGTCGGCGACGGTGCGCGCCTCGTCCGCGTTGGCGGTGAACGGCTTCTCGCACAGCACGTGCTTGCCGGCCGCGAGGGCGCGCAGCGTCCATTCCCCGTGCAGCCCGTTGGGCAGCGGGACGTAGACCGCGTCGAGGTCGTCGGCGGCGACCAGGCCGGCGTAGCTGTCGTACACCCGCGGGATGCCGTGCCGGTCGGCGAACCGCTGGGCCCGCTGCCGGTCCCGGGCCGCGACCGCGGCGACGGTCACCTCCGGTACCCGCGTCGCCGGTTTGAGCAGGGCCTGCGGCGCGATGCCCGCGGCCCCGAGGATGCCGATCCGCAACGTGTCCACGCCGGAAATCTACCCGAGGGGTCGGCTCGCGGCGGCGAGCGCGGCGTGCAGCTCGTCCTCGGTGAGGACCACCGGATTGCCCTGGGTGCTGCTCGCCTCCGCCACCCGGGCGACGACCGTGTCCGCCTGCCCGGCGGCAAGACCGATCGGGGGAACGCCCAGCAGCGCGACGGTCTCCCGCAGCCAGTCGAGACCGTCCACAGTGGACGCTCGCGGGTCGCCGGTCAGCAGCCGGGCGGCCTCCTCGTAACGGCCGAGTGCGGGGCTGTCCGGCTGGCGCTCCCGCAGCGCGCGCAGGTTCGCCTCGACCACCGGTACCAGGAAGGCGGCACAGGCCAGCCCGTGCGGGACGTCCACCATCCCGCCGACCACTCCGGCGAACCCGTGTACGGTACCCAGCTTCGCGTTCGCCAGCGCCATCCCGCCGGCGAGCGCGCACAGCGCCATGTCGGTACGCGCCGCGACGTCCGAGCCGTCGGTGTACGCCCGGCGCAGCCCGGTACCGGCCCGGCGTAGGCCTTCCCGGGCCAGGCTGTCGGTGACCGGGTTGGCGCGTACCGAGACCAGCGGCTCCAGGCACTGGGTCAGCGCGTCCAGCCCGCTCGACGCAGTCACCGGCGCCGGGCAGTCCACGGTGAGCAGCGGATCGACCAGCGCCACCCGGGGCAGCATGAACGGGCTGCGCAGGCTGGCCTTGAGCCCGTGCCCGGGTGCGGTGAGTACCGCGTTGGCGGTCACCTCGGCGCCGGTACCGGCGGTCGTCGGTACCGCGATGTACGGCACGGACGGGCGGCGGATCGGCCGGCCGGCACCGACGACTTCGAGGTAGTCCAGCGGGTCCCCGCCGTTGGCGAGCAGCATGGCGACCGCCTTGCCGAGGTCGAGCACGCTGCCGCCACCGATCGCGAGCACCACGTCGGCGCCGTGCCCGGTCGCGACGGCGGTGGCCGCCCGGGCGGTCTCGACGGTGGGCTCACCGTCCACAGTGGACACCACGTGCGGCGGGTCCAGGGCGGCCAGCAGGCCGGCGTGCCGGTCCGGGTGCGCGCCGGTACACACCAGTGCCCGGGTACCCAACCCGGCCAGTACCGCCGGCAGTTCCTCCGCCCGGCCCGCGCCGACCAGAATCCGGCCCGCGGTCGCGAAGTCGAAGGCGGTCAGCTCGCCCAGCCCTCCTCCTCGGTGGGGAAGACCGCGGCGAACTTCGTCGACTCCCGCGGCTGCGCCATCAGCTCGGCGACGGTGTCCCGCCAGACCGCGTAGTGCGCGGTCTCCTTGTGCGCCGCCGCGGCCTCGGCGTCCCGGTAGACCTCGACCAGCACGACGTGGGTCGGGTCGGCCTGGTCCTGGATGACGTCGAAGCGCAGCACCCCCGGCTCGGTCACCGAGGCTCGGGCATTGGTCCGGCTCGCATCGAGGAACTTCTCCACGCCGTCCGGCGTGACCTGCACGTGCACGTGTACGACCAGCATCCGACCATCCTGCTACAGCCGGGCCGGCGACGCGCCGCCCGGGTGCCACGGGAACGCGCGGGCCAGGACCCCGGCCGCGCCTCTCGGGTGCAGCACCGCGACCAGCACGGGCAGGCAGGCCAGGCCGCCCGGCACCGGGCCGAGCAGTTCGAGCAGGACGGTCACCGCGACCGCGGTACCCAGGCCGACGCCGAAGACGGCGAGCAGGATCAGCCCAGCGACTCTGGCCCGTCCGGGGCCGGGCGACCACCAGCTGGCCTGCAGCCAGACCAGCAACGGGACCAGCACCGCGCCCATGCCGTACAGGGTCAGGGCGACGTCACTGCCGAGGAAGCCGGCCGGGTCCAGGGCGCCCGAGCGCCAGCCGCCGGTGCCGGCCGTGAAGAAGCGCCGGTACCCGGTGCCGTCCCAGCCGTACGCGAGGACGAAGAACATCGCCAGGTACCCCAGCGGCATCTGCAGCCAGGACAGGTACCGGTGTCCGCGCCGCAGCAGCGCCCGGGCCACCGCGTAGCCGAGGATGCCCTGGGTGACGTTGGTGAGCGCGAAGCCGGCGACCAGCCAGCCGGGCAGGTCCCGAGGGTCGGCCGCGACGTGCATGGTCTCCCAGCCGGTGAACTGCCAGAGCAGCCACACCCCGCTGGGCGCGAAGGCGCAGGCGAGGTAGAGCACGGTGGCGGTGAAGCGCCGGTCCACCAGGCGCGCGGCCGGCGTGCCGCGCACGGCCGCGGTCGCGCAGCCGGCCCCGATGGCATACGACCAGAAGACGTCGACCTGGACCACGGGTACCCCCTAGGCCGCTATGCCGTCGAACAGCAGCCGGGTGGTGGCCCGGATCCACCGGTCGCGCAGTGGTCGCGGGTCGATGGCCCGGGCGACCTGGGCGGCGCCCTCGAAGATGATCCCGTTGACGATCAGCGCCGTGGTCTCCACCTCCAGGTCGGCGCGCAGGAAACCCTTGCTGACGCCGTTGCGCAGGTATGCCTCGGTGTATCCGGCGAACGTCTGGTACGCCCGCAGGAGCCGGTCGCGCAGCCCGTCGTCGACCGCCGCGAGGTCGACGAAGACCAGCCGGCCGAGCGCCGGGTCGGCGGCGAACAGGTCGTAGAGCCGGTAGCCGATCCGCTCCACCTGTCCGCGGTAGGCGTCGAGGTCATCGGTGTCGGACGGGTCCTCGGCGGTCACCACCTCGGCGATCCGGGTCAGCGCCCGGTCCAGGACGGCCACGGCCACGTCCCGTTTGTTCTCGAAGTACCGGTACACCGTGCCGTGGCCGATGCCCAACTCGCTGGCGAGGTCGGCGACGCCGGCGGCGGCGTACCCCTTACGGGCGAAGACGGCGTGGGCGGCGTCGAGGATCGCCTCGCGGCGCCCCGGTTGAGAAGTGCGAGCCATAAATGAATGACACATCATTCCGTTATGGCCGTCAACCCTTTCCGGTGCTCCCGTCGAGCAGCGTGGCCGCGTGGTCGGGTACGTAGTTCATCGACTCCAGCGGCGGCCTGCGGTATCCGCGGGAGTCCGGACGGGGCGGCAGTTGCAGCGGCGGGCGCTGCACCTCGTAGTAGGGCACGCTGGCGAGCAGGTGCGCGATCATGTTGATCCGGGCCCGGCGCTTGTCGTCCGACTCCACGTCGTACCAGGGCGACTCCGGCCGGTCGGTGCGCGCGAACATCTCGTCCTTGGCCCGCGAGTAGTCCTCCCACCGGGTGATCGACTCCAGGTCCATGTCGGACAGCTTCCACCGCCGCATCGGGTCGTCCAGCCGGGACCGGAACCGGCGCTGCTGCTCGGCGTCGCTCACCGAGAACCAGTACTTGCGCAGCATGACCCCGTCCTCGACGAGCAGCCGCTCGAAGATCGGGCACTGGTACAGGAAACGCTGGTACTCCGCCTCGGTGCAGAAGCCCATCACCCGCTCGACGCCGGCCCGGTTGTACCAGCTGCGGTCGAACAGCACGATCTCCCCGGCCGCCGGGAGCTGCTCGGCGTAGCGCTGGAAGTACCACTGGGAGCGTTGCCGCTCGGTCGGCGCGGGCAGGGCGGCGATCCGCGCGATCCGGGGGTTGAGATACTCGGTCACCCGCTTGATCGCGCTGCCCTTACCGGCCGCGTCGCGCCCCTCGAAGATCACCACCAGCCGGGCCCGCTCGACCCGTACCCACTCCTGCAGCTTGACCAGTTCGGCCTGCAACCGGAACAGCTCGGTCTCGTAGAGCTCGCGCGGCAGCCGCTGGTTCTTACCGTGTTTGTGTGCCCGGCCCTTGTCGGTCTTCGACCGGGCACCGTCCTTGTCGGCCATCTGTCCAGTGTCAACCGACGGCCCGGCCCGGCGCAGCGGTCAGGCGCGCTGGTAGCGACCGGTCAACCGGCCCTGCGCGAGCACGTGCGCGGCGGTCGCCTTGGTGAACTGGGCGGCGGATGCCCCGGCCGGCAGGTCCATCCGCTGCGACAGCGCGTACCCGGTGAACACGTACCGGTGCGCCGGGCCCCTGGGCGGGCACGGCCCGCCGTATCCGCGCCGGCCGAACCCGTTGGCACCGCTGCCGGCCGGCGACTGCCCCTCGGCGAGCTCCGGTCGGGCCGGGTCGATGCCCCACGCGACCCAGTGCACGAACGTGCCGCCCGGCGCGTCCGGATCGGTGACCAGCAGGGCCAGCTCGACCGCACCCGTGGGTACCGAGGCGAAGCGCAACGGCGGCGAGACATCCTCCCCGTCGCAGGTGTACCGGCGCGGAATGTCGCCGCCGTCGGTGAAGGCGGTGCTGGACACCACGAGCGTCATGGCAGCCTCCGTAGCGGTCGCGCCCGGCTGGTCGGCACCGCAGCCGGCGAGCAGGCCGGCCGCCGCGCCGAGCAGAGCCGCGGCCACGCCGAATCGCATACCCCACAGGCTAATCGGTGGATGTATTTCCGGACCCGACCGACACCTCTTACGCACAGAAGTACGGGAAGGAGGTCGGTGGTCGATGGCGGGTACGCTGCGCAACGGGGCTGGCGCAGGGGGTTACGTGGACTCGTTTGGTGAGCTCGACCCGGGCGAGCTGATGGCTCGGGTGCACGCCGGCGACCAGGACGCCTGGGTAGGCCTGACCGACCGGTACACCGGCCTGCTCTGGTCGGTGGCCCGGGCGATGCGGCTGAGCGAGGCGGACGCCGCCGACGCGGTGCAGACCACCTGGCTGCGTCTGGTGGAGAGCCTGGACAGCCTGCGTGACTCGGCCCGGGTCGGTGGCTGGCTGACCACCACGATGCGCCGCGAGTGCCTGGCCGTGCTACGTCGCGGGGCCCGGATGCGACCGAGCCCGCTGCCCGAGTGGGAGCAGCTGGTCGACGCCGACGACCCGCCCGAGGAGCTGCTGCTGCGCACCGAGCGGGACGCCGCGCTCTGGCGGGCGTTCCGCCGGCTCAAACCGTTGTGCCAGGCACTGTTGCGGGTGCTGATGGCCGATCCGCCGCCGAGCTACGCGGAGGTGGCCGCCGCGCTGGAGGTACCGGTCGGCAGCATCGGCCCGAACCGGCAGCGCTGCCTGAACCGGCTGCGCACCATCCTGCTGGCCGAGGCCGATGCGGGCCGGCCGCCCGGGGACCGGCGAGGGAGTGATCGACATGGATGACGACGAGCTCATCGCCGAGCTGCGCCGGATCGCCGCCGAGGTGGATGCGGTACCGGAGACGGTGGTCAGCGCCGCTCGTGCCGCGTTGGGCACCCGCGACCTTGACGGGGAGCTGGCGGTACTGCTGGCCGACTCGGCCACCGAGAGCGACTCCGGGCTGCTCGAACCGGTCCGGACCGGGTCCTCCCACGGATACCCGACCCGCCTGCTCACCTTCGGTGGCGGGGGCGTGCAGATCGACCTGGAGCTCGGTGGCCGGGGTGGGCAGCTGGACCTGCTGGGTCAGGTCACCGGCGGGGCACCGGGGGAGTGCGCGATCCAGCACGCGAGCACCGGCTGGACCCGGGTGGACCTGGACAGCCTGGGCCGGTTCCTGTTCAGCGGGTTGGCTCACGGGCCGATCCGGGTACGTTGCCGGTCGGCCGGCGGTATCCCGGTCACGACCAGCTGGGTGACGGTGTGACGGCGGCCGGGTCAGCAGCCGAGCGCGACGAACGACCGGGCGGTGGCCACGGCCACCGGGTCGGTACCACCGGCCGCCTGGGCGGCCAGCAGTGCCTCGGGGAACGAGTCGGTCAGCCGCAGCTGCTCGTGGAAGGTCACCATGAACTGCGCGGTGGCCGCGTCGTTGACCGGTACCACGCTGGCCAGCAGGCTGGCCGTACCGAGCGGGACGAGCGCGCTGGCCAGGCCGAGCAGCTCGTCGCCGCCGACGTGCGCGGCGACGGCCGACTCGCAGCTGGACAGGACCAGCCGGAACGGGGCCCGGCGCAACCGGGCCAGGTCGTAGCCGGTGAGCGGCCCGTCGTCCAGGCGCAACGCGGAGAAGAGCGGGTTCTCCGCGCGGAACACGCCGTGCGCGGCGATGTGCGCTGTCCACGCACCGTCGAGCACCGCCAGGGTGCGCCCGGCGGTGGCCCGGCCGCCACTCAGGACCACCGCCGCCGGGTAGCCCTGTGCGATCTTGGTGACCTCCGCCACCGTGCCGTGCAGCCCGGGGCCGACGATGAGGGCGGCGCGCCGGTGCCGGGGTGGCCGGGCCGCGCGGGCACGCAGCCAGGTCGCCGCGGACGGAGCCACGCTCACCGGCACGGTGCGCAGCGCGGGCAGCAGCGACCAGGGCACGGCGTGCAGCCGGCCCGGGGGTACCACCACGACCGGGCGGTCGTCCAGCTCCGCGGCGGCCGGCCCGAGCAGGGTCTCCTGGAGCTGCCGGCCGGCCGCGTCCAGCCGGTCCAGGACGCCTTCGGACGGCCGCCCGTACGCCAGCCGGCGCAGCATGAACCGGGCCAGTTCGACCTCGCGTACCGCCTCGGCCAGCGGCCCGACCCGGTGCAGCCGGACCCGACGCTCGTCGGCGAGCACCACGTACAGCACGTCGTCCACGGCCACGATCTCGACCAGCCGGTGCCCGTCCAGCCGGTCCAGGATTCCGGCCACCCGGGACCGTCCGCCGTCGCGCCCGGCCGGGCCGGTACCGGCGGTCCGGCGGGTACGCGCCCGGATCACCGCTTCCAGCCGGGCCCGGTCCTGGTCCAGCCGGTTGGCCGCGGGGCCGGTCGCCTCGCCCGTGTCCAGCCGGCGCATCACCCGGCGCAGGGCGGCGAGGTCGGCGGCGAGCGCCCGGTCGTCGGGTGGCCGGGCCGGCGGTACCGCCAGCGCACTGGCCCGCCACCGTTCACTCCAGAACAGCAGTTGGCGCCCGTCCCCGCGGCGTACCGCGTGCCGCTGGGCCAGCCCGGCCAGCTCGGTGCCGTACCCGGTGGCGTGCACGCGCAGCTCGGTCGCGCCGAGCAGGCGCAGGTGCTCCTCGGCGGCGGCCAGTCCACGTTCGCACGCGGTCAGCGCCGAGCGGGTGGCGCCACGGGCGTCGGCGCGCAGCGCGTGGGCGAGCCAGCCGGCGGTGCGCCCGAAGGCCGGGCCCCGGTGCCGGAACCGGGCGGCGCGGGCCAGGTGGCGGTCCGCCTCGTCGGTGCGGCCCTGTTCGGTGGCGAGCCGGCCGGCGAGCAGGTGTGCCGCGAGGGCCTCGGCCGCGCCGAGCGCGTCCAACTGATCGGCCAGCTTGGCGGCCTGTGCCCGCAACCGGCCACCCCGTTCGCCGGCCCGGTAGCGGGACTCCAGGAGCACGAACGAGGCGCGCGCCTGCCACCACGGGCGGCGCTGGGTCCGGAAGAGTTTGCGGGCGGCCGCCGCACGGGGGATGGCCAGCGCGGGCTCACCGGCGGCCAGCGCCGCCCGGGCCGACACGAACAGCAGCTCGGCGCGCTTGACCGCCGGGCCGCCGGCACCGTCGCGGACGGCCTGGTCGGCGACCGCCGACGCCTCCGCGGCCAGGCCGGCGGCCAGCAGCACCGCACACCGGTCGATGACCAGATTGAGCACCGGGCCGGACAGCTCGGCGTACCGCACACCGGTCTCGTCCAGGTAGCCGAGCGCCGCCGGCAGGTCGCCGGTCTGGAACGCCAGGTCGGCCCGGTTGTGTACGGTCATCGCCAACTCCAGCTCCTGCCCGGTGGCGGCGAAGAGCCGCTCGGCCACGGCCAGCTCCCGGTCGGCGCGCACCGCCTGCCCGAGCGCGCTGTGCACGAGGAACCGGTGGGTACGCGCCCGCGCCTCCCAGACCGGGTCACCGCCCCGGTGCAGTACCGCCACCGCCCGGCGCAGGTCGGCCAGTGCCTCGGTGTACCGCCCCACCTCGCGCAGCACGCTCGCCCGGCGCAGCAGCACCCGGCCGGTGAGCACCCCGGTGCTGCCGGCCACGGCCCGGTCGAGGAGGGCCAGCGCGGCCCGGGTCCGGCCGTCCAGACCGAGGGTCGCGCCGAGGGTGGCCTGCACGTCGATGACCCGTTCCGGCGCGCCGGAGCGCTCCGCCAGCCGAAGTGCGGCGCGCAACTCTCCGGTCGCCTCCGCCGGCTGCCCGTTGTCACGCAGTACGATCGCCCGGGCCTGGTGCGCGATCGAGGCTTCCCGGGCACCGGGCCGGCCAGCCAGCAACTGGTTGGCCGAGGCCAACGCCTCTACCGGCCGGGACAGCGCGAGCGGGAGCAAGCGATCGACGTCACTCGATTGAGTCGGGCTGGTCCGGGGCGCCGCTGACCGGCGTGGCCCGACCGCGGCCGTCCCCGCCCGATCGGCCTTAGGCACGAGCCAATTCTAGGTACCAGTGTCGAGGAGTATTCATGCACGACGGCCCTATCCGGCAGCACGACGGCCTTACCCGGCAACAGGTCCAGACCATGTTGATCATCGAGCGGTCCGGCCGGCGGGGTGTCCGCGGCGAATACCGCAACGAGTTCGACACCGCGCCGCACCCGATGGACGGGGAGAAGGTGGTGTGGCCGGTCGAATACCTGTACGCCCGGGACCACATCCTGGTCCGGGAGGAGCACGTCGAGCAGGCCCGCCGGATCGTGTACGAGTTGGCCCGGCGCCGCCACCACGAGGGTCAGCAGGCTCAGCCGGCCCAGCTGCCGGTTGCCACCCCGGTCCTGCGTGGGCTGCGCGAGCTCGCCCTCCCGGAGCGGGTCAGCGTGCCCGACGCGCTGGCGGCGATCCGGGACGGGATCCAGCCGCACGATGAGGGTGCCCGCAAACTGGAAGGGCTCGGCCCCGGCGTCGCCGCACCGGACCACGTCATCTCGATCACCCACGGCGTCCCGATGGGCGCGGGCGGCACCTGCCCCGCCACCGAACCGGACCCGGTCCCGGAAGGCGCACCGCCCGACCCGGCGCCGACCCTGGACCGGTACGCCGGCTACGGCGTCCGGATCGTGGTCCTGGACACCGGCCTCGACCTGGCCGCGGTCAACACCCATCGGTGGCTGGCCGGGGTAACCGGCGACCCGGACCCGGCCATCGGCAACCGCGCCCCGCTGGGCGCCTACGCCGGCCACGGCACCTTCATCGCCGGCGTCATCCGCAGCGTCGCGCCGCGCGCCGAGGTGCACGTCCGGGCGGACTTCAAGGTCGGCGGGATCATCCTGGAGACCAACCTGGTCCGGGCGCTGGACGAAGTGCTGGCGAAGGACGACCCGGACGTCATCAGCATGTCGGCCGGGGTATGGGACACCGAGGCCACCGGCCCGCTCTCGTTCCAGGTGTTCCACGAGACCCGGCTGCGCCACCACAAGGGCGTGGTCCTGGTCACCGCCGCCGGTAACGACGGGGCCCGGCGACCGTTCTGGCCGGCCGCCGCGCCGTGGACGGTCTCGGTCGGCGCGCTGAGCGCGGACTGGCGGCAGCGCGCCGGATTCAGCAACTTCGGCGGCTGGGTGGACGTGTACGCGCCGGGCGAGGACCTGGTCAACGCGTTCCCCACCGGCCGGTACGACTACGTCGAGCCGCCGCGCCAGGGTAGCTGGGCCGACTTCACCGGGATGGCCCGGTGGAGCGGTACCTCGTTCGCCACCCCGATGGTCGCCGGCATGATCGCCGCGCGGATGTCCCGTACCGGGGAGAACGGTGTCGACGCGGCGGCCGCCCTGCTCGGGATCGCGCGTACCGGGGCCCGGCTGGGTACCGGTGCCGTGCTGCTGCCGAGTTAGGAGTACCACAGCTGGATTCGGTTGACAGACTCAGCTGCGCGCTGCCAGGCTGCGGTCGTGGAAACGATCGGGACCGACACGCGCAGCCGCACCTTCTCCTGGAGCGATCCGGCCATCCACGCGGCGCACCTGGGCCAGCGCAGCGGCCTGGAGCTGCTGCGCGCGATGACTGCCGGGGAGCTGCCGGCCCCGCCGGTCATGCAGATGCTCGGCATGGACCGCATCGAGGTGGCGGAGGGCCGGGTCACCGTCCTGCTGACCCCGCAGGAGTTCCACTACAACCCGCTGGGCAGCGTGCACGGCGGGGTACTGGCCACCATCCTCGACACCGCCACCGGCTGTGCCGTGCACTCCACGCTGCCGCCCGGGGTGGGATACACCTCCATGGATCTGAATATCAAGTACCTCCGCCGGGTCACCGTCGAGTCCGGGCAGCTGCGCTGCGAGGGCACCGTGCTGTCCAGCGGCCGGCGTACCGCCCTGGCCCAGGCCACCATCACCGACGGCGCCGGCCGGCTGGTCGCCCACGCCACCTCGAGCTGCCTGCTCTTCGACGCCGGCTGAGCCAGGGCTACCCGCCTGCTGGCCCGAACAGCTATGGTGGCCCACCGTGAGGCGCATGCCGGCGCCCGTTCTCGCAGACGATCGGGCCGTCCTGGACAGCACGGGTGCCGGTGCCGGCGAAGCACCGGCACCCGCCGGTCGGTGGTCGCGCCGCGCCACCTCGCGCACCGGGTTCCGGCCCGACATCGAGGGCCTCCGCGCGGTCGCGATCCTGCTGGTCGTCCTCTACCACGCCGGCCTGCCCTGGCTACCCGGCGGTTACGTCGGTGTCGACGTCTTCTTCGTGATCTCCGGCTTCCTGATCACCTCGCAGCTCTACGACGAGCTGACCGGTACCGGCCATGTCTCGATCCGCCGGTTCTACGCCCGCCGGGCGGTCCGGCTGCTGCCGGCCGCCACCCTGGTCATCGGCACGACCGTGGTGGCCAGCTGGGTCTGGCTGCCGCCCACCCGGTTCCGCGAGGTCGCCTACGACGCGGTCGCGGCCAGCGGGTATGCCATCAACTACCGGCTGGCCATCCAGGGCACCGACTACCTGGCCGCGGCCCGGGCGCCGTCCCCGCTGCAGCACTTCTGGTCGCTGGCCGTGGAGGAGCAGTTCTACCTGGTCTGGCCGCTGCTGCTGCTCGCCGCGTCGGGGTGGGCCCTGCGGCGCGGTCGGGGCTCGGCCCGGCGACCGGCGGCACTGGCCCTGCTCGGCGTGACACTCGGCTCGTTCGCGGTCGGCGTATGGCAGACCGGACAGGCCGCACCATGGGCCTACTTCGGCGCGCCGGCCCGGGTTTGGGAGCTCGGCATCGGCGCCCTGCTCGCGCTCGGCCGCCCGCGGCTGGCCGCTCTGCCCCGCTCGGCCGCGGCGACCGCCGGCTGGGTGGGGGGTGCGGTGATCCTGCTCGCCGCGCTCCGGTTCTCCGCGGCCACGCCATTTCCCGGGTACGCGGCGGCCCTGCCGGTCCTGGGCGCGGCGGGCATTCTCGCGGCCGGGTGTGTCCCGGACGCCTCCGGCGTGGGCAACGTCCTCGGCGTGGGCGTGTTCCGGGTCCTCGGCCGGCTGTCTTACTCGTGGTACCTGTGGCACTGGCCGGTGCTGGTGATCCTGCACGCGTCGGTCGGCGTCGGGCGGGGCCTGCTGCTGGCCGGGCTGTCGCTGGTGCTGGCCGGGCTGACGTACGTCGTGGTGGAAAACCCGGTGCGGTCGCGCCGATCGCTGCGCGAGCGACCCTGGCGCGGTATCGCCCTGGGCGCCTCGCTGTCGGCCAGCGCAGCGGCCCTGGCGTTGCTCGCGGCCAACCTGGTACCCGCGCCGGTGGGTACCGGCTGGGCGGTGGACACCCGGGCGGCACTCGCCGGGTCGGCCACCCCGGCGCAGGAGCTGGCCAACCTGGTGGCGGCCGGAGTGGGTACCCGGGACGTGCCGGCCAACCTGTCGCCGGCTCCGGGCGACGTGGCCCGGGACGTACCGGTGATCTACCAGGACGGCTGCCATGCCGACTTCGCCCCGGTCCGGGTCAAGACCCCGTGCGCGTACGGCGACCTGCGCTCCGGTACCAACGTGGTGCTCTTCGGCGACTCGCACGCCGCGCAGTGGTTCGCCGCTCTGAACGCGGTCGCACTCAGCCGGCATTGGCGGCTGGTCGTGGTGACCAAGAGCGTCTGCCCGGCCGCGTCGGCGCTGACCTTCCTGCCGCAGTTCAATCGGAACTACACCGAGTGCGTACGCTGGCGGGCCGCCGCGATCGACTACATCCGGTCGCTGCGTCCGGCGCTGGTGGTGATGTCCTCCCTGGCCACCGAGAGCCCACCGGTCGGCGCCACGGACGGGGTACGGGCCTGGACCGACGCCTGGGTCAGCTCGATCCGGCAGCTGCGCGCGGCCGGTACCCGGCTGGTCCTGATCGCCGACACACCCCGGCCGTACACCAACGTTCCGGACTGCGTCTCGGCCCACCTGCACGACATCCACCCCTGCCAGACGCCGCTGGTCCAGGCGACCTCGGCGCCCCGGCTGCGGGCCAGCCTGGCCGCGGCGGCGGTGCGGGAGGGGGTCCGGGTGGTCGATCCGGTGCCGTGGCTGTGCACCACCGAGACCTGCCCGGTGATCGTCGGCAACATACTGGTGTACAAGGACGAGACGCACCTCTCGACGGCGTACTCGACGCTGCTCGCCCCGCTGCTGAGCGCCGCGCTGCCCCCGGCCTGAGCGGAACGCCCAACACGGAGCGTAGCCGTTCCAAGTCCTTGACCCCGTTCCGGCCGGGCTGTCTGATTCAGGGGTTGCCCCCACCCCGGAAGGGAAACCATCGGGTCCCCATGACTGCGCCACCGTTAACGCCGCAGCTAGTCGCGGCACTGCAGGATGTCAGTTCCGGCGCGACCGGGGTTGTCCGTCAAGTGATCGACGGGCTGCTCGGGCTGGCCGACAACGGGCAGCGGTTACCCGCCGTCGCCGCGTTCGTCGCCGATCAGCTGCCCTGGTGCGCGCCGATGTGGCACGTCGTGCACGCCACCACGGCGGAGGATCCGCAGCTGGCGCTGCGGTCCCTACGGGAGCGGCTGGACTTCGACGTCGAGCGCAGCGTGGCGACCGTGGCCAAGCTGCTGGCCGAGCGGGGTCGCGCGGTGCAGGCGATGCCCGGCAGCGACCTGGTCGCCGCGGTGCTGCGCCGGCTGCCACAGCCGACTGGTCCGGCCGGGGTGGTCGGTCTGGTGGGCGCCGACGCGGTGGGCCCGACCGGGATGCTCAACATCGTGGGTACCGGTGAGTTGGCCGGTCGCACCCCGACGGTGATCATCACCACCTCGGTGAAGCTCATACCCGAGGAGGCGTTCCAGCGCCTCGGCGCGCCCGGCTTCGAGCGGGTTCCGCTCGGCCTGTTCGATCAGGTGGTCATCGACGGCGAGGTGCTGACCCCGGTCGAGGCGGGCCAGCGCGCGGCGGCCCTGGCGGCTCGGCACAAATTGGGCTGAACGCCATTCTGCCCTTCCATAAGGTACGCGAATATGGTGCCAATGCGGCCCCTCATGCTAGGGTCGGTGACGAATCACGAGCTAATTGCTCCGCGTATCGCCCTATTCGCGGGACACAATTCCATGATGCGGATGCTGGTTTCGCCGAATGCGTGAGTGATTAGCCATGGCAATTATCTCCTCAAAAAGGAGCACACCCATGAGACTTGCGATTCGCGGAAAGGCGCGCATCGCGCTCGCTGCCCTGGGCCTGGTCGCGGCGGCCAGCCTGGGCCCGGTCCTGAGCCCGGCCGGTGCGTCCGCCGACACCGGCACCGAGTCAACCTACCTCGTCCTGTACCACGCCGGCGCGGGCACGACCGGTGCCGCGAGCGCGGTCAGCGCGGCCGGTGGCACCCTGATCGCCCAGTACGCCGAGATCGGCGTGGTGATCGCGCGCTCGTCGAGCAGCGGCTTCGCCGCCGCGATGAACCGCACGGCCAACGTCGACGGCGCGGTGGTCACCAGATCCTTCGGTGCCCGGCTGCACGAGGACCAGGCCGCCGACGATGCCGCGGCGGCCGCGGCCGCCCCGACGGTGTGGGGCGACCGGCTGTCCGGCCTGCAGTGGGACATGACCCAGATCAACGTGCCGCAGGCCCACGCGGTCAACGCGGGCAGCCCCAGCGTGCTGGTCGGCGACATCGACACCGGTCTGGACTTCACCCACCCGGACCTGGCCGCCAACTACGACGCAGCGCACAGCGCGGACTGCACCAGCGGGGTCGCCGGGCCGCTGCTGGTCGGCAATGACCAGGAAGGCCACGGTACGCACACCGCCGGCACCATCGCCGCGGCCGCGGACGGCAACGGGATCGTCGGGGTCGCGCCGCACGTGAAGATCGCCGGCATCCGGGCCGGCAACGCCGACGGATACTTCTTCCCCGAGGCGGTCGTCTGCGCGTTCATGTGGGCCGGCAACAACGGCGTGGACATCACGAACAACAGCTACTTCGCCGACCCGTGGCTGTACAACTGCAAGAACGACCCGGAGCAGCGGGCCATCTGGAACGCCGAGCGGCGGGCCATCTCGTACGCCCAGTCCAAGGGCGTCCTGGTGATCTCCTCCGAGGGCAACGACAGCACAGACCTGTCCCACCCGTCGGTCGATCCGATCAGCCCGGACTTCCCGCCCAAGAGCGAGGTCGAGCGCAACGTGACCAACGCCTGTGCGGTTGTACCGGTCGAGGTACCCGGGGTCGTGGGCGTGACGGCGATCGGCAACCTGCGGTTGAAGTCGTTCTACTCGTCGTACGGCATCTCCACCGCGGACGTTGCCGCACCGGGTGGCGACTCGATCCTCCAGCGGACCGCCGCGGCGCCGAACGGACGGGTCCTGTCCACCTATCCCGCCAACAAGATGAGCAAGTGCCTCCGTCCGGTGGTCGACCCGGTCTCCGGCGGGACGTACTGCTACCTGCAGGGCACCTCGATGGCCGGACCGCACGCGGTCGGCGTGGCCGCGCTGATCCGCAGCGTGCAGGGCGGCGCCTCGCAGGGGCAGCTGGCCGCCGCGCTACAACGGGCCACCAACCACCTGCCCTGCCCCGACACGTCGATCTACGCGGCCTTCCCGCAGTTCAGCGGGGAGCCGCAGACCTGCCAGGGCGGCGTGGCGCACAACAGTTTCTACGGTTCCGGCGAGGTCGACGCCCTCAAGGCCGTGAGCTGACGGGTTCGGGCCCCGCCTCCCTCGTGCGGCGGGGCGTGAGCTGACGGGTTCGGGCCCCGCCTCTCTCGTGCGGCGGGGCCCACCCTATCGTCCGCAGGCGGCGGCCCGGTCCAGGAACAGGGTGCGCTCGCGGGCGTTGCGGGTCAGCGTCGCGGCCCGCTCGAACTCCCGGCGCGCCTCCTCGGGGCGGCCGAGCTTGGCGAGCAGGTCTCCGCGTACCGCGGGCAGCTGGGGGTACCCGTCCAGGGCCGGTTCGGCGGCGAGCGCGTCGACGACTGCCAGGCCCTCGGCCGGGCCGTCGGCCATCCCGACCGCGACGGCGCGGTTGAGCTCCACGACCGGTGACGGCGAGACGTACCCGAGCACCCGGTACAGCGCGGCGATGCGTACCCAGTCGGTGTCCTCAGCGGTCACCGCCCGCGCGTGGCAGGCGGCGATCGCGGCCTGCAGGGCGTACGGGCCGAACCCGCCGCCGAGGGCCTCGGCGCGCTCCAGCGCGACCAGCCCGCGCCGGATGAGCAGCCGGTCCCAGCGCCGCCGGTCCTGATCGAGCAGCAGGATCGGCTCGCCGGACGGTCCGGTCCGGGCGGCGATCCGGGATGCCTGGATCTCCATCAGGGCCACCAGCCCGTGCACCTCGGACTGACCGGGCATCAGCCCGGCCAGGATCCGGCCCAGCCGCAGCGCCTCCTCACACAGCGCCGGGCGCATCCAGTCGTCACCCGCGGTCGCCGAGTAGCCCTCGTTGAAGATGAGGTAGACGCAGCCGAGCACGGAGCAGAGCCGGTCGGCCAGCTCGCCGGGTGCGGGCAGCTCGAACGGAACCTGCCGGGCGGCCAGCGTGCGCTTGGCCCGGACGATCCGCTGGGCCGCGGCCGGTTCGGAGACCAGGAACGCCCGCGCGATCTCGTCGGTGGTCAGGCCGCCGAGCAGGCGCAGGGTGAGCGCGGCGCGCGCCTCGGTGGACAGCACCGGGTGGCAGGCGGTGAAGATCAGGCGGAGCAGGTCATCCTCGATCGGGTTGTCCAGCGCCGCTGCCAGCTCGGCCTCGGCGGCCTCCTGCCGCACCGCCAGGTCGCGGCCGAGTTCCTCGACCTTGCGTTCATATCGGGTACGCCGGCGGAGCAGATCGATCGCGCGGTGCTTCGCGGTGGCCATCAGCCAGGCGCCCGGGTTGTCCGGCACACCCGATCCGGGCCACTGTTCCAGCGCTATGACCAGCGCATCCTGGGCCAGCTCCTCGGCCAGCCCGACATCGTGTACCAGCCGGGCCAGCCCGGCGACCAGCCGGGCCGACTCGATCCGCCAGACCGCCTCGACGGCGCGATGGGCTGCCCGATGGGGATCGGTAGCCGTCATGGCTACCGATCCAACCATCCGTACCCGTCCGGGTCAGACCGGCGGCCCGAAGTCCTCGGGCCCGAACACCCGCAGCACGTCGGCCTCGCCTTCCCAGCCCTCCCACAGATCCCGGTGCAGCCGCAGGAAGCGCGAGGCCCACTCGACCGCCTCCTCCTTCGACCGCACCTGGTACAGGGCGTAGCTGATCATCTCTTTGGCCTCGGTGAACGGCCCGTCGGTCACGGTCAGCTTCCCGCCGGCCAGCTCCACCCGGGCACCGGCCTCGCTGGGCGCCAGCCCGGCGGTGTCGAGCAGCGCACCGGCCTTGGTCGCCTCCTCGCCGAGCGCCATGATCGCGTCCATCAGCTCGGCGGGCGGCGGGGTCGGGGGCTGTCCGGACCTGAGGACGATCAGGTATCGCATGTCGGGTCTCCTTCGCGTTGTCAGTTCTAGTTACCCCGGCCGGTTAGCCGGTACCGGTCCACCGCCAGCGCCGAGATCCAGACCCAGGTCAGCACCACGGTCGCGACAAAGGCCAGGTTGGCCCAGACCGCGCCGGCGCCGGTGGCCACCGCGACGAAGCTGGCCAGGAACAGCGCCCCGGTCACCCGGGAGAACACCGCCCGGCCGGGCCGGTACTCGGCGGCATACCGGCGGGCGATCAGGAAGCACGCCACGATCAGGCAGGTGAACCCGACGCTGCCGCAGACGAGGTGCAGGATGCCGTGCCAGCTGACATCCGTACCATGATCGGGGGTACCGGGCGGGAAGCCCAGCGCCGGGTCGGCCCGGAACAGCCCGGCGCCCACCAGGCAGACGCCGTACACCCCGAACAGCGGGGCGGCCCGACCCGGCCCGAGTGCACGGCGCAGGCCGACCGCGAACGCGACCGTCATCAGTCCGGTGGCGACGAAGTTGGCGACCTGGATCCAGCCGAGGTGGCCGTTGCTGAGCAGGCTCCACTGGTGCCGGGCGAGGTCGAACCCGGGTCGGGTCAGTGCCTGGGTCAGCGACACCAGGACGTAGACCGGCCCGGCGATGACGCCGTACCCGAGCAGGCTCCTGGTGACCCTGGTGGCCTGGTCACAGGTGGTGATCGTGGCCTGGTCGCCGGCGCTGGTCGTTTGCTGGGACATTTCCCTTCTCCCTTCAAATCCCCCGGGCCGACCGTCCTCCGATCGGCCCTCTACCTGCGCCTCGATCGGAGGAACCGGAAATCGACAGGCGGGCCGAATTTTCTTCCGGGCCTCCGCTCGCGCTGCCGGTCCGCACCCGGCCGCGCATGCTGAGGGCGACATCTCACTACCTGTGGGGGTAGCTATGCGCAGAAGCGTGATCATCGCGGCGGTGGCTGGCACGCTGCTCGCGGTGACGGGGGCGGCGCCCGCGTACGCGGCACCGACCGAGGCACTGGTTACCAACGGCAGCCCGACCGGGCCGTTCGCGCAGAACAAGCAGAACGAGCCGGCCGTCGCGGTGGACGCCAACCACCCGAACATCGTGGTGGCGGGGGCGAACGACGAGATCGACGAGGAGGCATGCAACGCGGGTACCGACAACACCTGCCCCTTCACGCCCGGTATCGGGGTTTCCGGGGTGTACTTCTCGTTCGACTCGGGTCACAGCTGGACCCAACCGACCTACACCGGGCTCTCCGCGCGCAGCTGCCTGGGCGCGCCCGGAAACACCGACCCGCCGTGTACGCCGGTCGCCGGCGGCCCGATCGGGACCGTGCCCTGGTACTACGAGGCGGGGCTACAGTCCGACGGCGACCCGGCCGTCGCGTTCGGTCCGCAGCCGGGCCCGAACGGGTTCTCCTGGGCCAACGGGTCCCGGCTGTACTACGCCGACCTGACCCGCGGCCCCGGCCTCAAGGGCTTCGAGGGGATCGCGGTCTCCCGCACCGATGACGTCGCGGCCGCCGCGCACAGCGTGAAGACCGCCTGGATGCCGCCGGTGATCATCTCCAAGCAGGCCAGCACGACCTTCTCCGACAAGGAGCAGGTCTGGGCGGACAACGCGTCGCGCAGCCCGTTCTTCGGCACGGTCTACGTCTGCTGGGCCAGCTTCCGGGGGCAGGAGAATGGCAACGCGCTGCCGGCTCCGCTGAAGGTCGCGGTCTCCCATGACGGGGGTACCACCTGGGAGGAGCACCAGGTCACACCCGCCGCCAACAACAGCCAGCGCAACCCGTTGGACGGCTGCACCGTGCGTACCGACAGCCACGGCGCGGCGTACGTCTTCGGCGTGGGTACCGTCTCCTCGTCCGGCCACCAGGCCTTCGAGCTGATGGTCCGCTCGACCGACGGCGGGCACACCTGGTCCCAGCCGCAGGCGGTGGCCGGGCCGGTCACCCAGCCGGGGCAGTTCGACCCGGTGCAGGGTCGGCCGGTCATCGACGGTATCGCCGGCGCGCGCAGCGACCTGGCCCCGGCGCCGAGCGTGGACATCGCCAACGGCGCGCCGACCGGGTCCGACGGGACCGACCGGATCGTCCTGACCTACGTGAGCGGGACGCTGGCCAAGCCGGACGTGCTGTTCACCGAGTCCGCCAACCACGGCGCGAGCTGGACGGCACCGCGCGCCATCGAGGTAGCCGGGGACCGCGGCTTCTACACCGCACCGGCCATCTCGCCGAACGGTACCGACGTGTATGTGGTGTACAACGCGTTCACCACGCCGTTCCGGACCAACACCACGGATGTCCGTACGCTCGTGGGGGTGGTGCTGCACGCCACCGTCTCGGGCTCGTCGACGGGTGCCTTCACCGAGATCCACCGGGGCGCTCCAGGTGACCCGAGAGGCAGCAGCGCCAACGCCCTGATCGCCGAGTTCCTGGGCGACTACGTGTACGCCGCGGCCACCCGTACCTACGGCGTGGCGGTCTGGAACGACACCCGCAACGCGGCCGTGTGCACCGCGATCAACACCTACCGGCAGGCGCTGCAGAACGGGGAGACGGCGACCGCGCCGGCCGTGCGGCAGGTCTGCCCGCTCAACTTCGGCAACTCCGACATCTACTCGTTCAGCACCGCACCGTGACGCGACGGCGGGGGAGGCGAATGCCTCCCCCGCCGCGTTGCGGTTCAGCTCAGGCGCACGGGGTGGGCCCGCCGGAGGTACCGCCGTTGTAGCTGGCCAGCGCCGAAACCAGCGCGCTGGCGGTGTAGGTCTTGCCACCGAAGACCACCGTGGTGCTCGAGGTGGCCTTGCCCTTCAGCGGACCGCCGGCCTTGGCTTCCAGGGCCTGCGCGGCGTCGATCGCGGTCTGTGCCGCGGCCGGCGTGGACGCCCCGCTGAGCTGGTTGAGCCGAGCGGTGATCAGCTTCTGGCTGACCTGGTCGAGGAAGTTGCTCGAGTCCCGGTCCAGGATGGCGTCGATCTGGGCCGCGGTGAGCGCCACGCCGCCGATCAGCAGCGTGCCACCGTTCGCGGTGACCAGCTTCGCCACGACCGCCTGGTGGCTCTTGAAGTACCCGTCACCGCGTACGCAGCCGGTGACGCCGGGCTTCTTGTTGGTGTAGGTGACCGTCGAGGCACCGGCCGCCACCTTCACCACCGCGGTACCGGCGATCACGTCGCTGCTGACCAGTGAGCCGGTACCGGTGACCGCGATCGCGCTGACCACCAGGCCGGTGGTGGCGGCCTCCTTGACCACGACGTTGCCCAGCGGCAGGGTCAGCGCGGCGCTGCACGAGCCGGCCTTGACCGCGACGGCCGCGGTACCCACCGTGAACTTGAACTCGGTGCCGATCGCGACGCCCGGTCCGGCGACCTTGCAGACCTTCAGTGTGGGCGGCGGAGGCGGCGGGGCCACCTTGTTGGTGAAGGTGACCACGGTCTGGCTGGTCACGTTGCCCGCCGGTACCTTGACCACGGCCTTGCGCAGGGCCAGGCTCGACGAGACGGTCCGGCCGTCCGGCTTGGTGGCGATCTTGGAGACCACGAAGCCGTCCTTGGCCACCTCGGTCACGGTGACCCGACGCAGCGTGGTCGCGATGGACTTGCTGCATCCGCCGACCGGTACGACGACCGGGTCCTTGACGCCGGACACCGTGAACGAGTAGCTGCCGGTCACCGCCGAGCTGGCCGCAGCCTTACAGATCTTCACGTAGCCGGTGGGTGGTGGCGCGGTGGCCGCGTATGCGGCTGGTACCGCGATCGCGCCAGCGGCGATTATGCCGCCGACGACCAGTGTCTTCGCTAGTTTCATGGCGCCTCCTGGGCACGGGGAAAGAAATGCCGACTCTGATACGCATTGGCAAGAGCAAATGCGCAAGTAACCCCACCGGCCTGCGCGGAAAGGCCGCACAGGCGTGCATGTGGTGCGCGGCAACGCTTCCGGCGGGCCGGTACGACGGCACCTCGACCGCGTTCCGGCGACGTCGGACCCCGCTTCGCGAGCGTGCCCGCTTGTGGCGGTCGGTTCACTGGGCGAGGGCCGGGCTGGCAGTAAAAGTCTTTGACAGCAACGAATCCTCGTCAACCTATAGACCGACGTCTTTCCGTGCGGCGGCAACGGTCGGGCCGGTCGGGTACGACAACCTCACTTGCGCCGGGTACCCGGGCGGGTGTAACACTCCCGGCCCGGATGACGCTTATTGCGTATGGCCTTGGCTGGCGTTCGGGCCGACCGTACTGCGGTTTTGGAGCTGCTGCTGGAGCGGATCGGACATCGATTCTCACGGGCAGAACCGCGCCAACGTGCGCGCATGTTCGTCCACGGAATACTGTCCGGACCGGCCCGCAAGAATGGTTGGACGTTGGCGGAATTCGCCGGCGAGAGCGATCCCAACGGCATGCAGCGACTGCTCACCACGGCCCGCTGGGACGTCGACGGGGTCCGCGATGATCTGCGCGACTGGATACTGGAGCGGTTCGGCGACCGGACCGACGCGATACTGGTGCCGACCGAGGCGGGCTTCCCCAAGAAGGGCACCGCATCGGTGGGGGTGCACCGGCAGTACAACGGCATGGTCGGGCGGACCGAGAACGTCCAGGTCGGCATCTTCCTGAGCTGTGCGGCCGGGGACCGCTGGGCTCTGGTCGACCGGGAACTGTACCTGCCCCGGGCCTGGGCCGGCGACGCCGAGCGGTGCCGGCAGCTGGGCGTACCGGACGGGGTCGGCTTCGCCACCCGCCCGCAGCTGGCCCGCCGGATGCTCCAGCGGGTGCTGGACGAGCCGGGACCGCGACCCTGGGTCGCCGGTGACGAGACGTACGGCGACGATCCCGCGCTGCGCTCCTGGCTGGCCGGCAACGACGTGCCCTACGTGCTGGCCACCCGCTGCCTCGACCGGGTCAGCCCGGTCCGCCGGCTGAACACCCCGAGTGGCGGCCCGCACGGGCTGCCCTGGGAACGCGACCGGGCCGGGTTCGACTGGGCCCGGGTGCCCGGGCACGCCGACGAGCCGATGTTGCCCGGATGGGAGAGCTTCCTGCTGGTCCGCCGGTCGGGCAGCGGGCCGGTCCGGTTCGGCTTCCACCACTGCCACGCCCGCGCCGGTACCCCCCTCAGCGAGCTGGTCCGGGTCGCCGCCGCGGGTGCCGGCGCGGCCCAGCGCCTCGCCCAGGCCCGCACCGATCTCGGTCTCGACCAATACCAGGTGCGCCGTTACGACGCGTGGTACCGGCATGTGACCCTGTGCATGCTTGCCGGCGCCTACCTCGCGGTAGCCGGCTGAATTCCTGGGGTCAGAAGGACCCCCACATCCCCAGCGGGACCAAAAGGGCCCCTGAGTTCCCGGCGGGGCCTGAGGGTGGCCCCGCCGGGAACGTCCGTCAGGACGAGAGCGCGGCCAGGAAGGCGGCGCCGTTCGGGCTGCCCACCCCGGTCACCGCGTCGTAGCCGGGCGCGGTGTGGATGGTCAGACCCGCGTCGAAGTTGAGCGAGCGCAGGCTGTACCGGTACCCGTTGCTCGCGTCCACTCCATTGACGAAGTCGGCCCGTACCACGCCCAGCGGCGAAGCTGGAGCGGTCACGTCCCGGTAGGCCGAGCTGCCGGCCTTCCGGTAGATCAGCGGGTTGGCGAAGCCGATGTCGTGCCCGGCCTTCTGCTGCACCAGCGCCATGAACGCGGCGAACAGCGGGGAGGACAGGCTGGTCCCGCCGATGCGGTATTCGCTGTACCTGACCGACCCGTCGGGGAAGGCCTGGGTCTGGCCGACCAGGAAGCCGGTGTTCGGGTCACCGAGCGCCGCGATGTCCGGGACAGCCCGCGCCGGCGCGCCGCCGTGGATCGTCGAGATCGAGTCCGGTACCACCCCGGCCTGGTACGCCGGCTGGGCGAACAGCCGGCTCGTGCCGCCGCCGGAGCCGTACTGGTAGGTGCCCGGGTATGGCGGCGTGAACGTGCCGTTCACCAGCACCGAACGGCCGGTCTCCCAGCCGGTCTCGAACAGGTACTGGCCGCTCGCGCCGACCGCGAGCGAGGTACCGCCGACCGCGGTCACGAACGGGCTGGACGCGGGCCAGTCGGGCGTGGCCGACGCGGCATTGGCCGGGTCGCCACCCGTCTCGTCACCGCTGTCGCCGGAGGAGAAGTAGATGCCGATGCCGGTCGCCACGCCCTGGAGCATGGTGTCCAGGTAGGGCGCGATGTATCCGGGCGGCAGCGCCTCGCTGGCGAAGCCGTAGGAGTTGGTGACGATGCTCGCCAGGTGCTGGTCGACCACGTGGTTGAGGGCGGCGTCCAGGTCCTGGTAGTTGTTCGGCGCGCCGACGTAGACGATGTTGGCGCCGGGTGCGATCCCGTGTACCGCCTCGACGTCGAGGGTCTCCTCGCCGTACCAGCCCTCCGGGTCCTGAACCGGGCCCTTGATCGGGTTGCGTGCGCCGGACTCCGGCCGCTTGAAGGTGCCGGGTGCGACCACCTGCTGGAACTGTCCACTGTGGAGCGTCGGCAGCCCGTGCAGGCTGGAGTACTGGTTCACGTCGGCGAGGATGGTCGGCGAGGCGTACGCATCGATGACCGCCACGGTCTGGCCGGCGCCGTCGTTGCCGGCCGCCACCGCCGACGACACCCCGTACGCGCTGCGCAGCTGGCTCGGCGTGTATCCGCACGGCGCCCACGGGTAGGTCCCGGGCACCACGGTTCCGTCCAGCCCGGTGGTGTTCGTGGTGGTCTTCTCGGCCCAGTACGCCGAGCACGGCTGGGCGTTGACGAACGCGGGCGACGGGGGCGCCGCGTGGGTCACCAGCGCCGCGGAGTCGTCCAGGCCGATGACCGCGGTGACTGCGGACAGGCTGGCCGGTACGGACAGCGCCGACCCGGGGGAGTGCAGGACGAGGTCGCCCTTCCGGTACAGGCCGATCGTCGCGCCGAAGGCGGCCTGCGCCTGTGCGACGCTGCCCTCAGCCGCCACGTAGTGCCCGTTCTGCGGGGTGTAGTCGATGGTGAAGCCACTGTCCCGCAACCACTTCTGCACCGCCGACAGATCCGCCTGGCTCGGCGCGAACCGGGACCGGAACTGCTGCGAGGTGAGGAACTGGCGGTAACTGGGCGAGCCCGGGGTGGACACGGCCGTGGCGAGCTGGGTCAACGCGCTCTGGTCCCGCCAGCCCAGGTAGACCCGGAAGCCGACTCGGTCGGTATCGGGGGCGTCGGCCTGCTTGGTGGCGGCCGTGGCCCAGCCCGGCACGCTGCCCGCCAGCGCGCGCCGGGTCTCGGCGTGCGCGACCGTGCTGATACCGAACGCAACCGCGAGCCCCAGTGCGAGGCTCGCGGCGACGACAGGTAGTGGTTTACGCATTAATGCTCCGATCCATCATGATGGACATCCTGGGTAGAGCGGTTCACGACGGGGTTTTGTTACACCGGCCCGGAAACGGCCGTCACGGCTTGGTCGCGACGCCACCGTACATCGACACATTTACATCATCAACGGACCGCGCCTCGTCGTCCGGACGCCAACGGTTGACCAGTGCGACGCCCGGCTCGACCAGGTCCAGCCCGTCAAACAGCTCCTCCACCTCGGCCCTGGTCCGCACCTTCGAGCTGATCCCGCGCGCGTTGTAGATGGCGATGCCCCGGCGTACCTCGTCCGGATTGGTGTCTGCGGTGGCCGTGGACAGTGCCAGGGCGCTGCCGGACACCATGGGCCGCATCAGCGTGTCGATGATGTGGTGCGCCTCGCGCTCGTCGACGATGTAATGCATGATCGCGATCAGGCAGAGCGCGATGGGCTGGCTGAAGTCCAGCGTCCCGGCCACCTGCGGGGCGTCGAGGATAGCCTGCGGGTCGCGCAGGTCGGCGTCGATGTAGGTGGTACTGCCCTCCGCCGTGCTGGTGAGCAGGGCCCGGGCGTGTACCAGCACGATCGGGTCGTTGTCGACGTAGACGATCCGGGACTCCGCAGCGACCCCCTGGACGACCTCATGCAGGTTGGGTGCGGTGGGCAGGCCGGTGCCGATGTCCAGGAACTGCCGGATGCCGCACTCCGCGGCCAGGTGCCGGGCAACCCGGGCCATGAAGTTGCGGTTGGCCCGCATGGATATCGGCAGGCTGGGCCAGACCTCGGTGATCTGCGCCGCGGCTTCCCGGTCGGCGGCGAAGTTGTCCTTGCCGCCCAGCAGGTAGTCATAGATGCGAGCCGAGTGCGGCACATTGGTGCGCAGATCGTCGGAAGTCAATCCGTCACTTCCCTGGTCCGGTCTTCTGGAACGTATGACAGCGGATCAGTCGTCAGCGTTCAGGTCGGCGACGATTTTGTCGAGGACTTCGTACGTGCGATCCGGTGGTTCGGCCTTGACGCAGAGCACTTCGATGGCCGTCGCGTACGGCTCGACGTCCTCCGGCTTGTCGAGATAGAGCGCGCTGGTGAGCTGCTCGATGTAGACCACGTCGGGCAGCTCCGGATCGGCGAAGCGCAGGATGCTGAACGACCCGCCGGCCCCGGCGTGCCCACCGGCCCGGAACGGCACCACCTGGAGCCGTACGTTGGGCAGCTCGGCGGCGTTGGCCAGCGCCTCGATCTGGGCGCGCATCACCTTGGTACCGCCGACCGGCCGGCGCAGCGCCCCTTCGTCGATGACCACCCAGAGCTGCGGCGGATCCGGCCGGGCGAGGATCCTCTGCCGGTCTATCCGCAGGTCGACCCGGTGCTCGATCTCGTCTTCGGAGGCGTGCCGGTGACCCAGCACCACGACTGCCCGGGCGTAGTCCCTGGTCTGCAGCAGGCCGGGGACGAACTGGACGTCGTAGCTGCGGATGGCGGCCGCGGCGGCTTCCAGGCCGACGTACGACTGGAACCAGGCCGGCAGCACGTCGCCGTACCGGTGCCACCAGCCGGCCGTGTTGGCGTTGCGGGCCAGGGCCAGCAGCCGCTGGCGCTCCTGCTCGTCGACCAGCCCGTAGAGGGTGAGCAGGTCGGCCACGTCACGCTGTTTGAAGCTGACCCGGCCGAGCTCCATCCGGCTGATCTTGGACTCGGACGAGCGGATCTTGTACCCGGCCTCCTCCCGGCTCACCCCGCAATCCTCACGCAACCGGCGCAGGTGGGCGCCGAGCAGCATGCGCAGTACCGTCGGGCCGCCGGTTGTGCCACCGTCCTGCCCACGCGTCGTCACGTACTGACCTCCGTCAGGCCCTTTACCGATTCCGGACAACCTGTCGCCTGTCGCGATCCCGCGTAAGCATGGCATGAGCGGAAGGTAAGCAGGATCACCCGGAAGCCTGACTGACATCTGGCCCGGGGTGTGACTGCACGGATCGTCTGCACGTGCATTCGGGTCTTGCTTCTGCACGGTAGTGCCGGGATGATGTCATCGTGGGAGCCGCGAGCGTGGAAACCCTCATCATCACAGCCAGCATCACCGCGATGGTCGGTCTGTGCGCCGGATGGTGGTTCCGAGGCCAGGCCCGTCGGGCCGAGGCCGAGACCTGCCGGCTGAGGGCGGCGCTCCAGGCCGAACAGCACGCCGCCCGGCACGACTCGCTGACCAGCCTGCCCAACCGGCGGGCGTTCTTCCAGGCCGGGGCCGCGTTGCTGCGCGACTCGAAACGGGAGGCACTGGTCGCGGTCGTCATCGACATCGACAACTTCAAGGAGATCAACGACAGCCTCGGCCATGCGGCCGGCGACGAGGTGCTGGTCACCATCGGCCGCCGGTTCGCCGAGCACGCCGGCGACAACCTGGTCGCCCGGCTGGGCGGGGACGAGTTCGCCGGGCTGCTGGTCAGCCCCACGACCGACGAGGACTGGCTGAACGCCGCCGGGCAGCGGCTCGGCCAGGCGCTGACCGCGCCGCTCCGGATCTCCGGCCGTACCGTCCAGCTCACCGTGTCGGTCGGAATCGCGCCGGTACACGGGCCGACCGACCTGTACGAGGCGCTCGGCCGGGCCGACGCGGCGATGTACCGGGCCAAAGCGCTACGCCGGGAAGCCCACAGCGCCGCGATCCTCGACGCGTCGACCCATCAGCCCGGCTACCGCATCGGCGGGCGGAGCCGGACTTTGCACCACGACGACCCGCCGAGCCGGCCGGGCAACCCAGCGGCCACCCGACCCGGGGTGCACCTGGTGCGGGGAGCGCTGCACCGGACCGCCGACTGACTATCCGGGGACCTCGGCGTACCGGCTGAGGATCGCCTCGGCGGCGGGCAGCGCCGCCGAGCGGTGGGCCGGTACCAGCCCGATCCGGGTACGCCGGTCGAGCAGGTCGGCGGTGTCCAGGGCGAGTTCGTGGCGCAGGGCCCAGACCAGCTCGGCGCCGGTGACGTCCACCTCCGGCGTCAACGGTCCGGCGAGCGAGCTGTCCACAGTGGACAGTTGGGCGACGGCGGGCGCTTCCGTGCCGTACCGCTGGATCAGCCGTGCCGGCGTCTCGATCCGGGCGAGGTCGGCGCGGGGCGCGGCCCCGACGAGCGGGAGCTTTTTCGTCCGCGACGGCCCGGCGGCCAGGCGGTGTCGCCGTAGCGCCGCGGAGACCGCCTGTTCGGCCATGCTCCGGTAGGTGGTGAGCTTCCCGCCGACCACGGTGACCACGCCGTCCGGTGCGGTGAGGATAGCGTGCCGGCGGGACACGTCCGCGCTGCCCGCGTGCCCGTCGTCGAGCAGCGGTCGCAGCCCGGCGAACGCGCCGAGCACGTCCGCCCGGCGCAGCGGCACTTCGAGCACCGTGTTGAGGACGTCCAGCAGGAACGCGATGTCCGACTCCGGCGCGACCGGCGTGTCCGCCACCGGCCCGTCCACCGGCTCGTCGGTGATCCCGACGTAGACCAGTCCGGTCGGCTGCGGTATCGCGAAGACCAGCCGGGCCCGCCGGCCCGGGATGGGTACCAGCAGCTCCGCGTCGAGGCCGCCGAGCTGCTCGGTCCGCAGCACCAGGTGGCTGCCCCGGGACGGGCGCAGGTTCACCCCGGCGACCAGCTCACCCGCCCAGACGCCGGCCGCGTTGACCACCGCACGGGCCCGTACCGCCAGCCGTGCCCCGGTCAGCTCGTCGCGCACCTCGGCGCCGTCCCCGGCCAGCGCGGTCACCCGGCACCGGGTGAGGATCCGCGCACCGAGCCCGGCCGCGGTCCGGGCGATCGCGGTGACCAGGCGGGCATCGTCCTCCAGCTGCCCGTCCCAGCTGAGGTGGCCGCCGCGCAGCCCGGCGCCGCGCAGCCCGGGTGCCAGCCGTAAGGTGTGCGCGGCCGAAATCCGGCGGGCCGGGGGCAGCAGCGCGCCCGGCGTACCGGCGGCGCGGCGCAGCAGGTCGCCACCGCTGATCCCGGCCCGGTACAGCCGGGCTACTCCGTTCGATACACCGTCGGCCAACGGCAGCAGCACGGGCAGTGGCCGGCTCAGGTGCGGCGCGGTGCGGGTCAACAGGATGCCGCGCTCCCGGGCGCACTCGTAGGCCACCGCGACGTCCAGGTTGGCCAGGTAGCGCAGGCCGCCGTGGACCAGCTTGGAGCTCCACCGGGAGGTACCGAAGGCCAGGTCGTGGGCGTCCAGCGCGGCCACCGACAGGCCGCGGGAGGCGGCGTCGAGGGCCACCCCGGCACCGGTGACGCCGAGCCCGACGACGAGCAGGTCGACCACCTCGCCACCGGCCAGCCCGGCCAGTTCGCGGGCGCGCCGCGTGGCGTTCAGCGAGGTCGTTGCGGTGGCGACCATGATGGCACAGAGTTTACGGATGACCGCGATGCGCTGGTCCGGCTGGGGGGACCCGGCCCGGGCGATCAGCCTGCCGCTGCCGGTGGGCGCCCTCCTGGAAGCCCTGGGGGTACGCCCACCCAAGCGCCCCACCCTGACGCTGGACGAGATCCGGCTGCCCCCGCCCGTACTCGACCGGGCGTCGCTGGAGCAGCTCGTCGCCGCCCTCGGGCCCGATCGGGTACGCACCGGGGACCTGGACCGGATCGGGCACACCCGGGGTAAGTCCACAGTGGACCTGTTGCGGATCCGGGCCGGCTCGGTGGCGGACGCGCCGGACGCCGTGCTGCTGCCCGGCTCCCACGACGAGGTGCTCGACGTGCTGCGGGTGTGCTCGGCGCAGCGGATCGCGGTGGTTCCGTTCGGTGGGGGTACCTCGGTGGTCGGCGGGCTGGCTCCGGCGCGGTCCGGCTTCGCCGGTGTCGTCGCGCTCGACCTGGGGCGACTGGACCGGCTGGTCGCGGTCGACGCGGAGTCGCGTACCGCGACGCTGGAGCCGGGGGTACGGGCACCGGCGGCCGAGGAGTTGCTGGGCGCACACGGGTTCACGCTCGGGCACTTCCCGCAGTCGTACGAGTTCGCCACCATCGGCGGGTTCGCCGCGACCCGGTCCAGTGGCCAGTACTCGGCCGGGTACGGGCGCTTCGACGAGATGGTCGTCGGACTGCGGGTGGCGACCCCGCGCGGCTGTGTCGAGCTGGGCCGGGCACCCCGCTCGGCGGCCGGCCCGGACCTGCGGCAGCTGTTCCTCGGCTCGGAGGGGACGCTCGGCGTGATCACCGCGGTGACCGTACAGGTCCGGCCGGCTCCGGTCGGGTACGCCTGCTACGGCTGGCGGTTCGACTCGTTCACCGACGGCGTCGCCGCGCTGCGCCGGCTGGCTCAGGACGGTCCGCTGCCGGCGATGCTCCGGCTTTCCGACGAGTACGAGACGGCGCTCAACCAGCCGGGGACGGACGGCTGCCTCGCGGTGGTGGCGTTCGAGGCGGACGGCGGGTGGCACGGTGCCGAGGCGGTGCTGCGCGAGGCGGGCGGTACCCCGCTGGGTCCGGCACCGGGCGAGGCGTGGACGCGTAACCGGTTCCAGGCGCCGTACCTGCGCGACGCGCTGCTCGACGCCGGGGCGCTGGCCGAGACGGTGGAGACCGCGACGTTCTGGTCCAACCTGCCGAGGCTGTACGAGGCGGTGCGGACCAGGCTGATCGAGGTACTGGAGCCGACGCCACCGCTGGTGCTGTGCCACGTCTCGCACGTGTACCCCAGCGGTGCCTCGCTCTACTTCACCGTGGTCTGCGCCCAGGCGGACGACCCGGTATTCCAGTGGCAGCAAGCGAAAGCGGCGGTGAACGCGGCCGTCGTCGAGGCCGGCGGTACCATCAGCCACCACCACGGCATCGGTACCGAGCACGCCGCCGGGCTCGCCGACGAGGTCGGCCCGTTGATGCTCGACGCGCTGCGCGCGGTCAAGCGTCAGGTCGACCCCGCCGGCATCCTCAACCCCGGCATCCTGCTCGGCAGCTGAGTGGCGTACCCGGCGGCGGCCGGTCCGGCCAACTCCTCACGAACTCTCAGCTTCATCGCCTCTGGTTCACATGTCCGGATGGTGAGGTGGCGGGCGTGGTCGTCTTCGTACCGAAGTCGGCTCTATGACTCACCGGAGGGAAAGGTTGACCCGCCGGGTCTCCGGGACAATCATGCATTCAACGGTTTACCCGTCCGGTCCCGCACCGGGCACGTGGGCAGGGGAGGCGTCGTTTGTCGTGGCCCGCGTCTGGCCGGGGCACCCGTGACGCCCTGCCGCACCGCCCTTGCGCGACCCGGCAGCGCGTGCGGAGTCCGTTGTCCGCCCCGCACCGCTGTAGCGAAGCTCAAGGCGTCGTCACCCGCGTCGCGACACCCTGCACCAGGCGCGATGACCACCCGTACCGACGCTAGCCACCGGTAAGACCGACGGTCAAAGGAGCCCGACGGTGAAGCGAGAGAATGACGCTGTCGCAACCGATCCACCGGCACCAGACACCGACGAGCTACGCCTTGCCGTGCATGGCGGCGATGCGGTCCGAGGTACCCCGTGGCCGACCTATGACAAGGGTGCGGTGTTCGTCCATCCCGAGGACGAGGCGGCGGCCGTCCGCGCTGTCCGCAGCCATCTCTACTTCCGCTACGACCACCGCCCCGAGCAGGAGACCGAGTGCGGCCGGTTCGAAGCGGAGCTGTGCCGTTACTTCGGGACCACCCATGCGCTCGCGGTCTCCAGTGGTACCGCCGCATTGGCGCTCGCCGTCCTGGCGGCGCGGATCCCTCCGGGTTCGCTGATCGCCTGCCCCGGCTTCACGTTCGTCGCCACACCCAGTGCCATCGTGCTAGCCGGCTGCACGCCGTTCCTGGTCGAGGTGGACGAGAACCTGCACCTGGACCTGACCGACCTCGCGCGCCGCTGGACCCCTGAAATCAAGGCGATCCTGGTGGTCCACATGCGCGGCTTCGCGGCGGACATGGCGGCCGTGACCCGTTTCGCCGCCCAGCGGGGGGTACCGGTGTTCGAGGACGCGGTACCCGCCCTCGGCGCCGAGTTGGCCGGTCGAAAGCTCGGTACCTTCGGCCTCGCGGGTGCCTTCAGTACCCAGTCCGACAAGTCCCTCAACTCTGGTGAGGGCGGTTTCCTGGTCACCAACGACAGCGCGCTCTTCGCCCGCGCCGTGGTGCTCTCCGGCGCCTACGAAGGGCGCTTCCGCCGCCACTTTCCCGACGCCCCGCCACCGATCGCCACCGATCTGGACCTGCCGCTGTTCAGCTTCCGCATGGACGAGATCCGGGCGGCCCTGCTGAGCGCCGAGATGGAGCGGCTGCCGGTCCGCCTCAAGCGCTTCCGCGGCAACTACGATCACGTGGCCGCGGCACTCGCCGACCTCCCGGGGATCGAGATCCGCCAGCCGGTGGCGCCGGGCGCCTACCTCGGCGAGGCGTTCATCTTCCGCGTCCCGGGTCGGGACGCGAAGTGGTTCGCGTACGCGCTCTGTTGCGAGGGTATCGATGCCCGCAACGTCGGCTCGGACGAGGACGACAACGTACGGGTCTTCTGGAACTGGCGGTTCCTGTTCGGCACGATGGATGTCGCCGAGATCCAGGCGCGGCTGCCGAACACCACCCGGTACGTCCAGCAGGCGGTGGATGTCCCGCTCTCCTCCAACCTCACCCTCGAGGACTGCGACCATCTCATCGCGGCCGTCCGGAAGGTGGCCCGGGCCAGCGAGCCTGACCGGTACCGTCCAGCCCTGACCCAGCAGCGATGAACGCCGTCGCCGAGCGGGGCGCGGTTCCGCGCCGCGCGTTCGTCGCGATCTTCGGTGGGCTCTTCTGCGGTTACATGGGGCTCACCGCGGTGATCCCGGTACTGCCGGGCTTCGTGCGGGAACGCTTCGGCGCAACCAACTTCGTGGTCGGGCTCGTGGTCACCGCGACGGCGCTCACCGCCCTGCTGGTCCGGCCGGTATCCGGCTTCCTGGCCGACCGGTACGGCCACCGCCTGGTCATGCAGCTGGGCGCGCTGATCGTCGCCACCGGCGGGGTGCTCTACTTCGCTCCGCTCGGCCTGCCCGGCCTGGTCGCGGACCGCCTGTTCCTCGGCGTCGGGGAAGCCTCGCTCTTCACCGCTGGCGCCGTCTGGACGGTGTCGCTCGCCCCGCACAACCGCCGGGGACAGCTGATCGGGTTCTACGGCATCAGCATGTGGGGCGGGATCTCGCTGGGCACGTTCCTGGGTGCGACGCTGCAACACTTCGGGTACGGCGCGGTCTGGGCGTTCAGCCTCGTCGTTCCGCTCGTCGGGCTGGTGCTGATCAGCTCGGTTCCCGCCATCTCCCGAACCGAGCAGCTGGGCTCGGCACGCGGTCTGCTGCTGCGCCCGGCGCTGCTGCCCGGAGTAGCGCTCGCCCTTGGCGCCGCCGGGTACGCCGGCCTCGCCGCGTTCGTCGTGCTCCACCTTCAGGCCCGGGGAATCCACTCCGGCGTCGTGGTACTGAGCTGCTTCAGCGCGGTCTACGCCGGTACCCGGCTGTTCATCGGCCACCTGCCGGACCAGCTGGGGCCCAGGCGGGTCGCCACGTGGTCCGGTGCGGGTGAGGCGGTCGGGCTGCTGATCATCGCGCTGGCGCCGAGCCTGTTGGTCGCGGTACTGGGCAGTGTGGTCATGGGCGTCGGGTTCTCGCTGCTGCATCCGTCGCTCGCGTTGATGGTGATCAACCGTACCGACCGGTCGAAGCAGGGGGCCGCGATCGGCGCGTACACCTCCTTCTGGGATCTGGGCCTGACCGTCTGGGGTCCGGCGACCGGAGTGATCGCGACCGGCTTCGGCTACCCGGCGGTCTTTCTCGTCGCCGCCGCGTGCGGGGTCGCGGCGGCGGTCGTAGCGCGCTGGATCCGCCAGCCGGCTCCGCAGCCGGTGGCGGCGACCTGAGGTGGGAGCATGGATACCGGACTACTCAAGGTCCTCTGTATCACCGGCTGGTGCCGCAACGGCAGCACCATCATCGGAAACATCCTGGGCGAGATCCCGGGGTTCTTCCACGTCGGGGAGCTGCACTTCCTGTGGAAGAACGCGGCGGGCAAGGGTGCCAACAACCTCTGTGGCTGCGGGGCGGTACTGACCGCGTGCCCGGTCTGGTCGCCGATCCTGCCGCTCGGCCGGCCCGCCAGTGTCCCGGTGGAGGCGTACGCCGACCTCGTCATCCGCCGCCAGCTCGGCCGCGTCCGGACCCGCCATACCTGGCGGGTGCTCGATCGCGGCCTGGACAGCGAGGAGATCCGCGCGCACGCCGAGCTGATGACCCGGACCTACCACGCCGTCGCCGAGCGGATGGCGGCCGGTGTGATCGTGGATACCACGAAGATTCCGGGCGAGGCGGCGCTGCTGCCGTACCTCGACGGGGTGCTGCCGTACTACGTCCATCTCGTCCGCGACCCCCGGGCGGTCGCGCACTCCTGGCAGGAGCCGAAGCAGTACGTCTACGCCATGTCCTCGTCCCGCAGTACCGCCTACTGGTACGGCTTCAACCTGGCCGCGCGGGCGATCACCCGGCGCTTCCCGGAGCGGTCGCTGTTCCTGCGGTACGAGGAGTTCATCGCCGACCCGGCTGGCACCATCGACGCGCTGCTGCGGTTGTGTGGCGCGGACCCGGCCGAAAATCCGGTGCGGGGCCGGACGGTCGAGCTGCACACCAACCATACGGTCACCGGCAACCCGGACCGGTTCCGGACCGGCACCACGGTCATCCGCGACCGTGACGACTCCTGGCAGACCGGTCTCCCGATGTCGGCGAAGCTCGCCGCGGCTGTGCTGTCCTGGCCACTGCGCCGACGCTACGGATACCCAGCCGGTAGCCAGGGCGTGGGCGAGCAACCGGCCCTGGGGCTCAGGCGCTGAGGAGGGACAAGTGGATCTGGGGTTGGAGAACAAGGTCGCGCTGGTCGCCGGCGGTTCCAGCGGCATCGGTCTGGCCGCTGCCAAGGAGTTCGCGCGCGAGGGCGCGCACGTGGCGATCTGTGGGCGGGATCCCGACCGCCTCGCGGAGGCGGAACGCGCCATCAAGGAGGTGGCCCGGGGCCGGGTCGACGTCTCCTCCGTGGACGTCACCGACGAGCGGGCCGCCGTTCGTTGGGTGGACGAGGTCGCCGCCGAGTTCGGCGCGCTGCACATCCTGCTGGTGAGTGGGGGCAGCCCGCCGATCGGTACCGCGTCGCGGTTCGAGGTGGCGGAGTACCGGTCGGCCGTGGACCGGATCCTCCTCCCGGCGGTGAGCCTGGCTCTGGCCGCACTGCCGCATCTCAAGGCGGCCGGGTGGGGCCGGCTGCTCTTCGTGGCATCGGAGACCGCGAGCGTGCCGATCGGCCCGCTGGCGCTGTCCGGCGTCACCCGCGCCGCCATCGTACGGTTCGCCCAGGCCCTCGCCGCGGACCTCGGGCGCGACGGCGTCACGGTCAACGTGCTGGCACCCGGCGGAGTCCGCACCCCGCCGATGGAGCGGGCGGCCGCCAAGCTGGCCGGAGACGGCGATGTCGAAGCCCAGCTGCGCGTGATGGGCCACCACAGCGCGATCGGCCGGCTGGCCCGACCGGAGGAGGTCGCCGCCGTCGCCGCCTTCCTCGCCAGCACGCGCGCTTCCTTCGTCACCGGCGGCGTACACCTGATCGACGGTGGTGCCGGCGTGGTGGGGCCGGACCTGCCGCACCTCACGGCCGCGCGCAAGGACACGTACACATGACCAAGGAGCCCGTCATGACCATGGCCTACTCCGAGCAGGACGTCGAGGACTTCTTCGACCGGACCACGCAGACCTACCTGAGCTTCTGGGACAGCGAAGGGGTACTGCACACGGGTTACTTCGTGGACGACGCGGACGACGACTACCGCGCGGCCGCCGACCGTACCTCCGACATCCTGGCCGCGGAAGCGCAGATCGACGCCGGGTCGTACCTGCTCGACGTGGGGTGCGGCTGCGGAAACTTCCTGATCCATCTCGCCAGCCGGTTCGGCTGCCGGGGCGAGGGGCTCGACCTGAGCGGCGAGCGCATCACCTTCGCACAGCAGCAGCTGGCCCGCCGGGAACCCCGGCTCGACATCGAGTTCCGGCACGGCTCGGCGACCCGGCTGCCGTACCAGCCCGACACCTTCAGCCACGTGGTCAGCCAGGATGCCCTCTTCCTGGTACCGGACAAGCCGCGCAGCCACGCGGAGATCCACCGCGTGCTGCGGCCCGGCGGCGTCTTCGCCTTCTCCGACTTCCTCCAGCCGAAGCCGGAGATCGGTGCGCGCGCCCGCAGGCACGTGTACGACCGGGTCAGGTGGAGCAGCGGCTACTCGCTCGTCGGGTACCAGGCGGCACTGGAGCGGGCCGGGTTCGACATCCTACTGGCCCGTAACCTGGAGCGCCACATCAGGCAGACCTACCGGGTGCTGGGGGAGACCGCGCGGGAGCGCGCCGGAACCACGCCTGACGCCGCGGCCCGGGACTGGATGCTGGCCTTCGCCGAGTCCTGCGCGGAGATCCAGATCGCCATCGACCACGGCGAGTTCGGCTGGGGCATCTTCGTGGCCCGCAAGCGCGGCTCGGTAACCGGCTAGGGAGTGGGAAGGCCATGCAGCGGATCGAACCGATGAAGCGCACGATCGCGGAAGTCGTCGCCGAGCGGAAGAGGGAGATGTCGCCGGGCCGGGCGTTCGTGGAAGCGTTCGCCGACCGGGGACTGGACGCCTGCGTCGAATTCGACGTGACGATCACCGACTCGTTGACCAGCTCGCGCCGCAAGCCACGCTACCCGGCCCGCAACATGTTCAAGGTTGTCGACCTGTCCAGGAACCCCCAGCGGTACTACTGGCACGAGAGCCCACCACTGGCCGGGGATCCTCAGGTGGACGGTGCGGACCTGAGGCGGGAGGCGGCGAACCGGTTCCACAAGTCACCGGTTCCCGAGCTCCTCCCGACCACCGCGTGGGTACAGGTGCCGCCGGACCTGTGGGAGGACGCCGACACCTTCGAGTCGTTCGTCAACTACCGGCTGATCGTCCGGCTCGCCACGGCGGAGAACCACACGATTCTGCGGGGTGGGGCCGGGCTGCTGAACATGCCGCAGATCGGCCGGCTGACCGCGAAGGCCCCGTTCAGCTCGACCATCCTGGCGGCCTGCAACGAGGTCGAGCAGATGGGCAGCACCGCCGACGGCCTCATCATCAACCCGGTCGACTACTACCGGTTCCTCGGGCACAGCCGGCTGATGGAGGACGTGGAGCAGAACGGTGTCTTCATCGTCCGTACCCGGCTGGTCGACCCGGGTACCGCCATCGTCGGCGACTTCGGGCACGGGGCGCTGCTGTTCGACGCCGGACGTTCGGTGATCCGCTTCGCCGAGCCACCCCCGGGTACCTTCGCGGAGCCCGGGATCGCGCTGATGGCCGAGATCTACGAACGGGTCGTGGTCAACCTGCCGACCACCTTCTACGTCGTGACCCTGTAGCGGCGCGGATGCGGCAGGATCCGGACGTCCTGGTCATCGGCGGCGGCATCGCCGGCCTGTTCTGCGCCTACCACCTGCGCCGCGCCGGTCGCGCCGTGGCCGTGGTGGAGCGCGGACCGGTCGGCGGTCCGCTGTCCTGCTCGGCCGGCAACACCGGCTTCGTCGGTACCCAGGGCGCCGCCCCGCTCGCCGAGCCCGGCGTGCTGCGCCAGCTCAGGGTCACCCCGCGCCTGGACCCCGAGCTGCTGTCCTGGCTCTGGCACTTCCGCCGCGCGGCGGGCGGCCGCGACCGGGCGGCCGGTTACCAGAGGCTGCTCGGCCTGAAGAAGCGGAGCCTGGAGATCCTGCGCGACCTGTGCGCGTCGGGGCGCCTCGCGGACACCTTCACGGTACCGGGAATGGTGCTGGCGTACCGGACGGCGGACGGGTTCGCGAAGGCGCGCCGGTCGGTGGAGCAGGCGGTCGCGAACGGGGTACCGCTGCGTGTCCTCGACCCGGAGGAGCTGCGCGCGCTCGAACCGGAGGTGGAGTTCGACATCCGCGGCGCGCTGTACAACGACGAGGGCGGGTTCCTGCGGGTACCCGACTTCGTCGTCGAGTTCGCCCGGCTGCTCGCCGGCATGGGCGTCGACATCCTGGAACGCGCCGAGGTCGTCGGCTTCGAGGTCACCGACCGCGTGGTGCGGCGGGTGCTGACCACGCGCGGAGACTTCCGGCCCGGCGAGACCGTCCTGGCCGCCGGGGCCTGGTCGGCCGGGTGCGCCCGCGAGTTGAACGTCGGGCTCAAGCTCCAGCCCGTCAAGGGTTACAGCGTCACGGTCAAGACCCCGCCCGGCGCGCCGCGCCGCCCGGTCCTGTTGGGCGAAGGGCGGATCGCCGTCGCGCCGCTCGGGGACCGGCTACGTTTCGCCGGAGCCCTGCAACTGTCCGGCTTCGACCGCACCGTCTCCCGGCGCCGCGTGGACGCGATCCGGCACACGGTCCGGGCCTACCTACCCCGGCTCGAGCACACCGAGATCCTCCAGACCTGGACCGGCTTCCGTCCGTGTACCCCGGACAGCCTTCCGTTCCTGGGGCGCGCCGAGCCCTACCGCAACCTCACGGTGTGCTGCGGCCACGGCCATATCGGCATGGGGCTTGCGCCGGCCAGCGGCGAGCTGGTCGCCCAGATCGTCACCGGCCAGCGACCCGACACCGATGTCGCCCCGTTCCGGGTGGACCGCTACCGCGGGAGGGTACCGACATGACGGCGATCGGCGTCCTGTGCCTGGAGACCTCGTTCACCAAGATCCCTGGACACATCCGCAACCCGACCACCTTCGACTTCCCGGTCGTCTACCAGGTGGTGGCCGGTGCGACGCCGGAGCGGGTGGTGAGCCAGGCGGATCCGCGCCTGCTCGAACCGTTCATCGACGCGGCCCGGGAGCTGGAGGCGCTCGGGGTGGCGGCGATCACCGGGGCGTGCGGCTTCCTCGTCCTCTTCCAGCGGGAGCTGGCCGGTGCGGTCCGGGTCCCGCTCTACGCCTCCAGCCTGATCCAGCTACCGATGGTCCACCGGATGCTCCGCCCGGACCAGAAGGTCGGGCTGCTGGTCGCCAGGAAGGAGTCCCTTACCCGGCGCCATCTCGCGGCGATCGGCGGGGCGTCGGTTCCGGTGTGTGTCGCCGGTATGGCCGAGCAGCCCGAGTTCCGCGAGGTCATGCTGGAGGGGCGGCGGGTCGAGCTGGACGCCGACCGGCTGGAGCGCGAGGTGCTGCGCGAGGTCGAGCGGCTGGTACGGGACAACCCCGAGATGGGCGCGCTGGTGGTCGAGTGCACCGACCTCGTGCCGTTCGCGTACGCGATCCAGGAGCGGACCGGCCGGCCGGTCTTCGACATCGTGACGCTCACCGAGATGGTGTACCAGAGCCTGACCCGGCGTCGCTTCGGTTAGAGTGCGCACATGCGGGGACCCGGGATCCGGCTCGTCGGTGTGGTCGCCGTCGTGCTGGCGCTGGCCGGCTGCACCGATCGGCCACCGCCACGGCCGGCGCCCAGCCTGGCCTGGCACGAGGTTTCCTTGCCGGGCAACGCTTCCGGTGCGCCGGAGGTCCGCGACGTGACCGGCTGCCCCGGGCACGGGTACCTGGCCGGCGGGTACCGGGCCGCGGACGGAAGCACCGTTCCGGCACTGTGGTCCACTGTGGACGGTCAGACCTGGACGGCGGTACCGACCCAACCGAAGTCGGTGTACGGGCCGCACCATCTGCTGTCCACCGTCGCCTGCCGGGGTGACACGGTCGTGGCGGTCGGCTCGGTTCCCGGCGGGGTACACGGAAACCTGCGTACCAACACCTGGATCGGCACCGGATCCGGGCCGCTGACCGAGGTTCCGGCCGCGTTCGAGCTGTTCGGCGGGCCGCGCCAGATCGGCGTGGGGCAGCTCGTGGCGGGTACCACCGGTTGGCTGATCGGCGGTGCGCGCACCGACGCCAACGGCGAGGCCGGCGCCGCGGTCTGGTTCGCCGGTGACGGGGGCTCCTTCCAGCTCGTCGACAACGACCCGGCGCTGCAGTCCGACGCCGGCGCGGAGACCGTGCTGACCGGGGTGGCGCCGGCACCGGCGGGTGGGTTCGTGGCGGTGGGCAGTGCCATCCCGGCGAGCGATCCGGCCACCCGCCAGCCGTTGGTCTGGCGTTCACCCGACGGCCTGCACTGGACCCGCCAGGCGGTGCCCGCGGGCGGCGGCGACGCGGACATCGAGGCGGTCGTCCCGTACCGCGATGGCCTCCTCGCCCTGGGGATCTGCGGCGACGGGTTCGGCGCCTGGCTCGGCTCAGCCTCCGGCTGGCGGGCGGTGGCCCGGTTCGGCCGACTCGGCGGTTCGGCGCTCGCGCAGATCACCGGTCTGGCGGTCGGCTTGGGTACGGCCTACGCGGTCGGCTCGGACGGCACCCGGTACCGGCTGTGGCGCTCGACCGACGCCGGCAGCTGGACGGAGCTGTCCATGCCCGCTTTCGTACCGGCTGGCGGGTCGAGCATTGCCAGGCTGGCCAACGTCAACGGCCAGCTCGTGCTGACCAGCGACGGTAACGGCAGCCAGATGTGGCTCGCCCCGGCCGGATAGCCGAGCGCGTACGAGCCCCCTGGACGAGGAAGGCGGGCAACCGGTCAGGGCGACCGCGAGCAGTGCCACACCGACAAGCCGCCCGATCACAAGAGGCGCCCCAGGGCGGTACGGGTGGCCAGCAGCCAGCCGAGCAGGTACGAGCCGAGCAGGCCGAACACGCTGACGACCAGTCCCTTGACTTCGGCGGGTACGGGTACCGGGCGGATCAGCAGGGCCAGCCCGACCAGCACGTATCCCTGGACGATGAAGGCGGCGTACGCACTCCGGGCGGGGCCGCCCGAACCGAACGGGCGGACGAGGCGCTGCTGCGCCAAACCCAGTAACCACACCGAAACCATCACCGCGAGCAGACCTTCCGCGCCGGCGGTACCGGCGGACGCCCAGTGCCAGCCGCCGAGGAAGTCCTGCGCGGGTACCCCGGCGAGCGCGACGACACCGGCGAAGCCGGCGATGGCCAGGACACTGAGCAGGGCGGCGTACCCGCACGCGCGGCGCAGCCGGTCCGATACCGGGTCGAGCCAGCCAGGGCGCCGGCCGAGGAGTCCGAGCCCGAACAGGGCGAGAAACTGCGGCCACTGCCACAGGTGCAGGTCGCCCCACTGCGTGCTGTCGAGCGGGAACCGTACCCGTACCAGGAAGGAAGCGACCGCGACCACGACGGCCAGCACCAGCAGGCGCCGCAGGGTCAGCGCGGACCGGTTGCCGGGCAAGGGTTCCGGCCGCGGCCGGCGCCATGCCGCGTAGCCGAGCGAGAAGATCAGCAACACCTCCAGGAACCACAGGTGGGCGGTGTCCGGAACGTAGCGCGCGGGCCGGCCGGTGGCCCGGTCCATCAGGGCGACCCAGGGCGGCCACAGCACGAAGGTGAACACCACCAGGGGGATACCCAGGCGGACCAACCGGTCCCGGGCGAACCGGCCCGGACCCTTGCGCGACACGGAGCCCGGGGTCAGCAGGCCGGCCATGAGGAAGAAGAAGCCCATCGCGAACAGCCCGAACGGCCCGAGCAGCACCTCCAGCACGGTCTCCGTGCCCGGCGCGATGCTGACCTCCCGCACGTCGGTGTAGGTCCAGCCGCCCAGCTGGTCATAGCCCGCCCAGCCGTGCCCGAAGATGACCCCGGCCACCAGGAGGACCTTCAGGTTGTCCAGGTAGGCGACCCGTTGAGCCGCCCCGACCAGCGGGGCGGCTTCGCGCGACACGTCCACAGCTATACGATGCGCCCGTGCCGGCCGCATGGGCCAGAGTCAACGGTTGAAGACGGTCACCTCGATCGCGTACAGGTCTGCGCGGTAGAGGTGGTCGGCGAACTCGACGGCGTGGCCGGCACCGTCGAAGGCGGTGCGCTGCATGCTGATCAGCGGCGCGTTGCGCTTGATGCCGAGCAGCCGGGCCTCGGCCGCGCCGGCGGCCAGCGCGGTGATCCGCTGTCTGGCCACCGCCGGCCGGGCGTTGCGCTCGCCGAGCAGCTGGTACAGGCCGCGCGCCTCCAGGTCGGTCGCGGTGAGGTCACGGAACCGACCGGGCAGCCAGTTGCGCATGATGGCCAGCGGCTCGCCGTCGGCCAGCCGGAGCCGCTCGCAGTGCACCAGCGGATCGTCGCCCGGCAGGCCCAGAGCCCGGGCGGCGTGCCGGTCCAGGCACTCGTGGTCCAGCCTGAGCACGCGGGTACGCGGGGTCCGCCCGGCGCTGGTCAGGTCCTCGTACAGGCTGGTCAGCGCGACCCGCCGGCGCACCTGCGCGTTGGCCACCCGGGTGCCCACCCCCTGCTTGCGGGTCAGCATCCCCTTCTCCACCAGGTCGTCCAGGGCCCGGCGCATGGTCGGCCGGGAGATCGCCAGCGACTCGGCGAACTCGATCTCGTTGGGCAGCCGCTCGCCGGGCAGCAGTTCGCCCCGGTCCACCGCCTCCTCCAGCAACCGGCTGACCTGGAAGTAGAGCGGCACCGGGCTGGACCGGTCGATCTCGATGCGGGGAACGGGCATGGGCACCTCGAACAAACACGAGCGGACAATCGCCGAAGTTTGTCACCCAGTTAAGCGTAATGTCAAGACAAACTGTTGACTTCATGTATCGGCGCGCCCTAGCTTCGGTGACAGCCGCAACCTCGGCGAAACGTCCGGAAGGGAGCCCGATGACCGCCGTTGAGGTGATCACCATGGGCCGGGTGGGGGTGGACCTCTACCCGCTCCAGATCGGCGTGGGTCTCGCCGAGGTGTCCACCTTCGGCAAGTTCCTCGGCGGCAGCGCGACCAACGTCGCGGTCGCGGCGGCCCGGCACGGGCGGCGTACCGCGGTCATCACGCGTACCGGGGCGGACCCGTTCGGCAACTTCGTGCACCGGGCACTGACCGAGCTCGGGGTGGACGACCGGTACGTGTCGGCGGTACCCGGACTGCCCACCCCGGTGACCTTCTGCGAGATCTTCCCGCCGGACGACTTCCCGCTCTACTTCTATCGCCAGCCCAAGGCGCCCGACCTGGAGATCCGGCCCGAGGAGCTGGACCTGCCGGCGATCCGTACCGCGGGGCTGTTCTGGGCCACCGTCACCGGGCTGTCGCAGGAGCCGAGCCGGGCCGCGCACCACGCCGCGTGGGCCGCCCGGGAGCGACAGGCATTCACGGTCCTCGATCTGGACTACCGCCCGATGTTCTGGTCCTCGCCGGCGGCGGCGGCGACCGAGGTCCGCCGGGCGCTGCCGCACGTCACGGTGGCCGTCGGCAACCAGGAGGAGTGCGCGGTCGCGACCGGCGAGCGCGACCCGGAGCGGGCCGCGCAGGCGTTACTGGAGAACGGGATCGAGCTGGCGGTGGTGAAGCAGGGCCCGAAGGGCGTGCTGGGCCGCACCCGCGACGAGAGCGTCGAGGTGCCACCGGTGCCCGTCGAGGTGGTCAACGGGTTGGGTGCGGGGGACGGCTTCGGCGGCGCGCTCTGCCACGGGCTGCTGGCCGGCTGGCCGCTGGAGCGGGTGCTGCGCTTCGCCAACGCGGCCGGCGCGATCGTGGCGTCCCGGCTGGAGTGCTCGACCGCGATGCCGACCACGGCCGAGGTGGAGAGCCTGCTTGAGGTGAGCGATGTCTGAGCCGGACTTCGCGCGGGTACGCGAGCTGCGGGCGACCAGGCCGGCGGCGGTGGCCGAGGCGGCCGCGGCCCGTACCCGCCGCCCGCTGCTCGGCGCGGACGGCCGGCTGATGCTCGTCGCCGCCGACCATCCGGGCCGGGGTGCGCTCGGGGTGCGCACCGCTCCGGACGCCATGGCCGACCGGTACGACCTCCTGCGCCGCCTGGTCACCGCATTGGACCGGCCGGGCGTGGACGGGGTGCTGGGTACCCCGGACATCCTGGAGGACCTGCTGCTGCTCGGTGCGCTGGACGGCAAGGTGGTCATCGGTTCGATGAACCGGGGCGGCCTGCAGGGCTCGGTGTTCGAGCTGGACGACCGGTTCACCGGGTACGACGCGGAAACCGTGGTGGCCATGGGCTTCGACGGCGGGAAGATGCTCACCCGCATCGACCTGTCCGATCCGGCCACCGCGCCGACCCTGGAGGCGTGCGGGCGGGCGGTCAGCGCACTGGCCCGGCGGGGCGTGATGGCGATGGTCGAGCCGTTCCTGTCCCGGCGCGAGCACGGCCGGGTGGTCAACGACCTGACCGCACCGGGCGTGGTGAAGTCGGTGGCGATCGCCAGCGCCCTCGGCGTCACCAGTGCCTACACCTGGCTCAAGCTGCCTGTGGTGGACGACATGGCGGCGGTGATGGCGGCGACCACGCTGCCCGCGCTGCTGCTGGGTGGCGACCCCGCCGGCCACCCGGACGAGACCTACGCGAAGTGGCGTGGCGCCCTGGCTCTACCCGGGGTACGCGGGCTGGTGGTCGGCCGGGCGCTGCTCTACCCGCCGGACGGTGACGTGGCCGGGGCGGTGGACTCCGCCGTCTGCCTGGTCCGCCCCGCCGTGGTCCTACCGGAGCTGGCGTCATGAGGCTGCATCGGCCGGCCGGCTCGGCGGCTGGGGACGGGTACCTGGTGGACCTGTCGCCGGAGTCGGCGGGGTGGGGCTTCTCCGGGCTGAGAGTGCTCGACCTGCCCGCCGGTGGTCACCGGGTCGTCGAGACCGGTGAGCACGAGGTGGTGGTGCTCTCGCTGGGCGGTTCGGCCACGGTTGAGGCCGACGGGCAGCGGGCCGAGCTGGCCGGGCGGGACAGCGTATTCAACGGGGTGAGCGACCTGGCTTACGTACCAAGGGGCAGCGTGCTCTATCTGTCCACTGTGGATGGAGGGCGGTTCGCGCTGGCGTCGGCGAAGGCGCGGCGGCGGCTGCCGTTCCGGTATGTCAGCGCCAAGGAGGTACCGGTCGAGCTGCGCGGTGCCGGGCCGTGCTCCCGGCAGGTCAACAACTTCGCGGTACCCGACGTGCTGGACGCCGACCGGCTGATCGCCTGCGAGGTGCTCACCCCGTCCGGCAACTGGTCCTCGTATCCGCCGCACAAGCACGACGAGCAGCGTCCGGGCGAGACCGAACTGGAGGAGATCTACTACTTCGAGGTGGCCGGCGGCGGGATGGGCTACCAGCGGGTGTACGGCACTCCGGAACGGCCGGTCGACGTGCTTGCGGAGGTGCGTACCGGGGACGTGGTGCTGATCCCGTACGGCTGGCACGGCCCGTCCATGGCCGTACCCGGCTACGACCTCTACTACCTCAACGTGATGGCCGGTCCGGGCGAGCGCTCCTGGCTCATCTGCGACGACCCGGCCCACGCCTGGGTCCGGGGCACCTGGGCGGACCAGCCGGTCGATCCCCGGCTGCCGATGACACCACGACCTAGTGAGGAACAGCGATGAGACTCACCGTCGGACAGGCGCTCGTCCGGTTCCTGGCCGCCCAGCACAGTGAGCGGGACGGCGTGCGGCACCGGTTGATCGAGGGCTGCTTCGGCATCTTCGGCCACGGCAACGTGGCCGGGATCGGCGAAGCGTTGCTGGAGGCCGAACTCGACACACCCGGTGTGCTGCCGTACCGGCAGGCGCGCAACGAGCAGGGGATGGTCCACGCGGCGGCCGGCTTCGCCCGGATGCGCAACCGGCTGTCCACCCTGGCGTGTACCACCTCGATCGGTCCGGGGGCGACCAACATGGTCACCGGCGCCGCCCTCGCCACGGTGAACCGGCTGCCGGTGCTGCTGCTGCCCGGTGACGTGTTCGCCACCCGGGTGGCCGCGCCGGTGCTGCAGGAGCTGGAGGACCCGCGCTCCTACGACATCAGCGCCAACGACGTATTCCGCCCGGTGTCCCGGTTCTTCGACCGGGTCTGGCGCCCGGAGCAGCTGCCCGCCGCGCTGCTCGGCGCGATGCGGGTGCTGACCGACCCGGTGGACACCGGCGCGGTGACCCTCGCGCTGCCGCAGGACGTGCAGGCGCAGGCGTACGACTGGCCGGACGAGCTGTTCGCCACCCGGGTGTGGCACGTGCGCCGGCCGGTACCGGAGCCGGAAGCGTTGGCCCGGGCCGTCGAACTGATCCGGGACGCGCGACGGCCGCTGATCGTGGCCGGCGGCGGGGTCAGCTACGCCGAGGCCACCGAGGCGCTGCGGGAGTTCGTCGAGCGGACCGGCATCCCGGTCGCGGAGACCCAGGCGGGCAAGGGCTCGCTGCGCTACGACCACCCGCTGTCGGTCGGCGCGGTCGGGGCCACCGGTAGCACCGCCGCCAACGCCCTGGCCCGCGAGGCGGACGTGGTGCTCGGCATCGGTACCCGGTGGAGCGACTTCACCACCGCGTCGCGTACCGCGTTCGCGGCGCCCGGGGTCCGCTTCGTCAACGTGAACGTGGCCGCCTTCGACGCGGCCAAGCACGCCGGAGTGTCCGTTGTGGCCGATGCCCGCCGTGGTCTGGAAGCGCTGACTCAAGCGCTGCAAGGCTGGGGTACCGAGCCCGGTTACCGGGAGCGGGCCGCGACCCTGGCCCGGGAATGGGACGCCGTGGTGGAACAGGCCTACGGCTCAAGGCACACCCCGTTGCCGGCGCAGTCCGAGGTGATCGGCGCGGTGAACGAGGTGGCGCAGCCGCACGACGTGGTGGTGTGCGCGGCCGGCTCGATGCCGGGCGATCTGCACAAGCTGTGGCGGACCAGGGATCCCAAGGGCTACCACGTCGAGTACGGCTACTCCTGCATGGGCTACGAGATCGCCGGTGGACTCGGGGTGAAGCTGGCCGCGCCGGAGCGGGACGTGTTCGTCCTCGTCGGTGACGGCTCCTACCTGATGATGGCGCAGGAGCTGGTGACCGCGGTACAGGAGCGGGTCAAGCTGATCGTCGTGCTGGTGCAGAACCACGGCTTCGCCTCGATCGGGCGGCTGTCCGAGTCCCTGGGCTCCGGGCGGTTCGGCACCGCCTACCGGTACCGCTCGGAGCGCGGGCGGCTGGACGGCGACGTGTTGCCGGTCGACCTGGCCGCGAACGCGGAGAGCCTGGGCGCGCAGGTGCTCCGGGTGTCCACTGTGGACGAACTGCACACCGCGCTGCACAAGGCGAAGGACGCCGACCGGACCACGGTCGTACACGTCGAGGTCGACCCGTCGATCGGCGCGCCGGACAGCGGGGCGTGGTGGGACGTACCGGTCGCCGAGGTGGCCGGGCTGGACGGCACCCGTCGGGCCCGGGCCGGGTACGAACGGGCCAAGCAGGCCCAGCGGAGCTACCTGTGAAGGGCGGGGAAGCGTGAAGACCATCCAGCACTGGATCGCCGGTGCACCCACCTCCGGCAGCTCCACCCGGACCGGTCCGGTGTGGCAGCCGGCCACCGGAGCGCAACAGGCCCGGGTGCGGTACGCCGAGCCGGCCGACGTACAGAGCGCGGTGGACGCGGCCGCGAAGGCGTACGAGGACTGGGGGAACTCGTCGCTGTCCCGGCGTACCGCCGTGCTGTTCGCCTTCCGCCAGCTCGTGCACGAGCGGATCGACGAGCTGGCCGCGATCGTCTCCGACGAGCACGGCAAGGTGCTCTCCGACGCGCGCGGCGAGGTGCAGCGCGGGCTGGAGGTCATCGAGTTCGCCTGCGGCATCCCGCAGCTGCTCAAGGGGGACTACTCCGACCAGGTGTCGACCGGCGTGGACTCGTACTCGTTCCGGCAGCCGTTGGGGGTGGTCGCCGGGATCACCCCGTTCAACTTCCCGGTGATGGTGCCGTGCTGGATGCACCCGGTCGCGATCGCCTGCGGCAACACGTTCGTACTCAAGCCGAGCGAGCGCGACCCGTCGGCGTCCATGCTCATCGCCGAGCTGTGGGCCCGGGCCGGGCTGCCCGACGGCGTGTTCAACGTGGTACACGGGGACAAGGTGGCGGTCGACGCGATCCTCGACTCACCGCGGATCGCGGCGGTCTCGTTCGTCGGCTCCACCCCGGTGGCCCGGTACATCCACGAGCGGGCGACGGCGACCGGCAAGCGGGTCCAGGCACTGGGTGGGGCGAAGAACCACGCGGTCGTGCTGCCCGACGCCGACCTGGAGTTCGCGGCCGACCACCTGACCGCCGCGGCGTTCGGCTCGGCCGGCCAGCGCTGCATGGCCATCTCCGCCACGGTCGCCGTCGGCGAGGCCGGCGATGCGCTGGTGGAAACGTTGCGCGCCAAGGCTTCCACCGTCAAGGTCGGGCCGGGCCGGGACGAGTCCAGCGAGATGGGCCCGGTGGTCACCCGGGAGGCGCGCGAGCGCATCCTCGGCTACATCGGCTCGGGTGAGGCCCAGGGCGCGGACCTGGTGGTGGACGGCCGGGACCTGGTCGTCGAAGGACACGAGGAGGGCTTCTTCGTCGGCCCGACCGTGCTGGACCACGTGACCGCGCAGATGGACGCGTACCGCGACGAGATCTTCGGGCCGGTACTCGTCGTCACCAGGGTGGACACCCTGGACGAGGCGATCGCCCTGATCAACGCCAACCCGTACGGCAACGGCACCGCGGTGTTCACCTCCAGCGGGGAGTCGGCACGCCGGTTCCAGCGCGAGGTGACCGTCGGGATGATCGGCGTCAACGTGCCGATCCCGGTGCCGATGGCGTACCACTCCTTTGGTGGGTGGAAGGACTCGCTGTTCGGTGAGTCGCACATCCACGGACCGGAAGGCGTCCGCTTCTACACGCGGGCCAAGGTCGTCACCTCCCGGTGGCCGCACGTCGAGCACCCGATCGCGGCCAGCTACCACTTCCCGACCGCCACCTGACGGTGGTAACCCCCCGGAAAGGCAAACGCCAATGATTGCAAGAAGTCGGGCCGGCCTGGTCGCCGTCCTGGTCGTACCCCTGCTCGCGCTGACCGCGTGTACCAGTAAGAACGCCGTCAACAAGCCGAACGAGAACACCGCCGCCGGCGGCAGCGGCAAGTACGGCTTCAAGATCGCCGTGGTCACCCACGGCTCCTCCGGCGACGCGTTCTGGAGCATCGTCAAGAACGGTGCCGAGCAGGCCGGCAAGGACATGGGCGACAGCGTCAGCTACCAGAGCGACGGCGACCCGCAGAAGCAGGCCCAGCTGATCGACGCCGCGGTCAACCAGAAGGTGGACGGCATCGTGGTGTCGATGGCCAACCCGGACGCGCTGAAGTCCTCGATCCAGCACGCCGTGTCGGCCGGCATCCCGGTCATCACCATCAACTCGGGTGCGGCCAAGTACAAGGAGTTCGGCGCGCTCACCCACGTCGGCTCGGACGAGACGATCGCCGGTACCGCGGTGGGTCAGGGGCTCAAGGCGGCCGGGGCGCACAACGTGATCTGTGTCGTGCACGAGGCCGGCAACGTGGGGCTGGAGCAGCGCTGCGCCGGCGTGAAGACCGGCCTCGGCGGTACCACCACCAACATGCAGGTGGACAACAACAACCTGCCCGCGGCCCAGTCCACCATCAAGGCCAAGCTCCAGTCCGACCCGTCCATCGACGGCGTGGTGACGCTGGGCGGCCAGGTGGCGACGATCGCCCAGCAGGCCATCGCCGACGCCGGCTCCTCGGCCAAGCTGGCCACCTTCGACCTGAACGCGGACGTGGCCAAGGCGGTACAGAGCGGCAAGATCCTGTTCGCCGTGGACCAGCAGCCCTACCTCCAGGGCTACCTGCCGGTGGTCATGCTGACCCTCTACAAGACCAACCTGAACATCCTCGGTGGCGGGCAGCCGGTGCTGACCGGACCGAACCTGGTGACCAAGGACAACGCGGCCGCGATCGAGAAGCTGGCCGCCGCCGGAACCCGTTGACCCCGTTGGTGGCGGGGGCCCGGGCCCCCGCCACCGCTCCTGGAGGTATCCCATGGCCGGGACCATCACCACACCAGCCGTCGCGGCCGACGAGCGGGTGGCCCGCGTCGGCCCGCTGCGCCGGCTGCTGCTCAGGCCCGAGCTGGGCTCCCTGATCGGAGCCATCGTCGTATTCATCTTCTTCGCCATCCTCTCGGACGTCTTCCGCTCGGTGCAGGGCATCGCGAACTGGCTGGACCCGGCTTCGACGCTGGGCATCATGGCGGTCGCGGTGGCGCTGCTGATGATCGGCGGGCACTTCGACCTGTCCGCCGGGGTACAGCTGGGCACCGCCGGCATCACCGTGGGCATCCTGACCACCTACTACGGCATGAACACCTGGGTGGCGCTGGCCGTCTCGCTCGCCGTCGGCCTTGCGATCGGCTTCGTCAACGGGTACCTCGTGGTGCGCACCGGCCTGCCCAGCTTCATCATCACGCTGGGCATGTTCCTGATGCTGCAGGGCCTCAACCTGGGCGTCACCAAGCTGGTCACCAACACCGTTCAGGTGAACAACTTCGACCAGGTGCAGGGGTACGGGGTGCTGCACGCCGTGCTGGCGAGCACCGTGAAGATCGGCGGAGCCCCGTTCCAGATCACCATCCTCTGGTGGGTGCTGGTCACCATCCTCGGTACCTTCCTGCTGCTCAAGACCCGCTTCGGTAACTGGATCTTCGCGGTCGGCGGGGACAAGAACGCGAGCACCAACGTCGGCGTACCGGTACGGCGTACCACCATCACGCTGTTCATGATCACGTCGTTCGCGGCCTGGTTCATCGGCGTCACGCAGATCACCCGGTTGACCTCGATCCAGGCGCAGGCCGGCTTAGGCCAGGAGCTCATCTACATCGTCGCCGCGGTCATCGGTGGCTGCCTGCTCACCGGCGGCTTCGGTTCGGCGGTCGGCGCCTCGGTCGGCGCACTCATCTTCGGGATGACCTCCCAGGGCATCGTCTACGCGGGCTGGGACGCCGACTGGTTCAAGTTCTTCCTCGGCGTGATGCTGCTGCTGGCCGTGCTCGCCAACCAGTTCGTCCGCCGCTACGCCGAACAGTCCAGGAGGTGAGACGGCCATGACCGAGCGCACCGAGCGGAGCGAGGGCCACGAGGGCATGCGAAAGGGGAGTACGGCCATGACCCGCACGGCAGACGGCGCGCCGATGCTCGAGATCCGCGACATCGCCAAGACCTTCGGCAACGTCATCGCCCTCTACGGCATCTCCACCACGGTACGGGCCGGCGAGGTCACCTGCGTGCTCGGCGACAACGGCGCGGGGAAGTCGACGTTCATCAAGATCCTGTCCGGGGTACACCGGCCGGACCGGGGCGAGCTGTTGATGGACGGTAGGCCGGTGACGCTCAACTCGCCGCGGGCCGCGCTGGACGCCGGGATCGCCACGGTGTACCAGGACCTGGCGATGGTGCCGCTGATGGCGATCTGGCGCAACTTCTTCCTCGGCTCCGAGCCGACCAAGGGCTGGGGGCCGTGGCGCCGCTTCGACAGCGACCTGGCCCGGAAGGTCACCCGCCAGGAGATGGCCGAGATGGGCATCGACATCCGGGACCCGGACCAACCGGTGGGTACCCTGTCCGGCGGCGAGCGGCAGTCCGTGGCCATCGCGCGGGCCGTCCACTTCGGTGCCCGGTTGCTGATCCTCGACGAGCCGACCTCGGCGCTGGGCGTCAAGCAGGCCGGGGTGGTGCTGAAGTACATCGTGCAGGCGCGCGACCGGGGGCTGGGCGTCATCTTCATCACCCACAACCCGCACCACGCCTACCCGGTGGGCGACCGGTTCCTGCTGCTGAACCGGGGCCGCAGCCTGGGCGACTTCGCCAAGGCGGAGATCCCGCTGACCGAGCTGACCCGGCTGATGGCCGGTGGGGCCGAGCTGGAGCAGCTGGCCCACGAGCTGGAGCGGGGCGGCGGAGATACCCGACAGGCCGGACGCGAGCTGCTGGAGGAGATTCAGTAATGCGAATTGCTGGCGCGCCGATCTCATGGGGCGTGTGCGAGGCGCCGGACTGGGGGTACGAGCTGCCACCGGACCGGGTGCTCGGGCAGATGCGCGAGCTGGGGCTGCCGGCCACCGAGTTGGGCCCGACCGGGTACCTCGGGCAGGACCCGTCCGACGTACGTACCCTGCTGGACCGGTACCGGCTCCGGCTGGTCGGCGGCTTCCTGCCGGTACCCATGCACGTGCCGACCGAGGCCGCCCTCGTCCAGGCGCGGGCCGCCATCGCGACGCTCGCGGCCGCCGGCTCGGAGGTCGTCGTCCTCGCCGCCCGGTCGGCCGACGGCGGCTACGACCGCAAGGTCCGGTTGACCGAGGCGGACTGGCCGGTCCTACTGTCCACATTGGACAGACTGCAGTCGGTGGCCGCCGAGCACGGGCTGATCGCGACGCTGCATCCGCACGTGGGTACCGCGATCGAGGACCGCGCCTCGGTGCTGCGCCTGCTCGACTCCAGCGACGTACCGCTGTGCCTGGACACCGGACACCTGCTGATCGGCGGGACGGATCCGGGGGAGCTGGTGGCCGCCGCGGCCGACCGGATCGCGCACGTGCACCTCAAGGACGTCCGGTCGGCGGTGGCGGCGAGCGTGTCCACCGGGGACGTGGGCTACCTCGGGGCGGTCCGCGCGGGGTTGTACGCCCCGCTGGGCGAGGGCGACGTGGACATCGCCGGGATCGTCCAGGGGCTGACCGACTCCGGCTACTCCGGCTGGTACGTCCTGGAGCAGGACACCGCGCTGTACGGCGCGCCACCGGCCGGTACCGGCCCGGTCGAGGACGTCCGGCGCAGCCTCAAGTACCTCACCGGGGTGGCCAGATGAGGCTGGGTGTCGCCGTGGTCGGGTTCGGCTGGATGGGCGAGGTGCACACCCGGGCGTACCAGCGGATCGTCCATCACTACCCGGACCTGCCACGGCCCGAACTGGTCGCGGTGGCCGACCCGGAGCCGGGGCGGGCGGAGGCGGCGGCCGAGCGGTACGGCTTCCGGCTGTCCACTGTGGACTGGCGAGACCTGTTGCGGGACAAGGAGATTCATGCGGTCAGCATCACCGCGCCGAACTTCCTGCACCGGGAGATCGGTGTGGGGATGGCCGACGCGGGCAAGCACATCTGGATCGAGAAGCCGGTCGGGCTGGGTGCCGCGGATGCCCAGGCGGTCGCGGCGGCCGCGGCCGGCCTGCAGTGCGCGGTGGGCTTCAACTACCGCAACGCCCCGGCGGTGGCCGCGGCCCGCGAGCTGATCCAGCGCGGCGACCTCGGCCGGCTGACCCACGCCCGGGTCCGGCTGTTCAGCGACTACGCCGCGCACCCGCAGGGCGCGCTGTCCTGGCGGTTCGAGCGGGACCGGGGCGGCAACGGGGTGCTGGGCGATCTCGCCTCGCACGGCGTGGACCTGGTCCGGTACCTGCTCGGCGAGGTCGGCTCGGTGGTCGCCGACTCGGCCGTGTTCCTCCCGCGACGGCCCCGACCGGCCGGTGCCGGCAGCCACTTCGCGCTCGCCGTCGGCGGGGACATCGGCGAGGTGCAGAACGAGGACTATCTCGGCTGCCTGCTGCGCCTGGCCGGCGGTGCCCGGGTGGTCCTGGAGGCGAGCCGGGTCAGCGTCGGCGAGCAGTGCAATTACGGCGTCGAGGTGCACGGCACCCAGGGGATGCTGTCCTGGGACTTCCGGCGGATGGGGGAGCTGACGGTCAGCGTCGGAGAGGCGTATCAGAACCAGAGCGCCAGCACGGTTTTCGCGCGGCCGGGCGACGGCGACTTCGGCGCGTTCCAGCCGGGCGCGGGCATCGCCATGGGGTACGACGACCTGAAGGTGATCGAGGCGGCCCGGTTCCTGCGGTCGGTGATCGAGGGCAAGCCGTACGGCGCGACCATCGAGGATGCCGTCCGCAGCGCCCGGGTGCTCGACGCGATGGAGCAGTCGGTACGCACGGGAAGCTGGACGGAGGTAACGCCATGATCCGGGTGGGTCTGATCGGTACCGGCGTGATGGGTGCCGACCACGCGCGGCTGCTCGGTACGGTCGTCGCCGGGGCCACGCTGGGCGCGGTCTTCGACCTCGACCGGCCGCGCGCCCTCGCGGTCGCGGAGTCCGTGCCCGGCACCCGCGTGCTGGCCGACCCGGTGGAGCTGATCCGCGACCCCGGGGTGGACGCGGTCCTGGTGGCCTCCTCGGACCAGACCCACGAGGAGTTCGTGCTCGCCTGCCTGGCGGCTGGTAAGCCGGTGCTCTGCGAGAAGCCGCTCGCCCCGACCGTGGCGGGTTGCGAGCGGATCCTGGACGCCGAGGCGGCGACCGGGCGGCGGCTGGTCAGCGTCGGGTTCATGCGCCGCTACGATCCGGGGCTGGTGGAGCTGAAGGACACCCTGGACAGCGGGCGGATCGGCGCGCCTCTGCTGCTGCACTGCGTACACCGCAACGCGACCGCCCCGGTCGGCTGGCCCAGCTCGATGCTGATCATGAGTTCGGCGGTGCACGAGATCGATCAAGCGCGATGGCTGCTGGGCGAGGAGATCGTCGGGGCGAACGTGTACGCGCCCCGACGCAACCGGCACGCCGGCAGCACCCAGGATCCGCAGCTGATCCTGCTGGAGTCGGCCAGCGGAGTGCTGGTGGACATCGAGATCCACGTCAACGCCCGGTACGGCTACGAGGTGCGCTGCGAGCTGGTCGGCGAGGACGGCACGGTGTCCCTGGGCGGGCCGGCGCCGACCGTGCTGCGCGGGGAGCTCTCGGTCGGGTACCGGCTGCCGGTCGACTGGCGGCCGCGCTTCGCCGAGGCGTACCGGCGGGAGCTGCAGGACTGGGTCGACGGCCTCACCACCGACGGGGTACCCCGCGGGGCGACCGCCTGGGACGGGTACGCCGCCACCCTGGTCGCCCAGGCATGCGTGGCTGCGCTGGAAACCGGGGTACACCAGCCAGTCAAGTTCCCCTCGCGTGCATAGCGGGCGGGGGCGGCGGGTAGGCAACGGGGAGACCGCCGTCGAGGAGGACGCGATGACCAGCATGGAGACCGGGCACATGACCGGCACCAAGGACAGGGACTACGACATCATCTGGTTCACCGAGGCGTGCCTGAGCAACGCGCTGCGTCTGGAGACCTACATCCAGGACGCGGAGCAGGCCGACGACCGGGAACTGGCCGACTTCTTCCGGCGTGCCCAGGCGGAGAGCCGTAAGGGCGCCGAGCAGGGCAAGCAGCTCCTGAAGGCGCGGTTGTAGTCAGCCCCTGGCGGACCACCGGGGATCCCGGCCGAACGCGCCGAGCAGGCGGTCCTGCTCGGCGCTGCCGGCCGGGACCTCGACCCGTGGTCCGATCGCACCGCCCATCCGGTACAGCAGCTCCCGTCCGGTGAACCACTCCGCACAGGCGCGTACCGCCTCGGCGTCCAGCCGCGGATCGGCCCCGATCGACACGGCCAGGTCCCACGAGTGCACGAGATGGTCGGCGAGCAGCTGCCACCCGTACTCGCGGCCCGGGACGTCGCCGAACGACAGGTGTACCGTCCGGTCCAGCGCGCCCGGCTGGGCGAGCGCCGCCTCGGACTGTGCGGCCGCGTCGGCCACCATGCCGACCGGGTCGTTGCCCAGCAGGTCGCCGTCGAACCGGTCACCGATCTCGGCGATCGTCGCACCGGCGAACAGCGGTGCACTCCACCGCTCCTCGTAGACCAGGTGGTTGACCAGGGTCCGGACGTCCCACTCGCGGCACGGCGTGGGCCCGTGCCACTGGTCGGGTCCGACCCGCGGAACCCGGCTGGCGAATTCGGCGACCGCGCGCCGGTACAGCTCGACCAACTCCACGGACAGACTCTAAGTGGTCGAGTAGAGCCAGGGCTCGATCAGGTCGTAGCGCCTGATCTCGATCATCAACGGCGCGGCCTGCTCGGCGAACCGCTCCTGGAACTCCTCCCGCTGCTCGCCACGCCGGGCCTCGGCGTGGGAGGTGAAGTAGATCGCCTGGGTGAACTCCCCCTCGCCGTAGAGGGCGACGGTCCCGCCGATGATCTCCGGGTGCAGCTCCGCCATCTCCGCCGCGGAGTGGTTGAGCAGCGCGACCATCCGCTCCCGGTCGCTGGTGCGGCCCTGGGTCACCTGGACGTACCCGGCCCGGTCGGACCCGCCCTGCAGGACCGGCACCACCTCCCGGGAGTCGTGGAAGGCGACGTCCCCGGCGAACAGCTTGGCCGTCTCCATCCACCACTGGTGCTGCTCGGGTCGGTCGCTGTTGTGCCGGGCCGCCTCCGCGGACTCGAAGCGCTCCAGCGCGATGAACGTGTCGTCGGCAGCCACCCCCGCGGTGCTGCCGAGCCAGCCGGTGCTCTCCGGAGCCAGCTCCCGCTGCCACCGGTCGAACGCCGCCCTCAGCTCGTCACGGTCGGCCACGTGACCCTGGATGACCTGAATGAACATGGTGTCCTCCTGTCGCCGACGAGCTCCCCCCTGGACACCGGAAGACAATCCTGACTCTACGCCCACAGGTCAGCTCGCGGCCAGGATCGCCGTGCCCAAGTCGCAGTCCACAGTGGACGGTAGGCAGCGCAGGTCGAGCAGCAGCCGGCCGCGCTCCACCCGGCCGAGGACCGGTGGGTCGCCGGTGCGCAGCGGCTGGGCGTACCCCTCCGGCAACGACAGGGCCCACGACGGCAGCCGCAGGCCGGGGGCGCCACCGCCACCCACCACCGCTTCCGCCGCGACCACCTCGACCGGAATGCCTTGTGCGACAAGCATCTCCCGCAGCGCCTCGGCACGTTCGCGCAGTGCCGCCGGATCGGCGCGCAGCGCCTGCCAGGTCGGCGTGCGCGGGCCGCGCAGGGTGGCCTCCAGCGCGGCCAGGGTGAGCTTGTCCACCCGCAGCGCGCGGGCCAGCGGGTGCCGGCGCAGCCGCTCGACCAGCTCCGCGCGGCCGAGCAGCAGCCCGGCCTGCGGCCCGCCCAACAGCTTGTCGCCGCTCGCGGTCACCAGGTCGGCGCCGGCCCGCAGGGCGGCGGCGGCGTCCGGTTCGGCCGGCAGCAACGGGTCCGGTGCGAGCAGACCGGACCCGATATCCACGACGAGGGGTACGCCGAGCCCGGCCAACTCGCTCGCACCGACCGACGAGGTGAACCCGTGCACCACGAAGTTGGCCGGGTGCACCTTGAGGACGAATCCGGTATCGGGACCGATCGCGTCCAGGTAGTCGGTGCGCGTGGTCCGGTTGGTGGTACCCACCTCCCGAAGCCGGGAACCCGTGGACACCAACAGGTCCGGCAGCCGGAACCCGTCGCCGATCTCGACCAGCTCGCCCCGGCTGACCACGATCTCCCGCCCGGACGCCAGTGCCGTGGCCGCCAGTACCAGTGCGGCGGCACCGTTGTTGACCACGTGTACGTCGCCGGCGTCCGGTACCGCCTCGGCCAGCGCCGCCAGGGCGGTATGGCCGCGCCGGGCCCGCCGCGCCGTCGCCAGATCCAGCTCCACGTCGGTGTACCCGGCCGCCGCGCGTACCGCCTCGACGGCGGCGGGGGAGAGCGGTGCCCGGCCCAGGTTGGTGTGCAGGATGACGCCGGTCGCGTTGAGCACCGGCCGCAGCCCGGCGGCGGTACCCGGGAGTGCGGCGGTGGCCTCGTCCGCCACCGACCCGGGCGGGATCTCCCCGCGCCTGGCCCGCTCCTGGGCGGCCACCACCACCGCCTTGACCCGTGCCCGGCCCAGCGTCGCGGCGGCTCGCGCGAGCCGCGGGTCGGCGAGCACCGCGTCGGTACGCGGGATGTTGCGTCGTGGGTCAGTCATGCCGGTACCCGCGTTCCACGGAGCCGTTCCCGCCACACTATCAGCGGACGCCCGGCTCGTTCTTGACCACCTTCGGCTCCGGTACCTGTTGGCGAGAACCGGCAACCAGTCGGCCGCTACAGCAGGTCGAAGTATGTGCGAAGCGCCCTATCGACCTGCCGGAGAGTGGTCGGCGTCAGCCGGCCGACCCGGGCGCGTACTGCTGACGGGTCCAACGGGCGCAGCCGCGAGACATCGATGGTCCCGCGCACCGGATCAGCCTCAGCGGTCGGCACCATGACGGCAACCGGAGGCGACAGAACATCTGCGCCGAGTACAACGGCGAAGGCGGCGCGGCCAGGGTTGTAGCGGGTCGCCGACACGATCACTATCCGGGTACGTTGACTGCCCACCGCATATTCGAAGACCTCGCCACGCTTCACCGGCCCAGGTCCGCGAGTCGGTCGGCCTCAGCGAAGGCGGCGAGCACTGCCTGATCCTCGCTCGGCAGGGCGCGCTCCCATTCTTCGATGAGCGCAACATCGGTTCGGCCAACCTCATTCAGAATCGCCTGTTCCACCCATTGGGACAACGGCTTGCCGTCCTGCTCGGCGCCAGCCCTCGCCGCCGCGATGGTGGTCTCGTCGAGAGTGAGTGATGTCTTCCTCCGCATACCGCCGACTGTACCGTCAACGTCGCTTGCCCTGCGGACCGCCACGCGGCGCGCGGTTCTTCACTCGCGGAAAGTCCCCTCGGGTACGAGCTGGAAGAACAGGGTGGTCACCCGCTGAGCTGCCCGAGCGGAGGGGATTTCAATGGCGCCCCGGTACGTGCGAGAGTCGTGCTGTGAAGATCCGGCTGACCCAGTACGCGCATGGTGGCGGCTGTGCCTGCAAGATCCCGCCCGGGGAGCTGGAGTCGGTGCTCGCCGGGCTGGTCGGTGCCGCCCCGCCGGCCGGGCCGGGGGAACTGCTGGTCGGGCTCGACGGCGGCGACGACGCGGCGGTGGTCCGGCTCGGCAACGGTACGGCGATCGTGGCGACCGCGGACTTCTTCACACCGGTACTCGACGACGCGTACGACTGGGGGCGGGTGGCCGCCGCCAACGCCCTCTCCGACGTCTACGCGATGGGTGGTACCCCGGTCGTCGCGGTGAACCTGCTCGGCTGGCCCCGGGACGTGCTGCCGCTGACACTGGCCGCGGAGGTGCTGCGCGGCGGGCTGGACGTGGCCCGGCTGGCCGGCTGCCACCTGGCCGGCGGGCACAGCGTTGACGATCCGGAGCCGAAGTACGGCATGGCGGTCACCGGCGTCGTCGACCCGGAACGCTTGCTGCGCAACGACTCCGGCCACCCCGGGCAGCCGCTGACGCTGACCAAGCCGCTGGGCGTCGGGGTGCTCAACAGCCGGCACAAGGCGACCGGCGAGTACTTCCCGCACGCGGTCGCCACGATGGCCACGCTCAACCGGGAGGCCGCTGAAGCCGCGTTGAGCAAAGGAGTCAGCTGCGCCACCGACGTGACCGGATTCGGCCTGCTCGGGCACCTGTACAAGCTGGCCCGGGCGAGCGGGGTCAGCGCGTACCTCGACGCGGGTGCGGTGCCCTACCTGGACGGGGCGCGCCAGGCGCTGGCCGAGGGGTACGTCAGCGGGGGTACCCGGCGCAACCTCGACTGGGTCCGCCCGCACCTGGACCCGGCCGGGATACCCGAGGACGAGCTGCTCCTGCTGGCCGACGCGCAGACCTCGGGCGGCCTGCTGGTCGCCGGTGAGGTACCCGGCTATCCGGTGGTCGGCGAGCTGCGCCCGGCGCGCTCCGACGGCGTCTCTCTCGTGGTGCGTTGACGCTACGGTAGGTCAGCCGACCTCCCGGCCTCGTCGAGCACCGCGTCGGACAGTTCGGGCCAGCATCGCGCGGCCCACTCGCCGAACTGCCGGTCGGTCAGGCAGGCGCAGGCGAGCCCGGCCGCCGGGTCGACCCAGAGGAACGAGCCGGACTGCCCGAAGTGGCCGAACGTCTCCGGCGAGTTGTGCCGGCCGGTCCAGTGCGGCTGCTTGCCGTCGCGGATCTCGAAGCCCAGCCCCCAGTCATTGTGCTCCTGCCGGCCGAAGCCGGGCAGCACGCCGGGCAGGCCGGGGAAAGCGGTCCGGGTCGCCTCGGGCATGAGGGCCGGGACGAGGGTGGGGGAGAGCAGCTCCCGGCCCAACGCGGCGAGGTCGCCGACCGGACCCCGCGCGCCCGCGGCGGGCGAGCCGACCAGGTGGGTACCGGTCATGCCGAGCGGATCGAGGACCGATTCCTGGAGCAGGTCGGCGAACCGCCGCCCGGTGCGGTTCTCCAGGTGCCCGGCGAGCAGCTCGAAGCCCCGGTTGGAGTAGATCCGGCGCCGACCCGGCGCGGCCAGTACGGCGTCGCCTTCCGCCGCGATCCCGGCGGCGTGGGCGAGCAGGTGCCGTACCGTCGCGCCGGGCGGTCCGGCCGGATTGTCCAGCCCCACCACGCCCCGGTCGATCGCGACGAGCGCGGTCAGCGCGGTCAGCAGCTTGGTCACCGACGCCCACGGCAGTACGCCCTCCGGCCCGACCGAGCCGACGACGCCCTCCCGGTCGAGCACCCGTACCGAGCCGGCGCCCACCGGCCAGTCCGCCACCATTTCCAACGCCTTCACGTGATCCACGGTAGCGGTGGCGGCAGGCCCGGCGAGGCCGGGGGCGAACGGGGCGGTCGGCGACAAGGACCTCCAAGCGTGGGCCCAGGTCGAGACCCCGGTGGTGGCGCAGCGGCCCGGTGTATCCGGGTTCAGCGGGAATCGTGGTGTGCCATGTGGGCGGCGCGCAGTTCGGCGTGCATCTCCCATGGCGCTTGCGGCAGAACGTGTCCGGTCTCCAGCAGCGATTTGAGGTTGGCCATTACAGCGGCCCACCCGAGCGAGGCCGCGTGAACGGCGTCGGTGCCGGTCAGGTTTTCGTGGGTGACGGTCAGCCGGACGATGTCATGGTACTGCTCGATCTCGAACGTGACGGTCGATGGACTGTCATCCGGCTGAGCGTCGGGTTCGCCGAAGGTCATGACCAGTCGCTTCGGGGGGGTGGATTCGAGTACCGTGCCGACGACATCGGCGATGTTCGAACCGTCGACGCGCCGGTGTTCCCACGGGGAGCCGACCTGCCAGTCCGAGACGTTGCTGTGGCCCCAGTATTCAGCGGTGAGATCAGCATCGGTCAACGCGTGCCAGACCCGCTGCGGGGTGCTCTGGATGTAGGTGACGTATACGAAGGTCGGCTTGTCCGCAGTCATGTCGGGTTCCTCTGCGTGTCGCTTGATGGTGTCGAGTGCTCGTAGCCGAGGCTGATCAAACGGCGCGATCCACCGTTGCTGGATCTCGTGGATCGGGACCGGGTTGAGGTAGTGCAGCTTCTCCCGGCCGCGCCACACGGTGCTGATCAGGTTCGCGTCCGCCAGCACGGCCAGGTGCTGAGAGGCCGATTGACGCGCCATGTCCAACTGGCCACAAAGCTTCCCCAACGTCTGCCCGTTGTCCCGACGAAGGCTGTCGAGCAGGCTCCGGCGGGTCGGATCGGCCAGCGCTTTGAACACCTTGTCCATGTCGCCGGTCACGATGACGATTATGCAGGTAGTTACCTGCATATGTCACCTGACCATGGGCAGCCTGGACCACTAGCGGGCTGCGCGCGACTACGTCCAGTCCCTTTCCGGCCCGGCGATATCCGTGGTCCCCGGAAGCCCGGCGACGGGTACCCCCAGCGTCCCGATGGTGCAGACTAGGGGTGACGAGCCCACCAGGCCTCTCGGAGGTGCCTCGTGTCCACCAGGGATATCCGTCCACCCGCGCTGATGCCGATGCTGTCGCGGGGCAAGCACCGCAACCCACGCAAGGGCGCCTGCTTCATGGAGCTGGCGTCGTTCCTGGCCGGCGAGCGCTGGAGTGACCATCCGTCCTGTACCCACCCGCTGCTGGCCGCCGTCGCCCGCGACGTGAACGACCACACCTCGGACGCCGGTCGCCACCGGCTGGCCAGCCTGATCCCGTCCGTGATCGGGCTGACCAGCGACGACCTGCATGTCGACGCGCGGATCGCGTTGCGTTGCGCGACGACGGCGCTGCCCATCGTCTCGGCCGAGCGGCAGCGCGTGATGGCGGTCGGCGTGTTGGCGTGCGATCAGGTGCTCGCCGATCTCGACGGCCGACCCGCGGGACAGCTGGAAGAGCAGAACCGGGCGGCGCTGGCCCAGGTGCCCGACGCCACCCGCTGGGCCCGGCGGTTCACCGGCGGTCTTTCGGTTTCCGCGGTCACGTTCCGTCGGATCGCCGCGCCGAACATCGTCGCGACCTCGGTCCGGGGAGTCGCGCAGGCGTGCGTGTCGTCGCCTGACGAGATCCTCTACGAGCTGCTCGTCGGTACCATCGACGAGTGCACCGCCTGGGTACGGCGGGAAGCGGATCCGGTCGAGCCGGCGGCGTGGGCGGCTGTGTGCCAGCTCACTGGAGTGACCGACGGCGGATAGGGCGGCACGGTCGACCGGCGCCCGCCGCCCGGGTAGGGTGACGGGCGTACACCCACGGGAGCCCGTGCGCCGGGCTGAGAGGGGGGCCGCAGCCCCCGACCGTAGAACCTGATCCGGGTAATGCCGGCGCAGGGAGAAGGAGTTCCGGTGCCCGCTGCCGCACGCCGTACCGTCGGTCGGTTGCACGTGCTCACCGACACCCGGCGGGGCCGGGACCCGTTGCCGGTGGTACGGGCGGCGCTGAGCGCGGGCGCACCGGTGATCCAGGTACGCCTGGAAGATCACATCACCGACCGGGAGGGGTACGAGCTGACCCGGCGGGTCGTCGCGCTGTGTCGCGAGTACGGCGCGACCTGCCTGGTCAACGACCGGCTGCACCTCGCGCTCGCGGCGGCGGCCGACGGCGGGCACGTCGGTGCCGAGGACCTGCCGGTAACGGCCGCCCGTGCGGTGCTCGGCCCCGGCGCGCTGCTCGGCGGTACCGCCCGGGAGCCCGGGGAGGCGGTCGCGGCGGTCGCGGCCGGGGTGGACTACCTGGGCGTGGGCCCGTGCTACCCGACCACCACCAAGGTGCTCCCGGTAGCGCCGGGCGGGCCGGACCGGATCGCCCGGACCGCCGCGGCCGTCCCGGTACCGGTGATCGCGATCGGCGGGGTGACCGCCGCGCGGGTGCCGGAGCTGGTCGTGGCGGGCGCACACGGTGTCGCGGTGGTGGGCGAGGTCTCCTCGGCCGCCGACCCGGCCGCCGCCGTCACCGCGTTGCTGCGGGCGCTTTCATGACGATGAGGGTGGCGGTGGTCGGAGCCGGCATCATCGGGTTGGCCGCCGCCTGGCGGCTGGCCGGATCCGGGATCCCGGTCACCGTGTACGACGACGCACCCGGCTCCGGCCCGACCCGGGTCGCGGCCGGCATGCTCGCCCCGGTCACCGAGGCCCACTTCGGCGAGGACCCGCTGACCGCGCTGATGCTCGCCGGCCAGGCCCGGTGGCCCCGCTTCGCCGCCGAGCTGGCCGCCACGACCGGTGACCACCTCGGCTACCGGGACGAGGGTACGTTGCTGGTCGGCGCGGACGCCGACGATCTCGCCGCGATCGAACGCCTGGCCCACTTCTACACCGGCTCCGGGCTGGCCGTCACGCCGCTGTCCGGGCGGGAGTGCCGGGCCCGGGAACCGTTGCTCGCGCCCGGGGTCCGGGGCGGGCTGCTGGTACCCGGCGACCACCAGCTGGACCCGCGCCGGGTGCACGAGGCCCTGCTCGCCGTGGTACCCGTCCAGCCGCGCCGGGTCCGGGACCTCGCCGAGCTCGACGAGGACATCGTGGTACTGGCCGCCGGCTGTGGCAGCACCGGGCTGTTGGACCTGCCGGTACGACCGGTGAAGGGCGAGGCGCTCCGGCTGCGCGAGCCCTCCGGCGGCGCACCGGGCTTCGATCACGTGGTCCGCGCGGTGGTCGCCGGGCGGAGCGTCTACGCCGTACCGCGGCGCGATGGCGAGGTGGTCGTCGGGGCGACCGCCGAGGAGCGCGGGGACCGGCGGCCCACCGCCGGGGCGGCGCTGGAACTGCTCGACTCGGTTGTCCGGCTGCTGCCCCACCTGGCCGAGTTCACCCTCGCCGAGCACTGCGTCGGGCTGCGCCCGGCCACCCCGGACAACGCCCCGCTGCTCGGCCGGGTCGGCGACCGGCTGGTGGTGGCGACCGGCCACTACCGGCACGGCGTCCTGCTCGCCCCGGTCACCGCCGAGGTGGTCGTCGCACTGGTCACCGGTACCCCGGCGCCGGTACCGCTGGAGCGCTTCGATCCCGGGAGGTTCGCCGGTGCGCATCTGGCTTAACGGGCAAGCTCGGGACGTCGAGGCGGAGAGCGTCGCCGACGTGGTCGCCGCCCTGACCGCCGCGACCAGGGGAGTCGCGGTCGCCGTGGACGGCACGGTGGTACCCCGCTCCGAGTGGGCGGGCACCGAGTTGCGCGACGGCGCCCGGGTCGAGGTCCTCGTCGCCACGCAGGGAGGCTGAGACGATGCCGCTGACCATCGCTGGAGTGCCGCTGGGTTCCCGGCTGATCCTCGGTACCGGTGGCGCGGCGAGCCTGACCACGCTGGAGGCGGCGATCCGCGCGTCCGGTACCGCCCTGGTGACCGTCGCGCTGCGCCGGATCGACCCGGGCATGCCCGGGTCGCTGATGGACGTACTGGACCGGTGCGGGGTACTGGTGCTGCCCAACACCGCCGGCTGCTACACCGCCACCGAGGCGGTGAAGCTCGCCCACCTGGCCCGCGAGGCGTTCGGCACGGACTGGCTCAAGCTGGAGGTCATCGGCGACGAGGTGACTCTGCTGCCGGACCCGGTCGAGCTGCTGTCGGCGGCGGAGAAGCTGGTCGCCGACGGGTTCACGGTGCTGCCGTACACCAGTGACGACCCGGTGCTCGGCCGGCGGCTGGCCGAGGCCGGCTGCGCGGCGGTGATGCCGCTCGGCGCGCCGATCGGCTCCGGGCTGGGCATCCGCAACCCGCACAGCATCGCGTTGCTGCGCGAGGCGGTCGAGGTACCGGTGATCCTCGACGCCGGGATCGGTACCGCCTCCGAGGCGGCCCAGGCAATGGAGCTGGGCTGCGACGGGGTACTGGTCGCGTCGGCGGTGACCCGGGCTCAGGACCCGGCCACGATGGCCACGGCGATGCGGTACGCGGTCGAGGCGGGCCGGCTGGCCTACCGGGCTGGACGGATCCCGAAGCGTTGGCACGCAAGGGCTTCCACCACGTCCCAGGGCATGCCATGGTGACCGGCCTCGGGCTGCTGCTCGTGCTCACCGACCGGACCCAGGCCGCCCGGCCACTGCCCGAGGTGGTCCGCGCGGCGGTGGCGGCCGGCGCGCGCACGGTGATCCTGCGGGAGAAGGACCTACCGGCCGCCGAGCGGATCGGGCTCGGCGAGACACTCCGGGAGATCGTCGAGCCGGCCGGGGGCACGCTGATCGGCGCGGGCAACCAACGCGTCCACCTCGCCGCCGCCGACCCGCTGCCGGATCCCCGACCGCTGCTGGTCGGCCGCTCCTGCCACGACGAGGCGGAGCTGGACCGGGCCGCTGCCGAATCGGTCGACTACGTGACCTGCTCACCGGTGTTCCCGTCGCGCTCCAAGCCCGGCTACGGGCCCGCGTTGGGGCTGACCGGACTGGGCGCGCTGTGCCGGCGTACCCCCGTGCCGGTCTATGCCCTCGGCGGCGTGACGGCGCCGACCGCGCGCTGGTGCTGCGATTCCGGCGCGGCCGGGGTCGCGGTGATGGGCGGGATCATGCGCGCGCCGGACCCGGCCGCGGCCGTCGCGGCGATCCTGGCGGCCCTGCGGTGACGCCACCCGGGGTCGACGCCGCCCGCGCGGCGCCCCGCTGCGGAACCCCGCCGATCGCGTTGACCATCGCGGGTTCGGACTCCGGTGGCGGCGCCGGGATCCAGGCCGACCTGAAGACGTTCGCCATGCACGGGGTGTTCGGCACCAGCGTGGTCACCGCGCTGACCGCGCAGAACACCCTTGGTGTGCAAGGGATACGCCCGACGCCGGCGGACTTCACCGCGGCCCAGCTCGATGCGTTGCTGGCCGACCTGCCCCCGCGCGCGGCGAAGACCGGCATGCTCGCCACCGCCGGCAATGTCCGGGCGGTCGCGGCCCGCGCGGCCGGGCTGCCCAACCTCGTGGTCGACCCGGTGCTGGTCTCCTCCACCGGGCAGCGGCTGTTCGAGGCGGCCACCGAGCGGGCCTACCTCGACGTGCTGTTCCCCTTCGCGACCGTGGTGACGCCGAACCTGCGGGAGGCCGCCGCGTTGACCGGCCTCGAACTGTCCACAGTGGACGACATGATGGTCGCCGCGGAACGCCTCGCCGGTACCGGCGCCCGGTGCGTCATCGTCAAGGGTGGCCACCTCGCCGGGGCGGACGCGGTCGACGTGGTCTGGCGGGACGGCGAGGTCGACGTGCTCACCGCGCCCCGGCTGGACACCGGCAACAACCACGGCACCGGCTGTACCTTCGCCGCCGCGCTCACCGCCCGGCTGGCTCGCGGATTCCCGTTGCCGGAAGCCATTTCGGCGGCCAAGGCGTATGTGACCCGGGGCCTGACGGACAGCGCCGGCTGGCGGTTGGGCGCCGGGCACGGTCCGCTCGGCTGGGCACCGGTCGAATGAAACCCCACGAGGAGGAAGCTGTGCGACGCAAGGTATACGTGACCGGGTCCCGTCCGGACATCCGGGTACCCTTCGCCGAGGTGGACCTGACCGGCGGCGAGCCGCCGGTCAGGCTGTACGACACCTCGGGACCGGGATCCGATCCGGAGAGCGGACTGGCGCCGCTGCGCGCCGGCTGGGTCGCCGAGCGCGGCGACGTGGCGGACGGGCCGGCCCGCGGGCCAGCCAACGCCGGTCGTACCGTCCGGCGGGCGCTCCCCGGCCGGCGGCCCACCCAGCTGCACTACGCCCGCCAGGGCACCGTCACGCCGGAGATGGAGTTCGCGGCGCTGCGCGAGGGCCTGGACCCGGCGATGATCCGCGACGAGATCGCGGCCGGCCGGGCGATCCTGCCGAACAACGTCAACCACCCGGAGAGCGAGCCGATGCTGATCGGCGAGCGGTTCCTGGTGAAGATCAACGCGAACATCGGTACCTCCGCGGTGACCTCATCGGTCGCCGAGGAGGTGGAGAAGCTGACCTGGGCGACGAAGTGGGGCGCGGACACGGTGATGGACCTGTCCACCGGCCGGCACATCCACGCCACCCGGGAGGGGATCGTGCGCAACTCGCCGGTGCCGATCGGGACCGTGCCGATATACCAGGCGCTGGAGAAGGTCGGCGGGGACCCGGTCCAGCTCACCTGGGAGGTATACCGGGACACCGTGATCGAGCAGGCCGAGCAGGGCGTGGACTACATGACCGTACACGCCGGGGTACGCCTGGCTCACGTACCGCTGGCCGCCGAGCGGGTCACCGGCATCGTGTCCCGGGGCGGCTCCATCATGGCCGCGTGGTGCCTGTCCCGGCACGAGGAGAGCTTCCTCTACACGCATTTCCGCGAGCTGTGCGAGATCTTCGCGGAGTACGACGTCGCCTTCTCGTTGGGTGACGGGCTGCGTCCGGGCAGCATCGCCGACGCCAACGACGAGGCCCAGTTCGCCGAGCTGCGTACCCTCGGCGAGCTGACCCACCTCGCCTGGGAGTACGACGTGCAGGTGATGGTCGAGGGCCCCGGGCACGTACCGATGCACAAGATCAAGGAGAACGTCGACCTGCAGAAGGAGGTGTGCGCCGGGGCGCCGTTCTACACCCTCGGCCCGCTGACCACCGACATCGCCCCCGGGTACGACCACATCACCTCGGCGATCGGCGCCGCGATGATCGGCTGGTACGGCACCGCGATGCTCTGCTACGTCACGCCCAAGGAGCACCTCGGGCTGCCCGACCGGGCCGACGTGAAGGCCGGCGTGATCGCGTACAAGATCGCGGCGCACGCGGCCGACCTGGCCAAGGGACACCCGACCGCGCAGGCGTGGGACGACGCGCTGAGCCGGGCCCGCTTCGAGTTCCGCTGGACCGACCAGTTCAACCTGGCCCTCGACCCGGACACCGCGCGCGCCTACCACGACGAGACGCTGCCCGCCGAGCCGGCCAAGACCGCACACTTCTGCTCGATGTGCGGCCCGAAGTTCTGCTCGATGAAGATCTCCCAGGAGCTCAAGGAGTACGCGTCGCGCGGGATGGCCGACAAGTCCCAGGAGTTCCTCGACCACGGTGCCCAGGTCTACCTACCGGTGCAATGACGTGGGGCTGGATGGTCAGCGGTGGCGGATCAGGGTCACTGGGGCCGCCAGCGTCAGGTCGTGAGCGGTACGAGGCTGGGGTGGCGGACGCGGCAGGACCGATAACGGGGACATCCGGCTCGACCAGGCTCGCTTTGCCTGGTCGAGCGGTTGGCGCTTTCCCCTGGGTACCCCGCAGGTACCAGCGCCAAATGTATCTCCGCGATACCGGGAAAGGTATCTGGTCTCTCTACGGTGATTGCCGGCAATGTTGTCTGCTGGTACGGGGGCCGTCTCATGGGTAGATCACGCATCGGATCGCTGGGCTCGTTCGCACGCTTCTGGCGGATCTCACCCGCCTCGTACCTCGTCCTGGTGATGGCGGTGGTCGTCGTCGCCGCCGGGACGGCGCTCGCGCCGCCCCGGCCGGCCGCGGCTTGGCCAGGCACGGTGGCGAGGCGGCAGACCCCGACGGCACCGCCCGGTGCCGGCCCGGTGAGCCGGCCGTTGCCGGCGGGCGCGACGAAGAACCACGGTTATCCGAAGGGCACACGGCCGCCCGTGGTGCCGCCAGGGGTGAAAGCGGCCGGGCCGCAGCGCAAGCTGTCGGCGCAGGAGTGGGGGCTGGTACCGAAGCCGTCGTCACGCACCAGTTCGGCCGGCACGCTCGTCGCGTCGAACGCCGGTGCGGTGAACCTGATCCTGCGCTCGGGCTTCGACTTCAACGACACGTCGCTGGTGCTGTACTTCGACGCGGCCGACCCGGGTATCTCCGGCTGGCAGTCGTGGAAGGCCACGGTGTACGACCCGGACACCGGTGCGGCGCAGGACTCCGGGCAGTTGCAGCCGTCGGAGGCGAAGCCGTGCCAGGTGCCGGCCGCGTACTGCCGCAGCTTCGGCACAAAGGACGGCTGGTCGCTGGTGGGCGACCACAGGTACTACGTGACGATCACGGTCACCTTCGCCGACGGTACCCAGGCGGTGTCTCCGGCTTCGGCGCTGGCCGCGGCGCGTACCACCAGTGACCCGCCGGCGCTGCCGACCGCGCAGGTGGCTGGATGCGCCTGCGGCGACGTACTGTTCCCGACCACCTTGGGTCAGGCGGTACGCGGCTCCGGGGTGAACACCGCCACCGGTGCGTACGCATTGACGTGGCCGGATCTTCAGCTGCCCGGGTACGGCGTGACGTTCAGCGCGAAGCGCATGTACTCCTCGGCCAACACCACCGCCGGTCGACTGGGCATCGGCTGGTCGTGGTCCTACGACATCAAGGTGATCCCGCCGGCCGGCGGCCAGACGTCGGTGACGGTACGGGCCGAGGACGGCGCGCAGGCGGTGTACACCGCCGGGTCGAACGGCGGTTACAACCGCCCGGCCGGGGTGCGGTCGGACCTCAGCGCCGTGTCCGGTGGCGGCTGGAAGCTGGTCACCCCGGTGCAGACCACGTACACCTTCGACCCGACCGGTCGGCTGGTCTCCGAACTGGACCCGCACGGCCACGGTGTCACCCTGGCCTACACCTCCAGCGCGATCACCATCACCGACGCCGCGGGCCGGGTCGTCACGGGCAGCCTGAACGCGGCGGGTCTGCTGACCAAGCTCGCCCTGCCGGACAAGCGCAACGTCATCTACAAGTACACCAACGGGATGCTCACCTCGGTCCAGGACGCCGCGAGTAGCACCTGGACCTTCGGGTACACCAACCAGTTGCTGACCAGCGTCGTCGACCCGCAGGGCCGTACCCAGCTGACGAACACCTACTCGGGCGGCCGGGTGAGCAGGCAGGTCGACGCGTCCGGTGCGCTGACCAAGTTCGACTGGGACGCGGGCAACCAGGAGTCGACCACCACCGACGCCGACGGCGTGCCGTTCTACGACGGGTACCGCGGCAACACGTGGGTGTACTCGCAGAACGGCAACGGTGACACCACCAATCAGCGCTACGACCAGCAGGTGGACCCGAGCCTGCTGGTGGACCCGCAAGGCAACCAGACGGCCAGCGGGTACGACCGCACCAGCAACATGCTGTCGATGACCGCGCCGGACCCGTTCAACTTCCAGGTGTCCAACACCTACGACCCGCACAACAACCTGACCACGCACACCGACGCGCTCGGGCACACCGCCCGGTTCGGCTACACCGCGACCGACGAGGTGGCTTCGATCCTCGCGCCGACGGGTGACGACACCGAGCTGACCTACGACAGCCGCGGGCTGCTCACCAAGCTGACCGACCCGCGCGGCAAAGTCACCACGCTGGACTACGACGCGGCCGGAAACCTGGTCAAGCAGACCAGCCCGATGGGTGAGGTCAGCACGTACACGTACGACTCCTCGGGCCGGCCGCTGACGAAGGTGGACCCGCGCGGGAACGTATCGGGTGCGCGGGCGCTGGACTTCACCACCACCTACACGTACGACAACCTCGACCGGGTGACCGGGGTGCTGGCACCGCGCAAGGCGCACGCGAGCACCACCACGTATGACAACGTGGGCCAGGTGACCGCCACCGCCGACCCGGTGGGCCACACGACCAGGTACACGTACGGTGCGGTGGTCGGGCGTACGGCGACGGTCGTGGACGTCAACGGCGGCATCACCGGCTACACGTACACCGCCGCTGGCCGGCGCACCTCGGTCACCGACCAGGTGGGCGACAAGACCACGATGACCTACGACAACCGGGGTAACCTGGCGACCGTCACGTCCCCGCGTGGCAACGTCGCCGGCGCCAACCCGGCCGACTTCACCACCACCTACACCTACGACTTCAACGGCAACGGCGTCCGGACCAGCCACCCGTACCCGGGCGGGGGTACGGTCACCAGGGACATCGGCTTCGACCAGCTCAACCGCGCCACCAGCAGCACCGACCCGCTCGGCAAGACGTCCACCGTCCGGTACGACAACAACGGCAACGTGACCTCCACCGCCGACCCGCTCGGTGGCACCACGACGTACACCTACGACGCGACCGGGCGGCCCACGGCCGTGACCGCGCCCGGTGGCGGCAACGCCGGCGCCACATACGACGCGAACGGCAACGTCACCAGGTCCACCTCGGTCACCGGTGGGATCACGACCTACACCTACGACGACGACAGCCGGGTCTCCTCGGTCGTGGACCCGCGCGGCAACGTCTCGGGCGCCAACCCGGCCGACTACACCGTCTCCTACCGGTACGACCCGGCCGGCGACCTCACCTCGGTGACCGACCAGCTCGGCAAGAGCACCAGCTTCACGTACGACTCCAACAAGCGGGTCACCGGCGCCACCGACGCCAACACACACACCACCACCTACAAGTACCTCGACGACGACACCCTGCAGTCGGTCGTCGGCCCGGACGGCAACACCCAGCTGGCCACCACCTACTCCTACGACAACGCCGGGAACGTGGTCTCCCGTACGGACGCGCTGGGCAACACCCGGTTCACCTACGACAAGCTGGGGCGCGTCGTCGACATCAAGGACCCGCTCAACCGGGACACCGTGTTCGGCTATGACGCGGAGGGCAACCTGACCCAGTCGGTGGCGCCCGGCGACACCGACGCCAGTACCCGCACCATCGCCTACAGCTACGACATCCTCAACCGGCTCACCAAGCAGGACCAGGCCGCCGGCAGGCTCGTCTACACCTGGGGCTACGACGCCGACAACCACACGACGAGCCTCGCCGACCCGACGGGGGTACGCACCCAGGGCTTCGACAGCCTGGGCCGGCTCACCTCGGTCAGCCGGGGCGGCCAGAGCTTCGGCTACGGGTACGACGCCGACGGCAACGTCACGTCCCGCACCTGGCCCGACGGCACCGCGATCACCAGCAGCTACAACACCGCGGGCCAGTTGACCGCGCTGTCCGTACAGGGCGGTCAGGCCGGTGCCACCGCCGCGCAGTACAGCTTCGCCTACGACCCGAGCGGCCGGCTGGCGAAGACCACCTACCCGACCGCCAACCACCTGGTCACCGACCGGACCTACGACCGGGCCGGGCGGGTGTCCGACCTGAACAGCCACAACGACGCCGGTACGGCGGCCCGCTTCCAGACCACCCGCGACCCGGTCGGCAACCCGACCGGCGTCACCACGACCCGCGGCAGCGCCAGTCAGCACGTCGCCTACACCTACAACGTGTTCGACCGGCTCACCGCCGCCTGCGTGGGCGCCGACTGCGGCACCTCCGCGACCGGCAAGATCGCCTACAGCTACGACGAGGTGGGCAACCGGCTGTCGCAGACGCTGTCCGGCAGCGCCGGCAACAGCCAGACGTCCTACACGTACGACTCGGCCAGCGAGCTGACCGGCGCCACCGTCACCACGCCCACCGGGACGACGTCGACCGCCTACGCCTACAACCGCTCCGGCGACCTCGTCCAGGCCGGCACCAACTCGTTCACCTACAACCTCGACCACACCGTCGCCTCGGCCACCTTCGGCGGCAACACCAGCAACTACGCCTACGACGCCCAAGGCATCCAACTGTCCGCCACCGCCAGCCTCGGTGGCATGACCCGTACCTGGCAGACCGACGTCAACAACGGCCTGCCGCTCCTGGCCGAACAGACCACCACCGCCGGCGGTACCACCACGACCCAGGGCTTCCTGAACAACCCGGCCGACGGCACCCCGCTGGGCATGCTGACCGGCGGCCAGACCGACTCGTATGCCCCGGATACGGTGCACGGCGTCGCCAACATCGTGAACCCCGCCGGCGACACCCTCGCCGCGTACGACTACGACCCGTTCGGCAACCCGCGCAGCGACGGCACGGCAGGCAGCGTCACCGGGAGCATCACCAACCCGATCAGGTTCGCCGGCGGCTACCAGGACTCCACCCTCGGTGGCCAGTACTCGACCCTGGCCCGCGTCTACGACCCGGCAACCGGCCGGTTCAACGGCGTGGACCCGGTATCGCCGTCGATCCACCAACCCGCCACCAGCACCTACGCGTACGTCGGCGACCGGCCTACCAACTACCGCGACCCGTCCGGCGCCGCACCGTGCAGCAGCGACGACGATCACGACGAGGCACAACTGTTCGCGCTCGACCTGTTCGCGGCCCAGTACGGCAGGTTCAACGTGTACGGGGACTGCCCGGGTTGGCAGGAGTACCAGGGCAGGGTTGGCAAGATCAGCCTCGGCACGACAGTACCCGCGTCAAACCCGGACATCCTGGTCGGCAGGCCGGGCGCGACTCTGCTGTATGAGGTGAAGCCGGCCGCCGACCAGTTCTCGGAGATCAAGCCCGGGCTCGGCCTGCGCGCTGACAACAACGCCGCGCAGGTGCAGCGGTACCTGTGGGCGCTCGCGTACGCCGGCGTCTACCCGAACCCGCAGCCGGGTCCGGACATCGCGCCGGCGACCAGGCCGACCGCCGACGGTGGACAAATAACGATCTTCTCCGGCGCCGACTGGAAGACCTACGCACCCCCGGGGAAGCGGGGCACCATCAAGAACTCCGGCATCATCTACTACGTCAAGACGAAGCCGCCGAGGGTCCCGGTAGGGCCGCGGGCCACCCAGAAGCCGCCGGGCGGCCAGCAGACCGAGGAACCCAACGAGGAACCCAAGGAGAACCCGCGCAGCGTACCGACCACGGCGCCGACGGACGACCCGGTCACCAGCGATCTGGCCGGCGATCTCGTGATGGTGGCGGCCGTCGTCGTGGTGGTAGTCCTCGTCGTTGTCTTCTGGCCCGAGATCGTGGCCGGCGCGGCGGCGATCGGAGCCGCCGCTCTCGCCAGGTGGGCCTTCTCCTGGTAGTCGGGGCGGTGCCCCGGGCGGTATGCAGGACGCCCGGGGCACGGCCATAACCCGTCATGGAGAGAATGGCAGGGATGAACGACAGACCTGCGGCGGAGTTGCGATGGCGGGCGGTCCCGCCCCTGGCCGCGCCCGTCGAGGTGGCCGCGGCGTCGGCCCCGCGGCAGGTATCGGGCCTGCCGGTCGGCGATACGGCGTTCGCGTCGCCGGCAGCTGGGTGGGCGGTGGTCGGCACACCGCCCGACTACCGGCTGCTCTACACCGAGGACGCCGGCGCCACCTGGACGTCACAGATGGGCTGGTACGGGCAGCACTACGGCAGGGTGAGCGCGTTCGACGACCGCCGGGCCGGGCTGGTGCTGGCGGCCGATCGAGTAAACGGGTATCCGGTCGGGATCGGCGGGTATGGTGCGGTCTTCGCCGGCACGGAGGATGCGGGGGCCACCTGGAGGCTCGGGTCCCCACCGGATCGGCAGGGGTCCGGCTTCTTTTTCCTGACGCCGCGTCACGCGTGGCTGCTGATCGGCGTGCTTGGTCACTGGGCGAGGAAAGACCTGGCGCGCACCGAGGACGGCGGCGCGACCTGGAGCCGGATCGAGGGCTGGGACGATTTTCCGCGCACCCAGGTCGCGTTCTCCTCGGCGATGGACGGGCTGCTGGTCGCCGCCGATCGGCACCGGACGGACCTCCTCTACCAGACCACCGACGGGGGTACGAACTGGACCCGCGAACCGCTGGCCGCGCCGCCGGGCGTACCGGCACGAGCGCAGACCTGGCTGCGTCCGGTACTCCGACCGGGGGCGCCGGCTCTGTTGGTGCTGCGGGCGCGGTCCCGCCGGGAGGACGCCCGGCCGCCCTGGGAGGGCACCTTCGCGTACGCCCCTGCCGGCGGTTCCGGAGCCCGCTGGTCCGGCCCGTACCGGCTGCCGATGACGCCGACGTGGTCCCAGGAGGACCTGGCCGTACGGGGAAGCGATGGTCGGGTGTGGGCGGCGTCCGGGCACGACATCTGGGTCGCGGACCACGTCGCCGGACCGTGGGAGCACCGGTCGGTGCCGCTGCCCGCCGAGGAGGTCATCGCCGATCTGGCCCCGGTCGGAGACGGGGTGCTCTGGCTGACCAGCACGCGCTACCCGTCGCCCGGTACCCCGCCGAGCGGGCAGCTGTACCGTGGCGAGGACGACGGCGCGCACTGGACCCGGCTACCGGTCGGGTCCCGCTGACCGGCTTCCCGCAAGCGCAATCCGCCGCCCCCGCCCACCCGGTACCGCCGGCTTCGGGGCCGGGCCGGTGGAGTCGCGCGGTACCAGCCGGGCCGGTACCCGCACGGTGCGTACCCCCACCCGGTCGTCGTCCAGCAGCAGCCGCATGCCCTGCTCGCCGATGCCCTCCAGCGGCAGGTGCACGGTGGTCAACGGCGGGGACAGGTCCTGGGTGGCCGGGATGTCGTCGAAGCCGACCACGGACACCTCGCCCGGTACCGACCGGCCCAGGTCGTCGCGCAGCGCCGCGAGCGCCCCGATGGCCATCATGTCGTTGAGCGCGAAGACCGCGGTGAGGTCCGGACAGCGGGCCATCAGCTCCTGGGTGGCCCGCCGCCCGCCGTCACGGGAGAAGTCCGAGCGGATCACCTGGTTCGGCGGGAGCGGGTGGCCCAGCGCGCGCAGCCGTTCCCGGAAGCCGCGCAGCCGTTCCCGGCTGGTCAGCAGGTTGGCCGGTCCGGTCAGCACGCCGATCCGCTGGTGTCCCAGTTCGAGCAGGTGGTCGGCCACCTGCCGGGCCCCCTCGCGGTGCTCGGGCAGCACCGAGTCGGCGTCGATGCCGTGGTCGCTCACGCACGCGACCCGGCCGTCGAGCATGGCGAAGGAGTCCAGCTCGCGGCGCAGCGAGGTCTGGTAGTCCGGTTCGCTGAAGCCGCTGGCCAGCAGCAGCACGCCACGGGCCCGCTGGGCCTTGAGCCGGGCCAGGTAGCCCAGCTCCAGCCCGGGGTCGCGGAAGGTGTTGCAGACCAGTACGAGCAGGCCGTTGTCGTGGGCGACCCGCATCGCGCCGATGGCCAGCGCGGAGAAGTAGGGGTCGGTGATGTCGTGCACGATCAGCCCGACCACCGGGGTTGTGTGCCGGGCCAGCGCCTGGGCCGGGCCGTTGGACGTGTAGCCCAGCTCGGCGGCGGCCCGGCGGACCCGCTCGCGTAGCTCGGCGCGGGGTGCGCGGGTACCGTCGTGCAGTGAACGGGACGCGGTGGCCAGCGACACTCCGGCGGCGTCGGCGACATCCTGCAGGGTCACCGGGCCGCCCGGACCGTCAAATCTTGACCGCCTGGTGGACACGGCTCTAGTCTACGGCGGAAAGCGCTTTCCAGATCACGGGAGCACCGGTATGTCGCGGGAAACGATCGGCGTCGTGGTCAACGGCGCGACCGGCCGGATGGGCTACCGGCAGCATCTGGTCCGCTCGTTACTGGCCATCCGCGAGCAGGGCGGGCTGGAGCTGGCCGACGGTACCGTGCTGTGGCCGGCGCCGGTGCTGGTCGGCCGGTCGGCACAGCGGCTCAAGGCGATCGCCGACCGGCACGGGCTGGACCGCTGGACGACCTCGCTCGACGAGGCGCTGGCCGACCCGGAAACCTCGGTCTACTTCGACGCCCAGGTGACCGGGCTACGGGTACCGGCCGTGCTGGCCGCGCTTTCCGCGGGAAAGCACGTCTACGTGGAGAAGCCGACCGCCGACTCGCTGGACGGCGCGCTGGGGCTCGCCCACGCCGCCCGGACCGCCGGGGTGGTGAACGGGGTGGTCGCCGACAAGCTGTACCTGCCCGGGCTGCTCAAGCTGCGCCGGCTGGTGGACAGCGGGTTCTTCGGGCGGATCCTGTCGGTGTGCATCGACTTCGGGTACTGGGTGTTCGAGGGGGACGGGCAGCCGGCCCAGCGACCGTCCTGGAACTACCGGGCCGAGCAGGGCGGCGGAATCGCGCTGGACATGTTCCCGCACTGGCGTTACCTGCTGGAGGGCCTGTTCGGTCCGGTGCAGTCCGTGTACAGCCACGTCGCCCGGCACATCCCGACCCGGTGGGACGAGCACGGGCAGGCGTACGAGGCGACCGCGGACGACGCGGCGTACTCGGTGCTGGAGCTGGCCGGCGGCATCGTGGCGCAGGTCAACGCCGGCTGGACGGTCCGGGTCAACCGCGACGAGCTGCTGGAGGTCCAGGTCGACGGGGTGCTCGGCAGTGCGGTGGCCGGGCTGCGCGACTGCAAGGTGCAGCAGCGCGCGATGACCCCCCGGCCGGTGTGGGATCCGGACGTGCCCGCGCCGGACCACTTCCGGGAGCAGTGGGCGGCGGTACCGGACAACACGGTGTTCGACAACGGGTTCAAGGTGCAGTGGGAGCTGTTCCTCGCCGCCGTCCACCGGGGTACCCCGTTCCGGCACGACCTGTTCGACGGGGCGCGCGGGGTACAGCTGGCTGAGCTGGCGCTGGAGTCGGCACGCCAGGGCCGGCGGCTGCGGGTACCCCCGCTGGAGCAGGAGTGAAAGCGGCGCTGCGGCTGCCCGACGGCAGCACCCACCGCCTCGGCCCGGCCCGGGACTGGCCGGCCGCCTCGCCCCCGCCCCGCAGCCGGCGGGCCTACGCCGCGCTGCACGTGGTGGCCACGCCGGACGGGCAGCGGGTGGACTGGGACGAGACTCTCGACCTGCGGCACCGCACCTGGGCCCTGGGCCTGGGGGTGGCCGAGGCGATGGACACCGCGCAGCGCGGCATGGGGCTGACCTGGCCGCTGGCGGCCGAACTGATCCGGCGCGGCGCGGCCGAGCGAGGTGGTCCACTGGTGGCCGGCGTGGGCACCGACCAGCTCGACCCGGCGGCCGTGCCCGACCTGGCCGAGGTGCTGGGCGCCTACCGCGACCAGCTCGCGGTCGTGGCGGAGAACGGGGCGACCGCGGTGCTGATGGCCAGCCGCGCGCTCGCCGCCGTGGCCCGCGACGCCGAGGACTACCTGCGGGTGTACGGCAACCTGCTGGCCCAGGTCTCCCGGCCGGTCGTCCTACACTGGCTCGGCCCGATGTTCGACCCCGCGCTGACCGGCTACTGGGGTTCGACCGACCTCGATGTGGCCACATCGACGGTGCTGACATTGATCCGCGCGCATGCCAGCCGGGTCGACGGCATCAAGGTCTCCCTGCTGGACCGGGACCGGGAGGTACGCCTACGCGCAGCCCTGCCACCCGGGGTCCGCCTCTACACCGGCGACGACTTCCACTACCCCGAGCTGATCCTCGGCGACGGCGAGCGCCACAGCGACGCGCTGCTGGGCATCCTCGACGGCATCGGCCGCCCGGCCGCGGCCGCGCTGGCCCGGCTCGACGCCGGGGACCGGGCCGGCTACCTCGACACCCTCGCGCCGACGGTACCGCTGGCCCGGCACATCTTCGCCGCGCCGACCTACCACTACAAGACCGGCCTGGCGTTCCTCGCCTGGCTCAACGGGGAGCAGTCCCGGTTCCGCCTGCTCGACGGGCTGGACCGGGCCCGGGACGCCGCGCACCTGGCCCGGCTGGTCCAACTGGCCGACCAGGCGGGGGTACTGGTGGATCCGGATCTCGCCGCCGCCCGGGCCGGCGCCTACCTCGGGACCCGGGCGTGACCGCACACCTCCCGTCGACCGCGCGCCTGTCGTTGAATCAGGCCACCACGAAGCACTGGACGCTGGCCGAGACGGTGGACGGCTGCGTCAGAGCCGGGATCGGGGCGATCGGGCTCTGGCGCGACCGGGTCGCCGAGGTCGGGCTCGACGAGGCCCGGACGCTGGTACGCCGGGCCGGGCTGCACGTGTCCAGCCTCTGCCGGGGCGGCTTCTTCACTGTGGCGGGTCCGGCGCGGGCCGCCGCGCTCGCGGACAACCTGCGGGCCATCGAGGAGGCCGCCGAGCTCGAGGCCGACGTGCTGGTCCTGGTCGGCGGAGGGCTTCCGCCGGGCAGCCGGGACCTGCCGGGGGCCCGCCGGCTGGTCGCCGACGCCCTGGCCCGCCTCGCGCCCCGCGCCGAGCAACTGGGGGTACGCCTGGGCATCGAGCCGCTGCACCCGATGTTCTGCGCCGACCGGTGCGTGGTGTCCACCCTGGGTCAGGCGCTCGACCTGGCCGCGGCGTTCCCGAGTCCGGTGGTGGGCGTGGTGGTCGACACCTACCACGTGTGGTGGGATCCCGCGCTCTTCGCCGACCTGGCCCGGGCCGGCGACCGGATCGCCGCCTTCCAGGTCTGCGACTGGATCCTGCCGCTGCCCGCCGACATGCTGCTCGGGCGCGGGCACCTGGGGGAGGGGTACGTCGACTTCCGGCCGATCGCGGCCGCCGTCGAGACGGCCGGCTACCGGGGGTACGTCGAGGTGGAGATCTTCAACGAGCGGATCTGGTCGGCACCCGGTGACGAGACCGTGCAACGGGTCCGGCGCTCCTTCGCCGAGTGGTTCGACGGTCGTTAGGGGAGACGTCCGCTACGGGACCAGCACGGCCCGGCCGGAGACCCGGCCGGCCTCCACGTCGTGCAGCACATCGCCGACCGCGTCGAGCGGGAAGAGGGTGGAGTCGATGGTGACCAGCCCCCGCGCTACCAGGTCGATCAGCGCCACCAGATCGGGGTAGCTGCCGATCTGGTTGCCGAGGATGGTCAGCTCCCGGTTGATCATGTCAAGGTGCTCGATGCGTACCGACCCGCCGTACCCGACGATCGAGTAGACGCCACCCTTCGCCAGTGCGCTGAACGCGTGCCCGGGTACCTCCCCCTCGCCCACGAGATCGAGTACCACGGATGCCCCGAACCCGTCGGTGATTTCCCGTACCGCCTCGGCCGCGGCCGCGGCGGGCAGCTCCAGCACCGTGTGCGCCCCCAACCGGCGGGCGGCCTCGGCCCGTACCGGATCGATCTCCACCACCACGATCCGGGCGGGGGTGAGCAACCTCAGCAGCTGTAGCGCGATCTGTCCGACCCCGCCGGCGCCGAAGGTCACCACCGTGGAGTCGGGCCTGGTGTAGGGGGCGAGCCGGCGTACCGCGTGCATCGCGGTCACCCCGGCATCGGCGTGCGGCGCCAGCGGCGCGGGGTCGGTGCCGTCGGGCAGCCGGACCAGGGCCCGGGCGTCGGTGCGCAGCAACTCGGCGAAGCCGCCCGGCCAACCGTCGACACCGGGGAACCGCCACGACCGGCAGTGCATGTCGTTGCCGGACCGGCAGCCTCGGCAGTGTCCGCAGGTGACCGCGGGGTGGACGATGACCGGGTCGCCGACGGACAGGTGCGCGACCGCCGGGCCGACCGCGTGTACCCAGCCACTGTTCTCGTGCCCGAGGGTCAGTGGCAGCTCGGGATGGAACGCCTCGGCCAGCTCGCCGTGCACGATGTGCACATCGGTGCGGCACACCCCGGCACCCGCGACGCGGACGATGACATCGGTCGGATCCCGCAATTCGGGCTCGGCGACCTCGTTGACCGAGACCGGCTTGCCGTACGCCGCCACCTGCGCCGCTCGCATGCCACCACTCCCGACCCCGTCGTACCCGCTGCGCGTCGCAGTGGAAAATCGTTTTCCGGCAATTCTGTGGGCGGTGACTGGCCGGGTCAAGGCTTGACGGACGGAGAGCCCGGGAGTAGAAAACCTGCGGTAACCGGTTTCCGATGGAAACCGGTTACCGGGTAGCCGCCGTTGGGACGTATTGGAGACGCCGAGGAGGCCCACGATGACGGCGCCCACGAATGGCCCCGTGCTCGCGATGCAGCAGATCACCAAGCGGTTCTTCGGCACCACCGTACTCCAGGACGTGTCGTTGGACTGCCACCGCGGTGAGGTGCACGCGATCGTCGGCGCCAACGGGGCGGGCAAGTCCACCCTGATGAAGGTGCTCGGCGGTGTCTACCCGCCGGACGGTGGCCAGCTGCTGCTGGACGGGCGGCCGGTGCGGTTCCGCGATCCGCGGCAGGCGCAGTCGCACGGAATCAGCATCATCCATCAGGAGTTCACCCTGCTGCCCGAGCGCAGCGTCGCGGACAACGTGCTGCTCGGCCGGGAGCCGCGCGGCCGGCTGGGTATCGACCGGTCGGCCATGCACGAGCGCACCCGGGAGCTGCTGGCCGACCTGGACGCCGCGGCCATCCCGACCGGGCGGCTGGTCCGCCGGCTGTCGGTGGCGCAGCGGCAGGCCGTCGAGATCGCCAAGGCGCTCTCCTACGGGCCGCGCATCCTGGTGATGGACGAGCCCACCGCGGCGCTGTCACCGAGCGAGGTGGAGGTGCTGTTCCGGCGGGTACGCCAACTCGTCGCGCGGGGCCTCGCGGTGCTGTACATCTCGCACCGGCTCGGCGAGGTTTTCCAGCTGGCCGACCGGGTGACCGTGCTGAAGGACGGCCGGCACGTGGCCACCCGGGACGTCAGCTCGGTGAGCTCGGTCGATCTCGTCCGGATGATGGTCGGGCGGGAGCTGGCCGAGCGGGAGGCCCGGCCACCGCAGCTGCACCGGGCACCGGGCCCGGTCCGGCTGGCCGTACGCGACGGGCGCGGGCCCAGCCTGCGCGGCATCGACCTGGACGTACGCGGCGGCGAGATCGTCGGGGTCGGCGGGCTGGACGGCTCCGGCCGCTCGGAGCTGGCCCGCGCGGTGTTCGGCGCGGTTCCGTTCGAGTCCGGCACCGTCGAGGTGGACGGGCGGGCCCGGCGCATCCGGTCGCCGCGCGCCGCGATCCGGGCCGGGATCGGGTTCGTCACCTCCGACCGCAAGTCCGAGGGGCTGGTGCTGCCGCTGCCCGCCGTCGACAATGCCCTGCTGCCGGTACGCGCGATGGGTGGCGCGCCGACCCGGGCCGCGAGCAGGTCGCTGGGCCAGCTGGCGCACCGGGTGGGCCTGGCCCCGGTGCTGCTGCGTAAGGAGTCCCGCCTGCTGTCCGGTGGTAGCCAGCAGAAGGTGGTCCTGATGAAGTGGCTGGCCACCGGTGCGGGCGTCTACCTGTTCGACGAGCCGACCCGGGGCGTCGACGTCGGCGCGAAGGTGGGCATCCACGACCTGATCCGCGAGATCGCCGATGCGGGCGCCGCGGTTCTCATGATCTCCTCCGAGCTTCCGGAGCTGATCGGGCTCAGCCACCGCATCGTCGTCATGCACGCCGGGAAGATCGCGGGCGAGCTGCCCGCAGGTGCCGAGGAGGAAGCGATCATGCTGTTGGCCACCGGTGGCCACACCACGGGCGGGTCCGGCCCCGCGCGGGGATCCGCCCCGGCCCCAGGGCCCGGACCGGTCCGGGCCTTCGGCCCAGGCCGCCCGGAGCGTGCCCAATGAGCGGCCGGGACGGGGTGTCGTCGTGAGCGAGCGTGCGGCCGCCGTACCGGCGCCGTGGCTGCGGGCGCTGCGGGGAGCGGGTAGCGAGGGGTCGAGCCTGCCGGTGTGGCTCACCTTCGTGGCCGTGTTCCTGGCCGCCTGGATCGTCGTGGACAGCAACGGCGGCAACTTCGTCACGGTGGCCAACCTGCAGAACATCGTGCAGCGCTCGGTCGCGCTGGGGCTCGTCACGGTTGGCCAGACGCTGGTCGTACTCGCCGGTTCGCTGGACCTCTCGGTCGCCTACGTGGTAAGTATCGCGGCCGTGGCCGCAGCGGTGACGATGGATGGCGACCCGGCGCGCATCCCGCTCGGGGTGGGCGCCGCGCTCGCCGCCGGCGCGATCGCCGGGCTGACCAACGGGCTGGTGGTCACCCGGCTGCGGGTCAACCCGTTCATCGCCACCTTCGGCGTGGCACTGATCCTGCGTGGGGTGCTCAACGCGGCGTACGTCAACTCCGCCGGCAGCGTCCCGGAGGTCTTCCAGACCCTCGGGTACGACGTGCTGGCCGGCGTACCGGTGAGCCTGTTCCTGCTCGCCGGGGTGGCCGCGGTGGCCTGGTACCTGATGCACCGGACCCGGTTCGGCTACCACGTCTACGCCGTCGGCGGGGACGCCGAGGCGGCCCGGCTGTCCGGGGTACGCCCCGGCCGGGTGGTGGTGGGGGCGCATGTCCTTTCCGGGCTCTGCGCCGCCACGAGCGGCCTGTTCCTGGCCAGCCGGCTCGGTGTCGGGTCACCCACGGTGGGCCCGGACGGCGGGTACGACCTGGAGTCCATAGCCGCGGTCGCGCTCGGCGGTACCGCGCTGGCCGGTGGCAAGGGCCGGCTGCTCGGCCCGCTCGCGGCGGTGGCGATGCTCGCCGTGGTGGACAGCGTCTTCAACTTCTTCCAGGCCGACCCGTTCCTGCGCACGCTGGTCCGCGGGGTGGTCATCATCGGCGCGGTCGCGCTGTACGCCTACCGGGGCGGGCGGCCGTTCCGGCTGGCCCGGCAGCGCTTCGCCAACCGGAGTGCGCGGGAGGAGCGGGGATGACCCGGGAGGACACTCTCAGCATCGAGGCGCCGCCGAAGGAGCGCGGTGAACTGCTGCGCCGGCTGCGCCGGGTACCCCCGATCTGGCTGGTCTTTGTCGCGGTGCTCGCGCTGGTGATCTGGCGGGCCCCGTCGTTCGCCGAACCGCTGTCCCTGATGGCGTTCCTGAAGCGCTCGGCGCCGCTGCTGGTGCTCGCGCTCGGCCAGCTGTTCGTCATCGTGTCCGGCGAGTTCGACCTCTCGGTCGGCGCGCTGATCACCGCGTGCGTGGTCATCGCGGCCCGGGTCGGTGACGGCGACCCGAGCCGGACCAGCTGGGTCATCGGCCTGCTGTTCGGCCTCGGCCTGCTGGTCGGGCTGGTGAACGGGGTGGTCACCACCAGGCTGCGGGTGCCGTCGTTCATCGCCACCCTGGGCTCGATGCTGGTGCTCAACGGGGCGGTGTTCCTGTGGACCGGCGGGGCGCCGACCGGAGCGCTGGCCGGCAACCTGCGCCTGGTCGGCCGTTCCGGCTTCACCGACCTCCCCGCGATCGAGCAGTTACCGTACGCTGTCCTGGTCGCCCTGGCGGTCGCCGTCGGCGCGACCCTGCTGCTGCACCGCACCCGGTACGGGCGCCAGGTCTTCGCGGTCGGTGGCGGGGAACGCGCGGCGATGCTCTCCGGCGTGGACGTCCGGCGGGTGCGCACCGCCAGCTTCATCATCTCAGCGCTGTCCGCGGTGGTCGCGGCGATCCTGCTGGCCGGCTACGCCGGCCTGTCCGCGGACGCGGGCGCGGGCTACGAGTTCCAGGCGATCACCACCGTGGTCCTGGCCGGCGCGGTGCTTGGTGGCGGCCGCGGCAGCGCGGTCGCCACGGTGGGCGGGGCCCTGACCCTGCAGGCACTGTTCACCTTGCTGAATCTTTTCGGATTTGCCAAGCCGCTGCGCGACAGCGCGGAGGGACTCCTTATCATCGCGGCCGGCGCGTATACCGCATACCGCGCGCGCCGATCGGATTAGGACTAGGAAGGGTGGTTTTTCCATGCCGAGACGCGGAACGGCGGTCATCGCCGTGCTGGCCGCCATAGCACTGGCGGCAGCCGCGTGCAGCTCCACCAAGCAACCTACGGCCGCGACACCGAGCGACACACCCAGCGCCAGCGCCGGGACGGCCCAGTCAAAGTACTTTGTCCAAGCCGATTTCGACCGTCAGATGGCTCAACGTCGGATCGCGCCGCAGGGCGACCCGACCACTCCCTGGCTCCAGATGATCCAGCCCACCATGGTGGACACCACGAAGTACGCCAAGAGCGGCAAGTGGCACATCTGCTTCTCCAACGCCTCGGTGAGCAACCCGTGGCGGGTCACCGGCCTGACCACCATCAAGGCCGAGGCCAAGCTGCACCCGGAGATCAGTGAGTTCACCGTCGTCGATGCCCAGGGCAAGGACGACAAGCAGATCTCCGACCTGGCCGACCTGCAGACCAAGGGCTGCCAGGCGCTGATCATCTCGCCGAACACGACCGACGCGATGACCCCGGCGGTCGAGCGTGCCTGCGCGAGCGGGATACCGGTGATCGTGTTCGACCGGGGCGTCACCACCAACTGCCCGGTGACGTTCATCCACCCCATCGGCGGGTACGCGTTCGGCGCGGCCTCCGCCGAGTTCATCGCGTTGAAGGTGGGCAAGGGCGGCAAGGTGCTCGCCATCCGCCTGCTGCCCGATGTCGACGTGCTGGAGAACCGGTGGGCAGCGGCCAAGGTGATCTTCGACCGGGAAGGCATCAACGTCGTCGGGGTCGAGTTCAACAACGCCGACCCGGCCAAGGCGAAGACCATCGTCAGCGACTACCTGCAACGGTTCGGCAAGCTCGACGCGGTCTGGCTGGACGCCGGCTTCGCGGGCGTGGCGGTGGCCGAGGCGTTCCAGGACGCGGGTAAGCCGGTACCGCCGCTGACCTCCGAGGACCAGCAGGACTTCCTCGCTCTCTGGCAGAAGCAGAAGCTCACCGCGATCGCCCCCACCTACCCGGTGTACCAGTGGCGGACCGCGCTCATCGCGGCCACGATGATCCTGTCCGGTAAGCCGGTACCCAAGGAGTGGGTGCTGCCTCAGCCGGTCATCACCTCCGACACCCTCAAGAACTACCTCTACCCGAACATGCCGCCGCAGTTCTTCTCGTCCTGCGGCTGCATGAAGATGCCCGGCTTCCCGCAGGACTGGGGCGGCAAGTAGTGGCTCCGGCCGGGGACGGCCGCACGACCGGAGGCCCGTTGACGATCCGGGACGTGGCACGCGATGCCGGCGTCTCGGTCGCCACGGTCTCCCGTGTCCTCGCCGGCTCCGCCACTGTCTCGGCGGAGCTGGCGGGGCGGGTACGCGAGAGCGTGCGGCGGCTGGGCTACGCGCCACACACCGTGGCGCGCAGCCTGGCCAGCGGTCACACCAGGTTGGTCGGGGTGCTCGTCCCCAACCTCGCCAACCACTACTTCTACGCGCTGATCAAGCGGATGCTGCACGACGCCGAGCGCGACGGGTACCGCCTGATCGTCGCGGACTCCGACGAGGACCTGGTCGCCGAGCGGGAGCTGGGCACCAACCTGCTGGCCCAGACCGACGGGCTGATCCTGTGCTCGCCCCGGGTGCCGTCCAATGTCCTGCGGCTGTTCGTCCAGCGGGACAAGCCGGTGCTGGTGCTCAACCGGGCGATCGACGCGCTGCCGGTCTCCCAGGTCGTGGTGGAGAGCTACCCGGCGATGCGCCAGCTCGCCCTGCACGTCGCCGATCTCGGCCATCGCCGGGTGGTCTACCTGCAGGGGCCGCTGCGGTCCTGGCAGAGCAAGGAGCGCTGGCGGGCGGTACGGTCGGTGGCCCGGCGTGGTCTGGAGGTCACCACGGTACGGGTCGGCGCGACCATGGCGGCCGGGCACCGCACCGTGCCGCGGATCCTGGCCGCGGGCGCGACCGCGGTGCTGGCTTACAACGATCTGGCCGCGATCGGGGTGCTGGCCGGGTTGGCCGAGCGGGGGGTACGGGTACCCGACGACATCTCGGTCACCGGTTACGACGACATCCCGTTCTCCCGGTACGTCACCCCGGCGCTGACCACCGTACGCAGCCCGCAGGAGGAGGTCGGCTCAGTCGCCTGGAAGGCGATGGAGGGGCTGCTGCGCGGCGACCGGCCGGGTACCCGTACGGTGCTGGCCGCCGAGCCGGTGCTGCGCGGCTCGACCGGACCGCCCCGGTGACGGCCGGGCGGGTGCCGGTGCGGGCATCCGCGGCCGAGGCCGTGGCCGGGATCGCCGACGGCGCCACGGTCGCGGTGACCGGCTCCGGCGGCGGGGTGCTGGAGCCCGACGTGCTGCTGGCCGCGATCGAGCAGCGGTTCCTGGACACCGGCCGGCCCCGCGGGTTGACCTTCCTGCACGCCTTCGGGCTGGGCGACCGGGACCGGCGCGGTACCAACCGGTTCGCCCACGCCGGGCTGACCCGGCGGGTGATCGGCGGCCACTGGACCTGGTCGCCACGCATGATGGAGTTGGCCGGGCGGGACGAGATCGAGGCATACGTCTGGCCGGCCGGCGCGATCAGCCTGTTGCTGCGCGAGATCGGCGCCCGGCGTCCGGGCCTGATCACCCGTACCGGCCTGCACACCTTCGTCGACCCGCGGCGGGGCGGCGGTCGGGCCAACGCCACGGCCCGCGAGGAACTGGTCGGCCTGCTGGAGCTGGACGGCCGGGAATACCTGCATTACCGCCCGATGGCGGTTGACGTGGCGCTGATCCGGGGCACCGAGGCCGATCCGCTGGGCAACATCGGCTGCACCGAGGAGCCGGCGGTGCTCGACGTGCTGGCCCTCGCCCAGGCCGCCCGGGCCGGCGGCGGCACGGTGCTGGCCCAGGTGAAGCGGCTGACCGGCGGGCCGCTGCCGCCGCACCAGGTGACCGTACCGGGCTCGCTGGTGGACACCGTGGTCGTCGCGCCGGACCAGTGGCAGACCTACGCGGCCGAGTACGACCCGTCGCTGTGCGCTCCGGTGGCACAGCGCGCCAGCGCTCCGGTGGCACAGCGCCCGCGTGCGCCGTGGCCGACCGACCCGGTACGCGCGGCCATCGCCCGCCGGGCCGCGCTGGAGGTGCCGTCCGGCTCGGTGCTCAACGTCGGCTTCGGGCTGGCCGCCGAGGTGGTCGACGCGCTCGCCGAACAGGGCCGGCTCGGCGAGGTCACCCTCGCCATCGAACAGGGCCTGTTCAACGGGGTACCGGAGACCGGCACGCTGTTCGGGGTGGCGCACGGGCCGACCGCGCGGCTGGCCTCCACCAACCAGTTCGAACTGTTCGCCACCGGCCTGCTGGACACCTGCTGCCTCGGCATGGCGCAGCTGGACGCCTCCGGTTCGGTCAACGTGAGCCGGTTCGGCGCCCAGATCGTTGGGCCGGGCGGCTTCGTGGACATCTCCCAGTACGCCCGCAAGGCGGTCTTCTGCGGCACCTTCACCACCAAAGGGCTGCACGCCGAGGTACACGACGGAGGGCTGCGGATCGTCCGCGAGGGTACGGTGCGCAAGCTGCTGGCGCAGGTCGAGGAGGTCACCTACGCCGGACCGTTCGCGCGGGCCGAGGGGCGCGAGGCGGTGTACGTCACCGAGCGGGCGGTGTTCCGGTTGACCGCGGGCGGCGTACAGCTGACCGAGGTCGCCGACGGCGTGGACATCGAGCGGGACATCCTGCCGCAGATGGGTTTCGTCCCGGTCATCCGGGACGTGCGACCGATGCCGGCCGAGGTTTTCCGCGTGGGGACCGGCTGATGCCCGTACCCTCTACTGTGGACAGTTGTACCGTCGGGGACGACACCGCCCCGCTGCGACGGATGGTGGCCGACTTCGTGGCCGCCCGGATCGCCCCGCAGGTCGCCGCGCTGGATGCGGAAAGCCGTTTCCCGGCCGAGCTGTACCGGGAGATGGCCGGGCTGGACCTGTTCGGCATCACCGTCCCGGCGCGGTACGGCGGCGTGGGCGCCCGCGCGCTGGACTACCTGCACGTGATGGAGGGGCTGAGCTTCGGCTACGCCTCGGTGGCCGACCAGTGCGGCCTGGTCGAGATCGTGTCCGCGCTGCTGGCCGCGCACGGTACCGCGGACCAGCGCGGGTGCTACCTGATCCCGCTGCTGGCCGCCCAGCGGTTCTGCGCGTACGCGCTGACCGAGCCGCAGGCCGGCTCGGATCTGCGGGCGGTGGCGACGCGTGCCCGGCGGGACGGGTCGGACTGGGTGCTCGACGGGGAGAAGGTGTTCATCCACAACGCCCCGGTCGCCGACTTCGCCGTGGTGCTCGCGCGGACCGCGGAGCCGCTCTCGGTGTTCCTGGTCGACCTCGACCTGCCCGGGGTGACCCGGATGTACCAGGAACACAAGATGGGGCAGCGGGCCAGCCAGGTGGGCGGGCTGCGGTTCGAGGCGGTACGGCTGCCGGCGGGGGCGCTGCTCGGCGCGAAAGGAGCCGGGTTCGGTTACATGACCGGGGTGCTGGCCAAGGGGAGGCTGGGCATCGCCGGGCTCTCCCTGGGGATCAGCCGGGCAGCGCTCACCGCCGCGGCGGAGTACGCCGAGCAGCGGGTCGCGTTCGGCCGCCCGATCGGCGTCAACCAGGCCGTCGCGTTCCCGCTCGCCGACGCGTACACCGCGTACCGGGCCGGGCTGCTGCTGGCCGAGGACGCCGCACGGCTGCTCGACGCCGGCGCGGCCCAGGCCGCCACCGCGTGCTCGATGGCCAAGCTGTACGCCTCGGAAGCGTGCGTGCGGCACGCCTCCACGGCGGTACAGGTCTTCGGCGGTGCCGGGTACATCGAGGGCAACGTCGCCGAGCGGCTCTACCGGGACGCCCGGATCACCACGCTCTACGAGGGCACCAGCGAGATCCAGCGTCTCATCATCGCACGGTCCATTGTGGACACCCGGCAGTCCGTTGTGGACACCCGGCGGGGCGCGGCCGGATGAGGGACGTGCGGGTGGTGGTGATCGGAGCCGGCAACGGCGCCGGGGCGCACCTGCGCGCCCTACGGGAGATGGGCTCACGGGTGACCGCGGTGGTGACCGGACACCCCGAGCGCCGTCGGGCCGCGCTGGCGCTGTTCCCGGCGGCCCGGGTGGACTGGCCGGCGACCGAGGCACTGTCCCGGGGCGCGGACCTGGCGATCGTCGCCTCGCCCGCGGCGACCCACCTCGACGTGGTCCGGGAGGCCGCCGAGCGGGGCATCGACGTGGTGGTGGAGAAGCCGCTGGAGGTCCGGCTGGACCGGGCCGAGGAGCTCGTCCGGTTGGCCCGCGCCAGCGGGATCGGCCTGGCGGTGTGCTTCCAGCACCGGGCCAAGCCGGCCGGGCGGGCGCTGCGTGACCTGGTCGGGTCCGGCGGGCTCGGCGAGTTCACCGGCGGCTCGGTGTCGGTACCGTGGTGGCGTCCCGGCTCGTACTACGACGAGCCGGGCCGGGGCTCGTACGCCCGGGATGGCGGCGGGGTACTGATCACCCAGGCGATCCATGCGCTCGACCTGCTCCTGTCCGTCCTCGGTCCACCGGTCCGGGTGCGCGCCGAGCAGAGCCGGGTGGTGCAGCCGATGGAGGCCGAGGACACCATCGCCGGGGTGCTCGACTACGGCGATGGCCGGCTGGTGCCGGTACACGCCACCCTGGCCGCCTATCCCGGGCGGGACGAGGAGCTGTGGCTCGCCGGCAGCACCGGTACCGCCCTGGTACGCGGTGCCCGGCTGCTGCGCTTTCCGGCCCCGGGTGCCGAACCGGAGGTACTCGCCGACGGCGACAGCGCATCGACTGCGGTCGACCCGTCCGCGATGCCCACAGCGTGGCACCGCGCGCTGCTGGAGGACGCCCTCGACGCCTTCGCGACCGGCCGGGAACCGTTGGCCGGCGGCCCTTCCGCGCTCGTCACGCAGCGGGTGGTGACGGCGATGTACCGGTCCGCGCAGACCGGCGACTGGATGCCGGCCCGGTGAGCCCAGCCGCCATTCGCGGCGGCGCGCCGACGGTCCGTCCAGGCGCCCCCGGCGGATCAGCTCGCGGTCCGGGCCAGGGTGTGCCGCAGCACTGTGAGCAGGGCGTCCCGTACCGACAGCCGGTTGCGCGCGTCGAAGGCGATGAGCGGGATCCCGTTGTCGATCGCCAGCGCCCAGCGCACGTCGGCGAGCTGGTGGGTCAGCTCCCCGTCGAACAGGTTGACGGCCACCACGAACGGCAGGCCGACCTTCTCGAAGTAGTCCACCGCCGGATAGCAGTCGTCGATACGCCGAGCGTCCACGATGACCAGGGCACCGAGCGCGCCGTGCGCCAGGTCGTGCCACATGAAGCCGAACCGGTCCTGCCCGGGTGTACCGAACAGGTACAGCTTGAGACCTTCGTCGATGGTGATGCAGCCGAAGTCCAGCGCGACCGTGGTGGATATCTTCTCGGGAACCTCGCCTGTCCGGTCGATCTCGGCGGCCACCGAGGTGATCGCCGCTTCGGTGGTCAGCGGCTGGATTTCGGAGATCGCCGATACCGCCGTCGTCTTGCCCACCCCGAAGCCGCCAGCGATGACGATCTTTACGGGGACTGGTGGGCGCATCGCGCCGGACCGCGGCTCACCGGATGGCTTCGAGTCCACGGATCACCCTCTCGATCAGGTTCGGGTCTTGCGAAAACGGGAAGCTCGGGCGCTGGACGAAGAGGTACCCCAGGGCCGCGAGATCGGCGACGAGCACCCGGGCCACGCCGATGTGGAGTCTCAGCCTGGCGGCCACCTCAGCCACCGAGATCGTGGTCGAGCAGAGCTGCACGATGTCCCGACGTTCGAAGGAGAGCCGGTGGTATGCGGCCATGCCCAGCTCGGTGGTCAGCACCTGCGCCTCGATCTCCAGCGTCTGGTCCACCGGTTCGGCCCGACCGGAGGTGAGCAGGTAGGGCCGCAGTGGCGAGACCGGACCGAGGTCGGGTACGGCGGTGCCGCCGGCCGGCTCACCGGGCATGGCCAGGTACGGCCTCGGCTGGCTGGACGGGGGCTCGTCGCCACCCTCCGGGTCCTCGAACATCGCGCGGTCAGCCTCCAACGGTGAACTTCAGCTCCTCGATGAGGCGCGGGGTGAGCACGGCACTGGCCCGGTTGGCGAACAGCGCCATCTCGTACGCGACGGTGCCCAGGCTGGCCTGCTTGGACGCCAGTACGCCCAGCGCGCAGCCCACACTGATGGTGCAGACGAGCAGGTAGCCCTGGGTCAGCTCGATGACCACCTTGTCCGGCTCGCCGAGCGGACAGCAGTCGGACACCCCGTGGGCGAGGCTGAGCGTCGCGGAGCAGATCGCCGCCAGCCGGTCCGCGTTGGCCCGCTCCAGCGCGGCGGACATGGCGACCAGCAGACCGTCCGAGGACACCGCGATCGCGGCGAGGACGCCCGCGGTCTCCTGTGCGAAGCGCCCCACCAACCAGTTGAAGTTCTGCGCTTCGACACTGACTCCGGATATGGGCGTGGTCATGATCTGCTCTCTTTCGTGCGAGGGGGTGACTGGTCGGGCGTGGGTCCGGCGGCGCCGTGCCGGCTGGCCTGGGCCAGGCCCGCGGCGTACCCGTCGAAGGCGGCCCGGTCGGCCTCCGGGTCGCGTTGCGGTACCACGGGCGCCGGCCGGACGGCCGGACCGGCCGGCTCGCGCAGGCCGGGCGCCAGGTTGGCGCCGGGAACGCGTCGGGACAGCGGCATGGCCGGGGCCGTGGGCGGTGGCGGCGCGGGCACGGCGGCGGCGCGGGCGAGCGCGTTCTGGAAGGCATCCATGGTGGTACGCGCGGCCAGCGCGTCGTGCACCGGCCGGTCCTCCGGCACCGGGTCGTCCACGCGCAGCGCCGCGGCGGGCAGCTGGGCTCCGGGTACCCGGCGGTTCAGTGCCCCGCGCCGCCCCTCGTCCGCGTCGGCCGGTACCGGCGGGCTCGGCGGCGCCGGCGCGGCCGGCGCGGTGACGACCACCATCTCGACCGACTCCTGGCTCACCGCGGGCAGCTGGTCGGTCGCCTTGGCGAACCAGGAGAACGTGCCGGACACCGACGGGATCACCGGTACCGCGACCGGTGGCGGTGGCGCGATGGCCGGCCGGCGGGTCAGCCCGGCCGGGGTGCGGGGCTGCTCGGTCATGGGTACCGGGGCGTTGCCGGGCAGGTACAGCGACGGCGGGATGGCCACCGTCGCGGTGGTACCCCCACCCGGGGTCGGGCCGAGCTCGACCGACAGCCCGTGCCGGCGGGCCAGCCGGCCCACCACGAACAGCCCGAGCACGCTGGTCGGTACGATGTCCAGCCGCTCCCGCTCGACCAGCCGGCGGTTCTCCTCGGCCAGCCGGGGCGCGGTCATCCCGATCCCGTGGTCGACGACGCTGACCCGGCACCACCCGTCCGGGCCCGTGTCGGCGTGCACCTCCACGGTGGACTGGGGCGGGGAGAAGGCGGTCGCGTTCTCCAGCAGCTCGGCGAAGACCAGCACGAGGTCGGACACCAGCGGGGCGGCGACCTTGCCATCGTGTACCAGGCCGAAGTTGACCCGTTGGTAGTCCTCGATTTCAGCGAGCGAGGAGCGCAGGACGGTGGCCAGCGGGGTGGGCGCGGAGATCCGGGTCTCGTGATGCGAGCCGGCGACCACGAGCAGGTTTTCGGCGTTGCGGCGCAGGCGGGTGGACAGGTGGTCGAGCCGGTACAGCCGGCTGAGCAGCCGGGTGTTCTGCTCGTCCCGTTCCAGCTCGTCGACCAGGGCGAGCTGGCGGCGTACCAGGTTCTGGGTGCGCTGCGCCACGTTGGCGAACATCAGGCTGACGTTGCGCCGGGTGACCACCTGCCGCTCCAGCAGCAGGGCGGCGGTCGCCTGTACCTGGTTGAACGCCACGGCCAGCTCGCCCACCTCGTCGCCCGAGGAGACGTCGATGGCGGCCAGCCGGGGTGGCTGCTCGTCGACGCGTTCCACGTCGGTGACCCGTACCAGCTCGGTGTTGGCCAGCTCGGCCACGGTGGTGGCGGCGCGGGTCAGCCGCTGCAGCGGGTTGGCGATCGACCGGCTGACCACGAACGCCAGGCCGATGACCAGCGCGACCAGCACGGTCGTGCCGACACCCACGGTCCAGGCGGTGGCCTGGGCCCGCCCGGCCCGGGAGCCGGCGGCGTCGGCGATCTGGCTGGTCACCCGGTCCTGGACCAGGCGGCGCAGGCTGGCCTGCGCCTCGGCGGCGGCGAGCGCCCCGCCGACGAAGGTCTCGACCGCGCTCCGGTTGCCCGCCGGCGGCAGGTGCTGGACCAGCGTGTTGACCCGGCGGGCCGCTTCGCCCTGGTCGACCAGTACGACCAGCCCGGCCTGGTCGACGTCGGCCTGCTGGACGAAGCGTTCGGTGAACATCTGCGACTGGGCCGAGGCGGTGGTCAGCAGCTCCTGCCCGACCTGCGGGCTGACCGCCGTGGCGACCAGCGCCATGCCGCGCAGCGCGCTCTCCTCGTTGGCGCGCAGCAGCGCGTCGAGCGCGGTCAGCTGCCGGGTCCCCTCGGCGTCACTGGTCCGCTGGGGTACCAGGCGCAGCGCGTTGATGAGCGCCTCGATGACCGCGTGGTACGCCCGGGCGACGCTGTCCAGCGCGGCACCGTGCTGCCGGGCGCTCTGCCGCAGCTCGGCCAGCGAGCCCAGCCGGACCAGGGCGCTGGACAGCTCGTCGGACGGGTTCGGGCCGAGCGAGCGGCGCAGCTCGTCCGCGCTGTCCTCGACGACCTGCTGCTGCAGCACCATGGCGGCGTCGTTGGCGCCCGGGTCGGCCAGGTAGCCGGCGGTGACCAGCCGCTCCCGTTGCAGCTCCCAGACCAGCGCACCGAGCTGGCGGGCGTGCCGGGCCGCGTCGGCGGTGGTGGTCGACGACCGTGCGTTGTCGATCTGACCGGCCACGAAGGGCACGGTGACCAGGACGACGGCGGCCAGTGGCAGCAGCAGGAGCAGGTTCAGCTTCCCCCGGACCCGGAGCCTATCGATGATCATCGCGGTCCTGTCGCTTCTTCGGCCGGCCCGGGCGGCCCGCGGGTACCAGCTCCGGTGCGAGCAGCTCGCGGGCGTCCACGAGGTCGGGGATGCGCTCCGGACCCGGTGGCCGGGCCTCGTCGGGCTCGGCCGGGTAGCCGTGCCGGCCCTCGGTGAGGTCGTACCCTTCCGGTACCCGGGCCACGGGTGCGGCCGGTCCGGGTACCCGCAGCCACAGCAGCAGCCCGGCGGCCAGGGCGATGGTCAGGCCGGCCAGCACCAGTACCCGCCGCTGCACCGCGTACCCGCCGGCATGGGTGCTCAGCTGGGTGTCGAACGCGTTGAGCACGGCCGCCCCGAGCGCCAGCGACGCGTCCCTGACCCGGCCGCTCGCCGCGTCCATGTGGTCGCGAGCCCCGCTGCCCGGTACGTCCAACCCGGTCGCGGTCTGGGTCAGGTCGTCCGTGGCCGCGGCGAACTCGTCGAGCGGCCCGAGCAGCCGCAGGTCGACCGCGTAGTCGGTGGCCTGGTCGGTGCCGGAGCGCAGCCCGGTCCGGACCGCGTCGGCGGCCTGCGCCAGCCGGTCCGCCGCGACCGGGACCCGCGGGTCGGGCCGGTTGGCTCTACTCCCGGTGGGCGGTGCTTCGGCGACCGCGAGCGCGGCCAGCTGACCCGCGTCGGCCACCACCTCGGGCAGCTCCTGCAGCGCCACCTCGGTCAGGTGGTACGAGCCGAGGCCCGGGTCGCGGGTGACCTTGGACGCGTCCGCGATCCGGTTCAGCAGTGCCTGGGTGAGCGCGATCGACGAGGCGTACTGGCGCAGGGCGTCCGGACCGGTGGCGTTGCGGTTGAGGGTCCCGTCGATCTCGTGGGTCAGCTGGGCCCAGCGCGCGCGCACCCGCATCGGGTCGGACAACCGCCGGTCCACGCCGTTGACCTCGTCGACGGCCGCCTTGATCGCGGAGGCGTCCACGTCGGCCCGGCGTGCCGCCGCGTACTGCGCGTCCACCAGCGCGGCCAGCAGCTTGTCGAGCGGCCGGGCGTACGCGACGGCGGCCCGCTCGGTGGCCACCGCGTCAGCGGCGCTGCTGGTCGAGGCCCAGAGCTGGCTGAACAGGTAGACCACCGGGGCGAGCAGCAGGACGATGAGCAGGACCGCGAGGACCGTCGGCCCGGTGCGCCGTCGTACCCGGCGCTCCGGGGTGCGCGTCATGGCGGGCGCGGTCATGGTCATCGACCTCCTTGCGGGTCGCGGAGCACCGCGGGGTGCCAGTCGTCACCCTGGCTGGCGCCGGTGTCGGTCTCGGGTGCGGCGAGGTTCATGGCTCCCTGTTTCTCGTCTGGGCGATGCGTCGTCGGTGCGGCCGCCGGCCCGTGTCAGTCCGGTACCGCCTTGACGAAACGCTCGTCAAGCAGGCCGTTCAGGGACGGGCGGTTCTGCACCATGCCGGTGCCGAAGACGTAGTCCGCGGTCTGCGCGGCCTGGAAGTTGAGGTGCTCCGGGGTGGTACCGGGGGTGAACGCGTCGAGGTTCTGCTGGCGCGTGAAGATGGTGGTACCGGCGTCATAGGTCCGGTAGTCGTTGACGCTCACGCCGCTCCTCCTGGCCATGATGGCGATCGCGGCGTCCCGGTTATCCTTGATCCACTTGAGGGTGTCGAACCAGGTGTTGACCAGGGCCTGGACCTCTTCCGGGTGATCCTGGATCAGGCTGGGCCGGACCACCAGGTGGTTGGGGATGGCGCCGGGGAACTCGGCCGACGTGGCGATCGCGTGGCTGCCCGGGCGTTGCAGCGCCTTGGTGGTGGAGGGTGCGGTCACGCTGACCGCGTCGACCTGGCCGGCCACGAAGGCCGCCGCCGCGGCCTCGTTGGACTGCGGCTCCAGGGTGACGTCGTGCTGGCCCAGCCCGGCCTGGGCCAGGGCGAGCAGGAGCAGGTAGTGGTCGACGGTACCCTGGGCGACCGCGATCCTCTTGCCCTTGAGGTCGGCGACGCTGGTGATCCCGTCCCGGGCAATGATCTTGTCGTTGCCGGTGGAGTTGTCGTTGACCAGGACGATCGTCTGGTTCGCGCCGGCGCTGATCGAGGTCAGTGTGTCGGTCATGGTCTGGCAGTTGGCGTCCAGCGCCCCGGTCTCCAGGGCGATGAGGCTGTCGGTGTAGTTGTCGAAGTACTTCAGCTCGATGTCGATGCCGTTGCGGTCGAACAGGCCCTTTTCCTTGGCGACCTCCCAGGGCAGCCAGCCTGGCCACGCGGTGAACCCGAGCGTGATCTTGACCGCGTTGCCGGACCGGGCATGCCCGCAGCCCGCCGCGAACACGGCGCAGGCGAGGACGATCAGGCTCAGCGCGATGGACGGCAGGTGCTTCGGGGGGCGAAAGGTCAACGCAGGCTCCTGCGGATATCCATAGCGGAACGGTCGCCGCACCCGAGGGCACGGAAACGCGCTCTCCGAGCAGTCGAATACCTTGTTACACGGAAAGGCTTGTACGCGGATCGGGGACCTCGCGGAGTATAGGAGACCTATGTCCCTGTGGCGAGTCCTCAGACAACAGGCTCCGAGCGCTCGCGCCGGTCGATATCTCCGCCAGTTCGCCTAGGCTCAGCCCTCCGATCGGGACGGACACCCTGTCCGTCCCGGTCGGGGATGGTCCGCGCCGGCCTCAGCCCGATCTTGATACACCCGTACGGTGGACATCGGGTCGACGGTTAGCGGCCAGCGTCCATCCGTTCGGCTTGTTCCCGGGGGGCGGGAGATGCCCCGGATCAGCCCGCCGCGCCGCCCGACTCGTGGGCCCGGTGCGCGGCGAGAATGTCCTCGCCGAAGTCGCTGTGCGGGCGGCGCATCACGGTGTGCGCGTGGTTGGCCTGGTGCTGCGTGTTGTCGTACTCGATCAGCAGGTCGGGGCCCTGGATCCGGTAGTAGTGCCCGGCGCCCGGGCCGGGCGAGCCGGCCCACGCGAAGTGCAGGTCGGCCGGGGCCAGCCGGGCCCACTCGGCGGCGGCCAGTTCCGGGACGAGCCGGTCGAGGTAAACCGCGAGGAGCCGGCCGAGCAGTGCCTGCGCGGCGGTGTCCAGTCGGCCACCCGGCAGGCCCACCGGCCCGGTGCGCGGGTCGACCCGGGGACTGGTGCCGCTGAGGATGTCCCGGGGTGCGTCGTCGGAGACGATGGCGAGCTCACGCTCGGCCGGGCCGACGGCGTCCAGCAGGGCCCGGGCCAGGTCCTCCTCCAGCGCGAGCGGGCGCAGCACGGGGTGGCCGGCATACCGGACCGAGGCCGGGTTGGCGCCGAGGAACAGCGGGGCGGGGGAGACCCGGTCGCCGGCCACGGTCACGGTGACCGAGAGGTGGTGCCCCTCGAACCGCCAGGCCCAGTGCCCGTCCGGGTCTGGGTCGCCGAACACGGCGACCCAGTAGTCGTTGCTGTACCGGCCCCGGCTGCCGCCCTCGGCCCGGTCGAGCACCTCCTCCAGCGCCATGATGGTGGCCGCCTGCGCGTATGCGTGGGTGCTCAGCGCGGTCGCGAGCAGCCGGTGGGCCGCCTTGTGACCCGGGCGGTCGAGGTCGGCCAGGCAGACCCCGGGGCGCGAGCGGGGCCGGTATTCGATCCAGCGGCGTGCCCCGTCGTCGCCGAACGGCAACCGGCCGGCCTGGCGGCGTTCCTCGTCGAAGTGGCTGAGCAGATCGGTCGCGGCCCGGCGCATCGCGGCAGCGGTCATACCGTAGTTCTACCCGGCCGGTGCTGATCCGTGACCGGGCGCCCACCGTTGCCGGTCGCGGGGAGATCGTCCGGCAGCGCCGGGCGCGGCGCCGGGTGCTCGACCAGAGCCAGCACCCGGCTGGCCATGAACCGGGCGGTACGTGTGACACTGCCGCCCCGGGTCACCTCCGAGACGGTGACCACGCCCCGGTTGATCGCCACCTCGACCCGCCGGCCGGCGCGCGTCGCGCTCACCTCGTAGGTGCGCGGCTCGCCGCCCGCGTCCACCACGATCTCGACCCGGTCGCCCTTCATGTCCGCCTCCCGTCCTGCCATCGTACACGCGTGCGAAGACATTTACCGCCACGTGAAGGCGATACCTGGGGATGATGTCCGGCGTCGTGGCGGCTGTTCTACGCTGACCCCCTCCCCCGCTGTCGAGTCGAAGGTGCGTGCCATGGACGAGCAGCCTCCGCGCATCGACACGACCCGGGCGTTCTCCGCCCGGGTCTACAACTACTGGCTGGGCGGCAAGGACAACTTCGCCGCCGACCGCGAGTACGGCGAAGCCGTTGCCCGGACCTCGCCGAACATCCGCACCGCCGCCATCGAGAACCGGCGGTTCCTCGGGCGGGCGGTCGGTGTCCTGGCCGGGGCGGGCATCCGGCAGTTCCTCGACATCGGCACCGGGCTGCCCACGGCCGGCAACACCCACGAGGTCGCCCAGGCGATCGCCCCGGAGTCGCGGATCGTCTACGTCGACAACGACCCGATCGTCCTGGCGCACGCGCGGGCCCTGCTCACCAGCCACCCGGACGGCGCCACCTCCTACATCGAGGCGGACCTGCGCGACCCGGACACCGTCCTGAGCGCTCCGGAGCTGCGCGGCACCCTCGACCTGCGGCAACCGGTCGCGCTGATGATCGTCGCGGTGCTGCACTTCGTCCCCGACGACATCGCCTACCGGGCCGTGGACACGCTGCTCAAGCAGCTCGCCCCGGGCAGCTACGTGGTGATCTCGCACGCGACCGGGGACTTCTGGGACCCGGCCCGCGTCGCCGAGGTCAACGCCACCAACAAGGCGCACCGGTTGGACTTCTGGTTCCGGGGCAAGGCGGAGGTCGCCCGGTTCTTCGGCGACCTGCCGTTGATCGAGCCGGGGCTCGTACCGGTGTCGGAGTGGCGCCCGGATGGCGGACCGGTCGCGGAGCGGGAGAACGCCAACATCTGGGCCGGGGTCGCCCGCGTGCCGTGACAGTCGCCGGGCTGGTGCGGCCGACCGGCCGCACCAGCCCGGCGGCACCGGTCAGTGCAGCTCGACGACGAGCGTGTGGTGCCCAGGCGCGGACGCGTCGACCACCACCTCGGTACCCCGCGCGGTCGGGACCAGGCGGTACCCGACCGGGTGGCCGTCCAGCCCGACGGAGGCGACGGTCGCGCCGGCCGGCAGCACCGCACCGATGGTGAGGTGACAGGCCAGTCGCGCGTCCACCTCGACCTGGATCGTGTTACCCGAGACCGTCGCGGTCACGTCCACCGCGCCGGTACCGAGCCGGACGTTGCTACCGGAGATCCGGTGCTGCCCCGGCGGGACCTGCGGGACGATCGCCAACCGGCCCTGCCCGAGATCCGGGTCCACGCCCAGCTGCTGGTGTACCACCGGCCACAGCACCCCGTACGTCCCCCACGCCTGGAGCAGGCTGGAGCGGCTCAGGAAGTCGTGGTCGATGTTGGCCGGGAAGTCCGGCGACGGGGCGATCTCCGGCATCGCGCCGGGCATCTCCCACACCGACGGGTCGAGCTGGATGCGCGCGTTGCCCGTGGTGTAGAACCGCTGCTGGGCGAGCCGGCCGTAGTTGCCCTCGCCCACGGCCATCACCGCGGTGTTCAGCGAGAAGATCTCCCGGTCCGACTGCACCGCCGAGACCACGCTGTCGCAGCTGGGTCCCTTGTTGCCGCCCGGTGCACTGGTCGGGCCGGTACCGGTGTGGAACAGCCCGAAGGTACCGGTGTAGCAGTCGCGCTCGCGCTGGGCCAGTGCGATGTTCGCGTGGTCGATGCTGGCCAGCGGGCCGGTCGGCAGGGCCGCCTCCATCGGGGTGACCCCGATCCAGTGCCGCTGGAACAGCTTGACGTCGCCCGGGTCGGACAGCGAGTCGGCGTACCCGTTGGCGTCGCCGCCGTACCACCAGGTCTGCTCGAACCGGCTCTGCCGCTGCGCCGCCTGGGCGTTTGCCCACGTCGCGGTCGCGGTGTCGCCCCGGCTGGCCGCCATCTCGGCCAGGTCCAGCAGGCCCCGGATGGTGTACACGGTGACGTCCAGCTTCTCCTGGCCCATCCCGGGCCGTTCGACGTTGCCGAAGCCCTCGGGCCAGCCGTCCCCGTCGGCGTCCAGCGCCAACGCGTACCGCATCGCCCGCAGCGAGGCGTCGTACATCTCGTCCCGGAACGCGCTGTCGCCGGTCCACCGCCAGACCAGCGCGACCGCGCTGGGGAACTTGACGGTCTCGTCGGTGTTGCCGGGATCCGCGTTGGCGCCGAAGTAGACCTGCCCGTCCGGGGTGACCTCGTGCACGATCTTGCCCGACCGGGCGTTCACGATGTCGCTGACGTCCCGCAGCGCGCGCAGGTGATCCTTGATCGGGTCGAACTGCCCGGCCGCGACGGCGGCGAAGGCGGTGTACTCACCGTCGGTCGCGAACAACCACGGGTAGTCGTTCCAGCCGGCGCCGATCCACCGGATCGCGGCGAGGGTACCGACCGGGGGCGGATACACGGTGCCCTGGTTGCTCCAGAACAGGCGCAGGTTCCAGGCGTTCTGCACCGAGTCGGCCAGGTTCTGCTTGGACCACGCCACGCCCTGCTCCAGCAGCGGGTCGCCGGGCAGGCTGACCCGGCTCTGCGCGGCGATCGCGGCCCGCGCGGCGACCTTGTCCGCGAAGGCCTTGGCCGGGTCGGTCAGGGCCCTGGTCAGCTCGGTGTGTGCCGCCGCCAGCCCCTGGTCCGAGCCGGACACGGCGAACCACACGGTCCGCTCACCCCGGGCCAGGTCCAGGTCGTAGGTCAACCGGCCGCCGGTGCCCTTGCCGTAGGGTCCGTCGTCGCAGTACGGCGGCGCAGGGTCATTCACCGGACAGACCACCGAGTCCTGCGGACCGCGCATCGCCGGTCCGAGCGCGTGACCGGTCGGGGCGAGGCTGCTGCCGACCAGCGCGGCCCAGTCGTGCGCGGGTGCATTGGGCACCGGGGGCGTACCGGTCTCCCGGAACACCAGGTTGCTCCCGTCGAACCCGCCGGTGTCGGGCAGGTTGAAGGTGGCCTGGCTGGGTGTGGTCCAGCCCCACGGGTACGCCGACATCAGCTCGGAGTGCGCGTCGACGGTGAGGGCGACCTTGCTGGCCCCGCGGAAGGTCAGCCCGACCAGGGTGGTCCGGCCGCCGTCCGGGGCGAAGTCGACCCGGCGTACGTGCAGCCCGCGCGGACCGCGCAGGTCCATCTGCACGTATCCCTGGCCACTGGTGAACGTGTCAGCGGTGAGCCACTGCCCGTCGGCGGCGAACCACAGCCCGTCGAGCAGCTTGATCGGTGGTGTCCAGAAGCCACCCATCTCCCCGCGGATGTGCCAGCCCGTCGCGGGATACCGGGCATCCTCGGCACCGACCTCGTAGGCGTGGTCGCCGATCACCGCGAAGCGGCGCTCGGCCAGCCGGGAGGTCTCCGACAGGGTGGGTGCGGGGGGTCGGGCAAAGGCTGGGACAGGTGGTCCGGCGAGCACGGTACCGGTGACGGCGGCGACGGCCACAGCCATCGATAACCGGCCCCGGGCGGACAGACGACGCATGACTGCCTCCTCCGGGCAGGTCCCCATTGACCTGACAACAGCCTCGTACCGCTGCGGACCGTTCGCAAACGCTGAGACGCCCGGCTGGAATACGGGCCTTATGGCCCGTTGGAGGAGCCTGGAACGAGCGATAGCGTGACGAGAGACCACCTTCAGTTAGTCGGCTGCCGTTTCCGGGCAAGGGGGACTTCTGGGCGGCCGGGAGGCCAGAGGGGAGTGATCGTCATGGCAGTCGATACGACGCCCGCGGAAAGCTCGTTCATCGAGGTGCTGCGGAACATGGCGGACAACGCGACGGTACGGACGGTGTTCGGCGAACCGGTCACCGAGGACGGGGTCACGCTCGTCCCGGTCGCGCGGGTCAGCGGTGGTGCGGGCGGTGGCGGCGGTACCGGCCCCGACCCGAAAGGCCGGGAGGCACGCGGTACGGGCGGGGGGCTCGGCCTGTCCGCTCGGCCGGTCGGGGCATACGTGATCCGGCAGGGCCGGGTGAGCTGGCGCCCGGCGGTCGACCTGAACCGGGTCGTGCTCGGTGCCCAGGTTGTGGCCGTCGTGGCACTGCTGACGATCCGGACGCTGCTCCGCAGGCGCAGGTCCTAGAGCCGCCGTGGGGTCGGTCGGCCGGTTGCTGCGGGGGCAGCTGTACGGGAGCCAGGTCGGCATGGCGCTCGGCATCGGCTTCCTGTGCATGTCGCTGACCCCGTCACTGCTGCCGCGCACCTGGCTGGTACAGGGACTGATCAGCGGCGTCTCGACCGCCACCGGCTACGCCATCGGCGCCCTGGCCGCCCGGCTGGTACCGTTCGCGCCCCGGCTCCGGCTACGCCGGGCCGGCTGGTACGCCCTGCTCGTGGTCGGCGTGCCGCTGGTCGGCACGCTGGTCTGGCAGGGCACCCGGTGGCAGCGACAGCTGCACGGGCTGATGGGCGCGCCGGTCCCGGAACGGGTCGGCTACCTGCGCGCCGGCCTGCTGAGCTGTGTCGTGTTCGCGGTCCTGGTGGTGCTGGCCCGGGGACTGCGGGCGGCAGCCCGTGAACTGGGCCACCTGATCTCCCGGTGGCTGCCGCCCCGGTCGGCGCACACGCTCAGCGGGGCACTGGTCGCGCTGGTCGCGCTGGGCATGCTCGACGCGGTGGTGTACGACCCGGCGTTGGACCTGGCCGTGGCCACCTCACAGTCGATCAACGACGGCTTCAACCCCCGGGTCAGCGCGCCGGCCAGCCCGGCCCGGTCCGGTGGCCCGGGCTCGGCGGTCAGCTGGTCCTCGCTCGGCCTGCAGGGCCGCGCGTTCGTGTCCGGCGGACCGACCCTGGACCAGCTGCGTGCGTTCAACGGCGCCCCGGCCAGGCCGCCGGTCCGGGTGTACGTCGGGCTGCACTCCGCGCCTGACCTGCGCGCCGAGGCCGCCCTGGCGGTACGCGAGCTGGTCCGTACCGGTGGTTTCGCCCGGCAGGTGCTCTGCGTGATCACCACGACGGGTACCGGCTGGGTCGACCCGCGCGCCGCCGAGGCCCTGGAGTACCTCTACGACGGGGACACCGCCCAGGTCGCCATCCAGTACTCGCTGCTGCCCAGCTGGCTGTCGTACCTGCTGGAGAAGGACAAGGCACAGGCCGCCGGGCGGGAGCTGTTCGACCAGGTCTACGCGTACTGGTCGGCTCTGCCGGCGGAGCACCGGCCGAAGCTGCTGCTGTTCGGGGAGAGCCTGGGCTCGTTCGGCGGCGAGGCGCCGTTTCCCGGCATCGAGGACCTCGCCGGGCGGGTGGACGGGATCCTGTGGGCCGGACCGCTGGGCGCCAACCGGCTCTGGTCGCAGGTGGTCGCCGGCCGGGACCCGGGCAGCCGGGAGGTCCTGCCCAGCTACCAGCAGGGCCGGACGGTCCGCTTCGCGGACAGCACCAGCGACCTCATCGGCCTGGCCGACCGCTGGCCCACCCCCCGGGTGGTGTACCTGCAGCACGCGTCCGACCCGGCCACCTGGTGGTCGCCGACCCTGCTGGTACGCCCGCCGGACTGGCTGCGCGAGCCGCACGGGCGGGACGTGCTGCCGGTCATGCGCTGGTACCCCTTCGTCACGTTCTGGCAGGTCAGCGCAGATTTGGTGATCGCCGACCACACCGCGCTCGGGCACGGGCACCGGTACGGCGGCGAGCTGGCCGCGGCCTGGGCGGCGATCGTCCCGCCGGCCGGCTGGACCCAGCTCGACACCCAGCGGCTGGCCGATCTGGTCGACAGCCACGGCTGAAGGGTTGGCGCTCGCCTCCGCGCGTGCTGAGCCGGCTGACCGGTAGCTGACCCGAACTGGCGATCATCGGGTAGGCACGTAGACTGTCGCGCACGATGACGTCGCGCCTGCCGAACTGGTTCCCGTACCCCTCGACACCGCGCGTCCGATCTCTTCTGTTACTCAGCGTGGTCATCGCCGTGCTCGCCGCCGTCAACGTGGCGGACAAGTTCGGTCCCCCGCACACCGGTCTGGTGGTCGGGCCGGTGGTCGCCCTGGCTCTGCTCGCCCTGGCCCGGCGGGCCGGCCTGACCTGGCACGACATCGGCCTGTCCCGACACACCATCGGCACCGGCCTGAAGTACGCGATCGTGGCCGTGCTCGCCGTCGCCGCCCTGTACGCCCTGGGCGCCGCCCTGCCGTGGACCCGCGCGGCCTTCCTCGACGTGCGGTACCAGCTGCACATGGGCGCCGCGCTGCTGGTCGCCCTGGTGGTGGTACCGCTGGGGACGGTCCTGCTGGAAGAGGTCGCCTTCCGCGGCATCCTGCACGGGCTGGTGCACCGGCACCGGGGCGCGCTCTGGGCCAGCGGGTCGTCCTCGGCGCTGTTCGGGCTCTGGCACATCCTGCCCTCGCTGCGGCTGAACCGGGCCAACCACGCGGTCGGCGGGCTGCTCGGCGCCAACCCGACCGGCCAGATTCTCGCCGTGCTCGCCGCGGTCGGCTTCACCGCGCTGGCCGGGCTGCTCCTGTGCGAGCTGCGCCGGCGCAGCGGGAGCCTGCTCGCCGCCGCCGGCCTGCACTGGGCCACCAACGGGCTGGCCGTGCTGTTGACCGCCGCGGTGGCCACCCTCCGGCTAGCCTGACCTGGTGGCAGACAGCCAGGCCTGGCAGGTGGTCCGCCCCGGCGACCCGGACATCCACGCCGCGCTCCAGCCGCGCACCGTGCCGGTACCCGAGCCCGGGCCGGACGAGCTGCTGGTCCGGGTACGGGTGTGCGGGGTGTGCCGGACCGACCTGCACGTGGTACAGGGGGACCTGCCGGTACACCGGCCGGACGTGGTACCCGGGCACGAGGCGGTCGGCGAGGTCGAGTCGGTCGGGGAGCGGGTCGACGGGTTCCGGGTCGGCGACCGGGTCGGCGTGGCCTGGCTGCGGCACACCTGCGGGGTGTGCCGGTACTGCACCCGGGGCGCGGAGAACCTCTGTCCCTACTCCCGGTACACCGGCTGGGACGCCGACGGCGGGTACGCCCGCCACCTGACCGTACCGGCGGGGTACGCGTACCGGCTGCCGGACGGGTACCCGGACGAGGAGCTGGCGCCGCTGCTGTGCGCCGGGATCATCGGGTACCGCGCGCTGTTGCGGGCCAACCTGCCGACCGGTGGCCGGCTGGGCATCTACGGCTTCGGTGCCTCCGCGCACCTGACCGCGCAGCTGGCCATCGCGCAGGGCGCGACGGTACACGTGCTGACCCGCTCGGTGGCCGCCCGGGAACTGGCCCGTTCGCTCGGCGCGGACTCGGTCGGCGGGGCATTCGACCGGCCACCCGAGCCGCTGGACTCGGCGATCCTGTTCGCCCCGGTCGGCGACCTGGTACCGGTGGCGCTCGAAGCCCTCGACCGGGGTGGCACGCTGTCGATCGCCGGGATCCACCTCTCCGACATCCCGCCGTTGAACTACCAGCGGCACCTGTTCGAGGAGCGGACGCTCTGCTCGGTGACCGCGAACACCCGCGAGGACGGGCGTACCTTCCTCAAGCTGGCCGGGCAACACCACCTGCGGGTCGCCACCACGCGGTACCCCTTCGAAGCGGCCGCGGACGCGTTGGCGGACCTGGCGGCGGACCGGGTCAACGGCGCGGCTGTCCTGGTCATGCCCTGACCGCAGGGTGGATTTCCGGTCGGTTCCGGCACTGTTGATGTTCTAGAGTGGCTTGACCCCTCGGCCGAACACTAGGTGGCGTGATGAACCCGGACTTCACCCAGCCGTACTGCCTTGTCCATCGCGACGGCAAGGTCTTCTACGCGGCCGGTCCGGTGATCAGGTCCTGGCTCCTCGACGATCTGCCCCGACCGACCGGACATCCGGTCATCAGCATGGTCCCCTACACCCAGCTGCGGGAACGCGGCTACCTCACCCACGACGGCAACGAGCCGATCATCTCGCTGGTACCGGAGGTCTACCGCGAGGTCGAGCTGACCGAGGTGGTGGACTTCGCCACCCCGGCGCACCTGGTCGGCGAGCCCACCTTCGACCCGCCCGACGAGGTCTTCGCGCGGACCCTGTCCCGGGTGATCACCGAGGAGATCCAGCGCGGCGAGGGCTCCAACTTCCTGATCTCCCGCCGGTGCGACGCGGCCATCGCCGGGTTCGGGCCGGCGGTCGCCAACGTGATCTTCGGCCGGCTCACCCGCAACGAGCTGGGCGCATACCTGACCTTCTGCTTCTACGACGGGGAGCGCTACTTCATCGGCTCGTCGCCCGAGCGGCACCTGACCTACCAGCGCGGCCAGGTGCTGATGAACCCGATCTGCGGCACCCTGCCGCGCAAGGCGCTCAACACCCGGGACGACCTGGTCGAGTTCCTGTCCGACCCGAAGGAGATCAACGAGCTCTTCCAGGTGGTCGACGAGGAGCTCAAGATGATGTCCCGGATCTGCGGCAAGGGCGGCGTGGTGCACGGGCCCTACCTGCGCGAGATGAGCTCGCTGGTGCACACCGAATACGTGCTGGACGGCTCGGCGACGATGGACCCGATCGAGGCGTTCCGCGAGTCGATGTACGCCGCCACGATGGTCGGCAGCCCGCTGGAGAACGCCGCCCGGGTGATCCACCGGCACGAGCCGGAGTCCCGGCGCTACTACTCGGCCGCGCTCGTGCTGATGGGGCTCGGGCCGGAGGGCGACGAATACCTGGACAGCGCGATCACCATCCGCACCATGGAGGTCACCCCGGACGGGCACGCGGTGATCCGCTCCGGCGCCAGCATCGTGCGCGACTCGATCCCTGCGAAGGAGTGCACCGAGGTACGCGCGAAGGCGGCCGGGCTGCTGCACGCGATCTCCTCGTCCGAGCCGGCCACGCCCTACCTCGACGACTTCCTCGACGAGCAGATGACTCAGGTGCTCAACGCCCGTAACGAGCACCTGTCCCGGTTCTGGATGGACCGGCAGAGCGGACTGGTGGCCGCCGATCCGCACCTGGTCGGCCGCTCGGTCCTGCTGATCGACAACGAGGACCAGTTCACCCAGATGCTCAAGCACGTGCTGGAGCACCAGGGACTCAAGACCACCATCTGCGACTACCGGGACGCCGACATCGACTACGCCGAGCACGACCTGGTGCTGGTCGGCCCGGGTCCGGGCGACCCCAACGAGCTGACCCACCCGAAGATGGCCCGGCTGCACACGATCGTCGCCGATCTGCTGACCCGGCGGCAGCCGTTCCTCGCGGTGTGCCTCGGGCACCAGGTGCTCTGCCGCACCCTGGGGATGAGCGTCGGGCCGGTCGACCCGCCGTTGCAGGGGGTACAGAAGCAGGTCGACCTGTTCGGCCGGCCGGAGCGGGTGGGCTTCTACAACACCTTCTTCGCGCAGGCGCCGTCGACGCTGCCGGCGGGGTTGGAGCTGTCCGCCGAGCCGGACGGGCGGGTCATCGCGCTGCGCGCCCGCGACTTCTACAGCTTCCAGTTCCACGTCGAGTCGGTGCTCACCACCAACTGCGTACCGATCCTCCAGGAAGCCCTGACCTGGCTGCTCACCCGGGGCGGGCCAGCGGCCGCGTAACGGCCCGACCACCGGGACCGTCAGATGTGAGCTGCGTCACATCTTCCTTCACCGCGGGGTGTTTCGCCGTGGGCGGCCACCTAGGTCCCGGTATACCCGGCACGCGCTCCTCGGTCGCCCGGCTCTCCACAAGATGCCGGTATCGGCCGCTGATCGCATTCGCGCTAACCGCGCGGCTTCTCCGTCAATTCTTTGCTGTCACCGGAGACAACAATAAACACATTGATTAGGGGCCGTTCTGTTGCCGCCCCAGACGCAGCGGATCGATCAGCCGTAAATAGAACTCGGTCACCGGTATTGACGGTTTGCGGTAGGCAACCGGGAGCCGTCAGGTGACGCCGCCACAGCGCTTCCCGCTGTCGGAGGTGCAAGAGGTGGTGACCAAGCGAGGTGAAGGAGAGGAGGAACTCTGGCAGGCCCTTTGTGATGCACGGTTTGATGGGCGGATATGGGGGCTCGTGGCGACCGAACTGGCGAGACACGGGATTCCGGTCCTCGGGTACCTGATCCGCTTCGGGCAGATCTTCGAAAGGACCAAAGACCTCGGTCGACCGGTCGACCGAGGTAGGCTCAGGAACGACGATGAGATTCCCGGGCTGGTCCACCTCGTCCTGGCCGCAGCCCTCAAACTCTTTCGTGAGAACGCCGCCGCGGGCAAGGGCTGGAATCCCCAAGGGGGGACCAGCATGGCCAGCTTCTTCATCGGTACGTGCGTGCTCGTGTTCGCAAACGCCTATCGATGGTGGTCCCCCGACCACGATCCACGGCAGGTACCGGTCGAGATCATGGAAGACGTCGAGGCGCCCGAGCCGCCGATAAGTTCCGAGGAGGTACGGCGGCTCATCAAGGAACTCACCGGTTGTACCGACGAAGAGATCTGCACAATCGTCCAGATGAAGGTGGACGGATTCACTATCAAGGAAATCTCGGATGCCTTGGGAAAGACGCCCAGGGCGGTTGACGGCAGGCTGAACAGATTTCTCAAGAGCATCCGGAAGCGGGGGAATCAATCATGAGCGAGGGAGACATGACTAGGCGTCAACCGCCGGGCGTTATCCGGATACGGGATCTACTCGATGCCTCGGTGGCACAGTCGATTACGGGGCGCCGGTTCCGGCGCCTCGCCCCGGCCACGCTCGCCGCGCGGGCGGTGGCTGCCGCGATGGACCGGGCCGACGACGAGCGGTACATCGACTATCTGGCTGCGCTCAGCCAGATGACCAGCCCTTCACTGCGCGAGCAGCGTGCGGGCGTACGCCGGATGGTGGTGCTCGCCGACCATCCGGAGTGCCGTACCGACGCCCTGGCGGCGCTGCGGGAACTGCTCGACGCCCCAGCGGGGCCGGGACGGCTGTCCGCCGAAGCCCTGGCGGCGGCCCGCCGGGCGCTCTGCGACCACGACCGGCACCCGGCGCCGGTCGGCAGCACCGACTGGCGGCTGTACCGGCTGTCTGCGCTACACCCTCTCCCGCAGTTGGCGCACCTGACGGCGGATCCGGTCGCCGGCCCACGACTGGGGGACAGCGCCCGGTCGCTGGTTCGCGTGATCCGGACCGAGCCGTTGATGTTCGCCGTCCCGATCATCGGCAGCGTGGTGGTCAGCCTGCTCACGGTCGCCGTCGCGCTCGGGTTGAACGGGGCGGTCAGGTACCTCTGGGAACCCGCGCTCTATGACGGGCACTTCGACATCCCGGCCGCCGGGGCGGCCGCACTGATCTGCATGGTGGTGTTCGCCGCCAAGGCCGGTGGGCTGTTCGCCCGTCGGGTCGGCGGCTTCCTCCTGCGGGTCCGGCTGCGGGACGGCACCCAGAGTGCCGTCCTCGACCGGTATGTCGAGGCTCCGGTCGACTGGCATCGGCGGCAGCGCCCGCAGGACCTCGTGTCGGCGGCGGACTCGGCGGTGGAGGCAGCGTGGCGGCCGGTCGCCCCGCTGTCGCTCGCCGTTGGCGGTCTGGTCATGCTGGTCCTCGCCCTGGGTTCGCTGTCCTTCATGGACTGGCGGCTGGTGGTGATCGGACTCGCCCTTCTTGGCGGCATGGCCGCGGTCAACATCGCCGTCCTGCATCGGGTCGGCGCACACGCGGACCGGGCTCAGGAGTTGCGGATGGAGGTTTTCGAGATGACGCGGCAGGCGCTGGATCACGCGCACGACGATCAGTCCGCGTTCCGGGCCAAGTCGGCACAACTGCGTGAGGTGATGATCCGGGTACGCGGAATCCGCGGCGTCTTTGTCCAGGTACGCGGAATCCTGCCGGCATTCGGCACACTGGCCGCCGTGGCGGTCGTGATGTGGCGCCTGCCCAGCGGCGCGAACGCCGCCGACCTGGTCAGCGCCGCGTTCCTACTCGCGGCGCTGCCATCGCCCATCGCGGCCGTCGGCTCGGTCATTGCCGAACTGCCGGGCGGCGCGCGCGGCGCAAGCCTGGTCCGGCAGACCATCGGCGGATCCACCCTGACCGACTCGGAACCGTCGACAACTTCCACCGCCGCTGATCGCGCCGAAGGTGGTAGCCATTTGGCGGGTGCCGTGGAGGCGGGCGGCCAGCCACCGGCCGGCGCCTACGGCATCGACACCGCGGGCGCGACGGCGGTCGCGTTTACCGATACGCCGGACAGCTTCCGCATGCTCGACCGGATCTCTGCCGCCGCCAGCTATGTACGCTCCGGCTTCCGGTTGCGAGCCACTGAACCGACCCCGAACGAGGAGAAGACGAGGACCTTGCGATGAACGTGGCGATGAACCTCGGGGGAATGACCAGACCCAGCGGCCGTATCAGGTTCCCGCTGTCGCTGACCTTCTGGCTGGGACCGGGTATGGCGTGCACAACAGCCCTTGTGCTTTCGGCCGCCGCGGGCAACCTGGCGGTGGTGCCCATCACGATCCAGCAGACGCTCGACCGTGCCATCGCCCCGGACGGGACGCCGCGGATGGCCGTCGTCTTCACGGTGATCGGGGTGGGCGCGGCGGTGCTCCTGCTCACCACGATCACCGCCTGCCTGCTCAACGCCCGGCTGGTCCGGCGGAGCGAGGCGCTGCTCGACGTGGTGCGCACCCAGGCGTTCCGACAGATCGCGGTACGACCGGAGGTGTCGGCGGTACCGCAGTCGGCGAGGGTACGCCGTGCGGTAGCCGACATCGATCAGGTGAGCCATTTCCTCCGGTGGCGCCGCCCGACACTGCTGGCCAGCGCCGGCCAGCTCGCCGTGGCCACGGCCGTGATGCTCTGGTACTCCTGGGAGCTGACGGTGGTGGTGTACCTCGTGATGGCGACGCTGGTCGGTGTGCAGCGGTGGCAGCACCGGGGCATCGGCGGAAGGTATCTCGCCGCCCGCCGGTTCGGCCTCGAGGTGCGGGCCGCCATCTTCGAGTTGGTCGTCCGGTCCCGGGCCAACGGGGCGTACGCGCAGCGGCGGCGGGCTCTAGGCCGCGCCGATATCGCCATGGAACGTCGAACGATGCAGCAGACCCGGCTCGCCAGCCGCGCGGCGCTGAGCCAGAGCGCGACAGAACTGGCCGCCGGTGCCGCATTGGCGGTGGTCACGATCGGCGGTGCATTCCTCGCAGCCCAGGGAGTCGTGACACTCGGCGAGCTGGCCGCGATGGGGTTGGTGGCGACTCTGGTCGCGACGCCGATCGAGACGGTCGTCGGAGGCCTCCGTGAGGGACTCAGCATGATGACCGGCTGGCGACGGGTACACCGTACGTTTCTGACCGAGCGACGCCTTGCCAAGTACCACAACGAACGTGCGTGACGGTACCGTTCCCGCCGGTCCGACGCCTGTCCTAGCGTCGGACCGGCGGGTCCCGGGGGGTGTGCCGCCCGCCGGATGAGATACCCCGCGTCGCCTTTGCCAACCTGCCCGATACTGGCAATATAGCCGTCGGTACCGGGAAGGTGACCATGAGTCCGCGTCGCTTCTCCTTGGTCTGGACCGGCGTGATCAGGATTCTGTCCGGCATCGCCGCAATGGTGACTCTCGCGGTTCTCCTCGTGGCATTCGGCGTTGTCGCGGCGGCCCTGGCCGCATCCATTGAACGGCCTTCCACGTGGATCGGATGGGCCAACATCGGCGAATCGTTCGGCGTCCTCAACGGCGTGTTGTCGGGTATGGCGTTCGTCGCGCTGGTCGCCACGTTATGGGTCCAGTACCGGGAGCTGAGCGCACAGCGCGCCGAGTTGCGCATGCAGCGCGACGCGATTGAGCGCTCCGGTAGCGAGTTGCGCCGCAGTGCCGACGCGGAAATGCGCAGGCTGCACATCGAGCTGCTCAAGATGAGCATCGAGGATCCGGCGCTGGCCCGCGTCTGGCCGGATCCCGCTGTCGAGAGCGACGAACGGCGCCGGCAGTTGATGTACGCGAACCTCGTCTTCCAGCACCTGGCGTTGTCGATGCTGATGGGGGAGTACCCGGACGACCGGATACGGGAGACCCTGCGGTACGTGTTCGAGAGCGAGCTCATGCGCGAGTACTGGATCTCCTCGGCCGCCGTGCGGAGCCGGACCCAGGTACCCGGGAGCGATCCGTGGCGTATCGCCCGGATTGGCGATGAGGTGTGTCGCGAGTACCAGTCGGCGTCCATGGAAACGGGCGGGCCAGTCGCCTGACCCGCCCGGTCCCCGGTACCGCCCGGTTACACCGCCGGGATGTCCCAACGTGCGTCGAGAAGGGTCCTCCGGTCGATGACCACGATCCGCTCGTACGGCGCCCGCGCGGAGTCGGGCGGTAGCAGGCGGTCGAGTTCGCTGGTCATGTCGGTGCCCATGACAGCGAAGCGCCCGTCGCTCAACTCAAAGATGTCCGGACACGTGTCTTCCGAGACGCTCCCTCGGTGCTTCGGCGCCGTGCCGAGCCTTCTGACCAGGGTGGGTGTGGACTGGTTCATGGTCGCTACGAACTCCAGATCGGCGTGGACGGGAAATCGCAGGAGCCGGACGGGCCCGCCGCGGCGCCCTGCACACGTTCATATGTCGGCGTCCGCCGCCGATCGCTCGTGATCATCTGGATCGAGCAGGCATGTGGGCCATTGACGTACCCCCATATCAGTTCGCACTATTCCCTGTTACGAGAGGGAGCGTGGATGAGGCTGGGCATACCCCGATCCGTCCCGGAGCGATTGCGGGCGGTGACATCGAGCCAGGCGTGGTCCGCCGCGACGGGCCGGGCGCGTACCGGTTGGGACGCGGTGGTCGCGCTGGCCCAACCCCGGCGGCGGGCTGTCACCGTGGCCGTGACCGGGTTCGCCGCGGTGGTCCTGCTGATCGCGGGGATCCCAGGGGCGGCCGGTCTGGGCAGTCTGGGCATCCCGCCCACGCCGACCCGGGCGGCGCCGGGCAAGGTCGACTGGCTGCAGTTCGCCTTCTCGCCGGACAAGCGGGCCATCAACCCGTACGAGAAGATGCTCAACCCGGGCAACGTGCGGCAGCTCCGGCCGCTGTTCAACGTACCGCTGACCGACGCCCCGGACGGCGCACCGGTGCTGCTGACCGGCGTGGGTACCCGGCTGGGCAGCCGGGACGTGGTCTACGTCAAGGGCGAGCACGGCCACCTCTGGGCCCTGGACGCGCACACCGGCCAGCAGATCTGGCTGAAGAACCTGAACGTCAGCTGCCACGGCTGCTACGACAACTCGGCCCCGGCGATCGGCCCGGACCGGCAGTACATCTACGCGGGCGGGGCGGACGGGAAGATCCACAAGCTGCGGGTCGGCGACGGCACCGAGATCTTCGAGCAGGACTGGCCGCAGGTGTCCTCGGTACCGATGGTCGGCGGCCGGTACAAGTTCTCCATGCAGCTGGCCTGGGCGACCGCCAGGAACCGGCACACCTACCTGTACGCGGGCCACTCGGTCGGCGGCAGCGGGCACTTCACCACCGTCGACCTGGGTACCGGCACCCAGCACGGATACAACAACGCCTGTACCGAGAGCGCGAACATCCACCCCGACCTGGACGGCACCTGCGCGCGTACCGGCGCCCACCCGTGGTCCCGCACGGCGGTTTACGACCCGTCCCTGGACCGGGTGTTCCTGGACAGCGGCAGCAACAACAACACCGAGTTCCTCGCCGGCAGCTCCTGGCCGGACACCTACCAGGCGTTGCCGCCGGACGGCTCGACGATCGGCCGGGACGGGTACGGCTGGCCGCTGGACAGCTACACGCCCGACGACTACCTGGACAACGAGGCGCACGACCAGGACATGGCCTCCGGCGGGATGCAGCTGCTCCCGGTCGGCGTCAACCGGAAGTACCCGCACCTCGGCGTGATCGCCGGCAAGGACCACCGGCTCAAGCTGATCAACCTGCTCGACATGAGCGGGCAGGGTGGCCCGGGCAACCTCGGCGGCGAGCTGCAGATGCTGCCGATCGAGGAGCTGAACACGGTCCGCTCGTTCGGGGCCGGGTGGACCAACCCGGCCGACGGCAGCGCCTGGGTGTACATCGCCGGGGAGAAGGGGCTGGAGGCGTTCCGGCTGACCGCCGACGCGGACGGGCGGCCCCGGCTGGAACGCAGGTGGCTGGCCGCGCACGGGTTCACCACCTCGCCGGTGATCGCGGGTGGCATGCTCTTCGCCGCATTCGGCGCGGGGGAGCGGTCGACCATCCAGCCGTTCAAGCACATCCAGGCGCTCGACCCGGCCACCGGCAAGGTGCTGTGGGACGCGCCCACCCTGGCGCACCACTGGTCCAGCCCGATCGTCGCGAACGGGATCGTGTACCTGTCCCAGGGTCCGGCCGGCGACCGGCAGTCCGGTACCAGCGGGGTGCTGACCGCCTGGGCGCTGCCGTCGTGTCCGGTCGCTTCCGTGTCACCGGCCGGTTCGAGCTGCGGCAACGACCTCTCGGTCAGCGCGGACGGCGGCGACCACCCGGCGACCCCGGGCAGCCGGCTGACCTACGCGATCGGTACCAGGGTCCGCTCCGGCGCGCCCGGGCCGGTGACGTTCTCGGTGGCCGGGCTGCCCGCGGACGCCACCGCGACGTTCGACCCGCCGAGCGCGCCGGCCGGGCAGGGCTCCACGCTGACCGTGAATGTCCCGTCGACCGCCCGGCTGGGCAGCTACGCCCTGGTCGTCACGGCGACCGGGGCGGGCGCCGCACCCACCGTCGCCACCACGCTCAACGTCGCCAGCAACACCGCTCTGGTCACCAACCTGTCGGTGAAGGACCCGCGCAATGCCGGGAAGTGGACGCTCCAGCACGACCTGGAGGTGGGCAACAAGGTGTACGCGGACCGGGCCACCACCTTCAAGATCGTCTTCGACCGGGTGGTCGGCACCGACTGGATCAGCCCGGCCGACGACTCGCGCACCGCCCGGCCCAACCCGTTGGTGACCTTCACGGTGACCACCACCGCCGAGGTCAACGTCGCGGTGGATCAGCGGGCCGGCCGCCCGGCCTGGATCGACAGCAGCTGGGAGGACCGGGGTACCTACCTGGTCAGCACCGACGGGGTGACGTACGAGCTGTTCCGCCGGACGTTCGCGGCCGGCACCGTGGCCCTGGGCCCGGGCGGGGGCGGGCCGGACTGGGCGCAGTACCTGATCGCGGTACAGACCAGTGCTCAGGCCGCGATCGCGGATACCGCCATCGACAACGGGTACGACCTGTCGCACGCCGGTACCGGTGGCGGCCCGGCCAACCCCACCCCCGGCGGTTAGCGCACCTCAGGAGCCTCGGTGCCGCGCGAGCGGAGGCGAGCGCCAAACGTCACCGCATCCCGGACACCGCTACCCGTAGGCGGCGCAGGTCCCGGCGCCGCCGCTCGTAGCTCACCGCGAGCCCGACCAGCAGCAGGCCGGCCGCACCGAGTGGGATCCAGCGCGGCAGCAGGTCCCAGAGCAGCACCGACTCGTGCAGCGCGATGAGCGCCAGGGCCGTACCGCCGACCACGACCGGGGCCTGGCGCCGGCGTACCGCTCCGGCCACCACGACGAGCACGCCGGCCAGACCGAGGACGAGCCGCCGTACCGGCTCACCCGGTACGGTCAGCACGAGCGCCAGGCTCGGGCCGAACCCGGCGAGCAGGCCCGGCCCGTACGCGCTCCAGCTGTGCAGCGCCGGGCGGGTACGGGCGGCCAGCCAGCCGGCGAACAGTCCCACCACGGCCGCCGGCACGGTGTACGCCTCCACCAGGCTCACCCCGCCGCCGGCCAGCACCAGCCAGTACGCGACCAGCTCGCAGGCCACCCCGCCGACGATGCGCCTGCGCCGGGCCGGTACCCGCTCACCCGGCCACACCGCCCGCAGCCCGACCGCGACACCCCACAGCCCGAGCACCACCGCGGCCTCCGCGAGAGTCCCGGTGAGCAGCAGCGCGACCGCCGCACTGGCGTGTGCGGCGCTCTCCACCGCGAGCCGCTCGGTGCCGCCGCGCAGCACGCCGCTCAGCGCCAGCGCCACCGCCGCGACCGTCAGTACCCAGAACGGCACCCGGTACGGCGTGATGTCCAGCGCCTCGGCGGCGGTCACCGCGAGCAGCACGCCGGCCGCGACCGCGACCAGCCACCCGCAGACCCGACCGGCCAGCCGCTTGCCGGCCACCCCGCAGACCGTGGCGGTGACCAGCACGGCGGCGAGCCCGGCCAGCGTCGAGCCGTTGGTGGGCAGTGTCGCGGCCAGTCCCGCACCGGTCACCGGCACCGCGAGCGCGGCCATGACCGGCACCGGTCGCAGCGCGGCGAGCAGCGCCGCCGCCGCGCCGATCGCCAGGCTGAGCGCGGGGACGGTGGGCCAGGGTGCGCCCAGCGCCACCGCACCGGCGAGCACCGCCAGGCTGGCCGGTCCGGCGGCCTGGCCGAGTGCCCCGGGCCGGCGGCGCCAGCCGAGGGCGACGGCCAGCAGCGCCAGGCTCACCGCGGCCGGTCCGAACCCGAACACGGCGCCGTGTGGAAGCAGACCCTCGGCGCCCGGCGGGACCAGTCCGGTACCGGCGGGCACGCCGGACCAGATCGCGGACAGCCAGGCGTACGGGGCGAGGAGCAGCGCCCACACCGTCGGCAGGACCTGCACCAGCGGGGGTACCGCGGCCGGTGCGCTGAGCACCAGGTACGCCCGGCGACGCAGCACGGATCCGACGAGCGCGTCGCACAGCAGCGGCACCGCCAGGTACCACCCGTCGAACCGGCTCGCCACCACCACGCCGAGCCCGGCAAGTGGTACGGCCAGCGCGGCGCCGGTCAGGTAACCGCCGAGCGGGCGGCGCAGCGCCAGCACGGCGACCGTGGACAGGACCAGTCCGGCCACCGCGAACGGCGTCACCGGCCAACCGGCGGCGGAGGCGAGCGTCGCGCCGAGTCCGGCCGGTACCAGGAACGCCACGCAGGTGGCCACCGAGCCGACACCGGTCTGCCGGGCCAGTCCGGCGGTGAGCGCGGCCAGCCCGAGCAGCGCCGCCAGCACGGCCGCCTCGACCGGCGCCGAGCCGAGCCCGATGCCGACCGCGTGGGCGGCGAGTACGCCGGCCACGGCACCGTGCAGGATGGCCGTGCCGGCACGGTGGGTCCGGGCGGCGAGCAGGGCCAGCGGTACCGCCACCAGACCGTCCACAATGGACGGTGCCCACCAGGGCAGGGTCGCGGACACGGGTACCAGGAACGCCAGCAGCGCCCCGCCCACCACCGGTACCGCCGGCCAACGGGGCAGCAACACCATGACGGCCAGCGTGACCAGACCCAGCGCGACCGGTATCCACGGCTCGGCCGACCCCGCCCGGCTTCCGGTCAGCGCCGCGCCCACGGTCGAGCCGGCCGCGACGAGCGCCAGCGCCACCGGCGCCACGGCGACCAGCCCGGCCGCGGCCAGCACCCCGATCCGGGGACCGGGCCGGACCGACGCCGGCACCAGCCGGGCCAGGACGGCGAGCACCAGGACGGCTCCGGCCGGCGGGGCGAGCCTCAGCTCCGGCCAGGCCAGCCCGAGCACCCGGGCCGCCGCGAGGAACAGCACGAACGCGACCACCCCACCGGCCACCTGGCGCAGCCAGAACAGCCGCGGGGCGAGCAGCGCGGCGGGCACCAGCAGCAGCGCGACCAGCAGTTCCGCCACCCCGGCCCGAAGCGCGCCGGGCACGTCCCCGGCGGTCGACCCGGCGACGGCCGCGACGCCGGCGGCGACGCAGGCCGCGAAACCGGCCAGCGCCCAAGCCAGCACCGGGAGCGCCTTCGGCCGCCGGGCCCACCACACGACCGCCAGATCCGCCAGCGCGAGGCTGGTGAAGGTGGCCGACCAGCCGGCGGGTCCGAGGCCGGTCCCGGCCAGCAGCAGCGGGGGTACCGGCTGGGCCAGCGCCAGCGCGACGAACCCGGGTCCGGTCAGGCGGGTCAGCCGTCCGTACCCGAGCGCGACCACTGCCGTACCGGCGCACACCAGCCCGGCGTACCGGGTCGGGCTCACCACGCCGGTGACGTGACCGAGGTTCACCGCCCACGCGGCGTACCCGTCGAGCAGCACGAGGAGCAGCCCGAGCGCGGCGAACGTCTCCGCCGTACCGGTCAGCCGGCGCAGCCGGACCACCGGCGGTACCGCCAGCGTCAGTACCGTCACGGCGGCGAGGATCACCGCCCGCCCGGCGATCCCGAAGCTGGCCCAGGCGACCGCGGTGAACACGATCGCCGCGCTCCCGAGCAGCAGCCCGCCGAGCACGAACAGCAGGTTCTGCACGGTGCGCCCGGACGACTCCGGCCGCGCCGGGCGTACCTCGGTCTCCAGCGGCGGACCCGGCGGCACCCGCCGGGCCTGGGCCGCCACCCGGGCGGCCAGCACGTTGCGTTCGGCTACCGTCGCGTTGAGCCGGTCGACCGCCTCCCGGTACGCCACCCGGGCCCGCTCCACCCGCTCGGCCAGCCCGGTGATGGTCCGGTCGAGCTCGACCACCCGAGCCGCGTCCGGGTCGGGTGGCCGGTGGCAGCCGGGGCAGCCGCGGCTCAGGTCGGCCGGCGTACCGCACGCCGGGCAGGGATAGTCGGACATGCGGTTACTGTGCGGTCACCGGCACGCGCACGGCATCGGCTCAGGTACTCATCCCCGGTTGAGTACCGGACGCCGGGCCACCGCCCGCAGCATGAGTACCGCGAGCACGCTGAACCAGCCGAAGCCCAGCCCGATGCTGATCCGCTGCCACAGCCCGTGCAGCGAGGTGGCCAGGGTACCGGTCTGCTGCGCGATCGCCTCGGCGCGGATGGCCAGGAAGAAAGCCACCAGCGTGAGCAGCCCGCTGGCCAGCGAGTACCACATGAACCCGCGCCATCCCGGCTCGCCGGCGAAGCGGCGCACCAGCACCAGCGGTGCCAGAGCCAGGGCGGCGAAGGTGGGCAGCGCGTTGGCGTTGTGGATGAACCCGGGCAGGGAGTGCTGCGCGACCGTGTTGCCCGGCGGGTAGCCCGGTACCGGGTCGGTCGCGAAGACTCCCGCGATCACCAGGCAGAACCCGAAGATGCCGGTGAGCGCCGGCCCGGCGAACGCGCCCTTGCCCGGCTTGAGCACCCGGCGCAGCCCGACCGCGAACAGCATCGTGCAGATACCGGTGACGATGAAGTTGGTGACCTGCAACCAGCCGCGGTCGCCCAGGCTCAGCTCGCTGCCCCAGTGGTGCAGCGGCTGGTAGCCGGTACGGGTCGCGCCGTCGACCAGCAGGACGACCACGAACAGTGCCGGTGCCAGCCCGCAGGCGAGCAGGAACCGGGTGGTGCGCGGGCGGACCGACATCGCGTTCTCCTCGGCCGGGTCAGCGGTGGACGTCCAGGATGCCCTAGTGATGTTGAGTGTCAACTGTGTGCCGGGAGCGACAGTTGAGGCGGCCGGTTAGAGTGCGGTATGCCTCGGACCCGACGCTGGGCGATCTTCACCCTCGCCGCGCTCACCGCCATCGGCCTCTCGGCCTGCACGAAGAACCCGACCTCGGCGCCGAGCACGGCCGCCCTGCCCGACGGGTCGCAGTTGCTGCTCGCCTCCGCCGCCGCGATGCGCGAGGTGAAGACCGCCCACGTGACCATCGACGTGCAGGGGACGGTCGGCAGCATCGGGCTGCACCACGCGGACGGCACGCTCACCCGGTCCGGTGATGCCAAGGGCACCGCCACGGTGGAGCAGCTCGGCGCGACCGTGGAGGTGGAGTTCGTGATCGTCGGCGGCAAGGTCTACCTCAAGGGGCCGACCGGCGGCTTCCAGCAGGTACCGGCCGCGCTGGCCAGCCAGGTGTACGACCCGTCGGCGATCCTGGACGCCGACCGCGGCGTGGCCAAGCTGCTCACCGCGGTCAAGTCCGCGAAGACCGAGGCCAAGGAGTCGGTCGGCGGGCAGGACGCATACCGCGTCGCGGTCACCCCGGCACCCGGCTCGCTCGACGCGCTGATCCCCGGCGTGGGGGACCAGGCGACCGGGAAGCTGTGGATCGCCGCCGACTCCAAGCGGCTGCTCAAGGGTGTGTTCACGGTACCGCCGAGCGGCTCGGACAAGGGCGGCACGATCACCATCACGTTCACCGACTACGACGCGCCCGTGACGATCAGTGCCCCCTGAGGTCCTCGCCGACGGCCGGCGCGGGCTGGGCCACCGGCTCGGCGTCGGGGTCGGCGGGCTGGCCGTCCTGCTCGGCGCGCTCGACGCGTACGTGGTGGTGACCGTCCTCGTACAGATCATCGGGGACCTGCACGTACCGGTGAACCACCTGGAGCGGGCCACCCCGATCGTCACCGGCTACCTGCTCGGTTACCTGGCCGGGATGCCGCTGCTCGGCCGCCTCTCCGACCGGTACGGGCGGCGGCTGACCATCCAGCTCTGCCTGGTCGGCTTCGCCGCCGGCTCGGCGCTCACCGCGACGGCACACACCCTGGTACCCCTGGTGGCCGGCCGGGCCGTGCAGGGCCTGGCCGGTGGCGCTCTCCTCCCGGTGACCATGGCGCTGGCCGCCGACCTGTTCGCCGAGCGCAGCCGGCCGATGGTGCTCGGTGCCGTCGGAGCCGCCCAGGAGCTGGGCAGCGTGCTCGGCCCGCTCTACGGTGCCGCCGTCGCGGCGGCGCTCGGCTGGCGCGGCATCTTCTGGCTCAACGTACCGCTCGCCCTGCTCGCCGCGGTGGCGGTGCACTGGGCCGTACCCGTGACCCGCCGGAGCAGCACCCAACGCGTGGACCTGGTCGGAGCCGGGCTGCTCGCACTCGGGCTCGGGCTGCTCGTGGTCGGGTTGGACAACCCGGACCCCAGCCGGGCGACCCTGCCACCGTGGGGCGGCGCAGCACTTGCCGCCGGTACCGCCGTGTTGGTCCTGTTCCTGGTCTGGGAGGCGCGGGCCCGCACCCGGCTGCTCGAACCGGCCGGCGTGGCGGCCCGGCCGCTGGCCACCGCGCTCGGGGTGAGCTTCCTCGCCGGCACCGCCCTGATGGTGACCCTGGTCGACATCCCGCTGCTCGCGCAGACCGTGCTGGGCCGCGACGCCACCGGCGGTGCGGTGCTGCTCGCCCGGTTCCTGATCGCCCTGCCGGTCGGCGCGGTGGCCGGCGGGCTGCTGGTACCCCGGCTGGGTGAGCGGTGGACCACCACCCTCGGCCTGGCGCTGTCCTCCCTGGCCTACTGGCAGGTGGCCGGCTGGCCGGGCGACCTGCTCGCGGCGCGTTACCGGTGGGGTCCGCTCGCGCTGCCCCGGCTGGACGCCGACCTGGCGCTCGCCGGTCTCGGCCTGGGCCTGGTGATCGCGCCGCTGGCCGCGGTCGTGCTGCGCGCGGTGCCGCCGGCGCAGCACGGGATCGCCTCCGCGCTGACCGTGCTCGCCCGGACCATGGGCATGCTGCTCGGGGTCGCCGCGCTGTCCGCGTGGGGGCTGCACCGGTTCCAGGTGCTGACCGCGCACCTGGCGACTCCGCTGCCGTTCGGGATGACCCCGCAGGATTACGCCCGGCTGCTGGCCGGCTACACCGAGGCGGTACGGGCGGCACTGCGTACCGAGTACCGTGAGATGTTCCTGGCCACCGCGGCGGCATCCGGGCTCGGCGCGCTGCTCGCGGTGAGTCTGCCCGGCCGCGCCGGCCCGGCTGAGCAGTCCCGGGCGGGGTGAGGAGCGCCTCGTGCACGACGATCGACGGCTGGTCGAGCTGCGACTGGACCGGGTTCTGGCGGAACGGGTCCGACCCGGGATGTACCGCGAGTCGGTGCCGCTGAACCTTTCCGTCTGGCAGGTACCGGACGAGCCGGTACCGGTGACCGATGCGCTCGACGCGGCGTACCAGCCGTTCGCCGTCGGTGATGCGTGGGGCCCGCCCTGGTCGACCTGCTGGTTCCGGGCCACCGGCACGGTCCCGGAGCACTGGGCCGGCCAGCGCGTCGAGGCGGTCTTCGACCTCGGGTTCATCGGCGACTCGCCGGGCATGCAGGCCGAGGCGCTGGCCTACGACGCGCACGGGCGGCCGATCAAGGGCATCGCCCCGTTCAATCAGTACGTCCCGGTCGCCCACCCGTCGCGGGGCGGCGAGCCGGTCGAGCTGCTGCTGGAGGCGGCGGCCAACCCGAGCATCCTGGGCGCCGGGTTCCGACCCACGCTGTTGGGCGACAAGACCACCGCCGGCACCGACCCGCTCTACCGGATGCTCCGCGCCGACCTCGCCGTGTTCGACGAGGACGCCTGGCACCTGGGTCTGGACCTCGAGGTGCTGGCCGGGCTCATGCGCGAGCTGCCGGCCAGCGAGCCGCGCGGGTACGGGATCCTGCGCGCCCTGGAGCGGGCACTGGACCGGCTGGACGGCGGCGACGACGCGGCAGCCGCCCGGGCGGAGCTGGCCGGAGTGCTGGCCCGACCGGCCTACCCGAGTGCGCACACGGTCTACGCGGTCGGCCACGCGCACATCGACTCGGCCTGGCTCTGGCCGCTGCGCGAGACGGTACGCAAGACCTCGCGCACCTTCGCCAACGTGACCGCCCTCGCCGGCGAGTACCCGGAGCTGGTCTTCGCCTGCTCCCAGGCCCAGCAGTACGCCTGGGTGAAGGACCGGTACCCGGAGATCTTCCAGCGCATCCGCGACGCCATCAAGGCCGGCCACTGGGTACCGGTCGGCGGCCAGTGGGTGGAGGCGGACGGCAACCTGCCCGGCAGCGAGGCGCTGGCCCGGCAGCTGGTGCACGGCAAGCGGTTCTTCCTGGACGAGTTCGGGGTGGAGTGCGAGGGCGTCTGGCTGCCCGACTCGTTCGGCTACACCGCCGCGTACCCCCAGCTGGCCCGGCTGGCCGGGATGCGCTGGTTCCTCACCCAGAAGCTGTCCTGGAACGACACCAACCGCTTCCCGCACCACACCTTCTGGTGGGAGGGCATCGACGGCAGCCGGATCTTCACGCACTTCCCACCGGTCGACACGTACAACGCCACGCTGTCCCCGGCCGAGCTGGCCCGGGCGGTACGCAACTACGCGGAGAAGGGCCGGGGCACGCGGTCGCTCGCGCCGTTCGGGCACGGCGACGGCGGTGGCGGCCCGACCCGGGAGATGCTGGAGCGGGCCCGTCGGCTGGGTGACCTGGAGGGCGCGGCCCGGGTGGTGGTCCAGGACCCGGACACGTTCTTCCGGGACGCCCAGGCCGAGTACCCGGACGCGCCGGTCTGGTCCGGCGAGCTCTACCTGGAGCTGCACCGGGGCACGTACACCAGCCAGGCCCGGGTCAAGGCGGGCAACCGGCGCAGCGAACACCTGCTGCGTACCGCCGAGCTCTGGGCGGCCACCGCGGCGGTCCATGCCGGCTTCGACTACCCGTACGACGACCTCGACCGGCTCTGGAAGACGGTGCTGCTCAACCAGTTCCACGACATCCTGCCGGGCAGCTCGATCGCCTGGGTCTACCGCGAGGCCGAGGCGACCTACGCCCGGGTGGCCGAGGAGCTGGACGGGATCATCGACGCCGCGACCGCCGTCCTGGCCGGCGCGCCCGGCGGTGCGACCTGGGTCTTCAACGCCGGCCCGTACCCGGCGGGTGCCGTTCCCGCCCTCGGCGTCGCCCGGCTGGACGGCACCGCTTCGCCGTCACCGGTCAAGGTCACCGGCCGGCCCGGCGGCGGTGCGGTGCTGGACAACGACCTGGTCCGGGTCGAGGTGGACGGTGCCGGCCGGTTCGCGTCCGTCCGCGACCTGGTCGCCGGCCGGGAGGTCTTCCCGGCGGACCGCCCGGGCAACCTGCTCCAGCTGCACCCCGACCGGCCGAGCGTGTGGGACGCCTGGGACATCGAGCGGCAGTACCGCCACCAGCACGTCGACCTGACCGAGGTGGACGAGCTCGAACCGGGCGCCGGCTCGGTCCGGGTCGAGCGGAGCTTCGGCGGCTCCCGGCTGGTCCAGACGGTCACGGTCCGGCCGGGCAGCCGGCGGATCGACGTGACCACCGAGGTCGACTGGCACGAGCAGGAGAAGATCCTCAAGGCCGCGTTCCCGTTGGACATCCATGCCGACCGGGTCGCGGCCGAGATCCAGTTCGGTCACGTGTTCCGGCCGACCCACACGAACACCAGCTGGGAGGCGGCCAGATTCGAGGGGTACGCGCACCGGTGGGTACACGTCGGCGAGCCCGGGTACGGAGTCGCTCTGCTCACCGACGCGACGTACGGCTACGACGCCGGGCGTACCGGCACCACGACGACCGTACGGCTGAGCCTGCTCCGGGCTCCGCGTTCCCCGGACCCGTACGCCGACCAGGGCCACCACCGGTTCACCTACGCCCTGCTGCCCGGCGCCCGCATCGGTGACGCGATCGCCGAGGGGTACGCCCTCAACCTCCCGCTGCGCACCCGCCCCGGCAGCCAGGCGGTACCACCCCTGCCGTTGATCAGCGTGGCCGGCGACGCGGTCGTGGTGGAGGCCGTGAAGCTTGCCGACGACCGCAGCGGAGACGTGGTCGTGCGCCTGTACGAGTCCCGCGGCGGCCGGGCCCACGCCCGGCTGGGCACCGGCTTCCCGCTGGCCGGTGCCGCGGTCTGTGATCTGCTGGAGCGCCCGCTCGAGGACCTCGACGCCGACCCGGACGGCCGGTTGCCGCTCACCCTGCGCCCGTTCCAGATCCTCACCCTGCGACTCACGCCGGCCTAGTACCGTTCACCCGCTCGTCGGCCGTTCGTACTCGTCGGGATGCGCCTTCGACGACCGATCTGTGCGTGTCGTCGCATAGCTGTTTGTCCCTGTGTAACGCCACCCTTACCGTTCGCCGTAACACTCGTGCGGAGCCAGGGAGGCGCGATGTCGATCGAGGAAGCGGTCCGACCCCGTCCGGTCGCGTCCGAGACCGTCGTCACGACGGTCGACTTCGCCGGGCGGTTCCGCCCCGGTGTCGACCGGTGGGAGTACCTGCCCTTCGACGTACCCGCCGGGGTCCGGCGGATCACCGTCCGGGCGGACTACGACCGGTTCACCGTGGTACGCGGATGCGTCGGCAACGTTCTCGACCTCGGACTGTTCGGCCCGGCCGGCTGGCAGCTCGGCAACGGGGCCGGCTTCCGTGGCTGGTCCGGCGGTGCCCGGCAGGAGTTCACCGTCTCGGCCGGCGATGCCACTCCCGGCTACCTGCCCGGCCCGATCGACCCGGGTACCTGGGCGGTGGCGCTCGGCCCGGTCGTGCTCAACCCGTTCGGGATGCGCTGGCGGGTACGCGTCGCCTTCGAGTACGGCGAGCCGGTCGAGCCCGCCGTCGAGCTACCGCCGCCCGTCGCCGTACCCGGTCGGGGGCCCGGCTGGTACCGCGGTGACCTGCACCTGCACACGGTGCACTCGGACGGCCAGCGGAACCCGGATGCGTTGGCCCGTGCCGCGCGTACCGCCGGCCTGGACTTCTTCGCCAGCACCGAGCACAACACCCACGCCCTCAACCGGAGCTGGGGCGAGCACTGCCCGCCCGGCCTGCTCGTCCTGCCGGGCGAGGAGGTGACCACCCGGCACGGTCACTGGCTGGCGGTGGGCCTGCCGGAGCGGCACTGGGTGGACTGGCGCTACGGCCCCCGGGACGGCCTGTTCCCCGGGTACGCCGCCGGGGTACGCGCCGCCGGTGGTCTGGTCGTCGCCGCCCATCCGGCCGTCCCGGTACCCGGTACCGCCTGGCGGTTCGGCTACGAGCAGGTGGACGCGATCGAGGTGTGGAACGGTCACTGGAACATCGACGACGAGATCGCGCTGTGGATCTGGGACCGGCTGCTGCGACGGGGCCGGCGGGTCGCGGCGGTCGGCGGCAGCGACTCGCACGCGTCCTGCGACCCGGTCGGCCGGCCGCAGGTGGTCGTCTACGCCGACGCGCTGAGCCGGACAGCTGTCCTGGACGCGCTCCGCCAGGGACGTGGATACCTGGCCGAGTCGGCCGGCGTGTCGGTGGACCTGACGCTCCGGTGCGGTGACCGCGTCGCCGGGCCAGGTGCGGATCTGGCGGTTCCCTCGGGGGCGCCGGTGACGGTGTCCGCGATGGTCACCGGCGCCCCCGAGGGAACCGTCGTGGTGCGTACCGCCTCGGGAGTGGCGGCCCGGGCCCGGCTGGACCGGACCGGGGAGCACGAGTTGGTCTGGGATACCAGTGGGACGCAGGCGAGGTTCGTCCGGGTGGAGGTGCGCCGGTTCGGCCGTCCCGGTCGGATGGTCGCGCTCACCAACCCCGTCTGGCTCCGCCCGGCCGCGAGCTGATGGTCGCCGCCGCGATCGTGCTCGCGGCGACCATCACAGCCCGCAGCGGTCATCCAGAAGCGGATCGACATCGGCGCGGGCGAGCAGGTACCGCGCAGTGAGGGTGTCGACACCTGTACCCCGGGCGCTGCTCGGTCGGTAGGTCACGGTCGCGGCCCGCGCCGAGGCGGCCTCGATCACGCCAGCCCGCCAGACCCCGCCGCGGTACACCCACACCGGGTCGTCCGGTTGGTAACTGTCCGTAGGGGCAACGTCGGAAGCGTTCCGCTGGTCAGGGTCGAGTGTCGGTGTCGACATGGTGCCCACCCTTCACAAACTGTAAATGGACGCATACACCTGCACATGCGTTATCATGCTCGTCGTGCCTTGCTGATGCAAGAGCCGATGCACGTGCAAATGACGCCGGCTCCACTAACCCGGGAGGGTACGAGCGTGTGCTGGACCGTCGCCGGAGAAGCGACCAGGGGGAGTCTCGCCCTGCGGGGCTCTGCCTGGTGCGTGAGCTTGATAGAGAGAGTCCGATGCTTCAGACACCCAACGGCATTCCCGCGGGACAGCTCCCCACTGTCCACTGGCAGAAGAGCCGACGCAGCAACCCCAGCGGAAACTGCGTCGAGCTGGCCGAGCTTCCCGACGGCGGCGGAGTCGCCGTCCGGAACTCGCGTGACCCCTACGGCCCAGCGCTGATCTACACGCCCGAGGAGATCAAGGCGTTCATCCTCGGCGCGCGCGACGGCGACTTCGACAACTTCGTCAGCTGACGTACCGGGATATCCCGGCCCTCGATTGGCGGATACAGAAGTCGAGGGAACTCTGGATGTCCCGCTCACCCTCAGGTATGGCATGCTTACGCGGAAGCATCGTCGACCACCGCTGGGCTGAGTGGGGCATCCGGAGGTCAGCACATGACAACGCCCGTCCAGGAGGGCGGTACGGCTGGTGGGCCGACCGTGCTCCGGATGCTGCTGGGTGCGCATCTGCGTCGCCTGCGTGAGGCCGCGGGGGTCAGCCGGGAGGACGCCGGCTGGGAGATCCGCTCGTCGGAGTCGAAGATCAGCCGGATGGAGCTGGGCCGGGTCGGCTTCAAGGAGCGCGACGTCGCCGACCTGCTCGTCATGTACGGCCTGGACGACGAGGAGGAGCGCGCCCGGCTGCTCGCGCTGGCCCGGGAGGCGAACGCACAGGGCTGGTGGCACCGGTATGGTGACGTGCTGCCCAGCTGGTTCCACTCCTACCTCGGTCTGGAGGCGGCGGCCGCGCTGATCCGCAGTTACGAGGTGCAGTTCGTACCGGGGCTGTTGCAGACCGAGGCGTATTGCCGGGCGGTGGTGATGCTCGGCCACGGCGGCGCCGGGCCGGCCGAGATCGACCGGCGGGTGAGCGTACGGATGACCCGCCAGAACCTGATCACCCGTCCGGGCGCGCCGCAGCTGTGGACCGTGGTGGACGAGGCCGCGCTACGCCGCCCGATCGGCGGTCCGTCCGTGATGCGCGCCCAGATCGAGTCACTGATCCAGTCGACCAAGCTGCCGAACGTGCGCCTTCAGGTGATCCCGTTCCGGTTCGGCGGGCACGCCGCCGCGGGCGGGGCGTTCACCATCCTGCGCTTCCCCGATCCGGACCTGCCGGACGTGGTCTACATCGAGCAGCTCACCAGCGCGCTGTATCTCGACAAGCGGGACGACGTCGACCATTACGCAGCCGCCATGGAGCGGCTGTGCGTGGAGGCCGAGCCGCCCGACCGCACCGTCGACGTCCTGCACGCGATCCTCCAGGACATCGACGAGAACGCCGGCTGACCCCGCACCCTCCCAGACAACCGGTCCGCGCCCACGGCTACCGCCCGCCGGCCCGGCCCGCTACGATCCCCGACTACCGGCTGTGACGAACGCGGCCGGCGAACCTGCAGTGGTCCGGCGCGTCTTTTGTGAACGTCACTGGGGTGGTCCTACCGGATCGCGTGCGGGAGCCGAGGTTGTCGTACCTGTATGCCATCGTGGTCGCCGGTTGCGTGGCCCTGCTGGTCGCCGGGTTGGTCGAACAGCGGCGGCACGACCGTAACCTGGCGTCGATACCGGTCCGCGTGCTCGTCAACGGCACCCGGGGCAAGAGCTCGATCACCCGGCTGACCGCCGGAGCCCTACGCGGCGGCGGGCTGACCACGGTCGGGAAGACCACCGGTACCGCGGCCCGGTTCCTCCGGCCGGACGCCACCGAGGAGCCGGTACCCCGCCGGTTCGGCATGGCCGACGTCGGAGAACAGGTCGGCGTGGTGGCCAGGGCAGCCGGGTACCAGCCGGACGCGCTCGTGGTGGAGTGCATGGCGGTACAGCCCCGGCTCCAGGAGGTGCTCCAGGCCAAGCTGGTCCGGGCGACCATCGGGGTACTTTCCAACGTCCGGCCGGACCACCTCGACGAGATGGGCCCGACGCTGGACGACGTGGCCCGTTCGCTGGCCCGGGCGATGCCGCGCGGCGGGGTATGCGTCACCGCCGAACGGGAGCGGCTCGCGCTGCTGTCCGCCGAGGCCGCTCGACGGGCCTGCCAGCTGGTACCGGTGGACCCCGAGTCGGTCAGCGACGCCGAGCTGTCCGGCTTCGAGTGGTTGACGTTCAAGGAGAACGTGGCCATCGCGCTGGCCGTCGCCCAACTGCTCGGGGTGGACCGGCGCTCGGCGCTGCGGGGCATGTGGGCGGCTCCACCGGACCCCGGCGCGCTGACCGTCACCCGGTACCGGCACCGGGGCGGTCTGGTCCGCTTCGCCAACATCCTCGCCGCCAACGACCCGGAGTCCACCCTGCTCAACGTCGCCGAGTTGCGCCGACGTGGGCTGGTCGGCACCCCCACGTACAGCGTGGTCAACTGCCGGCGCGACCGGTTGGAGCGCAACGCGCAGATGGGCGCGCTCGTCCCGGACCTCGGGGTCGAGGGGGTGTTCCTGATCGGGGAGTCCACCCGCAGTGCCCGCCGGGCCATTCCGGCCGGCTGGACCGGACCGGTGATCGACCTGGGCGACCGTCCCGCGGCCACCCAGGACATCCTCGACCGGCTGCCGGCCCAGGCGTCGCTGGTGGCGGTCGGCAACATCCACGGTGCCGGTACCCGGCTGGTCCGCGAGCTGGCCCAGATCTGTACCCAGGAACGAAGTTTCCTCGCCCTACCCGAGGCGGCGGCCTGATGCCCGGGGTACCCCTGAATCCGCAGACCGCCATGCTCGGCCTGGCCATCGGCGTGGTCTGCGCGCTGTTGTTCTACCTGCGCACCCGGCTGTCGCCCGGTGGCCTGCTCACCCCCGGCTGGTTCGCAGTGGCCCTGGTGGCCGACCCGCGGGCCGCGGTCGTCGTACTGGTCGCCGGCGTGCTGACCTACCTCGGGGTGCTGGTCGGCCAGCGCTACCTGATCCTGTACGGCGACCGCCTGCTGGCCGCCGCGATGCTGCTGGGTGTGGTGCTGACCGCCGGCTGGTACCTGCTGGCCGGGAGCGGTTTCCCGGCGCTCTACCCGGTCGCCGCGCTCGGGCTGATCGTGCCCGGCTGGCTCGCCTACCAGGTGGCCAACCAGCCGGTCCTGCCGACCGTGGTGGTGACCGGACTGGCCACCGGGACGAGCCTGACCGTGACCTGGTTGCGCTCCTGGATCTGGGGGCGGCGGCGTGCCCGCTGGGGGTTGGGTGCGTGCGGATGATGTTGATTGATCGGCTTGCTGTTGCGGAGGTCGGTGATCGGGGGTAGGCAGAACAGCAGATGGATCTGGGAGGGGACATGGGCGTCCGCTGGGGTTCCATGCTGTTCGGCCGCATCGCGTTGACCGGTGCGGTCGGTGCCGCGCTCCTGGTCGGTGTGCCGGGGGCGGCCGTCGCTGATCCGCCGGAGGCGGATCTGGCGAAGGTGCCGGTCGCGATCGGGTTCGGTGGGGCGGTGGCGACCGTCGACCTGGATGCGACCAAGGCCGGATTGTCGGTGTTGCGGCGCGGTGGCAACGCCGTCGACGCGGCGGTGGCCGCGGCGGCGACGCTCGGGGTGACCGAGCCGTTCTCGTCCGGGATCGGGGGCGGCGGCTTCTTCGTCTTCTACGACGCGCGTACCCGTACCGTGCACACGATCGACGGGCGCGAGGCGGCACCGGCGACGATGCGGGAGAACACGTTCCAGGACGCGCACGGTGACCCGCTGCCGTTCCAGCAGGCCCGGGTCTCCGGCATCTCGGTAGGGGTGCCCGGAACGCTGGCGACCTGGCAGTCCGCGCTGGACCGGTGGGGGAAGTTCTCCCTGCGCCGGGCCCTGCAGCCGGCGATCGACGTGGCCACCCGGGGCTTCGTCGTCGATGCGACCTTCGCCCAGCAGGTGAGCGACAACCTCAATGCGTTCGGGCAGTTCTCCTCGACCAGCGCGCTGTACCTGCCCAACGGGCAGCCGCCGGTGCCCGGCTCGGTGTTCCGTAACCCGGACCTGGCCCGGACCTACCAGCAGATCGCGCGGGACGGGATCGGCGCGCTCTACCGCGGTCCGATCGGTGCCGACATCGTGCAGACCGTCCAAAACCCGCCGAAGTCCAAGACGCCGATCGGCACCTGGACGTTCCCGATCGCGCCCGGCACCATGACTCCCGGCGACCTGGCCGCATACCACACCCGGTTCCCGGCGCCGACCCACGTCAACTACCACGGCCTGGACGTGTACGGCATGCCGACCCCGTCCAGCGGTGGCAGTACGGTCGGCGAGGCGCTCAACATCCTGGACACCGTCGACCTCGCCACGCTGCCCCGCGCCGAAGCGCTGCACTACTACCTGGAGGCCAGCGCGCTGGCGTTCGCCGACCGCAACCGGTATGTCGGCGACTACACGCCACGGTCGCTGCTGGACGAGCTGCTGAGCACCGACTTCGCCAAGCAGCGGGCCTGCCTGATCGACCCGGCGCACGCGCTGCCCAAGCCGGTCGCGCCGGGCACGCCCGGGGCCGGCGGATGCGCGGGCGCGGCGGTCGTCCAGCCGGACAGCCACGAGCAGCACACCACCAACATGACGGTCACTGACCGGTGGGGCAACGTGGTGGAGTACACCTTCACCATCGAGCAGACCGGCGGCAACGCCATGGTAGTACCCGGGCGGGGGTTCCTGCTCAACAACGAGCTGACCGACTTCAACTTCGTACCAACGCAGGGATCGGCGCCGGACCCGAACATGCCCGCACCGGGCAAGCGGCCGCGCAGCTCGATGTCGCCGACCATCCTGCTCGACCACGGCCGGCCGTTCCTCGCGCTGGGCTCACCCGGCGGCGCCACCATCATCACCACGGTGCTGCAGATCCTGCTGAACCGGCTGGACTTCGGGCAGAACCTGCCGGACGCGATCGCCGCGCCGCGCGCCTCCCAGCGCAATGGGACGACCACCCAGGCGGAGCCGGCGTTCCTGGCATTGCCGGCGGTGCCGGTGCTGACCGGGCTCGGCCACGTCTTCGTCTCGACACCGGAGATCGGGGCGGCGACCGGGATCGAGTTCCTGCGGGACGGGCGGCTGCTCGCGGCGGCTGAACCGGTACGCCGGGGCGGCGGCTCAGCCGGGGTGCTCCGCACGCACCCACTATCTTGAATATTGACGACCCGTCCTGCCGGTAGTGTGTGGCACGTGGTCCGGGTGATGGTGGTCGATGACCACCCGATGTGGCGCGACGGCGTAGCGCGCGACCTGACCGAGGCCGGGTACGAGGTGGTGGCCGCGGTCGGCGAGGGGGCGCAGGCGGTCCGGGTGTGCGGTGCGGTACGCCCCGACGTCGTGGTACTCGACCTGCAACTGCCCGGCCTGTCCGGGGTGGAACTGATCCAGGCCCTGCTCGCCGCGCACCCACCGGTACGCGTGCTGATGCTCTCGGCCAGCGGGGAGCATCAGGACGTACTCGACGCGGTCAAGGCGGGCGCCGTCGGCTACCTGCTCAAGTCGGCCGCCCGCGAGGAGTTCCTGGACGCGGTGCGGCGTACCGCCGACGGCGACGCGGTGTTCACGCCGGGCCTGGCGGGGCTGGTGCTCGGCGAGTACCGCCGGCTGGCCAGCACGCCGGCCGCCAGCCCCGACCAGCCCCGGCTGACCGAGCGGGAGCTGGAGGTGCTCCGGCTGGTCGCCAAGGGGCTGTCGTACAAGCAGATCGCCGAGCGGCTGGTGCTGTCCCACCGCACGGTACAGAACCATGTGCAGCACACCCTGGACAAGCTCCAGCTACCCAACCGGGTCGGTCTGGTCCGGTACGCCATCGAACAGGGCCTGGACACCGAGTCCTGACGGCGGTCATAGGCTGGTGGCGTGGGTACCGACGAGCCGTGGCGCGAGCAGCGGGCGCGGGCGGTCGCCGCGCACGCCGCCGAGCGGGAGCGGCGGGCCGTTGCCGAGGCGGAACAGGCACGGCAGCTGGTCGCCGGGTTCGCCCGTACCGCCCGGGAGCGCGGCCTGCCGGCCGAGCCGTTGGTCGCCCGGGGGTACGACGGCAAGGGCCGGTACCGCACCGGCCTGCGCGGCTGGTACCTGCGCTCGGACGGCGGCCTCGCGGTGAGCACCGAAGGCGACTTCTACGTGCTGACCGTCGCGCCCAGCCTGGCGGCCCGGGTGCGCGGGGTGGCGCTCACCCCCGACACGCCCCGGCTGGTGATCGGCGAGGGCGGCCGGGACGGCGAGCGGATCGGGCTCCAGCAGCTCCTGGAGCGCCGGCTCACCGGCGAACACTAAGAGTCGAGCTGCGCCCACAGCCCGCGTTCCACCTGGGACATCGGGATGTGGCTGGCCAGCTTCTCCGGGTGCCCGCGAGCCGGACCGCCCGGGTTGCCCTCCGGACTGAGCCACATCGGGTTGTACGTCCAGGCCACATGCGCCCACTCCGGCCCGTAACTGGACACAATCCGCCGCAGCCCGGTCAGCAATGCGGTGAACAGACTGGACACCCGCTCCACCATGTGCCGCTCCCGGGCCGCAGAGGTGACGGTGGCCCAACCCGGCCGGCGGTCGACCGGCCGGCAAACAATGGAGGACACCGGTTGAGTGCTGCTCAAGGGAGGGTCGAACATTCCGGCCGGGGAGGGACCGTGCCGCACCGGCCGATCGCGTAGAACCGGGGCTACCAGGCGTCTTTCCGGTGCACGGAGGGTGCGGGACCGGGCCGGGCGGTGCGAACCCAGTGACCGGCCCGTAAACAAATACTAAGGTAACTAAAGTATCTTGACGCCTCTTGACGGCCTGTGCTTCCATGACCGCACCAGGCAGTAGTCAAGCGAATTTCATCGTCCGACCATTAGTGACGGGCGGGAAGGGCCGGCGGCATCCTGGCCATTCAGATTCATTTGGCTTCCTGTCCGAAAGGGATCGATCACACCGCCGTCGAACCACCGACGGCCGAAGGGGGCGACGCACGGGATATTGAGGTAAGTCTCGATCCGCCATGATCACCCAGCGGCGCGTCCGTTCCCCTCAGCATCCAGCCGGACGGCGCCGAGGTGCCCCAGGCGGTTGCCGCGCAGGACCCCGGGCGGCTGGCTGGCCGCCGGCGGTCGACAGCGGAACCAGTGTCATCGAAAATGGCGTCGCCGTTCCGCCGCGGACCGGCGTCCCAATTATCGTGCACTCTTCACCGTGGACATTCACGCCCCTGCCCATGGTTTCAGCCACCCGGGAATGGAAGACCAGAAGTCCGTACGTTGGGTTGAGCCGGAAATCCTGGAGGACAGAAGTGCAGATTAACATTCTTGGGCCGTTGGAGGCCATTGTCGGTGGCGAGTCGATCGTTCCGTCGGCGACGAAACCCCGGAAGGTACTGGCGCTCCTGATCGCCAACGCGAACCACGTGGTACCCATCTCGAAGCTCAAGTTCGAGATCTGGGACGATAATCCGCCGATCAGCGCCTCGACCACGCTCCAGACCTATGTACTGCAGTTACGTAAGCTGATCGGCAACGCGGTGCGGGGGTGCCCGACCGAGGCCAAAGACATCCTGGTCACCCGCCCGAACGGGTACATGTTCCGGGCCGGGCTGGGCCAGCTCGACGTGGAGCGCTACGAGCAGCTCGCGCAGCAGGGCAACGAGAGCCTGTTCCTCGGCGACACCGAGACCGCGGCGCGGCAGCTGCGCGAGGCCCTGTCGCTGTGGCGGGGCAGCGCGCTGGCCGACGTCGAGCTGGGCCAGCTGTTGCAGGCGCACGTGATCCGGCTCAAGGAGTCCCGGCTGCACACCCTGGAGCGGCGGATCGAGGCGGAGCTGCGCCTGGGCAACCACCAGGCGCTGCTGTCCGAGCTCGCGGTGCTGGTCGTGGAGGAGCCGTTCAACGAGAACGTCCGCGCGCAGTTCATGCTCGCGCTGTACCGCTCCGGGCGGCGTACCGAGGCACTGGAGACCTTCCGCCAGCTGCGCGCGCTGCTCATCGAGGAGATCGGCCTGGAACCCTCGCCCCGGATGTACCGCCTGCAGCAGGCCATGCTCACCGCCGACCCGGCGCTGGACGAGGCCCCCCGGCTGCCGGTGCACAGCTTTGCCGCGGCCTGACGGGGGTTGACCTGAGGCCGATGCCCGGACCGCGGTCCGGGCATCGGCCTCAGGTTTGTGGGACTGCGCTGAACCAGGACCGGTCGGCAGTGAGGTAGCCGCCCAGGCACAGCCCGGCACCGGCCAGCTCGGCCGGGTCGAACGGCTCGACCACGACGTGCTGGCTCCAGCTGTGCTCACCCTTGCGGTAGTCGATGGTCCAGCCGTACCGGTGGGGTCCGGGCCGGCGGATGTTGCGGAAGACCGTGACGAGTCCGTCCTGTTCGAAGCGCATCGGCGCCAGGCCGTTCAGGAACTCCAGGGGAGCCTGCTCGATGAGGACCACGCCGTCCGCGGCCACGTGCCGGGCGCAGGCGCGCAGGAACGCCTGCCGCAGCTGCGTATCGGGCGCGTTGATGAGGTGCGAGCCGAGCACCACCGCGCCGAACCGGCGCCCCAGGTCCAGCTCGGTGATGTCGGCGCGGACGCACTCCGCGCCCCGGATCCGGTCGAGCATCTCGGCGGACTCGTCCACGGCCACCACCGGATGGCCGAGCGCGAGCAGCGGTCGGGTCACCCGACCGGCGCCGGCACCCAGCTCCAGAATCGTCGCACCGGTTGCGATCGCGCCGTGGATGACCTGAGGCTCGCGGCCCGGTGGCAGCAGCGCGTAGACATCCACCGCGCAGCCGTCCGGCGCGATCGCGCCGGAGCCGCTGCCGGTCTGGTATGCGCCGAGCCGGTTCATCGACTCTCCTGGTAGAAGAAGCTGACCGGCGCCCGCTTGACCCAGGCCGGGATGGTCGCCTCCGCGTTGAGACCCTTCTCGATGAAAGCGAGATTGTGGTACGCGTGGACGCCGACCACGTGCTGGTCCGGATACGACGGGGTGTACCCGCGCGGGTGCGTCGACTCCTGATAGGCCAGTCCGTCCAGCAGCCGCTTGAGCAACCCCACGCTGGTACCGTCACCGGCCACCTCGCCACTGGTACCGCCGTACTGCGGCCAGTACGAGGTCTGCATGTCCTCGACCACGTACCAGCCGCCCGGGCGCAGGTGCGGGAAGAGCGCCTGGAACGAGATGTGCACGTGCTCGTTGAGGTGGCTGCCGTCGTCGATGATGATGTCGAAGGGCCCGTTCTGCTCGGCGAAGGCGGTCAGGAACTCCGGATCCGCCTGGCTGCCGATGACGGTGTGCACCCGCGACTCCTCGACCCCGGACTTGTCGTAGATGTCCATGCCGAAGACGACGGCGCGCGGGAAGTAGTTCTTCCACATCCGCAGTGAGGCGCCACCGGCGTCCGGGTCGGCGTACCCGCCGATGCCGATCTCCAGCAACCGGATGGGCTCGTGGCGCAGCGGGCTGAAGTGCCGGTCGTAGTGGCGGGTGTACCAGTGCCACCCGCCCCACTTGTCGCTGCCGAACCGGATCGCCAGGTCGCCCAGGTCGGTCGGGCGGCTGGCAAGCGCGGCGACCAGCGCCTGGGCCACCGCCGGGTCGCCGCCCACGTCCGGGCGTACCTCGACCCGGCGCAGCCCGTACCCGTCGAAGCTCGCCGGCCCGTACACGCCGCGGGTCAACGAGAGCAGGTCGGTGCTGATCTGCACGCCGGCGGTCTTCGGCTCCGCGTCGACCGGCTCGATCCCGGCTCCGGACAGCTTCAGCACCCGGTCGTACTGCTGCCCCTCGTACCCGATCGCCAGGTGTACCAGGACGTCCCGGTCCAGCGGCGGCGGCTGGCAGCGGGAGACCAGCTCGTCCAGCAGCGCGCCGAGGTACGCCTCGACGCCGTACCCGGTGGCCAGCTTGTGCATCTCCTCGTCGGGACCGCCGGCGGCGCGGATCAGCGGCTCGACCGGGAACCGGTCGTGGTGGTAGGTCACAGCGCGCCTTCCTCGACTTTCAGCAGATAGATCCAGGTCGACGGGGCGCCGAACGGTTCCCGGCGCTCGATCGTCAGGCCGCCGTCCAGGAACGCCTGCTCGTAGACCTCCCTCGCCGGGATCGGTACCCCCATGAACGCGTGCGCCAGCTCGAACTCCAGCGAGAACGGCGGCAGCGCCCCGGTGTGCCGACGCCACGGCTGGGCGGCGGTGTCGGCGAGCAGGAAGTACCGCGCGTCCGGGAAGGCCCGGCGCAGCGCGCGGACCACCTCGACGCCCTCGGGCTGCGCGGCGAACAGGTCGTGCAGCATCAGGAAGCTGGACACCAGGTCGATGCCGGGGAACACCGGCGGGTTCGGCCCGGCGAACGGGTTCTGGCAGACGATCTCGACATGGTCGGTCAGGCCGGCGTCGGCCACCTTCTTGGCGGCCAGGCCGCAGGCCGCCTCGCTGATGTCGATGCCCAGCCCGCGCTTTGCCGGGTCGCCCTGGCAGAGCCGGATCAGCCGGGAGCCGTCGCCGCAGCCGATGTCGGCCACCGACCGGTATGCCAGGCCCGCCACCACGTCGGCCTCGACCGGCAGCATCATCTCCCGGCCCACCTCGCCGGCGCCCGCCGCGACCAGCGCCTCGTCCCGGCGGAAACCGTTGCCGCCGGCCGCGAGCGCCGGCAGGCTGCGCATCAGCTCGCCGTAGCCGCCCACACCCCAGGTGAAGAAACCCTTGTGGCGCAGGACGTCCCGGCCGGTGGCGGTGAGCGAGACGGTGTCCCCGGACAGCTCCACCTGGCCGAGCAGCGCGGCCGTCCGCAGCAGCGCGCGTAGCCGGCCCGGGTCCGCCTCGGCGTGCCCGGCCAGCGCGGTCACTGAACCGGGGCCGTGCGCCAGCCGGTCCCAGACGCCGAGCTGGCGCAGCGCGAACACCACATGCGCGCCGACGTAGCCGTTGAACATGGTGGGTACGTCGACCGGAGCGAGCGTGGGTACCGGCGCGTTCCAGTGCTCACGGGGAGTGTCCACAGTGGACTCCGGGAGCACCCTGGCGAGTGCCGCGCAGAACCGGTCCACCTGCTCCGGCGTACCGACGGTGACCCGGAGGGCGCCCGGGATGCCGAACATGGTGAGGTCCCGCACCAGGATCTGGTGCCCGGTCGCCAGCCGCTCGGCCACCCGGGCGCTGTCGCCGCCGGTGTGCACCAGCACGAAGTTGGTGACCGATGGGACGTACTCCAGGCGCAGGGCCGTCAGGCCGCGGTACAGGCGCTCGCGGGCGGCGTCGGTCCGGGCCCGTACCCGGTCCAGGAATCCGGTATCGTCCAGCGCCGCCACGGCGGCCTGCTGGGCCAGCCGGTTCACGTTGAACGGCAACGACTGGCGGGTACGCCAGAGCCGCCCGATCAGCTCGGCCGGCCCGACCGCGTACCCGATCCGCAGCGCCGCCAGGCCCCACGCCTTGGAGAAGGTACGGGCCACGATGACCGGCCGCCCGGCCCGTACCGCGTCCAGCGCGTGCTCGTACGCCGGTCCGGCGAAGTCCATGTACGCCTCGTCGAACACCACGATCCCGCCGGTGGCCTCGGCCGCGGCGACGATCCGCTCGACCCCGTCGGCGTCCAGCGCGGTTCCGGTCGGGTTGACCGGGTTGCAGATGAAGGTGACGTCGACGCCGTCGGCCATCGCGGCGGCGAGCGCGTCGGCCGGAACCCGGAAGCCGTCCAGCGGTACGGTGCGCACCTGCGCCCCCGCCACCGCGGCCGCCTGGACGTACCCCGGGAACGTGGTCCGGGTGACCAGCGCGGTGCGCTCCGGACCGAGGAACGTCAACGCGGTCAACAGGATCAGCTCGTCGGTCCCGTTGCCCACCGCCACCATGTCGATCCCCACGCCGAGGTGCTCGGCGATCCGTTGGCGCGGCGCGGTGCAGTCGCTGTCCGGGTAGACACCGACCCGCGCGTCCAGCTCGGTGTCGGCCGCGGCGAGCGCGGCCGGCGGGGCACCGTAGGGCATCTCGTTGAGGTGCAACCGGAGCATGTCCATGCTGGCCGGGAACCCGGTGTTGTACGACCGGATGGTGGGACTACTCATCGTCGACTCCCCTGAAGTCCACTGTGGAGGAACAGTCCGAAGCAGAAGCTGCCCGGTACCGCCCGCCTGGTCACGAACCGGTGCCGTCGGCCGGCCGGCACATACAGCGCGGCCGGCGCCGCCAGCTCGTAGGTCTCGTCCTCCACCTCGACCTCGATGACCGCCGCGCCCGCCGTGGGGGCGAACAGCAGGTAGATCTCGGGCACCTCGTGGACGTGTGGCTCGGCCACCGGCTGGTCCACGAGGCCGCTGATCTCGGCGCCGCCGAGCTCGACGGGGATACCGTCGAACATGTCGCGGGTCAGGATGAACGGCACCGGGCGGGTGTGACCCTCGACCGTTCGGAACACGGGTAGGTCGGCTTGCACCTGGGCGGAACCGGGCACGGTGGGAACCCCCAACCAGAAGTTGATGGTAGGCGGAGCCCAAGCTATGACCGCGGCCTTGATAATCAGTGGGGTGCTGGTCGTTGCCTGCGCGACGGCTACCGGACCGTTCGCCGACCAGCAACCGCCCGCCGACGAGCATAGGGTGAGGTGATTCGGGGCTGTGCGAGCCCCACGATGCTGGAGGGAGGGCTAGTGAACAGGCGACAACGGGCCCTTGGAGTGACGCTCGCCGTGCTGTGCGCGTCCGTCGGGATCGTCGCGTCACCGGCGAGCGCCGCGCCGGCGCAGGTGCTGACACTCGCGAACATCAGCAACGACGGACCCGCCGACAACGGCGACAACGAGGTCGACATCGCGATCAACCCAACAAACCCGCTGAACCTCATCGCCGCCTGGAACGACTACGGCGAGGGCAACGCGTGCGGGGTTGGGTATTCGGTCAACGGTGGCGTGACCTGGCGGACGAGCTGGCTGCGGGGCATGACGCCGGCCGGTGGCAACCCGACCTTCGACTACGGTGCCGGCGATCCGTCGGTCGGCTTCCTCCGCGACGGTACCGCGGTGCTCAGCTGTGCCGCGTGGGGCGCGAGCACGAGCCAGCCGAGCGCGGTCTTCGCCAGCCGGTCCAGTGACGGGGGCCGGACCTGGGAACCGGTGCAGCAGCTGACCTTCGGGCAGAACCTCGGGCACCTGCAGGACCACAACATGCTCACCATCGACCGGTACCACAACCGGGCGCTGGTCGGGTACTCGGTCTGGAACGGTTACCGGGCAACCTCGTACGCCCTGGTCTCGTCCGACGGTGGGCGTACCTACCAGGGGCCGTACGAGATCGCGGCGGACTACAAGGCCAACGCGGTCGACCGGTTCGACGTATCCCTCGCCGGCGCGCCGGACGGCACGATCTACGCCACCTCCGGCATCTGGCAGCACGTCCAGGAATGGAACGAGCAGGCGGTCGTGGTCAGCCAGATGCGACCGGGGGAGACCGCGTTCACCCGCAGCGTCAAGGTACGCGACCTGGTGCCGGCGCCGTACAACCTGCCCGGTGAGTCCTGGCGCACCTCGATGCAGGCGTCCATCGGGGTCGAGTCGGATGGCACGGTGGATCTCCTGACCGGTGACTTCGTCACCGGAAACCTCGACATCTACCTCGCCCGCTCGGCTGACCACGGGCTGTCCTTCCCCAGCCAGGTCAACCTGACGAGCGACCCGAACGACCAGGTGATGCCGTGGCTTTCGGTCGCACCCAACGACCGGATCGACATCATCTTCTACGACTACAACCGCTCGACCGGTCTCATGGACGCCGTCTACGGCGAGGTCCCGGCGAAGGGTACGACGATGACCCGGACGGTCATCCAGACCGGCATCGACGGCGACGCGCAGCCGCCACGGGGCCCGACCGGCACGCCGTTCATGGGTGACTACCTCGGGATCGACTCGACCAGCACGCTGGTCGCCGTGTCGTGGACCGGCAACGGGCCGGCATCGCAGGACGTCTACAGCGCCACCCTGCGGCCCTAGGTACGGAGTGCGGGACGGGCGAGGATCACCCCTCGCCCGTCCCCGGCCGCCTCAGGTGCGCGCAGTACTCGTACTGGCTGGGCAGCTTGTCGACCAGGTTGCGGGCGTGGTCGGCAACCGTGGTGAACTCCGCACGGGCGGCCGCTCCGTCCACATAGGACAGTGCGGGCAACGGCCGCAGTGGTATCCCGCCCAGGCCCAGGATCATGCAGACGTACGAGTACGCCTCGAACCCGTGGTAGTACGGCGAGATGGTGTCCGGGCTGGGCAGCTCGGTCTGCCACACGTCGAGCCGCTCGGCGAGCCGCCCGGGCAGCTCCCGGGTCTTCGCGTCGCGCCAGTACCGGTTGTCCGCCCGGGCCGCGCCCCGGTAGTGCAGGGCCAGGAACTCCAGCACCCCGTCGATGCAGTGCGCGACCGCGGTGTTGTACGCGGTGCGCAGCGCCGGGTTCCAGTCCGCGCCGGGCAGCCGGCGGACCAACTGCTCGATGCCGTGCTGGATGAAGAAGATGCCGGTGGACTCCAGCGGCTCGACGAACCCGCTGGACAACCCGATCGCCACGCAGTTGTTGACCCACGAGTTGCGGCTGCGGCCGACCCGCATCCGCAGGTGGTTGGCGGACAAGCCGTCCGCGGCCGGGCCGACGAACTCGCGCAGGACCCGCTCGGCTTCGTCGGCGGTGGTGTAGTCCTCGGCGTACACGTACCCGGTGCCGATCCGCTCGTGCAGCGGGATGGTCCAGATCCAGCCGGCGTCCATCGCGGTGGCCGTGGTGTACGGCTTGGTGCCCAGCCTGGCCATGTCCAGCGGTACCCGCAGGGCCACCGCCCGGTCGTTGGGCAGGTACCGGTTGAACGGCTGGAACGGCTCGCCCAGCGCCTGGTTGAGCAGCAGGCCGCGGAAGCCGGTGCAGTCGAGGTAGAGATCCGCTTTGAGTTCCCCGTGCTCCCGGGTGACCAGGTGGTCGATCCAGCCCCGCTCGTCCAGCGCCACGTGTACCACGTCGTCGACGACGTGCCCGGCACCGCGCTCGGTCGCGTACCGGCGCAGGTACTTCGCCAGCAGGTCGGCGTCGAACTGGTACGCGTACGGGAACTGGGTACCCTGGTCGGCCAGCGTGGTACGGAACTGCGGCTGCTCGCCGGTCTCCATGAAGTCCTGCTCGAACAGCCGCCCGTCGAGGTGCCGGGGCGCGCGTTGCGCGTCGCAGAGCGAGGCGGCGATGAAGCAGTCCTTGTCGAACCGGTCGGTCGGACCGTTGTGCAGCCACCAGTCGGTCAGCTCGAAGCCGTCGACCACGCGCAGCCGCTCGAATGGGTGGTAGAAATGGTGCCCGGGAGCGCGCCAGTTCTCGAAGCGGATGGCCAGCTTGTAGGTGGCCGCGCAGGCCGGCATCCAGTCCTGTTCGCTCAGCCCGAGCGAGTCGAAGTAGTGCCGGATGGTGGAGAAGGTGGCTTCGCCGACGCCGATCGTACCCACCCTGTTGGACTCCACCACGGTGACCGCGACCCGGTCCCCGAGGCAGGCGCGTAAGTAGGCGGCCGACATCCAGCCGGCGGTACCGCCGCCGACGACCACGACGCTTCTGATCATTTCAGGTCCCTCTCCGTCCGGCTCAGGCGTTGACTTCGACGCGGGTGTGGTCGCCGACGAACAGCCGGTGCCGGCCGCTCTCCCCGGGGCACAGGCTGATCTCGGCCGAGCGGCCGATCAGCGAGCTGTGGATGCCGGCGACGTCCGCGACTGACACGCCATCGAGGGTGATCGAGTCTTCGATGCCCGCCCTGCGCAGCACGCAGCGCTCGCCGAGCGCGGTGAACGGGCCGACGTAGCTGTCCTCGACCACCGTGCCGGCGCCGATGATGGTGGGGCCGACCAGCCGGGACCGCTCCACCCGCGCGCCCGCCTCGACCAGGACCGGCCCGGTGACCGTGCTGGTGGCGTCGACGCTGCCGAGGATGCGGGTTTCGGTGACCGAGGCGGTCAGCAGCATCCGGTTGCACTCCAGCACGTCCTCGATGCGCCCGGTGTCCTTCCAGAAGCCGTGGTACACGTGCGCCCGTACCGGCTGGCCCTGCTCCACCAGCCACTGGATGGCATCGGTGATCTCCCACTCGTTGCGCCAGCTCATCTTGATGCTGCGCACCGCCTGGTGGATGGCCGGCGTGAAGAAGTAGACCCCGACCATGGCCAGGTTGCTGCGCGGCTGCGCGGGCTTCTCCACCACACCGAGCACCACGCCGTCCGGGGTGATCTCGGCGACGCCGGACTCGCTCGGGTTGGCCACCGGGGTCACCACGAGTTGGGCGGCCGGGCGGTGGGTGTGGAAGCCGGCGGACAGCTCGCGCAGGTCCGCGGTGAGGATGTTGTCGCCGAGGTACATCACGAAGTCGTCCTCGGCCAGGAAGTCGCGGGCGATCAGCACGCAGTGCGCGAGTCCGAACGGCGCGTCCTGCGGGATGTAGGTGATGTGCACCCCGAGCGCGGACCCGTCGCCCAGCGCGCCCTGGATCTCCGGACCCCGGTCGCCGACGATGATGCCGATGTCGGTGACACCGGCCGCGCGGATCCGCTCGATGACGTGCGTGAGCACCGGCTTGTTCGCCACCGGTACCAGCTGTTTGGGCATGGAGTGCGTGATCGGCCGGAGCCGGGTGCCCATGCCACCGGCCAGCACGAGTGCTTTCATGTCAAGCTCCTCTACGACGGTGGCGCACCGACTTGTCGTCACTCACCAGCCTGGACGCTAGGCACCGAGCATCGAGGGTGACCGGGACTCCTGGTGGAGCGCGGCTGGAACCCGTTGCGCGCCTTCGGTGAACGCGTGCGGGCCGGCCCGCAGGACAGCCAGGTACCGCTCGCCGACGGTATCGGCCAACGACAGCGGTGCCAGGTCGGTGCGTACCCCGACGTGGAGGTTGGCGCCGGTGTCGGTGAGCGCGAAGTCGATGGCCAACGGGCTCGGGATGTCCTGCGCCTGCCGGTCCTCGACCGCCTCCACCCGGCAGCCGGGCAGGGTGAGCCGGTCCGCGGCCACGTCCTGGAACACGAAGATCGGCAGGTTGAGAAGCGCGTCGAGGTCCGGACGCACCTGGGCCACCGCGGCGATGATCTGGCCGAACGGCAGGTCATGTGCGGCGAGCGCGCCGTTCAGGGCCGCTGCGGTGTGCGCGAACAGGTCGGTGTCCGGCGCGGGCGGGCGCAACCGCAACACGACCGGGTTGACCCGGCAGGTGATCGCCGCGTCGCAGACGAGGTTGCCGCGCATCGCGACGGGTACCAGCACGCCGAGGTCGGCCCGGCCGGTCAGTTCGCGCAGCACGGCCGCGAAGATGGCCAGCAGGTACCCGAACCGGGTGGCCCGCCGCTCGCGCGCGTACCCGTCCCACCGGGCCAACTCGTCCGCGCTGACCACGAACCGGCGGCCGCCGGTCGGCCCCGTCGGCGGTACCGGTCCACCGGGGAGCCCGGGCAGCGTGGTGCCGGGCAGGTCGCGCAGCTGCCGTTGCCAGTACCGGCGCTGCCTGGCCAGCTCCGCCGGGCCCGGCCGGCCGGCCGCGCGGGCCAGGTCGGTCAGGCCGGGTGCCGGCTCCGTCCACCGTGGAGCGACGCCGGAAAGCCTTGCCGCATAGGCAAATGAGAGGTCGCGGGCGAGGATCTGCTCGGACCAACCGTCGAAGGCGATGTGGTGCACGCCGATGCCGAACAGCGCGGGGTGGTCCGGTCCAGCATCGGCGAGCACGGCCCGCCAGACCTGCCCGGCGGTGAACTCCAGCGGCTCCTGGACGGCGGCGTTGACCGCCGCGAGGGCGGCCGTCCGGTCCGCGTCCGCGGGCAGCAGGCGCAGCTCGGGCGCCCAGGGATCGGCGGGCAGCCGGGCGACCGGCGGGTCCCCGGCGACATAGTGGGCGTGCAGGCTCTGGTGCCGGAGGTGGACGTCGGTGAGCGCGGCCCGCAGCGCGCCGGTGTCCACCGGGCCATCCACCCACCAGGTGAGCACGCAGATGGTACGCGTGGTCGCGGTGAGGTAGTTGGCCTGGCCGACGGTCAGCGGGACCGCGCCACCGGCGGCGGGGGGATCGACCTCCGCGGCCCCGGCCGACTCCAGCCACGCGCAGAGCGCGGCCACCGTCGGGGTCCGGTAGATCTGCGACACGGGTACCGGGATGCGCAGCGCCACCCCGATCCGCGCACAGAGTCTCGCGGCATCCAGCGAACTGCCACCAAGGGCGAGGAAGCTGTCCTCCGGACCCACGCTCGGCACCCCGAGGATCTGCTGGAAGGCTTCCGTGACGGGGTTCCCACTCGCCGGCGCGGACGGCTCCATTGTGGACAGTGCGGTCAGGGCGGCCCGGTCGATCTTGCCGTTGCCGGTCAGTGGCAGGGTGGGCAGCTGCTCGATGTGCCGGGGTACCAGGTAGCCGGGGAGCTTGCCGGACAATGCCGCGCGTACCTCGTCCGGGGTGGTCGTGCCGACGTAGCACAGCTTCAACGCCTGGGCGGTGCCGTCCGGGGCGTACAGCGTCACGACCGCGCTACGGGCCACTCCGGGTACCCGGTCGGCGGTGCGCTCGACCTCGCCCGGTTCGATCCGGTGCCCGCTTATCTTGACCTGCCGGTCGTTGCGGCCCGCGTAGTAGTACAGCCCGTCCTCGGCGAGCAGCCCGAGGTCCCCGGTCCGGTACACCCGGACCCCTTCGACCTCGACGAACTTCTCCGCGGTCAGCTCGGGGTTGTTCAGGTAGCGCAGGGCCAGCCCGTCCCCGGCCAGGCACAGCTCGCCGACCTCGCCTACATCGCACCGGCGGGTGCCAGCCAGCACGTGTACGGAGGTCGCCGGAACGGGGCTGCCGAGCGGGATCCCGGCCGGGTTGGCCGGGTCCGCGGGGCTGATCCGGTGCGCGGTCACCAGCGCGGTCGACTCGACCGGGCCGTAGATGTTGGTCAGCGCGACGTCCGGGTGCCGGGTGAGGAACCGCTCGACATGTGCGGGGGAGAGCCGCTCCCCGCCGATGCCGAGGAACCGCAGGCCGGTGAACGCGTCGACGTCCTCGTCGACGAACACGTTGAAGAGCGCACCGGGCAGGAAGCCGGCGGCGTTGACCCCCTCCGCACGGATCACCCGGCGCAGCAACGCCGGCTCGAGTACGTCGTCCACGAAGACCGAGGTGCCGCCACACAGCAGCGCGCTCCAGAGGTCGAGGATCGAGCCGTCCCAGTGCATCGGCATGGTCTGCGCCTGGACCACGTCCGGCCCGAACGGCTCGAACGGGTCGGTGTCGTACCCGTCGAACAGCCGGGCGGTACCGGTGTGCGGCAGTACCACGCCCTTGGGTACCCCGGTCGAACCGGAGGTGAAGAACACCACGGCCGGGTCGCTGCCTTGCACGGCAACCGGTTGCGGCTTGCGCCCGTCGGGTCCGCCGGGCGCCCAGCCGGTCCACCCCGGCCGGTCGGTGACCAGCACCGGCCCGTCCACGCCGGCGATCAGCGCGCGCAGCCGCTCCGGTGGCCAGCGTGGGTCGAGGGCGGCGTACCCGGCTCCGCACTTGAGCACGGCCAGCAGGCTGGCGACCATCTCGACGGTACGCGGCAGGAGTACGGGTACCAGGTGGCCCGGGTGGACGCCCCGCTCCTGGAGGGCGGCCGCGTAGGAGTCGGACAGTTCGTCCAGCTCGCGGTAGCCGACCTTGCGTCCACTGTGGACGATCGCGGTCGAGTCCGGCCACCGTTGTACGCACCAGCCGAACAGGCCGTGGATGGTGTCGGCGCGCCGGTAGGCGTACCCGGTCATGGAGTTCTCCGATCGCGTCAACGCGCGGCCAGTGCCGGCGTACCGACATCGAGGGCCATCGGCCCGTCCCGCAGCACATCCAGGTACGCCTGCCCGACCCGCCCGGCAAGCGCCGGGTCGGCGCGATCCACCCGCACCGTCACCCGCAGCGTGGCCGCACCGTCCACAGTGGGCAGTACCTCGACCGCGAGCGGGCCGGCCTGGTCCTGGGCCACCCGGTCCTCGGCCACCGAGACCGCGCACGCCGGCAGGTCGAGCAGCCTCCGGTCGTGCTCCTGCAACAGGAAGATGGGCAGGTTCAGCAGCGCGTGGATGTCCGGGCGCAGCCCGGCGAGTGCGCCGACCACCTCGCGGAACGGCAGGTCGGCGTGGGCCAGCGCGGCGTTGAGGACGGCGCGGACCGCCACGGGGGAGTCGGCGTCCTTGCGCAGCCGCAGGCAGACCGCGTCCAACCGGGACACCACCGTGGCGTCCAGCACGGCACTGCTGCGCACCGCGACCGGCAGCAGGATGCCGACGTCCGGCTGACCGGACAGCCCGCGCAGGCTGTGCGCGAACGCGGCCACCAGGCAGGTCAGCCGGCTCAGCCGGTGTTCCCGGGCGTACCCGTCCCAGCTGTGCAGGACCTCCCGGGGTACCGGCACGAGTGCGTCCCGGGTCGGGCCGGAGGGTGGTACCGGTCCCGGTGCCACGCCGGGCAGGGCGAGCCGGCGCAGGTCCCGCAGCTCGGCCAGCCAGTACCGGCGCTGCGCGGCCAGGTCGACGGCGGCGAGCCGGTCGCGCTCGTCGGCGGCCAGCTGGGCCAGAGTCGGCGCGGGTTCGGCCCATACCGGCGCCGTGCCGGCCGAGCGGGCCCGGTAGGCGTGCGAGAGGTTGTCCGCGAGCACGGTCTCGGACCAGCCGTCGAACGCGATGTGGTGGATGCCCAGCCCGAACAGATGCCCGCCCGGGTAGGCCACCACCGCCGCCCGCCAGACCTGTCCGGCGGTGATGTCCAGCGGCCGGGCCAGCGTCGCGTCGAGCGCGGCGAGTGCCGCTTCCCGACTGTCCACATCGGACAGCCGGTACCACGCGGGGTCACCGGGATCCGGGTCGACCACGGCGACCGGCGGGGTGGTACGCCGGTAGGTGGCGTGCAGCGTCTGGTGCCGGCGGTGCACGTCGGTCACCGCGAGCCGCAGCGCCGCCAGGTCCACCGGGCCCGCGACCCACCACGAGAGCAGGCAGACGAAACCGGCCGGGGCGTCGAGATAGTTGACCTGACCGACGGTCAGCACCGGCTCGGGCCCAGCCCCGTCGTCGGCGTCCGCGATCGTGGCCCGGCCGCGGGCGCCGGACAGCCAGGCGGTCAGGCCGGCCGGCGTGGGGGTCCGGTAGATCTGCGACACCGGCACGCTGATGCCCAGCGCGGCACCGATCCGGGCGCAGAGCCGGGCCGCGTCCAGCGAGCTGCCGCCGAGGTCGTCGAAGAAGTGATCGTCCGGGCCCAGCCGGTCGGCCGCACACAGCTGGCGGAATGCCGTCGCCACCAGCGTCTCCGGGTCGTCACCCGGCTCGCCCCGGGCGGTACCCGACCCGACCGGGGTGACCAGCGCGCTGAGTGCGTCCCGGTCGACCTTTCCGTTGCGGGTCAACGGAAGCGTGGCCAGCTGCCGGACCTCCCTGGGTACCAGGTAGGCGGGCAGCCGCTCGGCGAGCGCGGCGCGTACCCCGGCCGGACCGGTCGCGCCGACGTAGAACAGGACCAGCGAGTGGCCGGTACCGTCCGGGTTGGGCAGCGCCACGATGGTGCTGCGGTCCACTCCGGACTGTTCGTCGGCGCTGCGCTCGATCTCGGCCGGCTCGATCCGGTGCCCGCGGATCTTCACCTGCCGGTCGTTGCGCCCGACGAAGTAGAGCAGTCCGTCGGCGGTCATCCGGCCCAGGTCACCGGTGCGGTACACCCGGCCGGTCGAATCCTTCGTGACGAACCGCTCAGCCGTCAGGTCGGGGCGGTTCAGGTAGTGCATCGCGAGCCCGTCGCCGCCGAGGCAGATCTCGCCGACCTCGTCAGGCTCGCAGACGCGCTCCCCGTCGAGGACGTACACCGTGCTGTGCGCCATCGCCCGGCCGATCGGGATGCCGCCCGGGTCCTGGGTGTCGGCCATGGTGATCCGGTGGATGGTCACCAGCGGAGCCGACTCCACCGGCCCGTACCCGTTGGTGAGCACCAGGTCCGGGTAGCGGCGAAGCAGCCGGGCCAGGTGTCCGGGGGAGACCTTCTCGCTGCCGGTCAGCACCCACCGCATGCCGTGCAACGCCTCGACGTCCTCGTCCACGATCATGTTGAACACCGCTGTCGGCAGGCAGGCGGCGTTCACGCCGTGCTCGCGTACCAGGGTGCGCAGCAGATCGGGCTGCATGACGTCGGGGACGAGCACGGTCGTACCCCCGCACATCAGTGGGCCCCACAGGTCCAGCAGCGGGCCGTCCCAGTGCAGCGGGAACATCTGGGGCAGCACCATACCCGGGCCGAACTCGGCGAAGTCGGGCACGTCGAACAGGCGCGCGGCGCCCCGGTGCGGGAGGACGACGCCCTTCGGTGCGCCGGTCGAGCCGGAGGTGAAGAACACCGCGCAGCGGTCGTCCCCGTGGACCTCGACCGGGGTGGGCCGGCCGGCGCCGCCGGCCGCTTCGATCGCGAGTGCGGCCAGCAGTTCGGGGTCGACCAGCAGCCGCGGTCTGACCTCGCCGAGCAGCCACCGCTGGCGCTCGGCAGGCCAGGCCGGGTCGACTGCCGAGTACGCCGCCCCGCGCTTGAGGATGGCCAGCAGCACGGCCACCGCGTCCGCGCCGCGAGGCAGGAGTACGGCGACGAAGTCTCCCGGTACCACGCCACGCCGCTCCAGCCCAGCCGCGTAGGAGTCCGCCCACGCGTCCAGTTCGGCATAGCTCAGCCGGACCGGCCCGTCGACCAGGGCCAGCGCGTCCGGCCAGCGCCGCACGCACGAGTCGAACAGCGCGGTGATGCTCTCGCCCCGCTGGTAGCCCATCGTCGTCACCCGCCCGTCGCGAACAGTCCGGCCAGTTCCTTGACCTCGCCCGGTGCCAGCGAAACCGCTGCGGCGTCGGCGTTCTCGGCCAGGTGGGCAGCGGTCCGGGTACCCGGGATCGGCACGATGTCCTCGCCCTGGGCGAGCAGCCAGGCCAGCGCCAGCTGGGCTGGCGTGATGCCGCAGCGGCCCGCCATCCGTTCCGCCGGTACCAGCAGGAGGCGTTGCCGGGCAAGGGAGTCCGCCCCGAACCGGGGCTGCCGCCGCCGGTAGTCGCCGGGCGCCAGCTGCTCCGCGCCGGGCAGGGTACCGGTGAGGAAGCCGCGCCCGAGCGGGCTGTGCGCGACGAACCCGACGCCCAGCTCCCGCGCGGCCGGCAGGATCTCCGCCTCGATGCCCCGCTCCCACAGCGAGTACCCGCTCTGCAAGGCCGCGATCGGGTGCACCCGCTGGGCCCGGTACAGCAGCTCGGCCGGTACCTCGGAGAGCCCGATGTGCCGTACCTTCCCCGCGTCGACAAGTGCCGCGAGCGCGCCGACACTCTCCTCGATGGGTACCCGCGGATCGGGCCGGGCCAGGTAGTACAGGTCGATGTGGTCCACCCCGAGCCGGCGCAGCGACTCGTCGCACGCCTGCCGGAGAAAGGACGGGGTCCCGTTGAACTCGGTCGGCCGGGACCCGTCGGTGAACACCGCACCGCCCCGGGTGGCCAGCACCGCTTCGTCCCGCCGGCCGGCGATCGCTTTGCCCAGCAGGCGTTCCAGCTCACCGCCGCGGTAGAAGTCGGCGGTGTCCAGCAGGGTGACGCCGAGGTCCAGCGCCCGCCGGACGGTGCCGATCGCGGTCGGCTCGTCGACCGCGCCGTACCCGCCGGTCAGCGCCAGGCTGCCCAGGCCGATGGCCGACACGGTGAGGCCGCCGAGGGTACGGGTGTGCATGGCGCCCGACGGTAGGACGCGGGCCTCGAAGGCTGCTGGAGCGGCCCGGCCGGTCCCGGTGCGCAGCGGCGCTCCAGGGACTCTCCAGTGCGCCGCCAGCCCGGGTCGAGCTGGGGCGGAGAGGGTCGGGATCGACCTGGCGGCGGCGAGGAGAGGACAGCCGGTGGCAAAGAGTGAAGTGCACGTGGCCGAGTACAGCGTGCTCGCCCAGGCGCCGGCCCAGGTCGTCTTCGACACCTACGTGCGTGCCGAGCGGTGGCCCCAGCTGTTCACCAACGTGGTGCACACGGAGCACCTCAGCCGCGCCGACGACCAGGACACGGTGGAGATCTGGGCGCTGCGGGGGGAGAACGCGGTACGGCACTGGGTGGCCAGGCGTACCGTCTACGCCGACGGGCTACGGGTCGCGTTCACCAACGACCCCGCGCCGGCACCACTGGCCGAGGCCGGTGGCGAGTGGTCGTTCATACCGCAGCCGGACGGCGCCACGAAGGTGGTCATCCGGCACGAGTTCAGCCTCGCGGAGGGCGTGGACGTCCCGCCCGAACGGATCGCCCAGGAGTTCGAGCAGCACTCGGTCCGCCAGCTGGCGGAGCTGACGGCAGCCGCCGAGCGGGCCGGGGAGCTGGCCGACCTGATCGTCGATTTCGAGGACCCGCTGTTCATCGGCGGTACCGCCGAGGACGCCTGGGTGATGCTCTACGAGGCGGACAAGTGGCCCGAGCGGCTCTCCCACGTCAAGGCGCTCACCATGACCGAAGATGTACCAGGGATCCAGTTCTTCGACATGGACACCACCACGTCGGACGGGCGGCCGCACACCACCCGCTCGGTCCGGATCTGCCTGCCGCACAGGAAGATCGTGTACAAGCAGGTGCAGCCGCCGCCGCTGCTGGAGGTGCACACCGGACACTGGTCGTTCACGCCGACCCGGGAGGGCGTCATCGTCGGCGCCCGGCACACCGTGACCATCCGCCCGGACAAGCTGCACCTGCTGGGCGACGGCACCACGATCGAGGATGCCCGCCGGTACCTGCGCCGGGTGCTCAGCACCAACAGCATGACCAACCTGCGGCTGGCCAAGTCCTACGCCGAGGAGCGGGCCGGTGCCTGAGCGGGGTGGGCTGGCCGCGGTCGCGCTGGATGCGTTGCCGCGCCGGGCCGCGCTCGCCCGTCCCGAGCACCCGGCGATCATCTCTGGCGACACCACGCTGCGCTTCGCCGAGCTGGACGCCCGGGTCGACGCGGCGGCGGCCATGCTCGCCGCGACCGTCGGTACCGGCGCGGTGGTCGGGGTCCCGGGAATACTGGGTCCGGACTTCGCGGTGCTGTTCTACGCGGTGGTGCGCAGCGGCAACATCGTCGTGACGGTGAACCCGTTCCTGCGCGGGGACGGGCTGACCCACCTGCTGCGCGCCTCGGGCATGGGGCTGCTGTTCGTCACGCCCGAGTTGGCCGAGCGGGTCGAGCCGGTACGCGGCGACATCCGGCTGATCCCGGTCGGCACGCCGTTCCTGCCCGGCCGTGCCCCCGCGGTACCGGTGGATCTGGACGCCACCGCGTGCGTGCACTTCACCAGCGGTACCACCGGCCCGGCCAAAGGGGTGCGGCTCTCGCACCGCAACCTGACCAGCAACGCCGCGCAGGTCGCCGCCGGGCATGGATTGGACCACACCACGGTGGTCCTCAACCACCTGCCGACCTACCACCTGATGCACCTCAACTCGGCGGTCTTCGCCGGCGCCACCCAGGTGTTGTGTCCGGGCGAGGACACCGCCGCCGCGATCGACGCGGCCAACGAACACCGGGCCACCCGCTTCTACAGCCTGCCGGTCCGGTTGCTGCGCCTGGCCGACGACCCGCGCCTGCCCGAGCTGAAGCTGGCCACCGTCGAAGCCATCATGTCGGGCGGGTCCGCGCTGGCTCCGCCCGCCGCCGTCAAGCTCGCCGACCACTTCGGCATCCCGGTGACCCAGGGGTACGGCCTGGCCGAGACCTCGCCGCTGACGCACACCGACCGGATCGCGGCGCCCCGGCCCGGTTCGGTCGGCACGGTGGTGGCTGGCACCGAGTGCCGGATCGTCGATGTGGACAGTCGCGCGGTGCTGCCGGCCGGCGAGCGCGGCGAGGTCCAGCTGCGCGGCCCGCAGCTGATGTCCGGCTACCTGGACCCGGCCCAGCCGACCGGGATCGACGCGGATGGTTGGCTGTCCACCGGCGACATCGGTTACCAGGACATCGACGGTCACCTCTTCCTGGTGGACCGGCTCAAAGACGTGTTCAAGTGCGACAACTGGCTGGTGTCGCCGTCCGAGATCGAGGCGGTGCTGGCGCGGCACCCGGCGGTACGCGAGTGCGTGGTCGTGGACCGTGCCGACGGGTACCGCGGCGCCGTGCCGTACGCCTTCGTGGTGCTCGCCTCGCCGGCCGCGGCCGCCGACATCGCCGCCTGGGTCAACGCGCAGGTGCCCTACTACCAACAGATCCAGCACATCGAGGCGGTACCCGAGATCCCGCGCTCGCCCAACGGCAAGGTGCAGCGGCGTGACGTCCGCGCCTGGGCCGTACCGACCACCTGATCCACCCGACGACAGGAGAGACCGATGGTGACCCTGGTCAACCAGCTGACCGTGACCGGCGACCCGGCGCAGTTCGAGGAGATCTCGGCCCGGATGAGCGGCTTCATGGCCGAGCAGCCTGGCTACCTGAGCCACCGGCTGCTGCGCTCGCTGCGCCAGCCCGAGGTGTATGTCGAGATCGCCGAGTGGGAGACCGCCGACGCGCACGGCGCGGCGCTGCGCAGTGACGCGTTCCAGGGCCTGATCCGGGAACTGGCCCAGGTGGTCGCCAAGCCGTCGCCGGGGCTGTACGAGGACGTCAAGGCTGGGCACTGAACCGGACTCGCGGGGGACGGAGGGCGCGATGAGCAGGCAGACCGAGGTGCTTGTGGTCGGGGCCGGCCCGGTCGGGCTGACCGCCGCGCATGAGCTGGCCCGGCGCGGGGTCGCGGTCCGCCTGGTCGACGCGGCCGCCGGCCCGGCGGTGACCAGCCGGGCCATCGCCACCCACGCCCGCACCCTGGAGACCTACGACGCGATGGGTATCGCCGGGCAGATGCTCGCGCTGGGCCAGCGCATCGAGGGATTCACCATGTACAACAACGGTTCCCGGCTGGTCCGGCTGGACGCGGACTACCGGCGGAACCCGACCGCGTTCCCGTACACGCTCAGCATCGACCAGGTGCGTACCGAGGCGGTGCTGCGCGAGGCGGTCGAGCAGCAGGGCGTGCGGATCGAGTGGGAGACCGAGCTCGTCGACCTGGCGCAGGACGCCGACGGGGTACGGGCGACCCTGCGGCAGGTGGGCCGGTCCACCGGCGAGCCGGTCACCGTACCGTGGCTGGTCGGCTGCGACGGCGGGCACAGCGTGGTACGCAAGCGGTTGGAGCTGCCGCTGATCGGCGACACCAACGACACCTGGCTGCTCGCCGACACCGAGGTCACGGTGGACCTGCCGCGCAACAGCATCTACTGGATCCGGGTCGGTACCGGCACGGTGATGATGGTGCCGTTGCCCGGCGAGCGGCGCTGGCGGCTACTGGACACCGTGGACACCTCCGGTGCCGACGATCCGGCGAAGGTCGCCGAACGCTTCGCCGGCAAGCTGATCCGCGGGTTAGGTCGACCGGTCACCGTCGAGCTGCCCGGCTGGGTCTCGGTGTTCACCGCGCAGCAGCGGATGGTGCCGGCCATGCGGGTCGGCCGGTGCCTGGTCGCCGGGGACGCCGCGCACGTGCACAGCCCGGCCTCGGGACAGGGCATGAACACCGGGATCCAGGAGGCCTACAACCTCGGGTGGAAGCTGGCCATGGTGGTACACGGGCACGCCGACACCGAGCTGCTGGACAGCTACGACAGCGAACGGGTACCGATCGGCCGGGCGTTGCTCGCCTCGACCCGGCAGGCGACCCGGTTCGTGGCGCTGCGCGACGCGCTCGCCGGCGTGGCACTGCCGGTGTTCTTCGGTGTGGTCCGCAACTTCCGGCCGCTGCGGACGAAAATCCAGAACGGCATCCTCGGGCAGATGTCGGCGCTCAACGTGGCCTACCCGGACAGTCCGCTGTCCACTGTGGACGGCGGGAGCGTCACCGGCCCGCAGCCGGGCGAGCGGCTCACCTCGGTCTACGGCAACCAGGCCGGCTGGCCGGAGCTCGCCGAGGAACTGCGCGACACCCGGTGGACGCTGCTCGTGCCGGGCGGGCACGACCTGGCCGGCGAGATCGACGAACGGCTCGCCGACCGGCTCTCAGTCCGCACGGTGACCTCCTTGCTGGACAAGGCGGTCCGGCCCCTTGCCGACCCGGACGGGACCCTGGCGGACGCGCTCGGCGGCGGACCCGGCTCGTGGCTGCTGATCCGCCCGGACGGGTACCTGGCCGCCCGGGGTAGCGCGCTGGACTGGTCGGTGCTGCGCACCGCGCTGTCCCGGGCGCACGTGCGGGTCGGCGCCGGGCCGTCCAGCACTGTTGTCGCGGTACCGGCCGTCGCATGAAGGCACCACCAGTGAGGAGGCAGTGATGGACCGGCGGGTGGCGATCACCGGCTTGGGCGTAGCCGCGCCCGGCGGCATCGGTACCAAGAACTTCTGGAGCCAGATCGTCGACGGGCGTACCGCCACCCGCACCATCTCGCTGTTCGACGCGAGCCCGTTCCGGTCGCGGATCGCCGCCGAGGTCGACTTCAACCCGGTCGCGCACGGCCTGTCCCCGCAGGAGATCCGGCGGATGGACCGGGCCGCCCAGTTCGCCGTGGTGACCGTCCGGGAGGCGCTGGCCGACAGCGACCTGGAGATCGAGCGGATGGACCCGCGCCGGATCGCGGTCAGCGTGGGCAGCGCGGTCGGCTGCTCGACCAGCCTGGAGGAGGAGTACCAGGTGGTCAGCAACGGCGGGCAGCACTGGCTGGTCGACCACCGGTACGCCGTACCGCACCTGTACGAGCAGTTCATCCCCAGCTCACTGGCGGCCGAGGTGGCCTGGGTGGCCGGTGCCGAGGGACCGGTGAGCGTCATCTCCACCGGCTGCACCTCCGGCATCGACGCCCTCGGGTACGCCTGCGAGCTGATCCGGGAGGGCTGCGCCGACGTGGTGCTCGCCGGTGCCACCGAGGCGCCGATCACCCCGATCACCGTCGCCTGCTTCGACGCCATCAAGGCCACCTCGCCGCGCAACGACGATCCCGAGCACGCGTCGCGTCCGTTCGACCGGACCCGGGACGGCTTCGTACTCGGCGAGGGCGCGGCGATGATGGTGCTGGAGGACCTCGACGCGGCGAGAGCCCGGGGCGCGCACATCTACGCCGAGATCGCCGGGTTCGCGACGCGCTCCAACGCGTACCACATGACCGGCCTGCGGCCCGACGGCCGGGAGATGGCCGCGGCGATCGACGCCGCGTTGCGGATGGCCAGGGTTTCTCCCGAGGAGATCGGCTACGTCAACGCGCACGGTTCGGGCACCAAGCAGAACGACCGGCACGAGACCGCGGCGGTCAAGCTCAGCCTCGGCGACCACGCCTACCGCACCCCGATGAGTTCGATCAAATCGATGATCGGCCACTCGCTCGGCGCGATCGGCTCGATCGAGGTGGCCGCCTGCGCGCTGGCGATCGAGCAGCGGGTGGTACCGCCGACCGCCAACCTGCGTGAGCCCGACCCCGAGTGCGATCTGGACTACGTACCGCTGGTGGCCCGCGAGCGGACGCTGGCCTCGGTGCTCAGCGTGGGCAGCGGGTTCGGCGGGTTCCAGAGTGCGATGGTGCTCAACCGGGTGGGGAGCGGGGACTGGTGAGCACCGCTGTGGTGACCGGCTTGGGCGTGGCCGCGCCGACCGGGTTGGGAGTCGAGGCGTACTGGCCGGCGACCCTGCGCGGGGAGGACGGGATCGGCCGGCTGACCCGGTTCGACCCCGGCCCGTACCCGGCCCGGCTCGCCGGGGAGTGCCGCGACTTCGTTGCCGAGGAACACATCCCGGCGCGGCTGATCCCGCAGACCGACCCGATGACCCGGCTCGCCCTGGCCGCCGCCGACTGGGCGCTCGACGACGCCGGGCTCGACCCCGCGCAGACCGCTGAGTACGGCGCCGGCGTGATGACCGCGAGCAGCTCCGGCGGGTTCGAGTTCGGCCAGCGGGAGCTGGAGAACCTGTGGTCCAAGGGCGGCCAGTATGTCAGCGCGTACCAGTCCTTCGCCTGGTTCTACGCGGTGAACACCGGCCAGATCTCGATCCGGCACGGGTTGCGCGGGCCGAGCGGCGTGGTGGTCACCGACCAGGCCGGTGGGCTGGACGCGGTGGCCCAGGCGCGGCGCAACATCCGGGGCGGTACCCCGGTCATGGTCAGCGGCGCGGTGGACAGCTCGCTCTGCCCGTGGAGCTGGGCCGCGCACCTGGCCGGCGGTGGGCTGACCACCGAGCAGGATCCGAAGCGCGCGTTCCTTCCCTTTGACGCCAACGCTTCCGGCTACGTACCGGGGGAGGGCGGCGCGATCCTCGTCGTCGAGGAGCTGGCTGCCGCGCGGGAGCGTGGGGCCCCGCAGATCTACGGCGTGATCGCGGGCTACGCGGCCAGCTTCGATCCCAGGCCCGGCACCGGCCGCGAGCCCAATCTGCGCTACGCCATCGAGTCGGCACTGCGCGACGCCGACCGCGGTGCCGCCGACATCGACGTGGTGTTCGCCGACGGGTACGGCATCCCGGAGCTGGATCTGGTGGAAGCAAAGGCGATCCGGGACGTGTTCGGCCCGTACGGAGTCCCGGTCACCGCGCCGAAGACGATGACCGGCCGGCTCTACGCCGGAGGTGCGGCGCTCGACCTGGCCGCGGCGGCGTTGACCATCCGGGACGGAGTCATCCCGCCGACCACCAACGTTTCCGCCCCCGCGCCCGGCTGCCCGATCGACCTCGTGGTGGGCAAGCCGAGGCCGGCCCGGGTGGACGCCGCGCTGGTGCTCGCCCGGGGCCGCGGTGGCTTCAACGCGGCCATGGTGCTCACCCGCGCGTAGTCGCCGTTGCCGTCAGCGTCTCATCGAAGTCAGCTTCTCATCGAAAGGTAGATCCGATGCGAGAGTTCACGCTGGAAGACCTGAAGCGCATCGTCCGGGAGGGTGCCGGCGAGGACGGTACCACCCTGGACGGCGACCTGATGGACGTACCCTTCGCCGACCTCGGGTACGACTCGTTGGCCATGCTGGAGACGGTCAGCCGGATCGCCCGCGAGTTCGGTACCGCGCTGCCGGACGACCTGGCCGTCGAGGCGCGTACCCCGCGGATGATGCTGAACATGGTCAACCGCACCATCGTCGCACCCGCCGTCTGACCCGCGTTCGAGTCGCGTTCGAGCAGCGATTGCCAGGCTGGCAACCATGAGTGAGCGGTACCTCGGGGGCCGGGTGGCGTTGGTCACCGGTGCAACGCGTGGCGTGGGACGGGCGACCGCGCAGCGGCTGTGTGCCGCCGGAGCGCACGTCTACCTCAACTACGCGCACGCCGACGGCGACGCCGAGCGGGCCGCCACCGGGCTTGCCGGGCAACCCGGCGGTGTCACGGCCGTCAAAGGCGACGTCCGTGACGCCGACGGGCTCGCCGGTGTGCTCGACCGGGTCGAGGCCGGGCACGGCCGGCTGGACGTCTTCGTACACAACGTGGCCAGCCTGCACCCGATGGAGGCGGCCACGCCGGATCGCACCGGGGTACACGCGGATCTGGCCACCGCGCTGGATCCGTTGCTGTACGGCATCGAGCGGGTGGTCAAGCTCATGCCCGAACCGGGTGGCCGGATCGTCGCGGTGTCCAGCGTCGGCGGGCACACGGTGATCCCGCGCTACGTCAGCCTCGGCATCGCCAAGGCCGCGCTGGAAAGCCTGGTGCGCTACCTCGCCGTCGAGCTGGCCGGGCGGGACGTGACGGTCAACGCGGTGTCGACCGCCAAGCTGGACAAGGGCGAGCCGCTGCCACCACCGATCCGGGAGATGGCCGCCCGCGCGCCGTCCGGCCGGCTGACCACACCCGGCGACGTGGCCGATGTGATCGCCCTGCTGTGCCGGGACGAAGCCCGGTGGATCCGCGGTCAGGTCATCACCGTGGATGGCGGCCAGAGCCTGCGGGCGCCGGGATGACTGACGACGTGCGCCCCTCCGCGGAGGAGGCGGGAATGACTGACGTCAAGGACGACGTCTGCATCGTCGGCGGCGGCCCGGCCGGCCTCGCGCTCGCGTTGCTGTTGCTGCGCTCCGGCGTCGGCGTGGTGGTCGTGGAGCGGTCCCGGTCGCTGGAGCGCTCGTACCGGGGCGAGATCCTGCAACCGGGCGGCCTGGCGGTACTGGGCGAGCTGGGTGTGCTGCCCGGCGTACTGGACCGCGGCGCCCATGAGCTGTCCGGGTTCAGGCTGCTGGCCGACGGCCGGGTGCTGATGAGTATCGACTACAACCGGCTGCCGCCGCCGTACAACCACCTGCTGTCGGTACCGCAGCAGCACGTGCTGGGCGAGCTGCTGGCGCTGTGCGAGGGGTACGAGCGGTTCAGCTACCTGCCCGGGTACCGGATCCGGGAACTGCTCACCGAGGGCAGCCAGGTGACCGGCGTGGTGGCCGGCGGCCCGGAGGGCGGGTACCGGGTAGCCGCCCGGTGCGTGGTCGGCGCGGACGGCCGGTACTCCCGCACCCGTACCCTCGCCGGCATCGACGCCGGTCGTATCGACGCGTTCGACCAGGACGTGCTCTGGTTCAAGTTGCTCGCCCCGGACCGGCTCACCGGTCGGGTGCAGATCCACCGCGCGGCCGGCGGTGCGGTGATCGTGCACGACTCGTACCCGGGCCGGCTGCAGATCGGCTGGACCCTGCCGCACCGCGGCTACCAGGCGATCGCCGAGCGCGGCCTGGAGCACGTCAAGCAGCGGCTGCGTACCGCGCTGCCGCGGTACGCCGACCTGATCGACGAGCAGGTGACCAGCCTGCACGACCTGACCCTGCTGGACGTGTTCGCCGGCTGCGCGGACGAGTGGGCCCGGGACGGCCTGGTGCTCATCGGCGACGCGGCGCACACCCACGGACCGCTTGGCGCGCAGGGCATCAACCTCGCCCTGCAGGACGCCGCACTGCTGCATCCGCTACTGATCAACGCATTGCGCACGGGTGACCTGAGTGCCGGAGCGCTCGGCGAGTTCGCCCGGGTACGCCGCCCGGACGTGGACCGGGTGGTGAAGACGCAGCTGATGCAGAGCAGGGGAATGCTCACCCGGAATCCGGTCGCCGACGCGATCCGGCCGGTCGCGACCACGCTCATCGGGCGTACCCCGATCGGGAAGAAGATCACCCAGCGGATCGCGTTCGGCAACCCTGCCATCCGCGTCCACTCGGAACTGTTCGTATCGGACTGAAAGGATCGCTCATGCAGATCATCGATCTGTCGGTCGCCGTGGACGCGAAGGGTTGGGAGCCGAACCCGGTCGTCCACGAGATCATGAACCACGCCGACGGCGCCGTACACATGGCCGAGGAGATGCGCGAGTACGGCCTGGAGATCGACCCCAGGGACCTGCCCAACGGTGAGCTCCTGTCGATCGACACGCTGACCCTCACCACGCACACCGGTACCCACGTGGACGCCCCGGCGCACTACGGCTCGACGGTCAGCTACGGCAACGGGGTGCCACGTACCATCGACGAGCTGCCGCTGGAGTGGTTCCACAATCCCGGTTTCGTGCTCGACCTGACCCGGGTCGAGGAGCAGGTGGCCGACGCGGCATACCTGGAGAAGGAGCTGGCCCGCATCGGGTACACCCCGCAGCCGCTGGACATCGCGCTGCTGCGTACCCGGGCCTCGGAGTGGATCGGCACGCCGATGTACTTCTCCGAGTTCGTCGGGCTGGACCGCTCCGCCACGGAACTGTTGCTGGACTTCGGCGTCAGGGTGATCGGTACCGACGCGTTCAGCGTGGACGCGCCGTTCGGCGACATGATCACGCGGTACCAGCAGACCGACGACAAGTCGGTGCTGTGGCCGGCCCACTTCATCGGTCGGGAGCGCGAGTTCTGCCACGTCGAGCGGCTGGCCAACCTGGATGCGCTGCCCCGCCCGTACGGCTTCACGGTGTCCTGCTTCCCGTTCAAGATTGCCGGCGCCGGTGCCGGCTGGACCCGCGCGGTGGCCATCTTCACCGACTGAGGTTATCCGCCGGCCCGGTCCACGGGCCGGCGTTTCCTTATTCCACAAGGGAGTCAGCCATGACCGCGAGCATCGCCCCGGCGCGGCGGAGCCTGGCCGAGCTGCACGCGCAGGTCGGCCAGTTCTACGCCGACCACTTCTACCTGCTCGACTCCGGCCGCGCCGAGGAGTGGGCGCAGACCTTCACCGAGGACGGCGAGTTCTGGCCGCCGAACCGGCCGGAGCCGTTGCGGGGCCGGGAGGTCCTGGCCGCTGGGGTTCGCGAGGCGCACGCCGGGTACGAGGAGCAGGACGAGCAGCGGCGGCACTGGCACGGCATGGTCTCGGTACAGCCGCAGGACGACGGCAGCCTGGTCGTGCGGTGCTATGCGCAGATCCTGGTCACCGCCAAGGGCGGCCCGACCCGGCTGCACCTGAGCTGCGTCTGCCACGACCGGTTCGTCTGGGACACCGGCCAGTGGCGGGTACAGTCCCGCCGCGTCACCCGCGACGACCTGCCCTAGCGTCCACCCGGGCTGACCCGGGCCCATTTCCGACCGGAGTACTTGCGCGGTCGCTATACACGTGTGTAGCATACTGTCGTCACGGACAGTGTGCCATACGTGTGTATAGGGGTCGGCGATGACCGCGGGCGATCCGGACTTCGAGGATCTGACCGCGCGCGCCCGGATCCGGGACGCGGCGCTGCGGCTCTTCGCGCAGCGGGGCATCGACGCGGCCACCGTCCGCGACATCGCCAAGGCCGCGGGCGTCTCCGCCGGACTGGTACGCCACCATTTCGGCTCCAAGGAAGGGCTGCGCGACGCCTGCGACCGGTACGCCCTGGAGCGGGTCGTCCAGATCAAGGAGCGGGCCATCCTTGACGGCCAGCTGGCCAACCCGGCGTTCCTGCCCGCCGCGCAACCGACCCTGCTGCTGTTGTGGCGCTACTTCGCGCGCTCGATGGTCGACGGCACGCCGGCAGCCGCCGCGCTGTTCGACGAGATGGTCGAAGTAACCGAACAGTGGCTGGCCAGGTACGCCCCGCACATCACCAGCGACCCGCGGGCCTACGCCGGAGTGCTCGTCTCGATGCAGGCCGGCCTGCTGGTCATGCACCCGCACCTGTCCCGGGTGATGGGCGGCGACATCCTCACCCCGGCCGGGCACCTGCGGATGAGCCGGGCCGCGCTGGACTTCTACACGCACCCCCTGGTCGACCCGGAAATGGCCGCCCGGGCCCAGGCCGCCCTCGACGCGATCCAGGCACAGATCCAGGCACAACAGCCACCTTCCACCCCGGCGGAGCAGCCCTCCGCGCCCCTGAAGGAGTACCACGATGACCGAGGCGATCCGCACTGAGGGCCTGGTCAAGACGTTCGGGCACACCCGTGCCCTCGACGGGCTGGACCTGACCGTACGCACCGGGGAGGTGCACGGCTTCCTCGGTCCCAACGGGGCCGGGAAGACCACCACCATCCGGGTTCTGCTCGGCCTGCTGCACGCCGATTCCGGTACCGCGCGGCTGCTCGACGGTGACCCGTGGCGCGACGCCACGGCACTGCACCGCCGGCTGGCGTACGTGCCGGGTGACGTCACGCTCTGGCCGAACCTGTCCGGCGGCGAGGTGATCGACCTGCTCGGCCGGCTCCGCGGTGGCCTCAACAAGCAGCGTCGCGCCGACCTGCTGGCGCGCTTCGACCTGGACCCGCGCAAGAAGGGCCGCACCTACTCGAAGGGCAACCGGCAGAAGGTGGCGCTGGTCGCCGCGCTCGCCTCGGACGTCGAGCTGCTGCTGCTCGATGAGCCGACCGCCGGTCTGGACCCGTTGATGGAGGAGGTGTTCCGCCAGGTCATCCGGGAGGACCAGGAGCAGAGCGGGCGTACCGTGCTGCTGTCCAGCCACATCCTGTCCGAGGTCGAGGCGCTCTGTGACCGGGTCACCATCATCCGTGAGGGACGGGCGGTGGAGAGCGGTACCCTCACCGAGCTGCGGCACCTGACCCGTACCTCGATCCAGGCCGAGCTGGCCCACCCGTCGACCGAGCTGGCTACCCTGCCGGGGGTACACGACCTGCGGGCGCACAACGGCCGGGTGCACTTCGACGTGGACAGCGACGCGCTCGACCCGGTGCTGCGCCACCTCGTCGGGCTCGGGGTACGCAGCCTGGTCAGCCAGCCGCCCACGCTGGAGGAGCTGTTCCTGCGCCACTACAGCAACGAGGAGCCGCCGACGCGGACCGAGGCGGTGGCCCGATGAACGCGTTCACGGGTACCGGTGACCTGGTGCGCCTCGCCGTACGCCGGGACCGGATCATGCTCCCGGCGTGGCTGGCCGTCTTCGTGCTCATGTCGGCGGGTTCGGCCTCCGCGACGGTCGGGCTCTATCCCACCGTCCAGTCGCGGGTGCAGGCTTCGGAGAGCTTCAACCAGACGCAGGCGCTGGTCGCCTTCTACGGCAAGGTCTACGACCCGACGTCCCTCGGGGCGCTGTCGATGATCAAGCTGGGTGGGTTCGGCTCCATCTTCGTCGCCGTGCTCGCGATCCTCACGATGATCCGGCACACCCGTGCCGAGGAGGAGACCGGCCGGCTGGAGCTGGTCGGGGCGACCGTGGTCGGGCGACAGGCACCGCTGACCGCGTCCCTGCTCGTCGTGGTCGGTGCCAACCTCGCCCTGGCCGTGGTCACCGCGCTCGGCCTGACCGCCGCCGGGCTGCCGGTGGACGGTTCGTTCGCGTTCGGTCTGGCCTGGGCCGGGGTGGGCATCGCGTTCGCCGCGGTCGCGGCCCTCGCCGCACAGCTGACCAGCAGCGCGCGGGCCGCCATCGGGCTCGCGGTCAGCTTCCTCGGCCTGGTGTACCTGCTGCGGGCCATCGGCGACACCGCGGACCAGCCCGGACCCCGGTTCCTGACCTGGCTGTCCCCGATCGGCTGGGGGCAGCAGTTCCGCCCGTACGCCGGGAACCGCTGGTGGGTACTGCTGATCACGTTCGGCTTCGCCGCCCTGGTGACCGCCGGCGCCTACCTCCTGGTGGCCCGCCGCGACCTGGGTGCCGGCCTGCTCCCGGACCGGCTCGGTCCGGCCAGCGCGGGCCCGGGCCTGCGCAGCCCGCTCGGGCTGGCCTGGCGGCTGCAGCGCGGGTTGCTGTTCGCCTGGATCGGCGGGTTCGCCGTGCTGGGTCTGGTGCTGGGCAACATCGCGTCGAGCGTGGCCGGCTTCGTGAACAACGAGCGGGCGCGCGAGATATTCGAGCGGCTCGGTGGTGCCAAGGGGCTCACCGACATGTACCTGGCCACCATCATGGGCATCCTCGGGGTGGCCGCCTCCGCGTACGGCGTGCAGGCCGCGCTGCGGCTGCGCGCCGAGGAGACCGGGCAGCGGGCCGAGCCGGTGCTCGCCACCGGGATCACCCGGCGCGCCTGGGTGCTCAGCCACACCCTGGTCGCGCTGCTCGGCACGACAGTGATCGTCCTGGTCACCGGAGCCGCCGCGGGCCTGTCGCATGGCGCGCGGGTAGGCGACATGAGCCAGTTCGGTCGGGTGTTCGGCGCCGCGCTGGTACAGCTGCCGGCCGCGTGGGTACTCACCGGGATCGTGGTGGCCGGGTTCGGGCTCGGTGCCCGCGTCGCCACGATCGGGTGGGTGGCCTTCGTCGGGTTCGTGTTGCTCGGCGAGCTGGGGCCGGTGTTCAAGCTCAAGCAATGGGTGATGGACGTCTCCCCGTTCACCCACGTGCCCAGGCTCCCGGGCGCCACGCTGACCTGGACCCCGCTCGTCACGTTGACCGTGGTGGCGGTGCTGCTGATCGTGGCGGGCCTGGCCGCCTTCCGCCGGCGCGACGTCGGCTGACGCCTACCGTCCGCCGAGGAGGGTGAACACCGTCTCGGTCGCGGCTTCGGGGCTGTCCACCGCATGGATTCCCGGCACCGGCCGCCCGTCCCGGTCCAGAACCTGCCATCCGCCGTGCAGTCGCGCGGACCGCAGACGGCTATCTGGTACTCCACGGGATCACCCTTTCGTCAGCCGCTACACCGGATCCGGTGTGCGCACACCGGATCCGGTGTTGACGCATGTCAACGGGTACCCATTCCTGAGGACCCGGTGCTGGTCCACGCGATACATTGGGCCATGGAAAGCGAGCGGGACAGGTGGCGGATCGAGGCCGACGACGAGTGGCTCGCCACCCACCGGTCCGACAGCTTCGCCCGCCTGCGCCGCCGGATGCAGCGGCTCGGGCTGGTGGGCGACGCGGTGTCCCAGGCTGAGCTGGGTCCGTTCGGCGGCGCGCCGCGCAATCCGAGGCTGAAGCCCGGCACCAAGGCCTACGCGTACGTCCGGCACGCCACGCACCGGATCGCGTACACCACGATCTATGTCGAGCTGCATCGGTGCCGGTACTGTGGCCGGCGGATCGCCGAGGTGCACCGGATCGTCTACGTCCGCCGGACCGGTGACCAGGTGGTCGTGGGCGCGCTCCGGGCGTGCCGCCGGTGCCAGGGCGACTCCTGGCTCTTCCGCTCCCGGATGCCCGGCGCGGTACGGGCCCGCGCGCTGCGCCGCAAAGTCGTCCTCTGACCGCTAGTGCCGGGTGAGTTCGATCGCCCGTCCCGGGCACAGCTCCTCGGCCTCGTAGACGGCCTCCAGCTCGGCGTCGGGTACCTCGTCCAGCCGTACCCGCACCAGTCCGTCCCCGCCCTGCCCGAACACGGCCGGGGCGGTCAACGCGCACAGCCCCGCGCCGATACACGCCTGTCGATCGGTCTTGACCCGCATCACCACTCCACCGGAAGTTCCCAGACCCCGTACAGCTCGGCGTCGTGCCGGAACGGCAGCTCCTCCACCGGTACCGCGACGCGCAGCCTGGGGAAGCGGGCGAACAGCGTCCGGAACACGATCTCCAGTTCCACCCGGACCAGGTTCTGGCCGAGGCACTGGTGGATGCCGTACCCGAAGGCGATGTGCTGCCGGGTGGTCCGCTCCGGGTCGAAGGCCTCCGGGTGCGCGAAGGTCCGCTCGTCGTGGTTGGCCGCGGCGATCAGGATGACCACCCCTTCGCCGGCCCGGATCCGTTGCCCGCCCAGCTCGATATCCGCCAGCGCGATCCGGGTCGGTACCGTGTCCGCGATCGACAGGTACCGCAGCAGCTCCTCGACCACACCGCGCAGCGCGGCCGGATCAGTCCGCAGCGCCCGGATCCGCTCCGGGTGGCGCAGCAGCATCAGGGTACCCAGGCTGATCATGTTGGCCGAGGTCTCATGCCCGGCGGTCAGCAGCAGCAGCGCGACGCTGACCACCTGCTCGTGGCTGAGCACGCCGGTGCGCTCCTGCCCGACCACCAGCCGGCTGAGCAGATCGTCGGTCGGGTTGCGGTCCTTGCGCCGCAACAGCCGGTCGAGGTAGACCATCAGGTCGTAGAACGCCCGGTGGATCTGCTCGGGCGTGCTGCCGTGCCGGATCGCGATGCGCGAGCGCTCCTCGAAGAACTCGTGGTCGGCGTAAGGGATGCCAAGCAGCTCGCAGATCACCATCGAGGGTACCGGCAACGCGAAGGCCTCGACCAGGTCCACCGGCGGGCCGCCCTGGTCCATCTCGTCCAGCAGCCGGTCGACCACCCGCTGGATGCGCGGGCGCAGCGCGGCCAGCCGTTGCACGGTGAACTCGCCGATCAGCATCCGGCGGTACCGCGTGTGCTCCGGCGGGTCCATCTTCACGAACGGCACGTGCTCCTGCTGGCGCAGGCCCTCCTGGCCGGGCAGCACGATCGGGAAGCCCGGCCGGCGCACGTCACCGGACAGCCGCGGATCGGTCAGCAGCGCGCGCGCTTCCGCGTGCCGGGTGACGATCCAGGCGGGGGTACCGTCGTGCAGCCGTACCCTGGTGGCCGGCGCCTCGGCGCGCAGCTTCGCGTACTCGGGGGGCGGGTCGAACGGGCAGGTTCGGCGGATCGGCAGGGTGGTCACCGGAACTCCTTACATCAGCGGGGTACCGGCGAGCCGCCCGCCGTCGGCGACGAACTCCGCACCGGTGCAGTACGACGACTCGTCGCTGACCAGAAACAGCGCGAGGCGGGCGATCTCCTCCGCCTGCCCGACCCGGCGCAGCGGTAGACCTCTGGTCAGCCAGGGGATGCCGGACTTCGGGGTGGCCGCGTTCATCGGGGTGTCGATGTGCCCGGGGCAGATCGCGTTGACCCGGATCCCGGACGGCCCCAGCTCCATCGCCGCCGAGCGGGACATCCCGACCACCGCGTACTTCGTGGCGCAGTACGCCGACATCACCGGCATCCCGGAGAGCCCGCCGATCGAGGCGACGTTCACGATGCTGCCCCCGCCGGCCGCGCGCATCGGGCCGAGCACCGCCCGCATGCCGAGGAACACACCGAGCTGGTTCACCTCGACCAGGTCCAGAAAATCCTTACGGGAGGTACGTTCCAGGGTTTCGTGGCGTACCACGCCGGCGTTGTTGACCAGCGCGTCCAGCCGGCCGAACCGCTCCCGGGCGACCCGTACCGCCTGCGCCCAGCTCTCCTCGTCACGTACGTCGAGATGCGTGTAGAGCGCCGCCTCGCCCAGCTCGTCGGCGACCTGCCTGCCCTCGTCGTCACGGAGGTCGCCGAGCACCACCCGGGCGCCGTGCGCCACGAACAGCCGGCCGTGCGCGGCGCCCATACCGCGTGCCCCGCCGGAGACGAGGACCACCTTGCCCGCGAGCCGACCCATGTGCCGAGCCTGAGCCGTCCGGGTGGAAGCGGGCTAGAGCGGAACTCCAGCGATGCTGCCGGCCCGGTGCGGTGCAATGCCGGACATGCGTGTCGTACTCACCACCTCGGCCCTGGAGGGGCACTTCTTCCCGATGGTGCCGTTGGCCTGGGCGCTGCGCGCGGCCGGACACGAGGTACTCGTCAACGCGCCGGCCAACTTCACCCCGACGATCACCAGCACCGGCCTGTACGCGGCCGGGTTCGTACCCCCGGTGCAGTTCGAGGACTTCATGCTGCGCGACCGGCAGGGCCGGCCGGTGCAGCCGCCGGCCAACCCGCGCGACCGCCGCGAGTCCGGCGGCCGGGCGTGGGGGCGCCTGGCCGCGCTGATGCTGGACGGCACCCTCGAACTCGTCGAGGCATACCGCCCGGACGTCATCATCAGTGAGCCCAACGAGTACGCCGGCTCGATGGCCGCGACGAGGTACGGCATCCCGTGGATCGAGCACGGCTGGGGCATCATGGGCATGCCCGAGTTCAAGCCGGCGACCACCGCCGAGCTGGCGCCGGAGCTGTCCCGCCTGGGCCAGACCGGGCTGACCGAGCCGGACCTGAAAATCGACACCTGCCCGCCCAGCCTCTGCGAGGAGTCCGCGCCGGACACCCTGCCGATGCGCTACGTGCCCTACAACGGCGCGGCGGTCGCCCCGGACTGGGTCTTCGAGGAGCGCACCGGACCGCGGATCTGCCTGACCTTCGGCGGGGTGCTGCCCCGGCACGGGCGCAAGGACTTCCGGGGCATGCTGCGGGACTGGACGCTGGCGCTGCCGCGCCTCGGTGCCGAGGTGGTGGTCGCCGTCGCCGACGACCTCACCGCCCAGTGGAGCCCGCTGCCCGCGGGGGTACGCACCGCGGGCTGGTTGCCGTTGAGCCTCACCCTGCCCGCGTGCGATCTGGTGGTACACCACGGAGGCGTCGGTAGCACCCTCACCACCGTCATCGCCGGGCTGCCCCAACTGCTCACCCCGCAACTGGTGGACCAGTTCGAGAACGCCCGGCGGATCACCGCGCTGGGCGCCGGGCTGAGCCTGCAACCGGAGGACCTGTCCACCACCGCGGTCCTGGACAGGTGCGCGGAGCTGTTGGCGGACAGCACTTTCGGCAAGATCGCCCGGTCGGTGGCGGAGGAGAACGCCAAGCGCCCGACGCCGGCCGAGGTGGCCAGCCAGATCGAGGAGTTCGTGGCGGGATCCGCGATCCATGACCAGAGGGAGCCCTCGTGACCGCGACAACCGGCGTCAGCGCAGCACTGCTCGACCGCGGACACACCGATTCCGCCAGCCGCTTCACCGAGTCCGCGCTGACCGTCGACAACGCGGTACTGCCGAGCTGGGAGCTGGCGAGCTGGCTGGCCGGTCGGCACGGGGCGAACCGGTTCGAGGTGACCCGGATCCCGTTCGCGGACCTGGCACAGTGGCACTTCCAGGAGGGTACCGGCAACCTGGTACATGCCAGCGGACGCTTCTTCAGCGTCGAAGGCCTGCGGGTACGCACCGACTACGGTCCCGTTCCACAGTGGACACAACCGATCGTCAACCAGCCCGAGGTGGGCATCCTCGGCATCATCGTCAAGGAGTTCGGCGGCGTCCTGCACTGCCTGATGTCGGCCAAGATGGAGCCGGGCAACGTCAACACCCTGCAGATCTCCCCGACCGTACAGGCCACCCGCAGCAACTACACCCGGGCGCACCGGGGCAGCGCCACCGCGTACCTGGAGCACTTCGCCGACCGGTCCCGCGGCCGGGTACTCGTCGACGTGCTCCAGTCCGAGCAGGGCTCCTGGTTCCATCGCAAGGCCAACCGCAACATGGTCGTCGAGGTGACCGAGGACATCGAGGCCGGACCGGACCACTGCTGGCTCACCCTCGGGCAGCTGCTGGAGCTGATGCGCTACGACAACCTGGTGAACATGGACGCGCGTACCGTGCTCTCCTGCATCCCGTTCACCGCCGGCACGCCGACCGCCGACCCGTTCGCCGCCGCGCTGACCCGGTCGTTGTCCGGCGACCGTTCCCGGCACGGCATGGCTGAGATCCTGAGCTGGTTCACCGAGGCGAAGACCCGCTACTTCCTTTCCGCCGAACGGGTTCCACTCTCCGCGATCGAGGGCTGGAAGCGCGCCGACGCGGAGATCGCCCACGAGACCGGCAAGTTCTTCAAGGTGATGGCGGTACACGTCTCAGCGTCCAACCGCGAGGTGTCGCAGTGGAGCCAGCCGCTCATCGAACCGGTCGAACACGGGCTGGTCGCCTTGCTGGTCAAGCGGATCGACGGGGTGGCCCACGCGCTGATGCATGTCCGCGTGGAGGCCGGCTACCTCGACACCATCGAGCTGGCCCCGACCGTCCAGTGCACGGTCAGCAACTATGAGGACCTGCCCGCGTCGGGTCGGCCGCCGTACCTGGACGAGGTGCTGTCCGCCCCGCGCAGCCGGATCCGGTACGACGCCCTGCTCTCCGAGGAGGGCGGCCGGTTCTACCATGCGCAGAACCGGTACCAGGTGATCGAGGTCGGCGACGACTTCCCGGTACCGGTCGGGCCGGACTTCCGCTGGATGACGCTGTACCAGCTGGTCGAGCTGCTGCGGCACAGCCACTACCTCAACGTACAGGCGCGCAGCCTGGTCGCCTCGCTGCACAGCCTCTGGGCGGCCCAGCCGTGACCGGGCACCCGGTCCGGATCGGGGTACTCGGCTGCGCCTCGATCGCCTGGCGCAGAACGCTTCCCGCGATGGCGGCGGTACCTCAGCTGACCATCGTCGCGGTGGCCAGCCGGGACCGGGAGAAGGCCGCGAGGTTCGCCGCGCGCTTCGACGCCGAGCCGGTGCACGGGCACCGGGCGCTACTGGAGCGCGACGACCTCGACGCGGTGTACCTGCCGCTGCCGACCGGGCTGCATCACGAGTGGGCGGCCCGGGCGCTGCGGGCCGGCAAGCACGTGCTGTGCGAGAAGCCGTTGGCCACCAACCTCGTGGCGGCCACCGAGCTGGTCGAACTGGCGGCCAAGAGCGAGCTGGTGCTGCGGGAGAACTTCATGTTCCTGCATCACGGCCAGCATCGGCGGATCCGGGAACTCGTCGACGCCGGCGCGATCGGCGAGCTGCGTACCTTCACCGCCGCATTCGGCATCCCGCCGCTGCCCGCCACGGA